>OFGA01000037.1_pt1 | contig 114139 bp, 91 predicted proteins | sample 1521471 | NCBI WGS metagenome assembly OFGA01 (sample SAMEA3504086, study PRJEB24116) | mouse gut metagenome | biome: mouse gut; feature: mouse-associated habitat; material: faeces | place: Denmark | collected 2011 | reverse complement strand
CGCGAGCTGGGTTCAGAACGTCGTGAGACAGTTCGGTCCCTATCCGGCGCAGGCGTAAGATATTTGAGGGGAGCCGTCCTTAGTACGAGAGGACCGGGACGGACGGGCCGCTGGTGTACCTGTTGGAGACCAACTCCACAGCAGGGTAGCCAAGCCCGGAAGGGATAAACGCTGAAGGCATCTAAGCGTGAAGCCCCCCTCAAGATGGGGTATCCAAGGGAAACCATAAGTCCCCCCGGAGAGTACGGGGTAGATAGGAGCGGGGTGCAGGCATGGTAACATGCAGAGCTGACGCTTACTAATCGGACGAATGCTTAACCAGGAGAGAGATAGAGAAAAGATGGATTGTCTGGGTGGATTTCAGTGTTCGGTTTTGAGGGTACAAGGAATTGGGAAGCCTGGGAGGAAGTACCAGGGGAGATGGCAGAGGTTAATGTTGTACCCGATAAATAATAAGTAATCCTCGATAGCTCAATGGTAGAGCAACGACACGGTCGCACACCGAAGAAAAAGTGCAGAAAAACAGAATAATCCTCGATAGCTCAATGGTAGAGCACACGGCTGTTAACCGTGGGGTTGTTGGTTCGAGCCCAACTCGGGGAGTTAATAGAATAGTTTAGCAAAACCTGTAGACGCGGTTGTTTACAGGTTTTTGTGTATTTTTCTTGAAAAACAAGGTAAGAAATATGCAGCAAAAGATAAAGTATCTGTAAAGGTTATATATCAGTTTTCTGTGGTAGAGTATATTGAAAACAGGGATTATTAGAAAAAATTTTGAACTGTAAAAAGTAACTTATAAATGAAGCGGGAGCGCGCTGTATTTGAGTATTCGGAATTATAAGTGTTTGAGATAAATGAGTATGTTTTAATGAAGGATGGGCAGTAAGGAAGAATGGACAGAGAAATGGGTATATACGAAAACAGAGATTTGGATATATCTGAAGGAGAGAATCAATATACTGAGTGGAAATGGTCTTGGAATGATGATTTTTTAAAGTGGTTATGTGGTTATGCAAATATGGATGGAGGAATCCTTTATGTGGGAGTCAATGATGACGGATATGTTGTTGGACTTAAAGATTCCCGAATTCTTCTTGAATCCTTGCCTAATAAGATCAATGACAAATTAGGGATTGTTGCAAGTATAAAAATACATCATGCAGACAGGCAGGGAGTTAATATCAGGTATGGGAATAATGTTCCAATCAATATATCTGAAAAACTTGTAAATAAATATGCAAGTGGCAAAATTAATTCAGAGATAATTGATAATTGCGGTGAAACAGAAATTAAAAGATGCAAACAGGCTATTTTAAGATTAGAAAAAGAAACCCCAATCTATTTTAATCAAGAAGGAAGGCTTGATTATATTAGTATAGCGATTGAACGCTATCCTTTTGCAATAAGCTGTGATGGGAAATATTATAAAAGGTCAGGCTCTACGCTTAGAGAACTGCAGGGATTTGAACTGCAGAGTTTTTTGTTAGAGCGTGCAGGAAAAACATGGGATTCAGTTCCCATACCAGGAGTTTCTGTGGAAGATCTTGATAAGAATGCGTTAAATGCTTTTCGTTCTAAAGCTGTTAAGAATAGCAGGATGAGTAAATCTGAAGTAGATGTGTCAGATGAAGTTCTGCTTAAAAACCTTAAACTATATGATGGAAACTACTTGACCCGCGCTGCAATTCTTTTGTTTCATCCGGATCCTGAACAGTATGTTACAGGGGCATATATTAAAATAGCTTTTTTTGCACCGGCGGGGACATATGGAAAGAATAGAGATGCAGATATTATATATAAGGACGATATTCATGGACCATTGATTACGCAGGCTGACAGAGCGATGGATGTATTATATACGAAGTATTTCAAAGCTTTGATTTCTTATGATAAGTTACAGAGAATGGAGACATATATGCTTCCTGGTGAAATCATCAGAGAGCTGTTGTTGAACCCTGTTAACCATAAGCAATACGAGAAAGGCACGCCAATACAGATTTCCGTATATGAAGACCATATTAAGATTTTTAATGTCGGGAAATGGCCTGAGAGTATTCCGATAGGCGCTTCCTTATATCAGCAGCATGAATCCGTGCCATATAATCCTAAAATCGCAGATGTGTTTTACCGGGCTGGGGAGATAGAATCTTGGGGAAGAGGCTTTTGGAAGGTACGAGTTGAATGTGAGAAAATAAATGCTAAATTACCTATTTTAGAAAAAACAGATATTGGGATAACTATCAATTCATTCGCATGCGAAAAGTATCTAAAAATTCTTAGCGAAAATAAGGCTGTAAAAGAAAATCAAATGATAGAAGAAACATTCTACATTTTAACTTCAGATGGATATCGGCTAACTGATGATCGTGGAAATCCATTGTTGGGCAATGCTTTCAGAGAGATGACAGAAGAAGAAAAAGAAACCATGGAAGACAGAAAGAAAATATATGAGTATATGTTAGACGTATGCAGCCAAAAGTTAAGCGAGAGAGAGAAGAAACAAATATACCCAATTATTGAATATTTTAAAACTCATGATGAAATTGACCGTGCAACAGCAGAAACAATTTGCGGAAAGGGTACGACTACTACGGTAGGGTATTTGAATAGATTGATTGAGGTTGGAGTTTTGCAAAAGCAGAAAGAATCAGTTGCAACCAATTATAGGATTACTGGATTATAAAACTGAAAGCAATCTTGAAAGCAAGCGAAAAATTGAAAGCAATTCTGAAAGCAAATAAGAAATTGAAAGCAACTTGAATAATTTATGAAAGAGATTTTCCGGTATGTAAGTGTATCAATGGTAGAGCACACGGCTGTTAACCGTGGGGTTGTTGGTTCGAGCCCAACTCGGGGAGTTTGAAAAAGCCCGCAAACATCAAGGTTTGCGGGGTTTTCTTTGTACAAATGTCATGCTTTGGAGAATTTTATGAACGGTTCCGTATTTCCGCAATATAATATCTGATTATTGATGCAGCGGCAAATTGTTATAGGGATTATTATGCCCGAACAGGACTTGATCTGGCGCGAGGGGAGATGATTATGTTCTGCATTTTAGCTGTTCAGGGAGGGTGCGAACCGTATCTTATTGCCTATGCAGCATATTCTGTGGAACAGAGTTTTCTGAATATGCTTACTACGGAAGGCATCGATTGGCAATGTTACTTTTAAAGATTTCAATGGGGCTGTGTCTATATGCTGCATTTTTGTTGATATTGCAAGGCAAGCGTATCTTGCCCGAAAAGGTCATTCTGTCTCGTATGGATTGGCCTTTTATTATGTTTGAATCGTACAGGGGAATAATATATAAATGAATATAAATCAGAACGAAATTGGATCAATAACAAGAGAAATTATAAAATTTTTTTGAAACTTTTTTGAAAAAACAAAAAAGTGCCCCAGACTATCCGTTTGGAGAGTGGACTTAACAGAAGAAGTGGCGTAAAATAAAGCGTAGCTTTGATACATCATGCATCTGTGACGTGAAAACTTTATGGAAATGAGGTTGAAAAAGATGGGTAAAGCGCACAATCTGTTAAGCAAGCAGTATAGCCGGTCCTTTTTTTGATCTGGGGATAACCTGAAGGGTGTGGCAGTCTCAGGCTTTTGAAGGGGGAAAGTCAGTTGGATAAAGGGTATATAGTGCCGGAGGCCGCATTAAAGAAACTGCGGGCGGCAAAAAGGCATGGGAAGACAGTCTATATCTATGGGGCAACCGGCTATGGGAAAACGGAACTGGTGAAGCAATACTTATCAAAGCGCAGGTACCGTTATATTTCCTGTGCAGAGGATTTTGCAGGTCTTTTGGAGGCGGCACAGGATGGAAGAGGAAAAGAGGCGGAAACACGGACGGTGGCGGCTGTGGATGACCTGCACCTGCTGAAAGATGCAGAGGGGCGCAGGGCTGTCCTTTCCCTCATAAAACGGCAGGATGTATGGCTCATCCTGATCTGCCGCAGCCCCATCCCGGCTTGGCTGATGCCGCCCTATGTGGGCGGAGGATTACTCGTCATTACGGAGGATGATCTCCGGCTTAAGGAAAAGGAGACCGACGCCTACATGGTGTCCCAGGGGCTAGACATCACGGAGGAAGAGCTGGCTTTTGTAACGCAAAGAAGCCGTGGCAACGCCTATATCGTGCGCCATGCCGCCCTTAAGATGCTGGAAGGCCTGCGCCCCGGTCCAAAGCTGGAGCAGGAGATCGCGGAGGCATTTGCGGGGTATCTGGAAAGCCACGTGATGGTACAGTGGGACAGCGATCTTCTGGAATTTTTGATGCAGGTGAGCATTGCCGATGAATTTACCCTGCCCTTTGCGGAGATGGTCACGGGGAATTGCCATGCGCCGGAGCTTCTGGAGAGGGCGGTGGAGACCGGGAACTTCATTTCCTGCGAGGACGGCGTATACCGCCTGCGGCCGCAGCTTATCAGGGCGCTGCGCAGACGGGCGGCAAAGGAGTACAGCCCCCAAGAGAGGGCAGGACATGTGTATAACGCGGGGCTGTATTATGAGATGCAGGGGCAGATCGTGCCTGCCCTTGCCATGTTTGAACAGTGCGGCAATAAGGAACGAATCAGGGAGTTACTGATCAGGAATGCGCGGCTGAACCCCGGCAACGGTCATTACTTTGAACTGCGCCATTATTATTTACAGATGGAAGAAAAGGAACTGGAGGAGAGCCCGGTACTGATGGCGGGGATGAGCATGCTCTATTCCCTGCTGCTCCAGGAGGAGGAAAGCGAATACTGGTATAAAAAACTGGAAGGTTTTGCATCAGCCGCGAAAGGCGGACGCAGGCGGGAGGCATTAAGCCGTCTTGCATACCTCGACATCGCGCTGCCCCACCGGGGGAGCGCGGATATGATCGGGATCATGAAGAAAATGCCCTCCCTGATCTTTGATAAAGGGATGAGCCTGCCGGAATTTTCGGTGACAGCCAATTACCCCAGCACCATGAACGGGGGCAAGGACTTCTGTCACTGGAGCAGGGAAGATCGTAATCTTGCAGCAACCATCGGGAAACTGGTGGAGCGGGTACTTGGACGGTACGGGAAAGGGCTTGTGAAAGCGGCCTTGGGTGAGAGCCTTTATGAAAAAGGCGGGGATACCTACGAAGTCCTGACGCTTCTTGCCCGCGCGAAGATGGAAGCGGAGGGCGGGGGTATGGCGGAGATCGTCTTTGCCGCCGTGGGCCTGCAGGTACGGCTTGACACCCTTCAGGGGCAGATACAGACGGCAGGGGAAGTCCTTGCCTCATTTGAAAAAAATGTCATAGAACAGGGGGCGGTGCAGCTTTTGCCAAACATAGCAGCCCTGCGGTGCCGTCTTGCCCTTTACCGGGGTGACAGGAAGGCGGTGCTGGCGTGGATGGGGCAGGCCCCGGACGAGGACAGAGAGTTCTGTATTCTAAATCGTTACCGTTATCTTACGAAAGTGCGCTGCTACCTTTCGCTTGGGGAGTATTTAAAAGCGCAGGCATTACTGGAAAAGCTGCGCTATTATGCGGAAAAATGCGGGCGCACCTATATTTGCATGGAAGTGCGCCTCCTTAGCGCCATAGCGAAATATCGGACAGGCGGGAAGTGGAAGGAAGAATTTTTTCCTGCGCTGAAGGAAGCCTGCGGATATCATTTTATACGCCTTGTCAGCGAGGAAGGGGCGGCGGCGCAGGAATTGTTTGCGGCGGCGGGGAGGAACCTTCTGGAAAAGGAGGTGCCGGATAAGATATGGCTGTCCCGGCTCATGGAGGAAACAAGGAAGGTGGCGGTGCGCTACCCGGCGTATTTAAAAGGCCGGCTTGCCAAAGCGCCGGATTTCTGTGAGGCGGCATTAGCCATCCTGCGCCTGCAGGCGGAAGGAAAGAGCGTATCGCAGATCGCCGGGGAGCTTTCCATGAAGGAGGCAACGGTGAAGTATCATGTGAAGGAGAACTACCGGAAGCTGGGTGTTTGCGGCAAGGCGGATGCAGTGCTTACAGCCAGAGATTTAGGGATTTTATAAGAAGAAAGGAAAAGAAGTAATGACTACGCAAAAGCAAATCTTAAAATGCATCCGGATGATCGTACTGGCTGCCATATTATTCTACGGTATATCGGAAATGGCCATGATGACTGCATTGTGCGCACAGACGGAGGATGTGGAGATCAATGAAGAGAATTTCCCGGATGCAGGCTTTCGGGAATACCTGCGGACTGATCCCAATATGTTAAAATTACATAGCGACCCGAACAAATTTACCGCCGGCGAGATTGAATTAATAACGGTATTAGATATGAAAAACAGCAGTTTAAATGCCGAAAGTCTTGCAGGAATCGAGCATTTCGAGAATCTGACGACTCTGCACTGTAACGGCACGTATCTGAAGTCCATAGATGTGAGCAAGAACACTAAGCTTCAGTATTTGAACTGCTCAGAGACTTGGAATCTGACGACGCTGAATGTGAAGAACTGTACGGAACTGCATACATTATACTGCAGCGGATGTAAATTGACAGAACTGGATCTTAGCAGCAATGGACAGCTTCAGGTTCTATGGTGCGACAATAACCAGTTTACTGCTCTGGATACAGCCGGCAATTCACAGCTAAAAAGTCTATATTGCTACAACAATCAACTGGCAGCGCTGAATCTTGCTTCAAATCCGGCTCTTAAAGAGCTTCGATGTGAAAACAATCAATTGACCACATTAGATCTTAGCGGAAATACTGCACTGACTTCACTGAGCTGCGAAAACAATCAGCTGACAGAAATCCAGCTCAAAGGTTTTTCTAACTTGATAACCCTTTCCATCCAAAAGAACCAGCTTACATCTCTGGATGTCAGTGATTGCCCGAATTTGTCCCATTTGCGGTGTTCGGATAATCAGTTGACAGAATTAAATATCACCGGGGACAATAAGCTCATGAATCTAGTCTGTACCAATAACCGACTGACAGAGATAGATGTGAAAGATAAATCCATATTAAATTATTTTGATACAAGGAAAAACCTGTTGAAAACACTGGATGTATCCCAGAATGCTGATCTGCATTATTTTTACTGCGATGATAATCAATTGAAAGAGATGGATGTGAGCAAGAATCCAGATTTGATAATATTCTGGTGCCGGAATAATCAGTTAGAGATGTTAGATGTAAGCGGAAATATTAATATAAGTAACTTAGGCTGCACAGGCAACCGTTTAAAAAGCCTGATCATTCAAGGTGAGGTAACAACATTTGAAGATTGTGAACAGTATGACACAATTACTTTGGCAGAAAACCAGAGTTCTTATGATCTGGGTTCAGCAGATCCGAAGCTGGATCCATCCAAGATATCGGATTTAACAAACGCGCAGCTTTCCGTTGACGGCATGATCCTGACAAATATTTCGTTTGGGGAAGATGTCACATACACCTATGACTGTGGTAATAATAAGTCCATGAAAGTGACTCTGCATTTCATCTGGACCAATCAATGGATTACGAAACTTACCGCAATCTCTGGGTGGAAATATGGGGATGCTCCGTCAACTCCCCATGCAGAAGCACGATTCGGGGAAGTACAGTATCTCTACGGCACAGCTTCCGACAGCAATTCCTACAGCGCCGAGATACCGACAGAACCCGGCACCTGGTATGTGAAAGCCATTGTTGCAAAGACGGAAGATTATTTGGGCCTTGAGAGTGACCCTGTAGAATTTGTGATCGGCAAGAATGACAGCACGGTCACATTCAAGGATTCTTCCAATCTAACCAAGAGGTATGACGGACAGCCTGCGGCAATCAACAGGGAGGATGTCGTGATAAGCGGAAGCCAGGGCGAACTGCGCTGCACATGGTATCAGAAGGCTGCAGAAGGCTGGAAGACATTAACGGATGCCCCTGTGAATGCCGGAAGCTATAAGGTGTCAGTATTCGTGGAAGAGGACAGTCACTATGTATCATCTGCTCCGGCTGAAAAAGAATTCGAGATAACAAAAGCTCCCCCGGCAGAGATCACGCTTCCTGAAAACTTAAGTACCAAGCAAGGCGCGCCGTTGTCTTTGGCCGTTCTGCCCCAGGGATGGGAATGGCTTGCGCCGGATGAAACCGTCAGCAGCACGAAACCAGGCTATAAAGCCAGGCTGAAAGTAGATGACACAAATTATGATTATACAGACGTTGAAGGTTATGATGCGTCAACGCACAGCGTCGTACGAGAATTAACGGTATCCGTCATCATGGGCGAAGAGATGCGTATTGATATCACGGAAGGGATCAAAGACATTCCGGATGCATTGATCGCAGCCGGAATAGATACCGAGGAAAAGATTAAGCAAGCGCTTACCCGTGCGGCAGTGGAACATCAGGGATATCTCAAAGAAAATACAGCGCTCTATGACGTCAGGCTTCAGATCAGCCTGGACGGAGGTAAGACCTGGGAACTTGCATCGCCGGAGAACTTCCCGCCGGAAGGACTGCCTGTGACATTGCCCTATCCCAAAGGAACCAACGGCACAGAGTATGATTTCATTATAACGCATATGTTTACACATGAGATGAACGGATATAAGCCGGGAGAAGTAGAAGCGCCTGAAGTTATGAAGACCGAAGAAGGGCTTCGGTTCACCGTTCACGGCCTGTCTCCCATTGCCGTCGCCTGGAAATCTGTAAGAACGGATAAGCCCTCAGTGAATCCGGGGCCGGCGAATCCGTCTATACCTGGAAATAACGACACGCCGACACAGCCCGGAACACAACAACCATCCGGGGACTCTGACAGCTATACACCCGATTCCGGCAGTAAAAAGGATCCGGGTACTGTAACTGCGGCAGCAAACAGGCGAAGCCCGCAGACCGGAGATGAAAACTTATGCGGCAGGAGTATCCTTTAGACACAGGATACTCCTCCGTTCCGTAAAAACAACACGTCCCTTTTTCTGAATTTTATTCCCGCGAGCAATGAGCCAAGCGGGCATGCTTGCATGTACATTTGGCGACTACCGCGGGGTCTTTTACTTTTTCTTCCGCGTCAAAAATATTCCAATGACCGTACCGATAAGGATAATCGGTGCGACTCTGACAAACAGCCATTCAAATGAGTGAAATGCCGTCCCTAGAACAGCGGTTTCAGGATCACTATAATCCCAGCCCGAGTAAGGACTTTCTAATGCCAATAAGACTGCAAAAATTGAGAGTATCACTATACACAATAAGATAAGGATCCAAAGCGCAATTCTTTTTCTTGTGGTTTTTCTCTGTGCAAGCTGCAAGTTTATTACCTCTAATTTTGCGGAAATTGCCTTTAACTCATCAACTTCCGGTTTAATGACATTTTCTCCAAGCAATGTACTCACGGGTGTTTCAAGCACTTCCGATATAGAAATCAACATATCTGAATCGGGAACAGACAGTCCTTGCTCCCATTTAGATATTGTTTGCCGCACCACGTCGAGCTTAACGGCAAGCTCTTGCTGCGAAAGCCCTTTTGATTTTCTGATCGTTTTAATATTTTCATTGAGCATGGGGGATGGTCTCCTTTCTTTTAGTTGTTACCAATATTGTAGACAGAACTGCCCGTTGCTGCAAGCAACACATTTTAACATTTCAGTAAAAACAATAAAAAGTCAATAGGTTTATCTAAAAACCAGTTTTTGGAATACGGTTTTTCGCTTCTTTATCGGTTTGATTTTTATGGCGGTTTAATTTGTCACCAAAATTTGTCACCCAAAAAAGTGATAATAATTGATAAATTTTGTTGATTGTGTTATTATAAGTAAAGTATCATTAATTATAGATGTAGAAGGTGAAGGGGTGATAGATATGACGGAAGCTCAGTTAGTAATGGATAATTTTATGAAGAAGCTGGCTGCAGATGAGTACAAAAAGGAGAATCAGCCTAATAATGGACCTGAGATTAACGCGGATTTTATTGAAGAACAAGTAATGTCATATTCTAAACTTTTGAAATCAGGAATTATTGATGCGGTACTGAATGAGTAGAGGTGGAAGTTTTATGCTGGATACGAAGCAGGAGCGGGAACGGTTTTGTAAGGAATTTAATATATCTGATGAACGGTTTAGGAATGCCCGATTAACATGGGAAGAGCTGGAAGAAATCGCGGATGATTTTAACCTAAAGAGGAATGAACATCAGAACACAGTAAAGCAGTATGCAGAGATCATACGAAAGTGTTCTTATGTTCATTCTTTAAGTTATAGGGTTAAAATGACTACGCATCTCATTGAGAAGATTATCAGAAAAAATGCAGGATATCTAAAAGAAGGAGATTCTATATCAAAGGGAAATTATGAAGAAAAGCTGACGGATTTGATAGGAATTAGGATATTATTGCTATTTAAGTCGGATTGGATTCATGTACATAATTATTTAATGAATTTATACGAGGACGATCTTATTGAACCGCCGTTTGCGCATATTCGTAAGGGTGATGATGACAGTATATATAAAGGGAAGATCCAGATAAAAGATAATAAGCCGTATCGGTCAATCCACTATGTCATTCGTGCCGATAATAGGTTGGGGCTTGAGATACAGGTAAGGACGCTGTATGAAGAGGCTTGGAGCGAGATAGATCACAAATTGCGGTATCCGTATAATTTACAGAATGAGATGTTGAAGAATTATATTGATATTATGAACAGGCTGACAGGCGTGGGCGACGAGATGGGAACTTTTATTAACAGCTATATCCGTAATTTTCAAGAGAATTTGTTATCTGGAGTTCATGATGATAATGAAGTATATCAATTTATTCTTGAAGAAATTAAAAAATGTGATAACGAAGATGTAAGGCAAGCAATTACAGATAAGATCAAACAGGCGGAGAATTACTGTGAAGTAAGAAAAATGTCAGAGTTGCTAACGCAGGTTTTAAAATATAAATAGCGGGAGATATACAGATGGATAAGGAGCAGATAAAAAAACTTAAGGAAGAATTGAATGACTCTTTTTCTGACAGCTACATTAATAATGCCGGCTTATTAGTACATAAGTTGGCGGAAGAGTTTTATAAAGAGAATAAGCTGGAGGGAAATGTTTATTTTAATGATAATATTTTTGAATATTGTTTAATTGATATTTTGGTAGATATAGCCAGGCTGAAGCATTTTCATGATATCAGCCGTGTAAATTATATTAAATTCATTGCGTATACGGCATCCTGGTGCTTAAAGAGAAAGCCGTTTCAGTTGATCGAGGGGTGTGATGAAAAGTATATATATGTGAACGAGAGGTTTGCATTAACGATCCTTTTACAAGCGAGCGGATGTTATGATGAGAATTTTGATTATTCTGCAGAAGATCAACAGGAGTTGATTAATACGATAAAGCAGATGATTTATCATCTCAAATACAGGAACACGAATCCTCAAACATTAGAGCTGCTTTTGATCGGAATGAATGCAGGGAAGAAAATTCATATAGCGGTATAGTCCCAATTATGGACTATACCGCATTTTTATGTATTAAATGTTGTATTATAGCTTTCGAAGATGAAGATAGCATATAGAGCCGGCAATGTATTCCGAGATGAAGATAACATGTAGAGCCGGCGGTGTATTCAGGTGAGAATGGCAACGGATTATTCCCCAAGCCTCTTCAGTACAGCCGCGGCATAGACCGCTGCGCCGATCGGAAGTACCTTCTCGTTAAAACGGATCTTAGGATTATGCTGCGGCAGCCGTTCTTCAGGATCGTCGACGCCCGCTCCTATCATGAAGAAGGCAGCAGGGACCAATTTGGAGTAGCAGGCAAAATCTTCGGATCCCATCGCGTGAAATGTATCTACGGTCAGGGAATCATCAACTTCGTGGATTACTTCCCGGCACCAGGCAAGTTCTTTCGCGTCGCAGACCATAGGAGGAACGTCGCTGAGTACCTCGATCTCGGCTTTTGTGCGGTAGGTTTCAGCTACGCCTTGTGTGATCTCATGGATCCGCTGAATTATCCTTTTGCGGATATCCGGGTTGAATACACGGAGAGTTCCTTCCATCTCGGCAGTCTCAGGGATAATATTTGCAGCGCTTCCGGCGTGGAACTTGCCGATCGTCAAAGCAACCTCATCAAATCCAGAGATCTCCCTCGTTATTAATTCCTGTAATCCCAGATGGATATGAATTGCAGTGTTGATCGGATCGACGCCGTCCTCCGGTGTAGAACCATGCACGCCCTTCCCCGTAAGTTTAATGCGGAAACCGTATACCCCGGCGCAGGGGGCAAGATGTCCGCCTAATGTGCCGAGCGGCTTTTGGGAGAATACATGCAGCGCCAAGGCGGCGTCAACATGCGGATTATCCATAACCCCGGAGCGGATCGCGGCTTCGGCGCCTGCAAAGATCTCTTCCGCAGACTGGAAGACAAGCTTGACGGTACCGTGAAGCTCTGATTCATGCGCTTTGATCAGCTTCGCCGCGCCAAGCAGCATAGCGGTATGCATATCGTGTCCGCAGGCGTGCATACAGCCGTTGGTAGAAGCGAAAGGCTCGCAGGATTTTTCTTCGATCGGGAGCGCGTCCATATCGCCCCGGATCATATAGCATGTATCGCCCTGGCCGATGCAGGCGGCGATATTAGAACTCTCCTCATAAACGGTATACGCAATGTTCATCTCGTCCAGTTTTTTCGATACAAATGCAACTGTCCTGGGAAGGCTGAGGCCGATCTCAGGAATTTGATGCAGCTCGCGCCTCCATGCGGTCAATTCTTCCTGAAGCTGTTCTGCTTCCAGCATAATCTGACTTTTCATGATAATCTAATTTCCTCCTAGAATACTAAAAACTTATTATTTCGATATATTGATAACAGGATATCTCTTCCCGGTAAAAGTAAAAAGAAAAATTTTTTCTAATTTAGGGAAAAATTAGATTAGTCAGGCCATTTTCTACAAAAAATGACATAAAAAGTGAAAAAATCTTCACTTTATACGAAAGTGATTGGAAAAGGAAAATTTATTTTATTTTTATCGTACAGACGAATTCGTATAATTGTATAAATATTTAGAGAAACAGTTATATGAAGGAGGAGACAAAAGATGGATGTAATGCAGATTGCAAATGGACTGCCTATGTGGATCGCCTGTGGAATTCCCGTGGTATTCGTAATCATTCAGGCGGTTCTTTTTGCAAAGGGGGCGTATAGTGCGGGGAAGAAGGTCGGACTTACAGACGATAAGATGAAGAAAGCTATGAAAAGCAGCGCTGTAACTTCGATCGGGCCGTCAATAGTAGTGCTCAGCGGTATGCTTTCGCTGTTGGTAACGGTAGGAGGTCCGGTAGGATGGATGCGTCTTTCCATGATCGGTTCCGTTATGTTTGAATCCATTGCGGCAGGTCTTGGAACCTCTGCGGTAGGTGTGACATTAGGAACGGATGCAATGACGGAAGAGGCGCTTGGCATGGCAGTCTGGACCATGATATTATGTTCTGTCGGATGGGTTATATTCGCGACATTTTCAGCGAATAAGATGGAGAAGATCGAACACAAGCTTTCTAAGGGGAATGCAGGAATGCTGACAACGATCGCTTCTGCAGCGATTATCGGTGTATTTTCCGCCATGGTCGCAAGCCACTTATCTAAACCGTTCTATTCCATGATACAGAAGGCGGATGCCGCGGCTATGTCTTCAGCGTGGCACAACCTGCTGGCATGTATCTTAGGCGCGGTCATCATGTTTGTGCTGACTAAGGCGGCAAATAGTAAGAACATTGGATGGCTGAAAGAATGGTCGCTTACTATTACGATTTTGGGCGCTATGATCATTACGGCGCTGGTATAAGGCTGATATAAGGAGGAGAAGAAGAATATGAACAGTGATTTTTACAAAGACGAATATACGCCCAAGATTAATAGGATAGGTAAATTAACAGGATATCTGGGAGTTTTGGTTGCGTTCACTCCGGCGCTTGTGCTGGCGGTGGTATACGGTATTGTTCCGAAGCCGGCGGCGCTTCTGACTGCATTTATCAGCGGAGCAAGCGCATTTGGCGTATTATGGTTTGTCGAGCCGATTTCTTACTTCCCGGTGGTAGGTCCTGCGGGAACGTATATGGCATTTTTGTCGGGAAATATTTCTAATATGAGGATTCCGTGTGCAAGTATGGCGCAGGTTGCGGCGGAGGTTGAGCCGGGGACGGAGAAGGGTTCTATCATTGCGACCCTGGGTATGGCTGTATCCATCATCATCAATGTATCCGTGCTGACGATCGGCGCGATCCTTGGAAGCTCTGTACTGGCTATGCTTCCGGATTCTGTCAAGGCTGCGCTTAATTATCTTCTTCCTGCACTTTTTGGGGCGCTGTTTGTTCAATTTGGCATGAAAATGATCAAACATAGTGTTATAATGGTTGTGATCGCATTCGCACTTTATTTTGCGATCGGTATGGGTGTATTTAACTGGCTTCCGGGAGCTTCTAACTGGCTTGGAACATTAGGGTGCGTGTTTATCAGTATTGCAGTGGGTATTACAACTTTATCTAACGCGAAGAAACAGGCATAGAGTAAGTAGGATAAACTGTCGAAGGGAAAAGATGGCAATGGAAAAAAGAGATCTTCATAATGAAGTGAAGAAGATGAAGTCACTGCTTGAAACCACAAGCAGGCTTATCTGGGAACATCCGGAAGTTGGGGGGAATGAAAAAGAGTCCGCCGATTATTTCAGGAAACTTCTTGGAGGCGAAGGTTTTAAGATTGTAAATGAGGAGCATATGGAGAATGCTTTTTATGCGGAATATGGTTCCGGTAAACCTGTGATCGCGATCCTGGGGGAATATGACGCGCTTCCAGGCTTATCACAGAAGGTGACGGACAATAAGGCGCCTGTAGCGGAAGGGGAACCGGGACACGGATGCGGGCATAATCTTCTGGGCGCGGCCGCGGCTATCGGTGCGATCGCGGTAAAACGCTATCTGGAAGCGGAGGGGATCAGCGGGACGGTGCGTTTCTACGGATGCCCGGAGGAAGAGCTCTTAAGCGGCAAGGTTAAGATGATATATTATCATATGTTTGATGATTGTGATTTTGCGATCAGCTGGCATCCGATGAGCGCTAATATGGTATATGACAGCGGCTATCTGGCAAGCGCGTCGGCGCATTTTGAATTCAGGGGGAGAAGTTCACATGCCGCGTTCGCACCGGAACTTGGACGAAGCGCTCTGGATGCGGTCGAGCTGATGAATGTTGGGGTAAATTATCTAAGAGAGCATGTGACTTCTAAGGCAAGGATCCATTATACTACGAACAGCGGCGGATTTGCTCCGAACATTGTTCCGCCGTTGGCGGGCTCATGGTATTTTGTACGGGCCCCGTATATAGCGGATGTGAAAGACATTCTCAAAAGAATCAGGAAGATAGCGGAAGGCGCGGCGCTCATGACCGAGACTGAGGCAGATGTGAGAATAGATTACGGATGCTGTGAGATGTTAGAAAATCATGCCTATGGAGATCTTGCGTATCAGAATATGAAAGAAGCAGAGCTTCCGGTTTTTGATGATGAGGAGACAGAGTTCGCCAGCCGTCTTGTCGGCACCGTGACGAAAGCAGACGCGGAAAAAGCACAGAAGCTATACGATACGGAAGGCAGGCCGATGACATGGAAGCTGAATGACCGCAATCTGTACCAGCTCAATCCGCTGACCGCATCCTCAGACAGCGGGGATATCAGCCACATTATGCCGATGTGCGTTGTCACTACTTCCTGCTGGCCGGCAGGAGTAGCGCCTCATACATGGCAGGCTACGGCAGCAGCCGGATGCTCATTGGGAGAAAAGGGCGCGCTGAGCGCTGCACAGATTATTACAGGCATTGCATACGATCTGTATAACAGGCCTGATCAGAGAGAGGCTATCCTGACGGAGTTTAATCAGAAGAGGGATGCATATGTTCCGATGTATGAATCATAATTGTTAGAAGGTAATCCAGCCCTTTCGTTGAAGACGAGCTTGAACGGGCTGGATTTGTGCATATATATTATTTACAGGGGGAGATGAAGATGGGGATTGCGCTGTACCAACTGCTTGCTCAGGAGTATTTTAAAGATTTTCATGTAATAACCGGTCACAAAGGCCTGACAAAAGAGGTACAGGGAGTTGCGGTTATGGATGCACCGGACGCGCTTCGGTGGACGAAGGGAAAAGAACTGATCATGACTTCAGGATATGCGTTGTCGAAGGAGCCTTATTGCCTGGAACGCAGTTTTCAGGAAGGTGCTGCACAGTTGTCGACAGGGCTGATGATCAAGCGGCAGCGTTATCTGGATACGATTCCCGAGCATGTGATTGAATTGTTTGACAGATATGACGTGCCGCTGATCAGCATGCCTTTTGAGGCTGCATTTATGGATGTAATCAATCAGGTAAATGTAGCTGTGATGAATCAGGCATTCAGGCGTTTCCGTATTCGGAATAACAGTGTGCTGCAGCTGTCAAACCTAAGCTTCAAGGAGAGGAAGATCAAGAAGATCCTGCAGGCTGTTGAGGCGGAGATGAAGTTCCCGGCATTTTTATACGATATAGGTGAAGAAAGGGCATATTACAGTTCTGCTAATTTCAGGCGGATCTCCGAGAGCTTTCATCTCAGGGACGAGGACTACTGGAACCCGTCAAGAGAATACAGCAGCCACAGCCTGTGCGAGCATATGCATATGACCAGATACCGGCTGATCGATCCGGTTAATCCAGAAGGGCCAAGAATCAGCTGGGTGTTGATCCCGATTATCATGAACAAAGTGACACAGGCATATTTTGTTGTGATGGAGTCGAAGGATTTCCTGGACTACTGCGACGAATATTCTATACGGATTGCGTTTCTGGAGCTTCAGTCGGTCTATGAACAGATCATGGTTGCACAGAGTATCGGTAATATAGGGTTCGAGAATTTTGTGCTGTATGCTCTTAACTATGATGAGAAGGATCAGGACAGACTGATCTATCAGGCGAGTCAGCACGGGATCTCTATGTCGAAAAAGTATATATGCATCATGTTTGCTCAGACACAGGACGAGACGGTAAGCGTAAGGGATGAACGCAAGAATTTTGTGAGGAGTTTTTTGGACAGCGCCGTTTCCAATTTCGGAAGGATAGCGTTCTTAGATGAGAACAGGGGAATCATTCTCTGGGACGCGCAGGAGGGAGATAAATATGATCTGGAATATTTTAGCCGGATATTGGAGGAGTTCCGCATCAAAGTGAAAGCAAAATGCAAGGATGTGGAATTAGAATTTGCCGTATGCAGGGATGAGATCAACCTGCTGTCCTTGAAGGATGGAGTGAAAAAATGCCAGAAAGTAATGGCAATGGGCAAGAAATTATTTCCGCAGGATCATATCTGGGATTACGGAATGCTCGGCCCTTACGCGTGGATCGACATTCAGGAGGACGAGCTGGAGGCTATGCTGAGCGAGTACCGCCTGTTGCTGCAGGATGAGAAGAACAGGGAGCCGTTAAAGACATTAAAAGTATATCTGGAAAATAATATGAACTTCAGCGTTACGGCAGAGAAAATGTATGTCCACATCAACACGATCCGCAAGAGGATCGATAAGATGAAGGAGCTTCTTGACCTGTCACTGGATGACAGGATCGCCAGGCTGAAACTGGAGATGCTGCTGCAATTTCTGAATTTGTAGCGGCTGATGATACCCTCAGTGGGCGTGTGTCCCCTTGTCCGCTGAGGGTAAGGAAATATAAGGAAGCATCCCCCTCTTTCTTGACAGTAAGGAGGGGGATTGTTACACTTATACTATCGTTGTATCAAGACGGCAGGGGAACGAGAGAAACGGAGAGTGTAATGTATGCAGGCATATCTACTTGCCCCGCGGTTTCGCGGGAACAGAGCAAAACAGATCGCAAGCGCAGTCTTGCTGGCAGCGGCGCTTGTACTGAGCATAACCGCGAGGATGGTTCCGGGATTCGCCCAATGGTACAGCACACATCTGTATCCTGTATGGGTGGGCAGTCTCGGGCGGCTGACGGGGTATCTGCCCTTCTCGGCAGCAGAAATACTGCTGTATCTTCTGCTGGCTGCCATAGCGCTGCGGGCGGTCAGATCAGCCGCGGATATCAGGAAGAAACAGGCGGGGTATAAAGGTGCAGGATGGGATCTGCTTCTGCTTGTGGCAGCGCTTTGTTTCTTGTATGTGGTAAACTGCGGGATCAATTACCATCGGGATTCATTTTCCGAATGCTCGGGGATCCAGGCAGAAGAGTATACGGCGGATGAATTAAAGGCGGTATGCCAGTGGCTTACGGATAAGGTGGCCGACTACGCCGGCAGTGTGCCGCGCGGCCCAAACGGCGGTATGGTTCTGAAGCTGGATCTGGAGGACAATGCGGCAGAGGCAATGAGAGCTCTTAAGGATGAATACCCGGAGCTTGAAGGCTATTATCCTCAGCCGAAAGAGCTGATGAATTCCTGGATCCTATCCGTACAGAATCTAAGCGGAGTTTACTCGCCGTTTACGATAGAAGCGAATTATAACGGCGATATGCAGGATTATAATATTCCGTTCACGGCTTGCCATGAATTGTCCCACCTGCGGGGATTCATGCAGGAGCAGGAGGCTAATTTTATTGCGTTCCTTGCGTGCAGCGGATCCGAAGAAGAGGCATTCGCGTACAGCGGGTATCTGATGGGATGGATTCATTGTATGAACGTGCTATACCGGGCGGATTACGATGCATGGGAAGAGGTGCGCAGCCAATTGCCGCAGGAAGCGGAGCAGGATCTTAAGCTGAACAGGGAATTCTGGGCGGAGTATGACGGCAGGATCGCGGAGGTATCGAACCGGGTCAATGATACATATCTTAAGGCGAACGGACAGTCGGACGGGGTGAAAAGCTATAACCGGATGGTCGACTTGATCGTGGCATATTATGAGAGAGACGGCCGTTGAATGTGTATTTTGGCAGTAGTTCAGACCAGAAGTTATAGCTTTATTCCTGATAGGGCGTCGGCGAACGAGGTATTGATCGCCTCGTCCTTTTGTTTTTTCAAATATTTCTGAACATCCTTCTTGGTCACTCCGGCGCCTTCTTTCTCTCTTCGGACTTTGAACGCGGAGAGCTTCTCCTTGTAACCGCAGGCGCAGACAAAGGTCTCTTCCGAACCCTTTTTGATCAGCTCCATCTTCTTGTGACAGTTCGGACAGCGGGCGTTGCTTGAACGTGCAACGGTCTCGCGGTAGCCGCACTCCCGGTCCTGGCAGACCAGAAGACGGGCGTTCTTGCCGTTGACAGCAAGCATCCTCTTGCCGCAGCGGGGGCATTTGGTATTGGTCAGGTTGTCGTGCCGGAAGGTGCCGTCTGCAGACCGGATCTCGTCGATCAATGCCTGGGTATAATTCTGAATATCCTGGATAAATGAATTCTCTTTGCGTTTCCCTTTGGCTATATCTGAGAGCTGCAGTTCCCATTGAGCGGTTAGCTCTGGTTTTTTCAGGTCTTCCGGGACCAGTTCAAGAAGCTGTTTTCCTTTTGAGGTGATCAGGAGTTCATTGCCCTTCTTCTCGATCAGAAATGAATGAAAAAGCTTCTCTATAATGTCCGCCCGTGTGGCAACGGTTCCAAGGTCAGAATTCTCCATTGCCGTGAGCAGGGCAGCCTCGGTATAATGTGCAGGCGGCTTAGTCTTGCCGGTGTTGACGGAGATTCCCATGATCGGCAGTTTATCTCCCCGTGTCAGTTCAGGGAGAGATTGTTTTGCGGTGCGGCCCTGGGAGCTGGAATAAATACTATCCCAATCACCGGATTCATCTTCATCCATGAAGCTGCCGGCGTCCGTATCATACACAGCCTTCCATCCGGGCGCCAGAATGATCCTGCCCCGCGCCGTAAAGCTCTGACCGGCGGCAAAAGATCGCAGGGTCGTCTGTTCATATTCAAAGGCGGGATAGAGGACGCTGATGAATCGGCGCACGGCCAGATCGTAGATCTTCCTCTCATCATTGCTCAGATGCGCCAATTGCACATACTCTTCTGTCGGAATGATCGCGTGGTGGTCGCTTACTTTTGTGTCGTCTACGAAGGCTTTGCTGGTTTTGACGGGGCTTTTAAGCAAATGTTGGATAAATGTCTTATACGGCCCTGTATTGCATGCTTTCAGCCTGTCCTTGATGGTTGGGACGATATCTGTTCCGATGTAGCGTGAATCGGTCCGGGGGTATGTGAGTATCTTGTGATTCTCATACAGGCGTTGCATGATATTCAGAGTCTCTTTCGCAGAGAAGCCGTAACGTCTGTTGGCGTCCCGCTGTAATTCTGTCAGGTCATAGAGACCTGGAGCAGGGGTCTTTTTCTTGGATTTCTGTATGTCTGTAACGGTTAGAACCTGCCCGTCAAGCTGTGTCTTAAGGTCTGTGATGAATCCTTTCTGGAATGAGCGTGTGCTTCCGTTCTTTTCATGCTGCCAGTTCCATTTGACAGTACCGGCAGTACAGGTGAGTTCATAGTATTCTTTCGGCTGAAAGGAACGGATCTCCTGCTCCCGGTTCGCAATGATGGCCAGGGTGGGAGTCTGTACGCGTCCGCAGGAGAGCTGGGCGTTATATTTGCAGGTCAGGGCGCGTGTAGCGTTGATCCCGACCAGCCAGTCTGCTTCGGCGCGGCTCTTGGCGGCGTAATACAGGTCGTTGTACTGGCGTCCGTCCTTCAGGTGTGAGAAGCCTTCGCGGATGGCCTTGTCGGTAACAGAAGAGATCCAGAGCCGCTTCAAGGGCTTGCGGCAGCCGCTCTTATTAAGGATCCACCTTGCCACCAGTTCGCCTTCTCTCCCTGCATCGGTCGCAATGATCACTTCGGAGATGTCCTTGCGGAATAACTGGGTCTTGACATTATGGTATTGTTTGGATGTCTGCTTTATTACGATCAGGTTCCATTGCTTCGGAATCATGGGAAGGTAAGAGAGGCTCCATTCTTTGAACTTCTGATCGTATTCTTCCGGGTCGGCAAGGGTTACAAGATGGCCCAGCGCCCATGTAACGACATATTGGCTGCCTTCTATGGCTCCGGGAAGATTCTTATGGCAATTCAGCACCCTGGCAATATCCCGGGCTACAGAAGGCTTTTCTGCTAAAACGAGTGATTTCATATATTATGATCTCCTTTATATTGTGTCGAAGTATACACGCTACTCCATCAAACATAGCGGATTTGAGATAATTTGTCAATAGAATGCATGTATTCTATTATGAAGCCTGAATCCCCGCCGATATATTTATATAAAGGTAATTTCGGAGTGAATGGATTGCAGGATGAGAGGAATTCATTCGTAGAAGAGATGTAGAAGAAGAGGAAGGGGGATCTCTATGCAGGTAAAGAATAACAGGTACTACACAGATGCGCAGGCCATAGGATTGTCCCAGGTGAATTCTCAGAAGGAGTCGGATGGCAAGAATACGGCGGAACAGACCGGTGCGGCGTCAATGATGAATTATCTGACACAGAAGTATAAGAATATAGATTTCAGCTTCATTTCATTTGATAATAATCGTCAGATCAGTCAGTATGGATCGACTCAGAGGGGAACGAACAATGTGGCGATCTCGGAGAAGCTGTTGGAGAGGATGAGTACAGATGATAAGCTTCGGCAGCAGGTTGAGGATATTTTGGATCATATGAGCAGTTATCAGAATTCGGCGAAGGTCGAGGCATTTCTCTGTGATAAGAATCTGGTAGGTATGGGGCTTGTCATTGACGAGGAGGGCCAGGTATCCAAGTGGACGGCTATGAAGGAGAAGGATAAGGAGAGTTATCCTACGTGGTGGAGAGATAAGGAGTCGACTTCGTTCTATGCCAATGAGAAGAAGAAGACGCCTAAGACGAGGACCTACAGTTTCTCGCATACTTCGAATATGATGCGCTTAGCGAGCGCCAGGGATGTGAAGTCGGTCAAGGGCTTGATCTCAGCCAAGTACGGAGAGATGCTGAGGGTTAAGTCACAGGTGAGCGATCCGGCTGAGGCGGCGGCGGTGATCCGTAAGATCAAGTCGGTGATCCAGAGCGGGAATATCAAGGTCGCAAGACTTCATAAGGAAGAGAACTTAAGGCTTCGCCAGAAGTCAGCAGAGCGTAAGATGAAGGAGAAGCTTGCAAGGCAGCTTGCACAGGAGCTTAAGCGTAAGCAGAGTTCCAGGATGGGGCAGGAGCGTTGTCAGACCGCCGGTCTGGATGATGTACTGGGGGCTCCGGTCAGTGACGAGAGATTCAGGCAGATCGCGGAGCAGTATGTGGATACCCTGTCGTCAACGGCATTGGCGGCGGAGATGCCGTCTCTGGGTGCAGCAGCAGCCGGGAGCGGTGTGAGCGTAGAAGTTATGTCAGCGCCGGTGACTTCGGTGGCATCCATTGATTGTTCGGCGTAATAGTGATGAATAAGAAAAGGGAGTTGCTGGGAAATAATCCTAACAACTCCTTTTGTCTGCTTATTATTTTTTCTTCATGATCTCATCCAAGACCTGTCTGGAAGCAGTTGCGGAAGCCATCTGGTTCTCGGCAGCGGCTTCTTTCAGTTCAGAACGGAGGATCGGTATCTCCTTGGGAGCGTCGATCGCGAGCTTCACCCAGTCTGTTCCGGTGTCAACGACGGTCAGCGTTATGTTATCATTAATGGAAAGGGATTGCCCCTTCCTGCGTTGCAATATCAGCATACATTAACCCTCCTTACGCATATCGCCAAGGGAATGGCGGAATGTATATTCCGGGTGATCAAGAATCACTTGCTTAGCCTGACGGTTCATTGCATTGACTGCGAGAGGAGCTTTCAGGTTCACGGTGGATTCTTCGACGGAATCTCGGATCACCCCTATGACATAGAAGGAAATGTCGTCTATGGAATCTGCACCAAGCTCTTTTAATTCATGAGAAGGGAGGAGCGGTGCATAGTCCGGGAATATTGTAAACGGATTCATCAATATAAAGGAAAGGGTCTCGTCTGCCAGGCATTGGAGAGAGATCATAGAGTCGTCATTCTCCTGAAATGGGATGGGCAGATACTCTGTAAAGCTTTCAAAACCGATCAGTCCATTGATGATATGAATTGTCTCTTTCTCTTCATAGGAAATAGGTCCAAAGTATTTTGCATTAATATTCAAATGTGATACCTCCTGAGAATCCGAAAATCTGCTGATAGCGAGATTGGATTCTGTAATATTAAAAAGTAAGGGCTTTGTTTTAAGCCCTTACATCGATTGGTTCATAGTTTGGATCTGCACTCGGCGGAACGTAGATAGGACCGCCAACATATTCAATTCGAACTTCTGGACGCTGTGTGATTGACATCTCAATATTGCCAGGTATAAACTCAAAGTTGCCATTCGCTATCTTCAAATCAAAGTTCAATTTATCCATCTCATAATTGATCGTCAGATCAGCGGCTTCATAATTAATATCCACAGGTGCGGATGGAGTGAAGCCAAGCTGGAACTCACCGGTAGGTGCAGCAGTCCTTTGCTGCATGATCTGTCCGATCACATCTTCGCCGATCTTGGCGTTCAGTAACAGATGTCCTTCTTGTGCCATCTGGGCGGTGGCATTATATGCGGCTTCCTTGCCTTTCTGAGCAGTCTGCGCAACGCTTCTGGCAGTAGTAGGAACGACAGAATTCCTTGCCTCTGATGAATCCAGATGCAATTTGACAGGACGGCTTTTGATGGAGAGACCGCCTTCATTTCGGCTGATTTCTAACTCAGCTTTGGAACGGGAATATTCCAATCGTGCATTATTGATCTTTAGTTCATATTGAATAGGAACTGTTGTTATTCTAATGAGTTGATTCATACAAGTATACCTCCTTTCTCATTCCTTTTTTAAATATTAATTCATAAAATCAATAAACGAAGGTGTTAATATATTATTACCAACCTTTAATGCTGAATTGTAAGCATATTGGGCCCAAGAGAAGTTCATAATCGCTTCTGCCATATCTACGTTCACAACGTTGTCGATCTGCTGGGTAAGATTAATCTCATTGGTCTGCAGACGATCGGCGGTAGTTGTCAGGAACTCCGTATTGGTTCCAAGGGTCGTTACATGTTTAAGAACATCGCTGCGGCGCTCATCAAACTTGCCTAAGAGATCCTTATACTTATCATAATCAAAATCCGGCTGCTCTAAGGTATCAGCAATCTCACCAATCAGAAGAAGCATATTCTTCGGTGTACCGTCATCATATTTACCATAACCTACTAAATTAATGCCAGGTAGGCTGATATTAAAGGCGCTTGAAGCATCTACATTAACGGCAGAAGAAGCGTCGGCAGAAGTGGAATTAAGTGTAAGGCCGAATCCTAAATCAACAAAAGAAGAATCTTTGGATAACGCTGCTAAACGATTTGCACAAGAAGTGGGATCATTAGCAGCAGTACCGTCCAATCCATTTTCATTGTAAAGTTCACCTGTCGATACGTCAACATTTCGGTATAACAACACTTGTTTACCAGCGGCATCTGTTGTCATTCTGAAAGGAGGATTCATACCGTCGCTTCCTGCAAATACATACTTCTCCTCGTAGCTGGCATTCAGACTCAGGAGAATACTTTCCTGTGCGCCGCGCCAAGCTTCCGCGTAGGTCTTACGCGTCTCAATGGAACCATTCGTTCCGTTCAGAGCTTCAATTCCGTAGTGCTTGCTCAGGTTCAAGGAAATGTTATTGATCTGCATTGCAGCGTCTTCCTGTGCGTCCTGGTAAGACTGAATGTCCTTCACAAGATTCAGGAAATCCTCATTCCTTGCGTACTTGCGGTTCAATACAGCAGCACGTAACGCGCTGGAAGGATCTTCCATAGTGGAATTGAATTTTCTCTGTGTCATAACCTGAGTTCTTGCGACATCCAGATTCGACATAGAGGTTGCCAGATTAGATTTATAATTTCTTAAAATTGCATTTGTTGTAATTCTCATATTAGACCTCCTGTTACCTTCCGACTACGCCGGTTCTGTTGATCAATACATCAAGTGCTTCATCCAATGTTGTCATAAGTCTTGCAGCAGCAGTATAAGACTGATTATAATGCAGCAGATTCATACCCTCTTCATCCAACTGTACGCCTGATACGCCGTCTCTTGAATTGGATGTCTGGTTCAGCACAGATATCTGATTGGCTAACATGGTACTTTCTGATTTATAATCAGTACCTAAGGTTGCTTCAAGATTAGCGAAACAATCATGGAAACTTCCGGTGAAGAACTTGACGTCTCTTGATGTAGTTCCATCCGTTACCTTAACTGTGAAACCAATATCCTTTTCCAAGAGTTTAACCATGTTCAGGATATTTTCATTCGCTGTAGAACCTGTTTCCTGATTAGTAACAACGTAATTGTTGGAAGCTGTAATCTTATAGGAGCCGTTTGCCCAACCGCTTGCGATCTTGATATTGGAAGCAGAAAACGGTAATGAATCATCCTTCTTTTCAAATAGAGGATTAAGTATGTCTTTGCCATTATCTTTTAATGGATCACCGTTCTCGTCTCTCGGAATATTCATCTCATTAAACTTCTCGGCAAAGGTAGCTACCAGAGAATCTAATGCCTTCTCGTAATACCCAATACCTCTGAAATCACTGCCGTCAAAATCACCTGATTTATTGATCAGATCAAGAGTTCCCTTCAATGTACCGGATCCCAGGACATCTGTGATATCGGCCGTGCTTCCCTTAGCATCCGCTAAGATCAGCTTAGCGGATTTGTCGTTGATAATAGTATCAAACTTGGCAGCGCGGCTGTCAGAAATCAAGGAATGCTTTACACCGTTAGAATCTGTGAAATTCACATCCAGAATCTCAACATATTGATTAGGTCCGATTTCCTCATCTCTGTATTTTACTGAGATTGGCAGATAACTTCCTAATTCATCCAACAGAGAGTTTCTCTGATCCTGCAGTTCAAGAGCAGGATTGCCAAGAATCTGACTGTTCTTAATGCTTACATTCAGGTTAGCAATATTTTCCAAGATCTGGTTCACATCCGCAACATCCGTCGTAGCGAAACCGGTCTGAACATCGTCCCGCACATCCTGAAGACGAACAGAGTTATCGCGGAACAGATTCAATAGAATCTGCATCTTAGAACGAACCATTGCGTCATTCTCATCATTGGCGATACCTTGTGGAGTAGACAGTGTATTAAGAGCGCTGGTAAGAGCGATAAAAGCATCTCGAACACCGGACATAGTGGCTTCGTCAAAGATAGGTGTCAACTGCTCGAAGCCGGCTGCATGGGCATCAGAAGTTCCCAGCTTACTGATCTGAGAACGATACTGAGCATCCAAAAACGGATCCCGAAGCTGGGAAACCCCTGTCATCTCTACACCAAAACCAACCTTGATATTGGACTTGGAATTGTAGTAATCACCTTTCTGTGTATTCAAGCTGGCAATATCCAGACGTTGTCTGGTATAGCCGGGGGTGTTAATATTCGTAATATTCTGGCCGGTCACGTCAAGGGCACGCTGGCTGGCTGCCATACCTAACTGGGCAGTGGTGAATCCGGCAAATGTAGAACGTATCATAGATATCCTCCTCCTGATCTATTATACGGAGCGGCTTGTAAAGCGCTTCCGGTTGTCGTTGTCATTCTTCTTACCTGCTGCAGTATAGGTATCCTGACCGGGTCCCTCCGCAGCGAGGGCTGATTGTATCATATGAAGATTCACTTCAATGATGTTCTTGGCGCTGTCACTTACGGAACGGAAAGCAGTAACCCGTTCGGATAGCTGGTCAAACAAAGGCTTCAAAGAAGCCGCTGTCTCTGACGGAGCTTCCTCAAGGATCCGGCGGAAAGTAAAACCTTCCATACCGAGACGCTTCTGTTCTGTCTCTCGCTTCTGCTCCAGACCACGTAATTGAAGAACGGCAGCCTGTTCCTTGTGCATGCAGTCTTCCACGAATGTGACGCGGTTCTTGACGGCTGCATCAAGCTTCTCCTGTTCAATCGAAATCAAATGGTCAAAAAGAGTGATAAATTCTTCAATTACTTTGGTAAATGCAGTAAAATCATTCATACTCAATATGTCCTCCTATAGCAGCAACATCCTTGCCGCTATGGCATGGGCATCAACATGATACGTTTTTGCGGTGATCTGCTCCTGAAGATTATGAAGCTTATCTGCCGATGCGGTATCTTTAATCTCGGAAGACAACCGCCGGGAAACATCTTTGGCAAATGTACGCTCTTCTATCTGCCTTGGATCAGACTTTATAATAACAGCATCAAAGTTGTGTCCATCATTGGAAACTGCAGAAGGAGTAGAATTGTCCTTGGTATGAATACGCAAATCCGCATAATTATTCATTACATTATTGTTAGTAGTTATTTTCATACTGTACTCCTTTTTGGGATATTGTGAACTCTGTTAACGGATAAATCATGTTAAATTCTGTCGATAAATAAGTGCTGCCGACCACCGTTAACCGAGCCAGTTATCTTGCTATATTATGAATATCGGCACAACTTTCGGATTCATAACACTTAATAAAAGAAACTTGGCATCTGTTCGGAACAGTTTATTTAATTTATTTTTTGAGATGATTCATCAGGACGGAGGCAATATTTTCACAGGAAGCCTGCGTACATACGGCGCCGATATTGTATGCAACCATAGGCATCCCGTATACGACACAAGAGTCCTTATCCTGCCCGATGGTGAATGCCCCGCTCTGACGCATCTTAAGAAGACCGTCCGCACCGTCGCGTCCCATACCGGTCATAATGATACCGACCTTGTTGATCGCGACGTTTTTCGCAATAGAATCGAACAGCACATCAACAGAAGGACAATGGCCGCTTACCTTGGCGCCCGGACGGCACTGTACCATATAATTGCGTCCGGAACGGACAACTTCCATCTGTTTGGCGCCGGGAGCGATCAGGGCCAGCCCGGGCTTAATGATGTCTCCGTGCTTGGCTTCGCGTACTTCCATGCTGCAGATTCGGTTCAGACGCTGAGCATACATGGCTGTAAATCCTTCCGGCATATGCTGGGTGATGACCATTCCCGGGATATTGCCGGGGAGCCTCTTTAAGACTTCAAGGGTTGCTTCAGTTCCGCCGGTAGACGCGCCCAGTCCGATGATCGTGGAATCAAGTACATTGCGTGACAACGGTGGGAACGGCATCGGCTTGGCAGCGGCCTGTGCTGAAGACGGCATCGGCGCCTGTGCTGCAGGCCGTCCGTGCTGCTGCGGCTGAGATTGAGGAGCTGGCGCAGCGGATGGAGAACTGATGCGTACCTTCGCTTTTGCCGCGGTCTTTACCTTCAGTGCAAGAGATGCAAAGAAAGCATCTTTGGAATTCTGAACGCTCATATCAGGCTTGCGCACGAAGTCAACGGCGCCGGCTGACAGCGCATCAAAAACACTCAGATTCAGGGAAGATACAAGAACTACCGGGAGAGGATTCGTGGGAAGCAGCTGCTTCAAGAATTCAATACCGTTAAGTCCGGGCATCTCTACGTCCATAGTGAGGACGTCAGGCTTCAGTTGAGGGATCTTCAGCTTGGCGTCATATGCATTGATCGCATAGCCGATGATCTCAATGCCAGGCTGTGAAGACAAATTCTGCATGATCGCTTGTCTGAACAGAGAAGAGTCATCAACAACCAGTACCTTAATTGAATTATTCATATAACATTCCTTTCTTACGCTCGCTATGGCGTAGCTGTTATTAAAATTATTGTGGCATCAACAATTCAAAAGCCGCTTCTGAATTGTCAAAAGCAGCTTAGTATTTATTAGTTTATTTAAACTTTTCGATAAGTAGCAGGTTTTAGATACTTGTAAGGCGTTGTCGCCTTATTCAGACTCTCCGAGTGGCCGATCAGAAGATAGCCGCCGGGATTCGTCGCATCGTAAAACCGCTTTACTAACGCCTCTTTTGTTGGCTGGTCGAAGTAGATCATTACATTTCTGCAGAAGATCACATCGAATTTTAAGCGGAAACGAATCGGATCCATTAAATTAAACGTTCGGAAGATCACGTTGGACTTGATCTCAGGAGCCACGGTGTAAGTGCCGGGCTGTCCGGTGGAACGGAAATACTTGGATTTCCAGCCGGGTGAGAGTTCCTTCAGAGAATCTTCGTCATAAACGGCGTTCTTGGCGGCGATCAGAGCATTCTGGGAAATGTCAGTCGCGAGAACCCGGGTATCCCAGGCGGAAGCCTTGGCGCCGAAAAATTCCTTGATAATCATGGAGATCGTGTAAGGCTCTTCGCCGGAAGAGCAGGCAGCGCTCCATATACTGAGTACCTTGTCCTTCTTTGTCTCTACGAGATAGGGGAGAATCGTGTCCTTGAACAGTTCAAAATGAGCGCCCTCCCTCATGAAAAACGTATAATTGGTAGTAAGCTTATTCAGCATCAGTTCGAGATCTTCCGGCTTCTTATTCGTGACCAGATTGTCGATATACTGTTCAAAAGAAGAAAAGCCCATGGACAAGATCGTATTCGAAAGCCGACCAATAATCAACTGACGCTTTTTCGACAGGTCAATTCCATAATTCTGGTGTACAAACGTTACTAAACGTTGGAAGTCCTTGTCATTGATTGTTAACATATTCTGCTGCTCCTTTGTATTTCTCGGGTAGGAACCGTTAAAGACTGATTCTTTAACAATTCCTTAGTATGTCTGGACAAGCTGCTCGCAATCCAGGAAAAGGATCACGGAGCGTTCGGAAGAAGAGATCATTCCGCTGATCAATTCCTGCTGATTCTCAACCGGAACAGGTGATATCTTACTCTGATCAATATCCATAACCTGCTGAACTGCATCCACAATGATACCAATGTACACGGAATTAATATTCAGTACAATGATGCAGGTAGAACTGGTGTATTCGATAGATGGTTTGCCCATGCGCAGACGGATATCAATGATAGGGATGATCTGCCCGCGCAGATTGATAATGCCCTTGACATAATCAGGAACAAGAGGAACCATGGTGATCGCGTGATTTGTAATGATCTCAATGACATAGTTCGTGCTTACTCCGATGTTAAGTCCGTCTGAGCTGAATGTTAGGAAACGCTCTGTAGAGACAGGCGCGGCTGCCTCTACTGCTTCATTTGCTGCTGTATTTACTGTATCTGCTGACATAATTATTCCTCCAGTTTTTTGTAAGCTTTAATATTGGTTCTGAGTCGCTGCATATAAATTGCTGATATCCAGGATCAAGCTTATATTGCCGTCGCCGAGGATGGTACATCCGCCGATTCCTGAATTCTTGATGTTGAAATTGCCAAGGAACGGAGAGAGCGGTTTTACAACCACCTGCTGTTCCCCGAGCAGTTCGTCTACAAACAGACAGTAGGACTTATCTGCAGTCTCAACCCAGATCAGGATACCGTCTTCGATGTTGGTGATCTCAGTCTCAATATTATATAATTCATGTATCCTTACAATAGGATAGAATGTATCTAAGCACTTAATGATCTCATTGCCGTTGGCATCGAGAATAACTTCTTCTCTCTGCGGCTTGAAGGACTGACGGATGTTGGCGATCGGAATGGTGAACATGGACTTGCCGACCGAGATCTCCATACCGTCTGTAATAGCCATGGTAAGAGGAATCTTAAGAGTCGTACAGCTTCCTTTGCCAAGCTCGCTTGTAATGGAAATAGTTCCGCCTACTGCTTCAACATTCTTCTTCACTACGTCCATACCAACCCCGCGCCCGGAGAATTCGGTAACTTCTTCGTTGGTAGAGAAGCCCGGAAGCATAAGAAGAGAGAGGATCTCCTTCTTCGAATAATCGCTTGCCGGCTTGGTAAGGATACCGTTGCGTTCTGCCTTGGCAAGAATCTTGTCAGGATCCATACCCTGTCCGTCGTCGCTGATGGAGATGATAACTTCGCTTCCGGTATGCGCCGCGGACAGAACGATCTCAGCCTGGGCATCCTTGCCTGCTGCAATACGTTCTTCGGCTGTCGTCTCAACACCGTGATCCATAGAGTTACGGACGATGTGCATGATCGGATCGCCGATACTGTCTACGACCGTCTTATCTACCTCTGTGTTCTCGCCGACCAGTGTAAGGCGCACGTCCTTATTCAGCTTCTTCTTCATATCACGGACGATACGGTTCATCTTCTGGAAAGTTCCTGACAGAGGAACCATTCGAAGAGACATAGCAATATCCTGCAGGTCATCGGTCAGCTTCCTTAACTGACGGGCAGACTTCATGAAGTTATCAAGCTTAAGATTCTGCAGGTCAGGAGAAGAAGTAACCATGGATTCTGTGATAACGATCTCGCCTACGATAGCAACCAGACTGTCTAACTTAGACAGGTTAACGCTGATGAGGCTCTGCTTCACAGGCGCGCTGGTATGTGCGGCAGCTGCCTGCGGAGCCTTGGAGGCCGGAGCGGAAGCCGGAGCCGTATCGGCCGGCGCGCTGGCAGCGATCTCGCTTGGAGCAGCCTGTGCACTTGCAGCGGCAGGCGCTTCTTTGGCAGGTTTTGAAGCGGCGTTCTCCAGGACCTCGTAAGTATGGATGCTGTTCTGCAGCTTAACGACCTGGAGCGCCTTCTCTACATCTTCTGATGAAGAAAGGGCAACATAGAAACCGTTGTCAACGATGGCCTCGCTGGTGCTTGAATCAGTCTCTACATCCTCTGGATAATGTTCGAACTGAAGGTCGATCTCTCGCAGCGCAGTAATCAGCATGAAAGCACGAAGGTTCTCCATACCGGAGCCTTCTTCGAAATGAACCCGTATAAAATATGGCATAGCGCTTGCAGGGCATCCTGCAAGTTCCTGATTGATGAGAGCGATCGCTTTCTCATCAGCAACCGGCATATCGGAAGCAGCTTCTCCCGCAGAAGAATCGTCGGAAGACTTATTCCCGGAAGAACTGATTTTTTCCAAAAAACTATTAATATTATTGATGATTGGGTCGATATTAGTGCTAAGGGGCTCATCGTTTTCGATTTTTTCAACCTCCACACGAAGAGCATCCGTTGACTGGAACATCAGATTGAACAAATCGGTTTTGTGGGATTCGTCCAGGGAATCCATTCCGTTTTCACGGATATAGAAGAACAAATCCTCTATATGATGAGCGATTTCCATCAGTGTAGAGAATTCCATCATGGCTGATGAGCCTTTGACCGTATGCATGATGCGGAAGATCTCATTGACGTCATTCGTTGTGAAATCGGCATTCTTTTCTGCTTCTATTAAAAGTTCGTCAAGCTGTTCCATAAGAGTGTTTGTTTCATAAAGATACATTTCAAGCATGTTATCCATAATCTTAGTACCGCCTTATCTTAATAATGATGTTAATTGATATTTAAATGTATTTATTTAGATATATCGTCAGGATAGCGGGAAAGGATAAGAGTAAATTATAGAGTAGGTGAAAAAATGTCAAATATTTTAAAAGTAACGACCCCAACCGTCGGATATGACAATAATTCAGTAAATAATAAACCGACCCCATCCCAGCAGGCAGAAGACTTAAGTATCAAGAATCCGGTGGAAGCGAACAGAGTAGGAAGGGCAGACGGGAGAGCGGAGTCCGGCGGGAACGACGGAGGTCGGGGAATTGCGTACGACTCCAACTTCGGAAGCTTCATACAGTCCTTAAGAGATCTGCCGAGACTCAGCGAGGCTATGAGTAAGATGATCTTCGGGGGTATGGCGAATCTCGTAGAGTCAGGAATCACGAAGGGGACGGCGGAAGATATCCAGGCATTTTTTCAGATGCTTAATATGTCGCCGGAGAAGCTGAGCGAATTCCTGAAGTCTCAGATGGCGGGGGCGAACCGTCTGCAAGGGCCGTTGTTTGATGTGCTTCGTCAGATTATGGATGAGGCAACGACAGTAGAATTGAAAGCAGGAGTGTTAGATCTCCTTAAGAAATATAATGATATGTCGTCAGGGAAACACCTCATGGAGAATATCAAGGGAACGCTGGAGGATATTGAGGCGCGGATGTTTAAGGGGGACAGAGAAGGCCTGATGAAGCTTGCCATGAAGCTTAAGCCTCATACGATGGACAGCAATGCCGCGAATGTGAGGCTTCTGAAGGAGCAGATCATCCCTTATATGGGCAAATATGTGGCGGATAACCGGGAGATGGGCAAGCTTCGAGATCTGGTCACGCTGGTTGCATTTAACACATCCAGATATGAGAGCGGAAGCCTTGATAATGTTGTACAGGCGTTTCAGCGGTTGATGGACTTCCCTACGTTCCAGAAGCATTTCAAAGGAATGTCGGTGAATGATTTCAGGGATATGCTTAGGGGTGTTGATTATGACCGGGCGGCAGGAAAGAATGAATTGACGGATAAGCTTCTGAATATCATGCAGGCGGGAGTGAAAGGCGAAGCCGGAATTGAGAATAAGGAAGCATTTGTAAATATTATGCGCAGTATCCTTGTGAATGAGAGCGTCTATATGCCGGTGATGCATGTTATGCTTCCGGTGATCTTAGACGGCGTTCCCATGTTCTCGGAGATGTGGGTAGATCCAGACGAAGAATCGGGCAATCAGGGTTCTAAGGAACGCGGAATCAAACTGCTGATCAAATTTGATATGAAAGATGTTGGCTTTTTTGATATGATGTTGTATTATGAGAAGGGTAAGATCGATATGCTGATTCATTATCCGGAGGAACTGTCTGGTCATGAGAGCGATATCCGTGAGAATATCCGTAAGATCATGAGCAAGAATGAGCTGGAGCTGGAATATCTCGGCGTTGAACAGAATAAGCCGCCGATCCAGGTATCCGCTGCGTTCCCGAAGATATTCGAAAGGAGAAATTCTATCAATGTCACAATATGATGATGTGATGAATAAAAAAGCAGTCGCGCTGCGATATGATGAGAATAAGGATGTGGCGCCGGTGATCGTGGCCTCGGGGCTTGGTTATATGGCGGAGAGAATCGTGGAGATGGCCAATGAGAACGGAGTGCCGGTATATGAGGATAATTCATTGGCGACGGTGCTGACGCAGTTGGATCTGGGAACTGCGATCCCGGAGGAGTTATATCAGGCGATTGTGGATATCTATGCATATTTTCTGAGGTATAATCCCGAGAAGATCCGGGAGAAGAAAGAAGCGGAAGAGGCTGCTGCAAGAGCGGCCGCGGAGGCGGAAGAAGCAGAGAAGGAAGCGGAAGAGGCTGCTGCGGAGGCGGAAGCAGAAGAGGCTGCAAAGACCGCAGGAAGGCAGTCAGCCAGAGGATCAAGAGAGGCACGGCCGAAGGCTGCAGGAGCAGCGAGAGCATCGGGAGCCGGGCAGGCAAGGGCTAAAAAGAGCAGTACCAGAGGAGAAGGCTCAAGAGGCAGAGCTTCAAGGTAATTTTGTGAGATGAATCCTGTGAATGAAGTATACAGTGCAGTCGGAAATATATTTCCCGATAGCACTGTATTGTTATTTAGCCAGGTCCTACACTGACGGTTATCTGTCTAAGCTGTTTCTTGCGGGCCGGACATATTCCCGGTAATAGAGGCAGCAAAATATTTCCCGATATCTGCGATAAAGCCTAATGCCTGCATTTTCATTTCTTCAGGGAATGCTGACAATACAGGGGCGGTCTCAAAACTCAGCACCCTGTCAAAATGTATTCTCTTCAATCCGTTCAGGAATCCCGTCCAGTCTGTGGAGGATGTATTCTCCCTTGTTTTGGTAAATGTATACGGAATTTGATGCAGGTCGCAGACTCCGTCGTTATCGTGAATGTGCAGTACCTTCAGGCGGTCTCCCAGAGTCGTCAGGAAGGACTCAAAGTCAATACCTGTAAGGTTTGCATGTCCGGTATCAAAGCAGAATCCCAGCAGATCACCGTGATGTCTGGCGTTGAATCGGTCAATCCGTTCCGCCGCCTTCTTAGCGTCGCAGCACGGTCCTTCCACAAGGTGTCCGCCCGAAGAATTGTAGAGATTCTCTATGCAGATCGTGATATGCCGTTCCTTTGCAAGGGGTGCAAGAGAATCCAGAAAATTTTCGGTCCACGCCCATTCCGCTTCTTCCGAGCCCAGATTGCGTGCCAGCTTGAAACCATGCACCACGATATAAGGGCATCCGAAAAAGGCACAGATATTCATACTCTTGCGGGCAACGGTATTTTGCAAATAATTATTCAGATCATTTCCTCCGTTCGGAACATAGGCAGGATAGGGCATATGCATCTGGTGGATAGTGACTCCGGCTGTTGCTGCACCGGCCTTGTGGGATGCAAAATAATACTCCAGCTCCGTGTCTGTACGGTCGAAAAAGTCATTCTTCTCTAATTGATACAGTGAAGTATTCGTGAGATAGGAATTCAGGCTGAAATCAGCACAGGAAAAACCGGCATCTCTTAGAAGCCGGAACCCCTCTGCAGGGTTCGAATCATTTACTATATTGTTGGTCTGTACGCCGATAGAAATCATGGTTAAATCTCCGTTCTTAATAGTTGGACCGTTCATCAGTGTCCAGCCGGTCAAAGTGGAATGACGGCATATATTCATCGTTAAAAAATTCGATATTAACAATTCCCATATCCCGTAACTGCTGCTCGATCTCCCGGTAATAAATATTGCAGATAAATACACCGCAGTTGTCAGGAAGCTCTTTCAATGATGCAGGCGGCTTCACTTCTATGCCGCAGAATTCTGTTCCCCAGACAGCTCGGTTGTTGTCGCAGGTGAAGAGGGGAGGATACTTATCTCCGTAACATTTCATATAATTGCGGCACATATTCCCGGCTCCGAAGAGGACGATGGAAGCATATTTTCTCAGCAGGCCCTCGATCCCGATCTGCCATCTGAAATATCCGGCCACAGACCTGGCCAGAGGCAGAAGCCGGGGGCGCAGTAAGGGTGAAAATGCTGCGGCAGTATCCTCGAAGTCCAGAATGAGACTTCCGTCAAAATGGATATCTCTTAGTCCTCGGATCAGGCCGAGCCAGTCTGCCGAAGACTGACCCTTATATGCGGCAGTAAAAGGCAGGAGAGAAGATTCCCGGTGTCTTTCACAGTCCCGGAGGATGACTGCTTTGAGACGGTCTCCAAGTGCGGTTATAATATCCTGCATATTTTGTCCGCATAAGGTGCAGATACCTGTATCCAGACAGAAGCCGAAGATGGGTGTTGGTTCTGCGGGGACATTGTCTGCCGGGTGAAGTTGTCTTGCGGCTTCAGCATTCAGTCTGTCTATCCATTCTGCGGCTTCAGTTCCGTTCGAACAGTTTCCGCGAAGCAGATGACCGTTATAACTCCTGCACTGATTCTCAAGCAGAAGAATAACATGCTGTTCCCGGGCGACCTGAGCAAGCCGTAGATAGTAAGCCTGATTGGTCTGCCATTCCATTCCCTTTTCTATACCGGCAAACAGAGGCGGAACAATCAGATAGCGGCATCCGATCCTGCCGCACAGATAGACGGCAGATTCCGCAATCTGTTCCAGTACAGGATTAAGTTCTGTGCGTTTAGTGTTCCATGGAAGCCGGGGGACCCGCAGGTAATCTGCAGACAGACAATGCTGCCGGCACTGTTCCAGTACAGGCTGTATTTGCTGCAATAGGGTTTGCGGAGTGCGTAGAGGAGAGACCCTGTCAGGAGATTTGGTTTTAGCGGTCTTCCCGTAATTTTCCAGATCTTTGCCGGAACAATACATGCCGATATCCAGAAAGATCTGTTTTAACCCGGCATCGGCCATATCCCGCAATCCCTGGATGGGATGCCGGTAATCTACGATACCGGAAGGGGAATAAAAAATGTTCATAATTCACTCCTTTTGCAGGCAGTTGGAGCGGTATGCTGAGGCTGCCTACATTAATTTCTTTTCTATTAATTCTTTTATCTTTGAAGAGCTTGTACTCTGTGTATATGGGAAAAATACCATCTCAGCCCCATGTTTCTCCAGAAATTCTTTCTCAGCCAGCCAGTCTGGGTTGTCGACATAGTCGCTGCCGGAGAACTGGCAGTCGAAGTGGTGCAGACGCCAAGCGTCGCTCGTACTGCCGTAATTCAGAGGGATCTCTACTACTTCATCCACGTACCGGCAGGAGCGGAGCATCTCGGTACGCTCTTCATAGGGGACGAAGGGTTCCACTTCCTTGAACTTCCGTACACCTTCGTCTGTTACGACACCGACGATCAGATAGTCACATTGTTCCTTTGCGCGCTTGAACATGTTCAGGTGCCCTACGTGGAATAGGTCGAAGACGCCGGCGATGTAGCCTGTATGGTATTTCTTTTTTTGTGAAATATTTCCGCTGGAATTCTGTGTAGGCTTCCTCTTCCGGGGATAATCCTTTTGAGAATCAAAGATGCTGTATTCTCGGATTCCCATATCATTTAATTGCTTCATAACGGACAGGTAATCCTTGATGCAGATTAAAACCTTATATTCTCCGGCCTGCAATTCTTTTAGGATCTCAGGTGTACGGATAGGAATGCCTTCGAGTTCCTGTCCCCATCTGTCCCGGTTGTTGTCAACGATTGCATACACAGGATAATCCTGGTGATACAAAGCCAGAAAACGTTTGGTAAGTAGGCCTGAACCAAATAGGATCAGCTTGCGGGTATCTGCATGTTGAAAAATGTCTACAAATAATTTTTGATATTCTTCTGATGAATAGTTTAAACGTTGGCGGTTGGAGTTCAAAACTGTATAATTACGCCGGCATTTTTCATGATACTTTTGTAAAATTTTTCCCTGAAGCAGATCCGTAAGAAAATTTTGTTCTATCTTCTGCCAGGTTTTCATTTTCCGGTACAGATCGTAACGTTTTAGCAGGTATTCCATGGGTAGAAGCTTCTGAACTTCTAAGTCGCCGGCATAAAATGATGAAACCATGCGCCATATTAGAACATTAGCAGGGTAATTCTCTTTGCAGAATTCCTGATCAAAGAATACGAATGTCCCGTTGATATAAAAACTATTCAGCGGAATCATGTCTATATAGCCTTTTTGCAGAATTGCACCGTCTCCGTCACCGCTATCGGGTTTAATAATCTCCGAGGAATGAAGGATCAGATCCCGGAATTCATCCATTTTATGTAAGAATAGATCTACGTCCTCATGTAAAAGGCGTTTTAGATAGAGCTGACCTACTTCGGCGTCGATGTATGGCATAATGTAAGAATTATTTTGATCCAACGCTGCATCTACAACAGATATACCATGAGCAGACAGATTCATTCCATGAGTAATCAGGTTTTTTAAGCGTTCAACACCCTTTGCATGAACGGCCCTTTTTTCGACAATACCTGATTTGTAGATGATCGTCAGTAATGCCTGTTCGGGACCGCGGTCCATGGAACTGGTAACATGGCTTACATCAGAAAGATCTCCTGTTAAAGAGCATTCAATCAAATAGGCGTTTGCAGTTTTATGGAACATCTCATTCTCAATAAGATCGTTGTATAGGCATTCTTCTTCCAGAAAGACAGTATCCGGATAATTATAGGTAGGAAATATTCGGTTGGATAGGTCTTCATTGGGACGGTAGTCTTCTGCATATAAGTGAGAAGGATTCCTTAGATCTGTAAGAACCGAATAAAATTGAAAATGCTTGTATCCAATGGTTTGCAGCATTTTCCGAAGTTCTGCTTGACTATAACAGCGCCCTTGAAAGAGATCTTCTTTCTTGGAGTACGCATGGCGGTAGCCTTCGATCCCGTCAAAATTCCGTCCTGTATAAGGATCGCGATCCCCGCAGAAATAGCGGAAACCGAACCGATTGTTCATTCCAAGGAGAAGAGTGCCGGTAGGTTTAAGGAGAGATTTCCAATTTGTAAGGTGTTTCATAGGAAATTCTAGCTTTTCCAGAATTTCAACGGCTATAATGTAGTCAAATCTGCCGATATTTTTTTTGCGCCATTGCAAGTTCTCAGTCTGTTCGGCGGTTACGCATATGAATTTGCCTGCGGTATGCTTTGAAGATGTGTACATAAGCGGGGACAAAAGCGGAGCAGCACAAGGGTCATTGGGTTCGCCAATGTATAGAAAAACACTGTCTGGTTTGAAATTATACCATTTTAACAATCCTTGTTGAAATTCCTTTATAAGAGTTTCAGGTTGCATTGTGCTCACCTCCAATAAGTTTTATAAAACCAATCATTAAAAAATACAAATATTCTCGGAACAGACTCCTAAGCCTATTAGCTGTTCCTTCATTTTGGTATGATTTTTTGAATTTGCTATTACAAAGGTTGCATCAGGATACTGATGAAAAGAATCTGCAACGGGCAATAGCGTATATCCCATTATTTTTTTATAGTGCAGATCAGCATTATTATCACATAAACAAAGAATCTGGTCAGAATAATTCTGATACAAATTCAGAAAATGTTTTCCTCGTATTCCGCATCCAAAGACGACGATTTTTTTGGAGCCAATTTCTTTGACCGCTTTAAATATGCGCTGAAACGAAAGATTTCCATCCTGCGCATGTTTGGCTATAGATTCCATAAAGGCTTTGGGATCGCTTATTAACATAAATGTATTTTGATAGTCCGATTTTGAAAGACTATCTTCAATTAAATGACCTTGTTCGATATCCTTAGATAGCTCTGTTCGATATTTTTTCAAAAATTGTTCTCTTGCATCAGTTGGAAGACGAAATGTATTCCAATAATAACTTTGATATTTCCATTGGTAATAAGCATCTAAAATATCATTTGAAAATAATTTTCTTTCAATTAACTGTTCTTTTAAATAATCATATTCCATAGAAATGGCAAAAATCTTACTGTTATCTTTTATAGAAGATTCAGTATTATCTGAACGATATTCATGCAGAGTTTCAGATAAATGATAACAAGATCCTGCTAAAGCGCAAACGAGAAATCGAAAAGATGTGTCCTGATAGGCGGCACCTGGAGATTCGAACATATGTATGCTATTATGCAATAAAAAGGATCGTTTGTATATTCCAGTCCAGATTGCACCGGTTGCTCCGCCTTTTAAGGTGTATGCATTGTATGCAGAATTCATCAATTTGTTATAACAATCTTGAGTATTATATTTTTTAACTTCATAATAAAATGTTTTGCCATCTATTTCAAAGAAAGTATCATAATTAGCATCTACATAATCTAAATCATATTTTTGAGCAAAATAATATAATTGTTCTAACATAGACTCTTTCATACGATCATCACTTTCAAGAATCCCAATATAATCACCTCGGGCTTGAATGATTCCAATATTAATCTTATGTCCATAGCTAGTATTCGGATCATTTATAATTCTAATTCTTGAATCATGTCTTTGATAAGCTTTTAAAATTTCTGGAGAAGTATCTGTACTGCCTCCATCAATGCATAAGACTTCAATTTCTTTGAAAGATTGTTTGCATACACTTTCTAAGCATTGTTTCAAATATTTTTCTGAGTTATGTACCGTAACAAGGACTGTTATTTTAATATTTTCATTTAACTGCATAGAGTATTCCTTCGCATTCATTTAGAGTTAATCTTTTAGCAGATTATATTGGTGTATTGTATCCTGAATAATTGCTTCAAGCCTGTTACCAAAGTGATCTAATGTGAAGAATTTTTCATATGTTTTTCTTGCGTTTATACCCATTTCCTGTAATTGGTTTTTATTATTAATTACCCAACTCATTTTCTGTGAAAGATCGGTACATTCTCCGGTTTTGCATATGAAACCATTCTCACCATCTTTAATATAAGCGCTCATACCGATTATATCGGATACAATACAGACTTTTCCGTACATCATGCCTTCAGTAATCACTATTGACATAGGTTCTTCTAATGAAGGGCATACTACAACATCAATCTCAGCATAGGCTGCATTTATTTCTTGTCTGCTCAAATTTCCACAAATATGTATAGTCTGTTCTTCTAAAATACTATTTTTAATTTTTGTACTGTAATCATCATTGCCTATATGACCAATAATAGAGAACTGCGCCCGCTCTTTGTCTTGTTCAGTTAATAATTTTATGGCTTGAATAAAAATATCTTGTGCTTTTCGAGGAATAACAGATCCTATAATCGCAAAATGTGTTTGTTCTTTCTGGGTGTCGGTAAATTTATTCATATCAGGTATGCCGAAAGGAAGAGTATTCTTTATTCTGCCAGGAAAGTAGGAATTAAAATAATTCTTGCTAATATTGCTGACTGCTAATATATTAATTTTTGACATTGCAATTAAGTCAGCATATTCATCAAACTGATATATCGTATCATCAAAGAGTGATTTAAATTCGTGAATCCACCATATAACAGGTTTAAGCTTGCTGATTTCACACGCACAGCGTATCATCTGAAAAACATTTACTAACACAACGTCAAACTGTTGTATAAAATAAAGTTCTTCTTTATATAAATAGGGTAGAGCAGGACATATTATAACGTTAATTCCTCTATTTTGAGTCTCCGTTATAAACATTGGATTTCCGCCGGGGGCTGCTAGAATTACTTGGTATCCGCAGATATCCAATGCCATTGAAGCATAAACGGCTGCAAGTGAACCGCCGTTGTAATCTAAGTCAGTTGTTATGATCAAAACTCTGCTTTTTACTTTTTTAATTGTGTCTAACCCGCAATATAATTTAAAATTACCATGTTCATACTTGGCTAAAAATTGATCCCAATACCATATCTTTTCTTTTTTTATACCAAGGCTAAGTAATTGCTCCTTCATTTTATTCGCGTGAACACTCATAAGAACTATTATGTCAAAAGTAAATTTAGAGATGTCATTTGGTGAAATGATTGGAAACCCATCAATATATCGACTATGTAAATTATGGTTATTATCAATAAATGCAATGATATCCGCTCTGGAAGTAATATATTGTTTCCTGTTTTGATAATATTTTCCAGTACCAAAAATTAAAATTTTCATTAGGTAAATACTCCTTAGCCGCGAACAAAAAAGTGAATGTTTGGAAAATCTTGCTTAATTGAATAAATCGTTCTCAGAATTTCCTCCTGGTATTTTTCATCTACTGCTATAATAATCCCGCAGTTGTTGTCTAAATTGATTTGGTATATAGAAAGAACCGATAATCCTAAAACTACCTTTGGATCTTGATGAACTGCACTTTCTAAAAACGCAGTAGGTTTTTTTCCTTTGTTATTAAGCATGCAAAAACATCTTTTGCCTATTTTCCCGGATCCATATACATAAATATGTTCAAATTGATCAACAAATTTTAACAAGTCATTCATTCTATTTTCATAGCTTTTAAGTTCCGAAATTTCATAAAGCCCATAAGACGAAAATACACTGGCCAAAGCAAGATGTGAATATTCAATTCGCTCTCCAGCATATCTGTCGGTCATAACCCATCCGGTATCATATCCGGCGTCTTGTGCAACATATGCTAAAACTCTTTCTATCGCATGACTGATAGTTCCGTCACCCGCTAAGGGTTCGTCATCAAAATCTTCATACGTCCATTCAATTTCAAACAATTTCTTTAATGCAGATACCTTTGCCCAGAATACAGTTCCTAGTGTGAGTGGAGGTTTGTTTATGTTTAAATCACAATGTAAATTCATCTTTTGAGCCAGTTCTGCAGTTAAAGGATAATTTACCGTCCAGGAGTTTAAATAGATTGTAGTGTCATATTCACATATAGGCGGCGGCGGAACCAATAACCCCAAGTTACTATTTTCATAAAAAGTCATTAATACATTTTCTATATAGTTTGTACTGCCGATGGTATTTTCACATAGACACTTGATCCATTCCGAGGTATCATTAATTGAAGAAGTATTTTTGGCCTTTTTATCATGCAAAAAGCATACATAATCATATTTTAATATTTCTTTTCGAGAAGCGACGAGAAGGGCACTAATATCGCGTCCTCTGTTTTCTTTTTCAAAAATTTTGCAATTTATTCTTTTACTTATGTCTGATTGTAAAAGAATTTTGTTTACTTCCTTTTCTGAAGAAGTAATAATTATATCTATATAATCAGGAATAGATTCCATATATTTTAAATAGTAATTAACAGTGCTTGCATAGTGCAGATGGACTACAATTAGGATTCTCTGGGATATAGATGCAGTTATGCTGTAATTTAGGTTTAAAGGCAATATTATATTTAAGTTTTTTCTCTTTTTGATATCATGTACATTTTCCATATATTTTCAACACTCCTATGAGTTATAGCGCGTCCAAACCATCCAACTCGCTTTTTTATCTAATATCAATTGTTCAAGATATTTCTTGTCTCTCAAGGTATCCATACAATGCCAAAACCCTTCATATTTATAGGCTGCCATTTCTTTATTTTGAGCAAAAGTTTCCAAGGCTCCTTTTTCCAATATGGAGTTATCGCCTTCTATATAATTAAAAATCTGGGGAGATACAACCATAAATCCTCCATTTATCCATCCGCCATCTTCTTTTGTTTTTTCTGCAAAACGATTGACACATCCGTCTTTGTCGATATCCAAAGTTCCAAATCTATTTTCTACCTGAATTGCAGTAATTGTTAACTTTTTCTTCATTCGATAATGAAAATCAAGCAGTTCTTGAAAATTGATATCACATAGACCGTCTCCATATGTTAACATAAATTCTTCATTTCCTATATATGGTTCTATTCTTTTTATTCTTCCGCCTGTCAAAGTGTCTAAACCAGTATCAACAACCGTCACCTTCCAAGGTTCCGATACATTATTATGTATTGTCATTAGATTATCTTTGCTAAAATCAAATGTAACATCTGCATGATATAAATAATAGTTTGCAAAATATTCTTTTATAATATTTTGTTTATATCCGGCACAAATAATAAAATCATTAAATCCGTAATAAGAATAACTTTTCATAATATGCCAAAGAATCGGTCTTCCGCCAAGTTCTATCATAGGTTTAGGCTTGTTTATTGATTCTTCACTAATTCTTGTCCCGTATCCACCTGCCAATATGACAACCTTCATAATTTATCCACCTTATTTGATATTTAAAAAATTTTTTAATCCAGTTTCTATAGAATATTTTTCTTGCCATCCCGGCAATACTTCCCCTATTCCTTCAGGATTCATAATTTCTCTATTTCTGTTATCACGTTTTCCAAAATTCAATTGAATATTTTTCCCGGATAGATTTTTTAGCTGTAATACGATGTCTTTTAATGGAATAGGTATTTCGCTTCTAATGGAATATTCTTTATGTTCCTGTGATTTACTTGTTTTGATAAGTTTCAAGGCATGCATATATGCAGAAATAACATCATCTATATAACAATAGAATACCTTTTGTTCGCAAGATGTCATATCTAGTGTCTCGCCGTCTCTCATATCGCGGATTATATTTAAAACTTTCTTTCTCTCATCATCTTTTCCGTAAGTATCAAAGAGCTTAAGCGTTATGCTTTTACATCCCATAACTTCGGTGTAATATTTTAACATATTGCTAAAGGCCATCTTAGTGGCAGCATATAAATCAACCGGATTATAATTGTCACCGTCATAGTTCTGCCAATAGCTGCCAGTATTAATAATATTTTTACATCCAGCTTTACATATTGCATCCAACATTTTAACCGGTGCAGTAAGGTTACTGTCTAATAAATCAGAAAGATTCGCCTCCGAATGTTCTGAGATAAATTTCCCGGCAAGATGAACAAAATAATCGGGTCCTATTTCTTTCATTTGAGTATAGAATTTTTTAATATTATCTTCTAACACAATAATTCGTTTACTAGACACATATTTTTTCAATTCTTTTATGTTGCTTTGCTTACGAACGATAGCATACACTTCATACTTTGAATCCAATGCCTTGCACAAATGCAGGCCAATATATCCGGTAGCCCCGCTTATGATTACTTTTTCCATCTATTAGTCCTACACTTTATAATTCTGTTATTTCAGGAATTAAAACTAAAAATCTTCCGCCCCATTCCCTAATATACGAAAGTTGACTTATAATTTCTGTTTTTAGATTCCAAGGAATTATAAGTACATAGTCTGGTTTTGTTTCTTTGATCCTTTCTGGAGAAACAACCGGAATAAATGATCCCGGAAGATATAAATTTTGTTTGAAAGGGCTTATATCTGCGACATAATCTATAATATCATTTTTGATACCGCAATAATTAAATAAAGTATTGCCTTTTGCTGCTGCTCCATAGCCTACAATTGTTTTTTTATTTTTCTTTAAATCAATTAATTTTTCCCATATATTTAATTTGATGTTTTTTACCTTTTCATGGAATTCTTTATAAACATTCACTTTATCTAATCCAAATGCCAGTTCTTCATTTATGATATTTTCAACAGCTTCCGAGATATCTACATTTGCATTTGCTTTATGTGATATAAAAACTCTTAGAGATCCGCCGTGTGTATCTAATTTTTGTATATCATATATTTTCATACCATTATCGTGAAAGATTCTTTTTACTGACAAAATATCTAAATACGAAAAATGTTCATGATAAATAGTGTCAAATTGATTATATTTTATAAGATTCAGCAAATGTGGAAATTCTAAAGTGATTGTTCCGCTTTCCTTCAAAGCCAGACTTAATCCTTTTACAAAATCACCAATATATGGAACATGCGCCAGAACGTTATTACCGATAATTAAATCAAATTTGTCTCTTTTACATACTAGTTTCTCCGCAAGCGTTGCTCCGAAAAAGTCATCTATTGTTTCAATACCTTTACTTTTTGCAATTTCTGCAGTAGAAGTCGAAGGTTCAATTCCCAAAGGATCTATTTGATATTTTTTGAAATATTGTAATAGATATCCATCATTAGAAGCAATTTCCATTACTTTTGATGTGTTTGTTAATTCTAATCTCTTTACAATGTAATCAACATAATTTTCACTATGTTTTAACCAACTTGTAGAAAAAGAGCTGTAATATTTGTATTCCTCGTTAAACACACCTTCCGGCATTTCATAGTCTACAACCTGTACCAATTTACAGGCATCACAATAAAAAACTTTTAATGGCAAGGTATGCTGCCCTTTTGATAATCTATTGTTTGCCAGATAGTCATTAGACAAAGGTGCAACCCCTAAATCTGTCATACATATTTTTAATTCCGCTCCGCAATACCTGCATATTGATTGTCCCATCTTTTACCTCCGGATATATCTGTCTAAAGTTATCAAATTACTGTCACGTTCACTAAGAATAGGAGTTTTAGTTTTCCATTCATAGCCAAAACTGTCCCATCGAATCCCCATATCATAATTAGAGTGATACTGACCCGAAATATTGTAGAGAACCAAAGTTTTATCCTTTTTTGCATGATATCCCCATGCGCAATATTCAGGAATCAGCAAAGAAAACGGTGTATCTGCATCAAAATCTATATGTTCTATCTTCAAATATGTATCGGATTCATTCCGCAGATCTAAGACGACTCCTTCTATACATCCTTCTAATACGGTGATTATTTTTTTTTGTCCATAAGGAAATGGTTGAAAATGCATGCCGCGTATAACGTCTTTATAAGACAAAGATAAAAATATCTCGTTATTAGAAAAATTTTTTATGTCTTTTGATTCAAAAATCTTCCAGCTTTCCCCTCTTTTATCGTTTGATATCTTTTTATCTATTAATTCAACTCCATCAATATTCACGATTATTTCTCCCAAACGAGCATATTTTCTTGTTTCATTTTAGCAAGATATTCCTTGCTTTGACATTCCATACAATTCAGAATATCAGCATTATTAAAATATTTCTCATATAATTCAACAAGTTTTTTCATTGAATAACGTATATTCCAACAAGGTTTCCATTTTAAGTTATTCTTTAGCTTTGAAGAGTCCAACTTTAGACAATTAGCTTCATGAGGTCCCTCATGACAGGTGCTTTCCCATTCGATATTGTAATTAGTTAATGTCTTCCATTCCTCGCAAAAAATATTAACTAATTCACCTGTACTTAAACAGTTTATATCGTCTGGCCCAATGTTATATGTTCCCTCAAATTTTCTGTCGTTATGCTGGGCTTCTGCAATCATCAAATAAGCCATAAGCGGTTCTAAGACATGTTGATATGGTCTCACTGAATATGGATTTCTAACCAGTATTTTTCTGTCTTCTTTTATGGCTTGAATACAATCCGGAATGATTCTATCTTTTGAAAAATCACCGCCTCCAATCACATTTCCCGCTCTTGCTGTAGATACTGCAGTTTTTCCATTCTGAAAATATGATTTTTTATAACTGGAAGTCACTAATTCAGAACACGATTTTGAATTAGAATACGGGTCATGACCGTTTAACTCTTCGTTTTCACGATACCCCCATTCCCATTCCTTATTCAAGTACACTTTATCTGTTGTTACATTTATAACAGATCTTACGCTTTCTGTAGAACGTACACATTCTAAGACATTTACTGTGCCCATTACATTAATTGCATATGTATCTACAGGATTTTGGTAAGATTCTCTTACAAGCGGCTGTGCTGCCATATGAATTACAATTTCTGGTTTAGTTTTGGTAAATATATTTTTTAACTTGTCAATATCACGTATATCTCCTATGACAGATTCTATATTCTTATCCATATTACTTAGAGAAAACAAATTAGGAGTTGTCGGCGGCTGCAACGCATACCCAGTAATATCTGCCCCTAACAAGTTTAAAATCTGACACATCCAAGTCCCCTTAAATCCGGTATGCCCTGTAATTAATATTTTTTTTCCTTCAAAAAATTTTGCGATCATTAGTTCACGCCCTTTTCATATTTTTACCCCAGAAATGGGAATAAAATTTGATTTTTCTCAAATTTTCCAGATAGTTTTTCCTGCATTTCAGCTAGGGCAACTTTTCCCAAAGCAACAATTATCCCATCATGCGGATCCATCATAAAATCGCCGAAGGCTATCTCATCTAATTCAATGGGTTTTGATACAACATGCGCTTCTATCTTCCAATTTTTATAACTAAAATATGCATCTAATTCTTTGCCGTATTTTCCATTGCCAAAAATATATATTTTATTATGATTCTTTTTAAATTCCTCTAATGTTTCTATTGAAAATGGACGCCATCTTTTTTCACGACTTTGGATTTTAATATGATCAATAATTAAATTTGTATCATAATTTGTATTTTCTTGAAGGTACTGAAGCGCTTTCTTCATTTGTGTAAAATTACCAATTGACATTGTCTTATATTTTATAATTGGAAATTTATATTCGGTTAGCAGCTCATAAATATATTCGAAACATGGGTCTATACCTTCTGTTATATATGGGTTTATTCCGTGTATATCTATCCAAGAAGTGTATTTGAATCCCTTTTTTTTAAACCATTGGGTAAATCGGCATTCAAAATTCTCCACAGCTTCATAATAGTCTCTTGGGTATTTCAAATCTTCCCAAAATTTCAAAAAATGGATGCTTTGAAACATATTTTTTCTTATTGCTAGAAAATATGCTTGTATATGCTCTGGTACTAAGTCTCTGCCTTTGCATAAGCGAACACCACCATGGTGTCTGCTTAGACCCCAAAAATCAACCTTCTCTTCTTCCATACGCTTAAAAATATCTGTCCATTCATAAAATGGACCATAAAATGTGCTATTAAAAATAATTATTTCATCCCATAGATCCCATGTTTCTTGGTGTAAATCTAAGAAAAAATCTTTGTAAGCACCTGCATCAAATCCGATATTTTCTCTTTGGTAAATTATATCTGAATAAACTTGTAATTTCTGAAATTCACTATCTGATAATTTTCCGTTAACAATTATAATTAATTTTGAAAGTATAGATTGAAAACTTTCGAGTAATGTTTCTATATAATCATTTACTACACCATTTTTCTCATAAAAATGAAAAACACCCAATCTTTTCATATATACTCCTAAACAATATATAAATTTGTGTATCCCTTTTCAATTAAAAATGGAACAACTTCGCGCTGATAATAGCCCGTTAATGCAACAATTATACCTGTTTTTTCTTTTGCTTTAGGAATATCTGAGAAAAAAATTACTTCATCATTCGGTAATTTTTTCTGATCATCAGATACTACATAACTATCAAACTTTAAATGTAAATTACTTAATAAATCACTTATCTCATGTGCTATCTTTCCATACCCATATATGTATATATGATCGTTATTATATATAAATTTTTTCAATTTATTAATATCCATGTTACTAATATAAGAATCAAAATATCCGCAGATAGGATACATTGTCTTATTCATGATCTGTTTCAACATAAAACTGAAATCGCTAATATGAGTGGATGCATATTCATGATTCTCTATTATAGCTGAATAGTATCCGGCATCTTGTGCAGTATATAAAAGGATTCTTTCAACTGCATGTGACAGAGTGCCATCCGGTGCTAATGGTTCTTCTTGAAAGTCCTCATATGCCCAATCAGCCTCGAATAATTTTTTCAAAGCTTTTGGCCTGCACCAAAAAGTAGTACCAAGCGAGTAATTGTAGTTATCCATTGATATATCTACTGACAAATGCAATTTCTTTGCCAAGTCGCAGGTGACTTGAAAAGAGGACGCCCATGTCCGTGCTAATGTACCGAATATTCCGCCAGTATAAAGTACGGGTGGTATCAAAACTCCCATATGACTATGTGTTTCAAACAAATTCAAAATCTGCGATATATATTCGGAACTTTTTATGGAGTTATCCCATCGTGCAAACATCTGACATTCTCCGATAATATCTGGTCCTAAATTATTTCGTGTCTTATTATCATGTACAAAACAAAGATACTGATACTGCATTAAAATGTTTTTACATGTAACCAATAGAGCAGAAATATCACGGCCTCTCTCCCCGGCAATTAATAATTTGTAATTTTTCCTATTTATTTGCTGTAAATATTTTTTTATTTGCTCTATGCAGAATTCACCTTTACTTGTAATATATATATCTATTTCTTCGGGTATTTTTTCAATATATTCAAATGCCTTTTTCAGTATTTTGGGATATGTGAGATGAATAATAATTGCGCATTTTCTTTTTTGGTAAATTGGTTCTGAAACACGATCATTAGGAATAACATAAAATAAATGTAACATATCTATAATATCTGATATGTCATAGTTAGAAAGCAGATAATCCCAAATTATATCTATATCATAACCCTCTTGACGCTCTGCATATTCTAACGCTTTTAATTTTTCATTTATATTTGTATATCTATAACTACTTTGGGTGAAAGAATTTTTCTTTATTATTGGACTGTTATAATCTTTTAACATAGTATATGGTAATTCTTCTAACCATTTTATATTATTTAGATCTTTATCTGAATCTAAATTAGAATAATTAATATATGTTGACCCTATAAAATCTAAATGTAACTTTTGAGTTAACTTTACTTCGCTAGCCAATTCATCTTCGGGAATTATTTCATTCCAAAATTCTTCAAACCTTGCTTCCTTTATAATCTCGTGAGAAAGATATATGAAAGAAAAGTCATTGTGTTCAAATATAGTCTGATAGTTTTCATCTAGTATCTGTGCATATTTCGATATAGACCAGTAATTGACTGTCTTACTTTTCATAGTATTACAAATATCAGATAAAGGTAAAAATGGACCCAAGAAGGAATTGTCGCACAATATCAAATCCTGATATTCTTTTTTAGAAATATTAAAATAATGGTATCCGAAACAATAAGCATCTATTTTATTGTTAAAATCGCCTTTAACTATATAAACACTATTTTTCTCTAAAAAAATATCAATGTTTTGGATTGCTCTATCACATACTAAATAAATTTCTTCTGCTACAGATTGCAATTCCTTAATAAGATAATTCTCTTGTTTTAATTTCCCTAAAGTATTATGAATGTAGAAAATTGCTATATTTTTCATTTCATATCCTTTCATGTATCAACGTCGAGATTTTTGGTTAGTACAGTTTACTTAGTCTTTCTCCCTTCTGAAGATATTAAATATTCAGTTAGCGAAGGCGAGCTATTTGAATAATCCCAGTCAAAGCTTTCTTGTACGGAGTCACTGCAGTATTTGCATGCAAAAGAGGGAGACTCCAATTTTGCTTTGATATCCCAAGCGTTTAGTTCTGGATTATGGATATCGAACCAATCTTCATTTTCTATTATCTGATAATCTGTACCAAAAATTGAGTTGAATTTTTCAAAGGCAATTACTGCAGAGCAAGTTGATAGTTTACCCTTATAAACTTCATGACATCCAGATGCAATACATTTCTCAAAGCTTTTTTGCATGTCGTTAGTAGGTCTATCGGTATAATATTTTAAGAATTTTTCTCTTTTTAATATAGCATAAGGTATGTTTTGTCTTTTTAAAATTTCATCTATTTTATCCAGCAGAGAATAAACGGGTTTATAGCCTGAGATATGTATAGAAATCCGTTCTCTTTTAATACATGTCCAGAATTCTTCGGGCATCTTAGAAATTAATAATCCGTTTGTACAGAGATCTAATTCTGATTCTGGGAATTGTTTTCGGTAAAACTTCAGGATTTCAACAATATCAGGATGCATCAACGGCTCGCCGCCTAAAATGCGTATCCATGGAATATCATAAAACAGTTCAGACATTCTTAATGCATCCTTTTTTATAATATCAAGGCTTATATGTTGTGTCCCTTGGGAGATATTACTTGCAAATAAACAACCTTTACAATTCAAATTACAAATGTCGGTAATCGGCACTTCAAAGTACGATAAAGAAGGTTTACTTTCTGAAAATTTTAATTTTCGAATTCTCGTACCGATCAACTTGTTATGATCAAATAATGGTAAATGACATTTTCCAGCAATATCATGCATCATATATATATCGTATATATGATTTGAACAACATTCCCGTATCATTTCTTTTAACGTTTTTTGCGCTCCAGCAGCAATAAATACCGAACCAGACCAGTGCGTTAAAAATGGGAGAGGATCGTAAATTGGAATTCCTTTATAAGTATCTTTCAAATAATTATCAAGAAAACCAACTATTTCTATATCCGCTGAGTTTTTTATAATTTCATCATATAAATATTTTCCTGCGCTCCCAGCACCAAAAATCACTGCTTTCATTCATCTCTCCTTATTAACCTATTTATTTTACTTGTTCAGCCGACTTTACTTGTTCAGAGTTTTCCGGAGTAAATCCTCGGCATTTTTTGCAAAAATTGGTGTAACCCTTTGCTGTATAACCTAATCGGAATTCAACAAGTTCCTTTTTTTGCGTAGGAACATATTTAGTCAAGTCATAAACTTCTTCCAAATCTTGCTCGCCTGCAATTCCAGCGACAGTTGCATATGCAGCATAATTGCAACTGTATAATTTCCCATCTCGTAGTTCCTGCCAAGATTGTTGGCATTTTTCTCTATGCATTTCTAACTGCAATTCAGACCAATCAGAGTAATCAGTTTTTTCTGGTGCAAGATCAATCCAGCTGTCAGATTTATTGATGTAATATTTAATATGATATTTTTCAAGCTTATTAATTAACTGATCAAAACAATTTTGAAATTGTGGTACAGCATCTCTATAATCGTCAACCGTAATTTCAACGCCGCACTGAGATAATTTTGACAGTATAGTATCTTGTGGTACGATGGTCCCATTTGTTACCATGCGTAGAGTATCTATTTGATTTCTATAGTTTTTGTCGATATATTCAACCAAATCAGCAGTATACTTGTATAATAGGGGCTCGCCTCCACTGATGTGAAAAAGCATGATATGATCTACACAGGAAAAAAATAAATCAATATCTTTAACTAATTCATCCCATCCGCGTACATAGAAATTTTTTGCAAAAGGATTAAAATTAAGACAATGGCGGCAAGTTAAATTGCAGGCTGTGCTAGGTAAAAAGGAAATACTGGAAAAATATACCTTATCCTTTTTATAAGCGTAATATATAGAAAGAAATTCCTCGATAATAAAAAAGTCTTCATCTTTTTTATATCCGCAAGCAATTAATTGTTCTATAGGAAGTATTCTTGCTATTTGCGACATTGTGACAATGATTCCTTCATTTTTTGATAGAGTAATGTCTTCTAAAGCATAACAGAATTTTTCGTTTATTTTTTTCCCTTGTTTTGAAGGATTATTGTCGATATATCCTGTTATTTTGATTTCCGTATCAATTATATGTAAAAATTGAGTTCCATAATCGCCGGCTCCAAATAAATAAAACTCCTTTTTTTCATCAATTTTATTAAATATCTGGTCATATTCATGTCCTTTATTTTTCCATTTCATTTTTATACCTCACTGTTTAACCTGTAACTGAAAGATTTTAGTGACTTAATATTGTATAATAGCGTTCGATTCGATCTGGATATTGGGAATTTGAAACTATATAATCCTGTTCATAGTCTATCATAAATTTCTGAAATTCCATTTTTGCCACATGGTTGTTATTGAGAATTGCTATTTCAGCAGCATTGCTTGCATGGTAAGCTAAAAATCGTTTTACATAGATTAAGATTTCCTCTGCTATATGTTCCTCCTGAAACCGCTGAATTACAATTTCATATGCTCTAAGCCAATCCCGCAGTTTGTCTACATTTTTAGTATGGCACCCGGATTCTTCCCGTTGATAATAATGATAGAATGCAGAGTCGATGTATTTTGCACGTTTTACATTAAGGGCAATTTCAGCTAGAAAAACAACATCGCCGCCGAGATGCAAAGATTCATCAAATAGAATTCTATTATTTTGTTTTTCAAAAAGCTCCCGTTTATATAGTTTGTTCCACATATAGGCGAAGCCACGGTAGGAATCCCTCATATACAAATATTTTAATAATTTATCTCGTGTAATAATATCCTCACATATGGGAAGATTATTTTGAATGAGCTGAGTATTATCATCTGATTCCTTATACCAACTTGATGCTGCCAAGTCAACCTTTTCTGTTTCTATTATTTTCGCCAAGACTTCGTACATCTCTTTGTCAATCCAATCATCGCAGTCACAAAAGGCAATATATTCTCCTGTAGCCATTTTTAATCCAATATTTCTGGCATTACTTTCTCCTTTGTTTGTTTTATGGACAACTTTTATTCGTTCGTCATTTTGTGCAAGGGCATCTAAAATATGTCCAGAGCCATCTGTAGAACCGTCATCTATGCATATGATTTCCAGATTTTTGTAGGTCTGATTGCTAATACTTTCTATACATTTATTCAATTCTTTCTTTGAATTATAAACAGGGACGATTACCGATATTTTTTTCATAAAATAACCTCTTTTATGTAAAACAATGTTCCGTTCTTTTGATGATTTCGTTTTGTAAGGATTGTTCTAAAGCAATAAAATATGCGCTGAATCCGGAAACTCTAACAATTAAATTTTGATATTTCACGGGATCTTTTTGTGCCTCTAATAAAGTCTTCTTGTCCAGAACATTAAATTGAATTTCTAAACCACCTTTATTAAAATATTCTTTTATCAGGATTCTTATTGCTTGATAGGATTTTGTATTGATAAAAAAATCTGGAGAAAACTTTAAATCCAGAGCCATACCATTACTGAATTTTTCCATATTAATGCGGCTTATTGAATTGATTGTCGCAGTAGGTCCATCTTTATCCATTCCTGCCATAGGAGACAAAGAACTTGAAAGTGCGTCGCCGGCATGACGGCCGTCCGGCGATGCTCCTGTCAGTTCACCCATGGTTGCATGAAAATACGAAGTATAAAATCCTGCTTGAAAAATCCCGTTTCTATATTTCATGGGTGTCTTTGCTAATGTATTTACAAATGTATCTGTCAAATCCTGTACTTTTTTATCGACAGATAATATATTATTTCCATATTTAGGACAAAGAAGCATCTTACGACGTATGAATTCATATCCTTTAAAATCATTGTTCAGCGCAGTTGCTAATTCTTTCAGAGTAATTAGTTTATCTTTAAAAACTAATGTTTCAATAGCCTCTAAAGAATCGGCTGTACTTGCGATTCCTACGCAGTTTAGAGCCAAATTATTGTAATACGTCCCACAATTAGTGGCGTCCTTCCCGGATTCAATACATCCTTGCATCATGGTGCTTAGGAATGGAACTGGCCAATGTTCGCTATATTGTTTACTGAGGATATCTATGCATTCACATATCTGAATTGTAAACTGGATAAGTTCTCTTTTATACCAGCTATATAATTCGTCAAAACATGAAATATCTTCTAATGAAATGTTTTCTTTTAAAGAGTATTTTGAACCAGTAACCAGGCAAACTCCTCCGCTTAACATTAATTCAAGAATTTTTAACCAGTTAAATCGAGCTCCTTCCGTATGTGAGTATTCCTTACCACCGGCGGATAATTCAACACATCCTACAATAGAATAATTCCATGCATCTTCTATAGATATACCGGCATTTGATTTTGCCTTTACAGCAATTTCGTCATTATATAATGCAGGAAACCCCATACCTGTCCGAATTAATTCAAATGCTTTATCCCAAACATTTTCTGACATGTTCTTATGTGTGCGCAATGATATTTGAGGCTGATCAGCACGGACAGTCAGAGATGCATTCATGCACATAATTGTTAAATCGTTGCACATGTCCCGAGATGATGTACCCCCCCCCAATTGTAACATTCTGCCAACCCATTTTACATTGTGCTATTTTTTCCCACAAAGTGATGAGTAATTTTTGTGCAGATTCTTTTGTTAATTGATTCGTATATAAATCTTTTTTATAAAATGGATATAAATACTGGTCAAGCCGTCCAAATGACATTGAACCGCTTCCGCTTTCTGCTATAATGTTTTCGTGGGCAAATATTATCAGCTGTATAGCTTCATAAAATGTTTGAGGTCGGTTATATGCTATATTTTCACAGGCTTTTTGTATGCGTCTTAAATTCTCGTTTTTTGAAATTATGTACTGTTCTTGTGCTTTTTGTGCATATTTTAATATTCGTTCTTGCATTGCACGAAGGACAATAAGCTCAGCATTATAAAATTGTATGTTTGAAATATCAATAGCCTCCGATATATAACGTTGTATGTTGGATATTTGCGTTCCAATACCGTCCTGAATTAATATATCATAAGCAAGAACTACATGTGAACCGGGTGATCTTGTAAATAGTCCAATGTCCTCTGCATTAACGATATTAGAAAAAAGCTTGTTGTTTTTTATGTGTTCAAGTTCTTCCTTTATAGAAGAAGGAAACATAGTTGAAACGTTACACCGTTCTAATTTCCCGGCAAAAATATCTTTATCAGAAACATTGACTTGGTTTATTAAAAAATATGCAGCTATTGCATAAGCCTTTTTTTCAATTGTACTTATTTGAAGAAATTTTTCCGATACATTTATAATTTTGCTTCTAAGGTCAGTATATTGAGGGACTGTGTTTGGCGTATTATTCATATAAGATTCTGAACATATGAGAGAAACATTTGAAAAGTTGCCATGTAAATTTGTATTTTCTAAATACGAATTTACATGGTAAAACACTTTTATTATCTCTGATTCTGTCGGCAATGATTTCCTAATATGAGGGAAAATATCTATAATTTGATTCGAAGGAAATGCGTTATAAATTGTTTGCCGAATTTCTTCATATAAGTTATAGTCCCAACTGCAGATCAAAAAATAAGTATTTTGGTTATTACGTTTTTTCGCTTGTTCAATATTTAGGATATCGATTCCGTTGTACACTTTATTATCTATTATATATTCTGGAATGATTGAAAATTTTGATTTTAAATAATTTCGTACCAACGTTCCGCCCATTCCGTTTGTGTATATAACAAATTTCTTTGATTTATTTTCTTCAATAAAGTGACGGAAATTTTTGTCAATAGTATCGATAATATCTTTTGCCAAAACATTAGGCATTTCTACACCTCTTATAATTTTATCCCACTCACCGGATGCACTTTTCGCTTTTCAGCCGGCGGTAACTTCATGTATTCACCAAACTTAAAATTTAAGTAACTATCATGATCCTGTATCCCTTGTAATCTTTTTCCTTCAAATTCAACTTCTTTGCTCTTCTCATACCAATTCCTGTAATATCCATACTCACTGTTAGGCGTAGGAAACATCAAGATCCGAACCATCCTTGTATTATTCTTATTTGCACGATAAATCATCGTGTGATAGTAGCGGAATACCGTTTTTTCAGGAAGCTTATCCAACACTTTATAGGCTTGGCGCTTCCAGAAATTCTTTTCTGCAAATTTCCCTACCTTTGACCATAAGATTTTCCTAATGCAAAAGCACTCAAAGTTTTTTAAACTTCTAAGTAAATAGTTATCCGGTACACCATCCAGCGGGAAGATATCAATAAATACACCCTGCATATACGGCATATGTTCTTGATGTTCCCGTAGAAAAAGCGTATTTTTTCTGCGAAGTTTACCATATCCCCAGCGGTATCCCTTGGTATTTCTATGATCTTGAAAAATAAAACGCGACTTGTCCAGTTCAGACTTACAAGCATCGCGGAATTTTTCATATTCCGGACGAAGAAATGCAACATCCGCGTCATCATCCCACGGAATATACCCCTTGTGCCGGATGGCTCCCAGCAGAGTTCCCGCGATAATATTATATTGGATATTACATTTTCTACAGATTCGATCAACCTCGGTCAACATCTCCAGCTGTATCATCTGAAGCCTCCGCAGCATATTATCATCCAATTGAATCATAACGACTCCTTCAATTCAAAAATCTACAGATAGCGTTCAGGTTCGTTCAAGAACACATCTGTAATGCCCTGTTCTTCCAATGATGCCAGATCTAATTTATTTCCGGTCGGTTTCTCTGGATAGAGATGCCCGGTAAACCATGCCCGTACCGTGTATCCTTCAAATCTGTCTTTCGTCAGATCGATCCCGCGCCAGAATGGATGGAGAGCGCAAGCTCTGCATCCGCCGCGAAGCTTATACAGGCAGTCAGAGAGTTTTGTGTCAAGGATTCCTGTTTCTGCCTCGGGATCAAGGTTCTTGATTAACTCAAGAGACAATGCACTGAAAGAAGAGTAGATTACGCTGTCCTGCAGCCCATAACTATGAACCAGTTTAATAATTTTCGACTCCATTCCTTCATAAGGGAAAACGCTGTTTTTCAGCTCTATATTGAGTTTCAGTCCATTTTTCAATTTATCTTTCAGAAGATTCAGTACTTCCGTCATGGAAGGGATCTGTTCATAGGTGTTATTATTGGCAGGAATCCGAAGCTTCTTCAATTCAGCCAGCGTATACCGTCTCAGTTCACCGGTTCCGTCAGTAGTCCGATCCACATATTCATCATGACAGACAGCAAGGTGTCCGTCTTTTGTGAGCTGGATATCAAGCTCAATTCCCGTAAGTCCTTCTATTTTGGCTGCTTTTTCAAATGCAGTCAGTGTATTTTCAGGATACATTTGGCTGCAGCCTCTATGAGCCCATATTTTCATGGAATGTTAGTTCCCTTTCTGTTAGCTTCTGCGTTGTTCGTTCAAAAATCTCTCCATAATCCCGGCAATCGCCATGGATTCTCCGCGTGTCAGCTTAAAATCATTCTTATTGCTGCCATTGATCATAGAGAGGAAATCACTGATCTCATACCTAAGACCGTCTCCCAGGAAACGATCTGAGAACTTATCCACCTTTCCAGGATCTTCATAATGGACTTCAAAATATGTTGTCTTCCACCAGGGCGCCTCAGCGATTATATAACCTTCGGTTCCGGCGATCAGAAGGCGTCCCTCAGACTTTACGCCAAGTCCGCAGGTGGCGGTGGCGATCCCGTTCGGGTACTTGAAAGAAGCTCTGGTAAATGTGTCGATTCCGTTCTCATTATTGATACTGTGGAAGAGGAGCTGATCATAGTTTTTCCCGAATAATTTGATGATCGGCAGCATAACATGGCTTCCAAGTTCAGTAAAGCTCCCTCCATATTCTTTGTCAGTAAGCTCTCTGGAGTCAGGCGCTTCCAGCTTGGTAAAACAAGCTTCGATATTTCGGATACTTCCGATGAGCCCGCTGCATGCAATACCAAGCAGATTGGCGAATCCCGGACAGTATGCGGTCTTGATTCCTTCCATAAGGACTAGTTCATGTGATTTTGCATAGGAAAATATTTCCTCGGACTGTGCTTCCTCCAATACCATCGGCTTCTCGCAGAGTACATGTTTCCCGCGCTCCAGGGCAGTCTTGATATATTCGTAATGTGTCTCATGGGGAGACGCAACGTAAACTGCGTCCACGGATTCGTAGAATTCATCCAGATCCGTATATGCGTCGATCTCCCATTTCCTTGCAAAACGGAGAGCACTGTCGGTATGAGGGTTGTAAACTCCCTGTGTACTCACGCCGCTTACCAGCTTCGCTTCCGGGATGAAACGATCTGCGATCCGGCCGGTGCCGATGATCCCGATTCGCTGGATCCGTTTATTCTTGGTGCGCAGCATGGTACTGGAAATATTCTTTGTCCGTTCCAGATATATAACTTTGCAGTAGTCCGACAGATAGTCGAACTGCCCGGTCCAGTCGGAACCAACCGTGAAAATATCTATTTTGTACTTCTGGATGTCGCGGAATTTCTGGCCGGCCGCCTCTTCAATGATAATCTCATCGGCAAATCCGGTTTTTTTAACATTGTCGATCCTTGTCATCAGGGGATCAATGACATTTAATTTCCCCCTTGTCCGGTCGTATTCTTCTGTAGTAACTCCGACGATCAGGTAATCTCCAAGCTGCTTCGCCCTCTGCAGAAGCCGGTAATGCCCCTCGTGGAACAGGTCATAGGTTCCATATGTGATAACCTTAGTCACACTATATTCCTCCCCAATTGTAGTTAAATATGCCGGCATACATATTGATGTGTCTTTTCACCGCAAGTTCCGTCATTGTTTGCCGCTATCTTTTCAAATGCCCGAATCTGCTCAGCTTTGTCAAATGCATGGCCGGTGATCGTTCCGTCAAGGAAATCAGGCAGAGTATTAAATGCATTTTCCTCACAGGCATATTGTAGCCATTCGGAATTCTCCCGGAAACCGGGTTCATTATCTGTTAATTCGTGTAGATCAAATTCAATGGGTATTTCCGTGTATGCCTCTGTCTTCATATTTATAAGGTAGAGCTTTCTGTCAAAAACAGAGAACAGGTGATACTCATCTTCATCATGTTCCCCGGATAAGGGAAGAAAATACGCCTTTGCCAGGGAAGGATAATACCCATTCATAGGTTTTTCCGGAAGTTCAAAAGGCGGTTTCCACTCGGTCATTTCCCCGGTCACTTGATTCAGACGGATGAACATATTCGCCCATTGCGGCGGGAAGTAAACATAATCTCCGCAAAAGGCCGGTATGCCGAATGGAACTTCCATACACTCATATCCATGGATGATATGGTTGCATACCAGGTTATCAGGGAAATCTGTGTATTCCCGGACTTCGCCGTTGGAAGGATTCCATCTTGTAATGATACTGCCATGATATGGAAGCAGCCACAGATCCGTAGCGTTTGGTATGATTCCGGCATAACCGCAGGAATGGCTCGTACCAACAGATATGACCTGTTCTTCTCCTGTCTCCGTATGGATGAGCAATATCTGGTTATCTGATGGGGAAGCCAGGTATAAGTATTCTCCGCTGATCCAGGATCCGCCGATCTTTTTTTCTCCATTTACCATTTGGATAAATATATCCAGATGACTGCCGAAATAACGAACCTCGTCGGATTCTGTGTCATATCGTACAATTGCCGGATAATTATTGGGGATCAGGAAAAGATATTTCCCGCATCCAATCGCTCCTGCAAATGCTCCTACCTGTTCGATGCACAGCTCTAGTTCAACTCTTTTCTCAATCTTTCCGTCGCTGATCACGACAATATCGCGTGCATTTGCAGGGCAGGCATAATGCCTTTCCCCAATTGTGATCACCTGTGAATAGTAAAAACCAGAAGCATAATCGGACAGATCACAGAAATATCTGTATTGATAATCGTCGGCGGGAGAGAAGTAGAGCTTGTTTCCCTGGGTGATCATCCATGCATCGTCTCCTGTGATGGTGAATCCAGGAATAATCTGTCCCTTCCAATCTGTATCCTTGGGAATGGAATGAATGTTGTTGTCTAAAATAAACAATGGTTTGCCGGCAATTCCAAACAGTGAGGTTATAGAGGTTGCCGAGTCTCCGATATATGCATCGCATTGTGCAATTGTATTTGTGATATCCGGAGTTTTATCGTAAATGCCAAGATCATATTTTATAAAATAGTTTTTCAACAGGTCATATGCCGGCCGGAAATCTGCCCGCATAGAATCAAGCGAAGATTCGAACAACGGATGCGGCCTCCACAGAAGGCAGGCATCTGTACGGTCACGGAAACAGGAAAAAACATATTCCATCTTCTTCAGGAAGGCACGGGTGTCTCCAAGCATTCCATTTAGGCTAGTGTTGTAGAAGTATACCTTTTTTCGGTTCAGCTTCTCCTTCCATTCTTCTGGGGGTTCCGGCGGATTATTGCAAATTCGGATCACTCGGTCGAACTTGGGGGAACCAAAAGGCAGAAGTGTTTCTGCCGGCAGATCCGGATCAAAAAACTTCCGATACTTTTCAGCCTGTATAATGATATAGTCCGCCTGATAATAGGCAGAACAGGTAGCCTGTGCCTCACTCATTCCGCCGGAGGTAGAGTAGTAAGGAATGTAGATCAGCTTTTCCGTGCGTTTTTTTAACTCATAGGAGTAAAACCTTGGATCAACACTGGTGACATAGTTATACTGGTCATAAGGATTATGAATATAAACAGCGTCCGGCCAGCGTTTCTGTATGTCGTAGTTTTCATAATGGGTTACCGGGACATACTCTGGAAAGTCTTCCCCCTCATAATGGTAGCTGCTGAATGTACCGTCAGGATTACGGTCATAGTAGGGGATCGGAACCACATACACATCACAGGCTTCATCTTCCTTGGCCGCCATCCACACGCTTTCCAGTGAATCCCACATAGCTGCTTTATATGGAAGAAACACGATCTCCAAACGATCAGGGACCAGGCTGCCGATCAGTTTACGCGCCTGTTTTACCTGCCGGGTCAACTTCTTCAGGATCTCACGGTGTTTTACTGGATTCTTAAGAGTCTGCGTCAATTGATACAAGCTTTCGCAATATTCTTCCAGCGCATGGACGCAGTCAGTACCTTCTCCATACAGCATTTCCAGCTCATTCCCTAAGGTAATAGCCGTTTCCTGGCAGTCAGACAGGAGTTGTATAATTCCCTCTTCATCAATGTGCTTAGTCCCCAGGCTTAATTTCAAAGTCCTGTTTGCTTTTTCCAGCAGATTCACCATGGTAAGTGTCTGCTTTCGAAATGAACGGCTCATATCATCGGTCTCCTTAATTTGTATAGATCAAACAAAGTTACTGATTTAACCAATTGTCTCCTGAAGAATGGTTTGACGCATCCGCAGAAGCTCTAAGTCTTCCGGAAGAAGCGGGGACAATTGAAGGACGATCGGCAGCGCATCAGTGTATTGCTGATTGGATATCATAACCTTTAAAGTATCTTTCATCTGCCGGGCAAGCATCCGGAACTCATCGCCTGTATTCTGGACAGGAGTATTAGCCATGACCGTCATCTGGCGGATTAATTCGCGGATTACACTTGTCATGGAAGGATAAAAACGGATAGCTTTACGGAACAGACGCACAGCCTCCGGGAATTCCAGGCACTTTATTTTCTTCAATGCTTCTGATATACAGAGTGCAGATTGGCAGTCCTTGGGTAATTGGGTCTGGTTTTCTGGACGGAACATTTCTTCTCTGTATTGAATCTGATAAAACTGCAGTATGTACCCGATATATTCTTCCAGAGAGTGAATCAATCTATCCCCGGTAAGATATCCGCGGATAAGCTCTTTTTCACATAATAGCTTCTTCAACCAGAAGCCATACAGAGGATTATCCCGGACAAGTCCTTCTGCCGCCCTTTCTAATTTATCCGTTTCCTCAGGAGGAATTAATTCTTTGACATTTGCTGCACATTGTTTCCAAATGTCCAGCCCCATTACGGATACCATTTTACACAAGTCCGCCTGCTGCAATATCGCTTCTTTTAGTGCCTGATGGTGCAGGTAAGCAGATTCGGTGCCTTCCATGCACTGTATAAAAGCTTCCTGGCGTTTGATATTGTCTATAGCCCCGGCTTGTCCGATTGCTTTCTGTAATTGCCAATATGGGGAATCTTCCGGGAAATGTGACAAAAGCTCAGGAAAATCGTTATATGATTTACTCCAGTTATCAAAAATAGGGTAGTACTGCTGCATCCAATTTTCTTCTTCCCATGGAAGTAATACTAAAAAATAAACCGCTTGCTTTATATCACCAAGTTTCAGGGCAGATTCCGTGCAGCTCAGACGAATTTGATATAATTTGGATGGAGCTTTGATCCGGCCTTCTGTCAAATCGCCATAACTCTGCTGGATCCAAAGCTCTGGTTTCGCATCCATGCCGGCCAGAGTTTCCTCAAATTGAATGCCATATTGAAGGACCTTCTCTGAGGCTCCGCGTTTGCTGTATATTGCAAGCAAAGCTGCGTAAATGTCCAACCGGGCCAATTCCCAGGGATGTTCTTTTTCTAACATAAGAAGAGCTTCCTGCTCCGTCTTCTCGTAATCCCCTTTTTCATAAAGAATAGCCAGCAGATTCACCTGAAGCCAGCTTCGGTAAAAATTATCTTGATAGTTTTGGCAAAGTTTACGGCCTTTGCGGCAATATTCTTCAGCTTTTTCCAAGTCTGATGCTATCAGATATTCCTGTACGATCTGAAGATAATTTTTGACATAGGACGGTCGTTCCTGTATGTTTTTCAACAGCAAAGGAAGGTTTCTGGAAGATTTCTCTACACTTAACTTTCCAGTATCGGATATGTAGCCATAGTGATTTACATAAGCATTAAAATATTTGCAAGGTTCTAACCGGGGAACTATTTCTTCATGGACCGTATTTTCAAATGCTATTCCCGGAACAATGCGGGCCATCCGAAAAGCATGATAGTCTGAAAAATGGATCCCGTCCCATTCGGTAAAATTCTTCTGAATATAACAGGCAGAACCAAAGTTTTGATATTCGCCTGATAAAAAGAAATCCCGGATTTCTGTCACATCCTCAAACCATTCATCATCATCTATATACAAGAACCATTCACCTTTGGCGGCCCATAATCCGACATTACGAGCGGCTGAGAAGTTGTTGCACCATGTGAAAGGAAGGACTTTATCTGTATACCGGCTGGCGATTTCCCGCACCCGTGTATCAGTCCCGGTAAACACTACGATCAATTCACTGGGTATCTGCATCAAAAGAGGGCGAAGAGAATCCAAACAACGTTCTAAAGAAGCAGCCCGATCTGACGCAAGCAGAGAAATGCTTAGCTGTATATTCATATAATAAGTATCTCCCTTCTGTAATGTATTCTTATAAATGATGGACTGGAGCCAGGTATGCATCAAGAGTATTCATTCTGTTGGTATCCTGATGTCTGCAATAAAAAATGGGCGATTTCTTTTACATACGAAAATAATGCCGTATGCAAAAGAAAGCGCCCATCCAATGGACCGGCGCTTTTGAAGTTGTAACTGTAATAACTACTGTAACAACTGAAGAACTCCCTGTGGTACCTGGTTTGCCTGAGCAAGCATTGCCTGAGAAGCCTGAACCAGAATGTTGTTCTTCGTATAAGCCATCATTTCCTTAGCCATATCTACGTCACGGATACGAGACTCAGCTGCAGATAAGTTCTCATGCTGAACACCAAGGTTGTTGATCGTGTGCTCCAGACGGTTCTGCAGTGCACCAAATGTGGAACGCATGGAAGAGATCTTATCAATAGCTTTATTAATAGAGCTAATTGCTGAACGTGCAGCAGCAGATGTGTTGATCTTAACACTACTTCCAACACCGATGGCAGAAGAACTCATCTTAGAAAGAGTAATTCCGATCAAGTTGTCTTTAGATCCAGACTCACCAACATGAAGAGAAATAGTACCAGCCTTAGAGAACAATGAAATTCCATTAAACTTAGCTGTCTTACCAATTCTGTCGATTTCAGCATTCAGCTGAGTGATTTCTTTCTGCATCTCGCTGCGGTTAGCAGAAGAATAAGTTCCGTTAGCAGACTGCGTAGCAAGCTCAACCATACGGTTCAGCATGGAGTGAACTTCTGTCAGAGCACCTTCTGCTGTCTGAATAAGAGCAACACCGTCTTCAGCGTTCTTCTTAGCCATATCAAGACCAGTGATCTGGGCACGCATCTTCTCAGAAATAGCCAATCCGGCAGCATCGTCACCAGCACGGTTGATTCTGTAACCAGATGACAGTTTCTCTAAGTTCTTTCCTACGGAAGAGTTATTGTTGTATAAATTTCTGTGTGCATTTAATGCGGTAATATTATGTTGAATTCTCATGGTTTTTCCTCCTTGAATTTGTACCAGGGAATTCCTTTTCCCTGTATAATTATAAATTTTTTTGCATATTTTTTTGTCAAAGAAAAATACCGGGAGCAAAACAAACGTTCCTGTCCAGACATGCCGGCAATGTGTCCAGAAAAGTACACCTTAGTGGATTTCCGCATTGTATTTTCCAGAAAATAATGCTAAAATCAACTTATAAACAGAGTTCTCTGAAGCTCTGACAGAGAGGAATGGGGAACATGAGCACTGCTGCGATTCTGCAAAAATATTTGAAGGGGTGGAGATTATCCAGGATCCGGGATTTCATTCTTATCTTATTCTCCGCATTGATATACAATGATGCCATACCAACGCAAAAACCGTTTTTGTGACATTTTGTTGTTTCTGCATAGAAAGGAATATTCCAAATTATCCGCAGTATTATTAGAATTGAAATAGATTAAAGATTACAAGATACATTACCCACTCATTGTAGGAAGGATCGTGAAGTTATGGGAACTTATGTCAATCCGGGAAACACGGCATTTCGAGAAGCTGTTAATTCCAAAATCTATATAGACAAAACTGATTTAATCACATACACAAACAGCGTTTTAAATACAAAGCAAAAAAACATATGCGTCAGCCGCCCTCGCCGTTTTGGAAAGTCTATGGCCGCAGATATGCTGGTAGCCTATTATAGCCAGGGATGCGACTCCATAGAATTATTTGCTGGAACGAAGATCGAAGATGCGCAAAGCTTCCGATTACATTTGAATCGGCATAATGTTATCCGACTTGATATCCAGCGCTTTCTGGAAAAAGAACAAGATCTTGATACATTTATTGATGAAATCGAAAAGAGGGTTATTCACGATCTGAACAAAGAATTTACAGTTTTTAGGAATTTTACGGCAGACAGCAGACTGAAAACGCTGCTTGAACAAATATTTGTTGAAACCGGGAAAGGCTTTATTTTCATCATTGATGAATGGGACTGTGTATTCCGAATGGCCAAAGACCGGAAAGAAAAACAGAAAGAATATCTGGATTTTTTTCGGGGACTTTTTAAAGGTGCAGAATATGTGGATCTGGCCTATATGACAGGAATCCTTCCGATTAAAAAATACGGCGAGCACTCTGCAATCAATATTTTTGACGAATATTCTATGATTTCTCCGAAAAATCTGGGTGAATATTTTGGTTTTACAGAGGAAGAAGTAAGAGAACAATGCGAGCAGCACGGAGTAGATTATACCAAGGTACAGAAATGGTATGACGGATACCGTATCGGTGATTTCCATATCTACAACCCAAAATCCGTAGCTGACGTCCTAATGTGGAAAGAATTTCGAAGCTATTGGACCGGAACCGAGACCTACGAAGCGCTGAAAATTTATATTGATATGAATTTTGACGGACTGAAAGAAGCGGTTGTCATGATGTTGGGAAATGGACGCTGCAGGATCAACACCCGGAAATTTCAGAATGATATGACCACATTCAAAACTAAAGATGATGTGCTTACTCTTTTGATTCATTTGGGGTATTTAACTTATGATAAAAATACCGACGAAGTATTTATTCCCAACCTAGAAATTACTCAAGAATTTATGAATGTCGTAGATGAGCCAGGATGGGACGGGTTAGTACAGTCACTTAATCATTCGGAAGAGCTGCTCCAATCTACATGGGATTGTGATGAAAATGCAGTCGCAGAAAAAATTGCTACAATCCATAATGAGACAGCCTCCATGCTGAAGTATAATGATGAAAACTCGCTTACCTGCGTTATTCTGATGGCTTATTATAGTGCAAAAGCACACTATATGAACCCAATTATGGAGTTGCCGTCTGGGAAAGGCTTTGCAGATGTGGTCTATCTCCCAAAGAGAGAGAGACGTGTACCTGCGTTGGTGGTCGAGCTGAAATGGAATAAGTCTGCAGAAGGGGCGATTGCCCAGATTAAGGAAAAGAGATACGCAGACTGGGTAAACGGCTATACAGGAGATATCCTTTTAGTTGGGATAAATTATGATAAAGAGACGAAAGAGCATCAATGCAGGATAGACGCATTGAATAATTTTGTCATATCACCATCTCAAAACCCACTATAAGTGTCTCGCAAAATGATGTCTAGCAAATATAGTTTAGATTTGCCAGATACCATCTTTTATTAAAGCATAATCTATTTAGTGCCTGCTGATCAAGCATTTCATGTTTAATCAGCAGGCACTAATTAACTGTGTTTTTTTCTCTGTATAATATGTAGTGCTCCGATTAGTGCTTCTTTTTCACCTTCTCCAATATTAATCTTAATTATTGTCGGCCTTTCGTTGATTTGTTTATCTGCAAAAAACAAATTAAGTGACGTCATTGGAACTATTATGGTATCTACATCATCTGACGTTATATGTGATTTCAGCCCATTTGTTTCATAGGAACATATAAACTTTAAATCTATTCGTTTACTCGAAATACCACAGTGTATAAGATCGATATTATTATAGCCTAAAAGATTTTTTGCTGCTCTCTCAAAATTAAACGGGTTCGCTTCAAAAGAATAAATATGTTTATAGACCTTGTCCCTTTTCTTCATACAGCTGATAAATTCTAAAACAGTATCATCTGTATACGCGCCAACATCTGCAAAATTTTTCGTTTTCTCTTAGTCTTATGTCAGGGCAATCAAAATATCCCTCGTGATATAAGAGACCCATTCTGTACGGCTTTCCCGTCAATAATAATTGAGTTTTGTCCAGTATACATTGCCTGGAATCAATCTTATAACTTTGTGTTTTATATGTATAGACTCCGGTCATCTCTCTATCACATATACCCAATAAACTGATCCCATACTCTTCACAGAGAATTAACGCAGGTGCACAATTTTTCCACCTCCATACAAAATCAACAGATGATGATCTTTTTCAGTATCTTTCAAGTCAGCAAACAGATTCCGTGGCTGATTTATTAATGCTACATTTTCAATTTCATTATATAATTCATCAAAATTTTTCATCATTTATAAATTCCTGGTTTCTATTCTAAAACAAATTTACTACAATCTAGAGTTTTTTGAAGAGTTCTAAGTCCTGTTTTGTAGTCACTTTAAAATTTCCTTCATCTCCCTCTGAAAGTCGTATATCCATACCTGCCATCACGGCAGGTTCCGTTGATCCATTTATAGATAATATTCGATCTGGAAGGAGAACTTTATTGGCCTCATAATATTTCCCTAACAAGAATAATTCCGGTGCTTGTCCCGCATAGATATATTTTCGGTCCAACAATGAGCATATACGTTTTCCGTTAGTCATATACATGGTATCCTTCACCGGTAACACTGGCAGAACACCGTCATGCCCCTCTATGTCCGTAAGGCATCGAGTAATCTGGTCCGTTGTTACAAATGGGCGTGCGGCATCATGAATAAATACTTTGTCATCTTCTTTCGCATAGTTTCTTATATCTGTGAGCGCATGGTATATGGACATCTGCCTATTTGCACCAGGATTAGAAAATCCTCGAAATTTTCCCAGAATTTTAAATTGCTTTTCTATTAATTGGATATGGTACAGCATATATTTTTGCCAAGACTTGTCTAGTACAATCTGTACTGACTCTATACTTTCATGGGTTAAAAAAGTTTCCAGACAAAAGCGTATCATCGGTTTACCATCTACCTCAATGTACTGTTTAGGAATGTCGGCGCCGGTACGTATTCCCGTTCCTCCGGCCAAAATAACTGCTATATTCACAACATTCCCTCCCTAAATACTGGTATTTTCATTCTTTCCCATATTGCGTATTTCTTTAATAACATCTCCATAAGGTCTGTCTTTCCCAAAAAGCATGGTTGTTCCAAGGACAAAACCATCCATACCCATAGGGGCAAACTTCTGTATTTTATCTGCGCTGCAAGCGCCATCCCAATATGCCTTAAAATCCATATCCAATTTTATCTGGAGTAGTCTCGCAATCTTATTGCCGACATAAGGGAGATACATCTGTCCAGCATTTCCAGGATTAACTGACATAATAAGCACTTTTTTTACAATGCGGAGCATTTCATATACGTTTTCAACGCTGGTTCCAGGGTTGATGGCGATGCCCGGCACCATACCCGCATTGATGATCTTTTGTAGGGTCGTTGATGGATGATATTCTGCCTCAGGATGAATATAAACCGTATCACCTACGCGAAGCTTTTTTAGAAAGATCTCAATATTGTTATTCGGATGTTCAATCATCAAATGTACATCTAGCGGTCGGCTTGCGGTTGATGCAATATAAGCCATATCATTTAATGACATGGCAAAGTTCGGGACGTAGCGGCCATCCATGATATCTATATGAAAAGAGTCAATATTTCCTTTCTCCAAATTCCGTACTTCCTGTTCCAAATGACCGTAGTCGGCACACATCATGGAGGCTGTCAATTCAAAAGCCATATATTATCCAACACCTCTATTATTGTTCCGTATTTCTGACAACAGTTTCAAAATAATCAATTGTTTTCTTTAACCCTTCATCCAATCCTATTTTCGGCATCCAGTGCAGTTTCTTTTTTGCAATCTCGATTACTGGTTTTCGCATTACGGGATCATCTTGAGGTAATGGTTTATATACAATATTTGACTTACTTTTAGTCAATGAAATCACTTTTTTTGCCAATTCCAGCATTGTAAATTCACAAGGGTTCCCCAAGTTCACTGGACCTATAAACCCGTCCTGACTGTTCATCATACGGATCATTCCCTCTACAAGATCATCTACATAGCAAAAACTTCTTGTCTGAGTTCCATTACCATATATCGTAATATCTTCTCCCTTTAGTGCCTGTACAATAAAATTAGATATTACCCGTCCATCATCTATACTCATGTTAGGGCCATATGTATTAAAGATACGAATTATTTTAATATCCACATTGTTTTGGCGATAATAATCAAAGAATAATGTCTCAGCCGCTCGTTTACCTTCGTCGTAGCACGAACGTATCCCGATTGGATTCACATTCCCCCAGTATTCCTCGTGCTGTGGATGTACGTTGGGATTCCCGTATATTTCACTAGTAGACGCTTGTAAAATCCTTGCCTTTACCCTTTTTGCCAATCCAAGCATATTGATTGCTCCCATCACAGATGTTTTCATTGTTTTCACTGGATTATATTGATAATGCACCGGGCTTGCAGGACAAGCGAGGTTATATATTTGATCTACTTCTACGAGAAGTTCTTTCGTTACATCATGACGCAGAAATTCAAAATGATGGTCGTTCAGTAATTCTTCTATATTACGTTTTGATCCAGTAAACAAGTTGTCAACACAAATGACATCATTTCCTTCTTTTAATAGCCTGGAACATAAATGAGAGCCGATAAATCCTGCACCGCCTGTTACAAGAATTTGTTTCATGAATGTACCTCCCCAACGACAGCCCTTACACCAATCTGATAATAGTCTATGCCGTACTCCCAAACACGTTTTGCATCATATTGATTACGACCGTCAAAAATTACAGGTTCTCTTAATAACCTTTTGATTTCATAGAAGTCCGGACTTCTGAATTCCTTCCATTCCGTAATGAGAACGAGTGCATCCGCATCCTTAAGAGTCTCATATTTATTGTCATTGTATATAATGTTCTCATTGTCTTTTAGATAGCATTCCTTTGCTTCCCGCGCAGCTTTAGGATCATAGGCTTTTATTTTTGCACCGGCATCTGTCAGTGATTGCAATATTGTGATTGCTGGTGACTCCCGCATATCATCAGTATCCGGCTTGAAAGCAAGTCCCCACACAGCAAATGTCTTTCCAGACAGATCGTTGCCAAAACGTTCCTTCACTTTTTTAACAAGCACACTTTTCTGCGCATAATTCACATCCTCGACAGATTGTAGAAGCTTAGCTGCATATCCGACATCATCTGCTGTTTTGATCAATGCCTGTACGTCTTTGGGAAAACAACTTCCGCCGTAACCACAGCCTGGGTAAATAAAAGAAAACCCAATTCTATGATCGCTTCCGATTCCTCTACGTACTTTGTTGATATTTGCACCAACCCGTTCACAGATATTTGATATTTCATTCATAAAAGATATCTTTGTGGCAAGCATGGAATTTGCTGCATATTTAGTCATTTCTGCACTTGGTATATCCATCAGGATAAAATTCTCTGTATTCATTACATAAGGCTTATACAACTCTTTCATAATAATTGCAGCCTTTTCAGAGTCTACTCCGATTACAATCCGGTCTGGTTTCATACAATCAGCAATTGCATTTCCCTCTTTTAGAAACTCGGGATTGGAAATAATATCAAATGTCAATTCACTGTTTCTGGCATTCAATTCCGCCTGCACCGCAGACCTCACTTTCTCAGATGTCCCGACAGGAACGGTAGACTTAACTACAATAAACATATGTCTTTTCATATTAATTCCAATATCTTTGGCAACAGCAAGCACATGCTGAAGGTCAGCCGAACCGTCTTCCCCCATTGGCGTACCAACAGCAATGAAAACAACTTCCGATTCTGCCAATGCATCTCGAATATCTATTGTGAAACTCAGTGTACCGACTGAGAAATTTCGTTCTATCATTTCGGACAGACCTGGCTCATAAATTGGAATAATACCTTTTTTCAAATTATCAATTTTTATCTTATTTATATCTACACACCATACGGTGTTGCCCATCTCCGCAAAACAGGTACCGGTAACAAGACCAACATAGCCAGTACCAACAACTGCAACTTTCACATGATTTCCCTCCATATTTATTTATGTGTAGATCGCTTTCTCAACATGACGTATCCTAAGATCATTCTGGTGGTACATAAAATACAGATTCGTGAGTACCTCGGCAACATACGAAAGCGCTCTTGTTTCTTTGATTTCCGGTACAGTATCTACCATATTTTCCATATATTCTGTTATTCTAAAAAACCATCTGCAATAATTATCAAACACATACCGTCTTGCACATACAAGGTTATACGTGTATTGATATTTTCCATACAATATGCTGCAATAAACATCGTATTTTTCTGGATGAATCATTTTTATTGCATTCAAAAGAGCCTTAAAAACATTTTTCGTCGTAAATCGAAGAAACTGTGCTGCCTCATTGGGATAACATATGTAAGGGAGCGGCATAATTACATCAACATCATTCGTAAGCATTTCCGGTCTGACTAAAAGATGTCTCCGGTAATGTTCGATTCCAATCCAGTCATGATTCGTATTTTTCCATATCCAATAAACTGCTGTCATCTCACAATATTGACGATTTTTAAGTGAGATATGGATACCCGTATTATCTGTAATATCTGTAATTATTGTGTTCGCTACTTCTGCTCCGGCCTGAATGGGCTTTTCATATGGGAAAAGAGTTGGCGGTTCTTTAAGAGGCTTATCTCTATCATTTCTAATTTCATACATTACAAAATCCATAGTCTCATCCTCGATAATCATTTTTCAGCATTATATATTAAACAAGTGGAAATTTTCCAATAGATCCGAAATATTTTGCCATTAACAAATATTCCTCATGTTGGGTCAGCGTATAAATATTTCTGTATCCTAGCAGATCCAAATAAGGTAATATTTCTTGTTGAACCAACTCTGTTACCCCCACAACAATATATGTTTCTTTTGGCACAGTTTCTATAAGGCGCACAGGAATATCATCTATTTGTGTCGGATTACCGGCCAACCTTCCGACCACAAAACATTGTGGTTTTATACCTGTCAAATAAGTAATTGCAGTATACGCGCCAACCGCAACCACCTGCGCGCCATAAATTACATATTTATCTGTTTTTTTAATCCATTCTGCAACCAATGGTCAGCCCTCTTTATTCCGACAGACTATTGATATACTGAATCTTTTCGTTCGGTACGCCTATCTCTAATGCTTGTTTCCTAATTTCCGGGAATCTGGTATAATTTGCACAAATCAACACGTCATAATCCTCTTGTCTATACGCAAGAACTTCCGGATTTTGAATGGTCAAACCATAGAAATCACACCCACAGCGCTTGGCATCTTTATCAACAGCAATAACTACTTCGCCTCCACCTTGTCGAATGATATCTATTGCGGCGCTTCCGGCCGAACCAGTTCCCCAAATTGCATAGCGTCTTCCTTCTTTAATATTTAATCGTGATATAACCTTGTCGATTTCAGATGACAGCTCTACAATTTTATTTGACTGCCATGAAGCAACAATATCCTGAAAACATGTTGTATGAGCAACTCTGTCAAATCCCAATTCCCGCAAAGATATTGCGTATTTACTGAATAATACAGCATATCCGCTTTTTAAATCATTAGCATTTTTTACAAACATAGTATCATCGGAATCCGCTAGGTTTATATAATGTAAGGTACCAGGATTCAGGACATATTCACCAATCCTCTTTTCAAAATCATCGCTGAGTTGAACATCTCTGCTCCGCAGCACAATCCAATCCTTTGCACGTTGAATCGTTTTGTTCAATTCAATCCCGAATTCTGTTCCCTCCGGGATTACTGCATATTCAAATTCATGCGCAAATAGTACAGAATTCAAGGCATTAAATCTGTCTTCATAATGCTCTATATAGGGCATTGCTGCTGAAAAATGCTTATTTTCTTGTTTACTTTCCTCTGCAATATTACCATTCTCTATCTTAACAACATTATATCTTCCACTAGCAAGCTTCGGACTCTTTATGGCTTTCAGACGTTCATACCACTCTGGCGACATATCGTCCACTTCCTCTGCAGAATCCCGGGTAAATGTTTGTAGCGCAAATCCACAAAGCTCACACCAGTGCAACTGGTCTCCGAATTCTGCCGGCGTACGTTTCCACCATCCAGGTTCAATTGGCCAACCGCCGGGTCCATCCAGCAACATATCTAATACTCCTGCCACTTCACAGAAAAAGCAACCTTTTGGAGTAATCCCTGCACTCCATTCATTTTGAAGCCAACAGTTATCTCTGATAGTTACCCACTCATCATCTGGAATTCCTAATTCCTTTCTTGTGATCAATGCTGTCTGATGATAGATTGGATTCAGATGGTCGTTCAGCCCTTGGAACGGCAAAATATCCGTAATTATTTCATAGTGTTTCTTGTAACTTGCCCCCATATTGGAGAACATACCTGGTCCAACAATATCAATACGTTCCATTCCGTCATTAATCATTTCAAAATTATCAAGTTCTACCCGATGTACCTGTCGTATAAAATCCTTTTGAGGATAGACAAACGGATTCTTCCTTTCGGGGAATTTGGAACCCAAATAACGAATAAACCGTTCGAATTCAGGGTGAAGAGTAGGCTCGCCGCCCATGATACTGCGAATTCCTTGATAACCGTCTAAGGAATCTACAGCACGTTTGAATGTATCAAAATCCATAAAAAATGGTTTTGCTTGATGACCACAAAGCCTAGTGCAGTTAGAGCATCTTTTATCACAGGCATTTGTAATGTCAATTTCAATAATTCTCATATGTCTAGGTGATTTCATTTAATTTCTCCTCCCTTAATAATTTTATTTTCTGGTATTTTCATATCCTGTAAAATTGCAAGTGCCGGTTCAATCAGCTTTTGTTGTACATAAGCTACTACAGCATAGTCAAATTTGTATTGTCGAACTTCTTCAAGCTTGCTGATATATTTGTGATCAAAGGGATTTTCTTGTTCTGCCCAACATACAACATCGCAGTATCCGCTGAGCATCAATTGAGAATAATAGTGTCGTCCCATGATTCCGGCACCAATTAACACAATTTTGCTTTCTCTTTCTATCCGCTCATATGGAAATTGAAATCTCAATATTCCTGTTGTCACATCACTTCCATAAGATCTTGCTGCTTGTAAAAGAATTTCTCCGGAGGAATTCGCCATGACTTGCCTGCTCCAAAGCCATACTCGTTTGTCATAAAAATACTCCTTTTTGGTATCCGTAATATCTAACTCCTTGAATATTTCATCTCTATATTTGTTATGAAGATATGAGAAAGATTCGTAACTTGTAATTTTGTCATAAAAATACCGTAAAAAAGATGTAGCACAATTAACAAAGCTTCTTTTTACATCCGGATAAATTCCCCATTCAATAAGAGATTTTTTCAATTCTATATATGGGATATAGGCAGAATCCGGATAATGATTCAGCCCGTCTGTCTGACTGTTTCCACTGTTTATACGATAATAGCAGAGATATTCCTTTAATACAGTAATACGATTGGCAAGCGCCATATGAGCAAATGTAAAATACGCATCATCCGTATACTTGACCTTTTGAAATCTCAATCCATGCTCTTTTAGGAAACTTTTGCGAAAAAGTTTATTCCATGCCATCCCTTGGGTAAGCTGATAAATATCATCTGCACAATCACGATAAGAGAAAACCTCTATATCCGGAATTTCTTTTTCTCCCAGAATACTTGCAACTGTATATGTATTTCCGTTTCTTTCATCGTATTCATATCCGCCAAATACTACGATATCCGCGTTTGTGGATTCAGCCCTTTTCACAGCTTTCTCCAGCATATCCAATTCAAAAAAATCATCACTGTCAAGGATACTGATATATTCACCCTGAGCACGCTCTAAACCATAATTTCTTGCGGAGGCTCCTCCTAAACCTTCGTTTTCTTTCGTATAAACTAGAACACGGTCATCACTCTCAGCATATTTATTTAAAATCATTAGAGAGTCATCTGTAGAACCGTCATTGACGCAAATTATTTCAATGTCTCTTAATGTTTGATTTACTATACTGTCCATACATTGCTTCAAGAATCGCTCTGTATTATAAACCGCAATAATAACAGATACTTTAATTTTATTTAGTTCCTTCATTATCCTCCTCCGACACGATTGTATGATAGCGCAAACGCACACCATTCCTTTCACAATAATCAACAAAATTGTCATATGCTGCCGCGTAGTTCTGATTAAACTTTGAATAATCAGCTAATTCGCGATAGTATGCTAAAGGTTTTTCCAAATCAAAATCTTTGATATCAATAGATGAGATTTTGTAAAAGTCATTCATTCCTTTCATCCGGTTATCGACATTGACCATTAGTGCAGGGATACCTGCAAGTATAGCAGCAATATTACCATGAAATCTAGAACCCATGCTGAAATCATCTTTTCTTAGACTTTTTATCCAATCGTTGACAGAATAGAAATATCTTCCGCAGTCCTTATAAAAGGAATGAATCTCCTTATATGACAAAAGAATTCCATGCATATCACAAATTTCAGAAAATGGAGGTTTTTGCATAGTAAGATGTATTCGGATTGGCAGTCGCTCGTATTGCCATTTGAACCATAGAAGTAATTTCCAATATATTTCTACAGCCTCTCTCTGAGAAATCCCCAGATTCCCAAAGTCTGATGTAAAAGTAAAATTTATACTATTCAAAGAGAACGCTGAATCATCTATATGAAAATTTCTGTCCATATGATAAAACAATGACGGACATCCAATAACGCATACATTTTTAATTCCTTCGTTCTCTAAAAATTCCGCATCATAATAAGTCCTCACGCCAAGCTGAACCCGCTCAGAGAGCATTTTCAGAAGGTGTTTGAGGCTGGCGTCAATAGGTATAATTCTTCCGCTTTCAAAAGCAAATCCAAGAGAAAGCGGTACAACCTTCTCAGCATGATTCAAGATATTTTCCCAATAGGGGATATCTACCTTAATATTCCCGCCGATTCGGTGCAGAATATTCGTAACAACGGTATCCACGTGCTCATGAAATTCATAAAAACGAGGAATGATTTCGTCGGCAGCTACAATCTGTCTAAGTGTATCTGTCATTAAATACGTGCCAGTATTCCGATTACCATACGCCTTATAAAACATCGTCTGATCTATTACGCTTTCCATTGGCTCCGCAAGGTATTCCCGAAAATATTTTGGCGGAGGACTCGCCTCCTCATTGTGAAATAGCAATATCTTCCCCATAATTGTTCTATCGGCCTCCCTTATGTAAGCCTGCCTCCATAAAATATTCAATCATATCATTTCCTTCTTCTGTTATTGTCGCCATCAAAAATTCTGGGCCTTCCTTTTCATTTTCAATTAGAATGTTATCTGGAGTAACACTCCACACACTCTTTATATAGCTCTTATTTAATAATTTTCTACTGCTGTCTTCCAGAGTAAACAGCGGAATTTCTGTATAATCTCCAGAAAACAATCGTAGTATTCCATACTTTTCGCCTGGTCTTATCATCCAATCCCGAACATCAAACTGCCTGAGTATAAGTATCTCGGAATTTGTCTGATATACGAGAACATTCTTATCAACATCCAGAAAATCACATTCAATTTTTTCCCAGATTTTTGATCTCTTTTGGAATTGATAGAATTCGGTTGATTTCTCTACAAACATCAAAAAAGAATCTTCCTTATTCATTACAAAGGAAACAAAGTCTTTCTTACAATCAAAATTAAGTATCTTTTTTGGCAAAGCAGCATCAGCCTCATTAGAAATCATTATCTCATATACGGCTTCATCCGATGCATACCATATGTAATTCTCATCCCAGATAAAATCTCTAAAGGGACATTCAGGTATAAGCAATCTTTCCCAAGTGTTTTTCGCACAATCAAAAATGGAAAACTCTATATAATTATCCACCTTTCTTTGGAAAACACGTTTTCTCCCATCTACCATGTCCCTCTTGGGTAGAAGCGGAGATCCGCACATCGGAAATTCATTAGTCAGGACAAATTTCTCATTTTTTTGATGTCTATATATTTTGCCAGAATCCGTGGATATCACATATAATTCTTCTTCATATATATATGGGTGCATCCTCTCGTTTGGCAGCCGCCCCGGAAAATCAAATAGCTCTATTGCGCCGCTGTGATAATCGAAAGAGATCGTATGTTCAGACAGATATGGCATAAAATATATCTTCTTCTTATAAACGATAGAATGCGTATATAGCCCACAGATAAGCGGGGCTTCCGGATTCTTCCAAATTAAACGCATCACTCCGTTTTGGTCGATGCTGAGTAAATGTCCTCCCAATACAGTGATCCCAAAGATCTGCTCATCTATATACTGAATTGTTCCAGGTTCTATCGTCCATGTCATATTTGCCTGAAAACGATATACTTTTGACACAGTTTCTTTTCCCATCATATGTATTTGCTCCTCTCATAAAGCCATATTCTGCAGCATAACCGGCATTCCGATACTCCTGCATAAATGAACCAACGAACTAGGATCACCATAATAGCCGTCGCTCATAACAATAGCTCTGTCAAGATCAGCTGTATTATCATATATTCCCCATCCTGCGTCTTGGTAATTTACACACACTTCATGATAGTATGCCCAAAGCTGCGGACGCATAGATTCTATTGTTGCCTGTATTAAAGGATGCGGCCTCCACAATAATGCTATATCCTCACTATTACTATGAAAAATCTGAAATACTCGTTGCATTTTCTCTAGAGCCTTATTACCATATGTAAGCAATGCAGACACGCTTGTATTGTACAGTATAATCTTCTTAGATTCCCCGGTTGGTTTACGAATAATTCGCATCCACTCTTCCGGGATATCTAATTCTTCTTTCTTGGTATTTAATACTTTCTCTATTTTCGGAGAACCACTGCCGTCTATTTTCTTTTCCCAATATTCCCGAATCGCCTTTTCTTTGGATATATTTCTCCCATTTTTCACTGCTTCCGTCAACACATCGATATAGATCTGACGCATTGTTTCGGACTGAACAATCACTTTATCCGCATGAAAAATTCCTGGTAGAATACAGAAATGCTTTATGCCGTCCACTGCCTCTGTATCCTTAGGATTGATTTCATCTAAGACAAAATATGGTATATAGATTAACTTGTCTGTAAATTTTTTAAGATTGTCCGAATAAAAGAAAGGATGTACACTGGTCACATAATTCGCCTTATCATAAGCATTGTGAATAAATATTACATCTGGCCGACGTCCTTCAAAATCATACTGATCATACCGCATAATTGGAACATACTTCGGATAGAGATTTCCCTCATAATGTTCTGTCATAAAGCTGCCATCAACATTTCTGTCGTAATACGGTATTGGAATTACATAGGCATCCGTATTATCATCCTTATCAGCAGCTTTCCATGCGCTCTCTAATGAATCCCACATAGATGCTTTATATGGAAGAAATACAACTTCCTTCCTGTCATCAGGAATTTCACACTTTATCTGTCTTTGGAAATCTATAAGCTGCTTTCGAATCTTCTTTGATAATTTACGGCAAATGTTTTCATCAGGCAGATTCTCGTTTATCAAATAGATATTTTCACAGTAATCTTCCAACAAACTTACGAGATAAGCATACTGATTCCCCATGGACTCCAAACTTGTTCCGATCTTTAAAGCTGTATCTTGACACTGACGAAGTAATTCTGGCAATTCTTGCGGGTTTTTATGAATATCTTTAAGTAAAGAATCATTTATCTTCACCATTGTAGCAGTCATACTCAATAAACCTTTTTTTCTACATCTTTTCACGGCTTTTCATTTCCTCGTTTTATTTTTCAATAGGCATAATTATGAAATATTTATTTCCCGAAGCAATTTCTGCCGCAACCGCAAAAGTTCCAAATCATCTGGAAGCAGGCTGCATAACTGTTGCATAACGGGTACTGCCTGTTCGTATTGCTTGCACTGGATCATAGTATTTAAAGCGTTTTTCATCTGGATAGCAAGCGTTTTAAATTCTTCTGTCGCATTACATGCTGGATTATTGATTCTATTTGCAATTAGTCGGATAATCTCATGAACTATGCCTGTCATTGAGGAATCAAGTGTAAGTGCAACGCGGAGCATCTGTATTGCTTCAGGGTATTCCTTATGCTCTAATTTTTTCAATGCATCAGATAAAGCTATCACAAATCGGCATTCTTTGGGTAAGAGTTTGGATTGTTCTTCCCTGAACATTTCAGTACAATATTGTTTTCTATAGTAAGACAGAGTACAATCGATATATGCGTTTAGCGCCATTATAAATTTTTTCCCCGCAAGGTATTTACACATTAACTCCCTTTGTCGCAATGATTTTTCAAACAAAAGAGAATGGAGCAGCGAGTAGTTTTTAAGAGTATCTTTTGCTTTCCATGCTTTAGATAATCCAATATCGGAAAGATCACTTACAAGCTCTGCTACGCACTGTTTCCATTCATCCAACTCAAACACCGTTGCAATTTTACTAATATCTATTTCTAACAAAATAGCTTCTTTTACAACCTGATACTGAAGATGATAGGAATTAGTTTTTTGCATACACAGTTCAAACGATTTCTGCTTTACTGCTTTATCTGTATTTACTACATTGATAGTTTGCTGAAACAGGAGATATGGTGAGTCAGCAGGAAATTCTTTCAGAATATCTCTGAATAAATTAGAGTACCTATCTTTCAAATAGTCAAAAATATGGTAAAATCCCTGTATTTTTGTTTCATCTTCCCAAGGTAACAGAGAAAGAAAATATATGGCCTGTTCCATATTTCCACAAGCCAAAGCTTGTTCTAAGCAATTAGTACGTATTTGATAAAGTACATTAGGACGTTTAACCCTCATTTCTGACAAATTTCCACATTCCTGTTGACGCCATAGCACCGGATTATCATCCATGTACGCTAAAACTTCTTCATACTGAATACCATAATGCAAAGATTCTTCGGGGTTTCCAAGCTTAATGTATATTTTATTTAAAGTAAGATATGCAACAAGTCGTATCAATTCACATGGTTTATATTGCTCTAAAATCGTGAAAATTTCATCTTTGGCCTTTTTGTAGTTTCCCTTTGCATATAAAATTTCTATCAGATCAGCCAAAAGCCATCGGCGAAAAGGTACTAGTTCCCATTTTCGGCAATGTTTTAATCCTTTTCGGCAATATTCCTCTGCTTTGTCCCAATCATGTGCATGTCGATATTCTTGTACGATTTGTACATAATTCTTGGCATAAGAAGGTCGTTTCCGGATATCTTCTAAAATGAGAGGGATATTGCGAGAAGCTTTTTGGGTACCAATTTTTTTTTGATCTTTTACATATCCATAATGATGTACATATGTATCCAAATATTTGCATGGAGCAGGACGAGGAATCAACTCTTCGTGAATTGGGTTGATAAAGTGGCTTCCAGGAACCAGTTTTACCAAACGGGGTGCTTTAGAATTAGAATACGTTATTCCATCCCAATCGATATAATTTCTTATATTATAAACGGCCACACCGAATTTACAATATTCACCGGATTGGAAAAATCTTACAATTTCAAATGTATCCTCAAACCATTCGTCATCATCAAGATATAAGAACCATTCTCCCTGTGCAACACTCATCCCTGCATTACGGGCTGCTGAAAAATCATCACACCATGTAAAGGGGACAATCTGATCCGTATAACTCGAGACAATTTCTCTAATTCTTACATCTGTACCTGTCGTTACTACAATCAGCTCACTTGGCACCTGCATCAGTAACGGTTTCAGAGAATCCAGGCATCGTTCCAATGCAGCCGGACGGTCAGATGCCAGTAAAGAAATACTAAGTTGTAAACTCTTCATATCAAGTTCTCCTTTACACTATTGATGAGCGTTTTTTTCGAATAAAATAGTTCTTATTGATATGTTTTATGCGAAAGAAAGCGCCCATCCAATGGACTGGCGCTTTCTGTTGTTGTACTCTGGAAAATTACTGTAATAACTGAAGAACTCCCTGCGGCACCTGGTTAGCCTGCGCAAGCATAGCCTGAGAAGCCTGAACAAGAATATTGTTCTTCGTGTAAGCCATCATTTCTTTAGCCATATCTACGTCACGGATACGAGACTCCGCAGCAGAAAGGTTTTCTGACTGAACGCCCAGGTTATTAATCGTATGTTCCAGACGATTCTGTAACGCACCAAAGGTAGAACGTAAACTAGAGATTCCGTCAATAGCATTTTTAATGACATCAATAGAAGATGTGGCACTGCCAGCATCACTGATGTCAACATCAGCAATTAAATCTTCCCCGCCGCAATTGGTAGAACTCATCTCTTCAAGCGTCACAGCAATAGAACCGCCGCTTGATTTTTCTGTAACATGAAGATTGATTTCTTTACCGTCGACAGCTGTGGTAAATAAATCTTGACCATTAAAGTTAGATGTAGCACTGATTCTATCGATTTCATTACATAACTGAGTAACTTCTTTCTGCATCTCTTCACGGTTTTTGGTTGAATAAGTTCCGTTCGCAGACTGTGTGGCTAACTCTACCATACGGTTCAGCATGGAGTGAACCTCTGTTAAGGCACCTTCTGCTGTCTGTACAAGAGACACACCATCCTCAGCATTCTTCTTAGCCATATCAAGACCCGTGACCTGAGCACGCATTTTCTCAGAAATAGCCAATCCGGCAGCGTCATCGCCTGCGCGGTTGATTCTGTAACCGGATGACAGTTTTTCTAAGTTCTTTCCTACAGATGAATTATTGTTAGATAAATTTCTGTGTGCATTTAATGCGGTAATATTATGTTGAATTCTCATGGTTTTTCCTCCTTGAATTTTTGCTCGGGAACTCCTTTTCCCTGCATAATTATTAAAAATTTTTGTATGATTTTTCTGTCAAAAAGAGTGTTGGGAAGCCGAATAAACGTTCTTGTTTAGGCATGCCGGCGAAGTGTCTAAACAGGTACACTAAGGTGGAACAACACATTGAGAATTAAAAAGGGAAAGTACATATTCTAAAAATGTACTTTCCCGAATGGTTAATCCAGATTTATTCTGATATTGAATAACCTTGCACTGTTATTCTTATACACTATTTTATATATCCTTCTCCATAACAATACCGATGCTCATAAGCATTTCCATTGATAAAATCTGCCACTTCAAAAGCACCGCATCTGCAATTAGAAATCAAAGAACTACAGTCGGCAAGCAGATACAAAACTGCAAGATAAGGCATTTCATCATGATAGTCATGGCTTTCTTTTTTCATTTTTGCTATCGTAATACCTTTTGTATCGGTATCCGTGTATCGGAAACGATCCTGCGCAAGATATCTTAATCTATCCCCGAAACCCGCCTGTTTGAACTTCGCAAGAATATCTGCATCCTCTGTTGCCAACAGCAATGACCTACAGTTCCATTCAGTCATCTTTTCACGAACTAATTCAATGTAGGCTTCGTCTTCCATCGGTTTTGGAACATCGAATCCACCATGGCGATAATCCGTTCCCCGGGCAACTACACCTAACACTTTTTCATCTTTATGTTGGAAAAAATATCCTTTGCTTGAATCAATATAGGATGTCATCTCGGAATTCAGCCTGAGATACTTTTTATAAATGGCCCGCATATGGCCGGCATCATGATACTGCTCCATCATATAAGGATTAAATGCATCCATCTTATCATCACACAGCAAAACATGCTGACTTTGCATCACTTCTTCGGCGAGAAATTCATTTAATGGCTCAAAAAAATATTCCCATATATTTTCCGCTCTGCCGCCGGAAAAGGAATTTATGTTATCAGGAATACTTAGATCGATAACTGGAATATAATCCAGTTTTCGATATTCTATCACCGCAACCTTTGTCATGCAAAAACGAATAATATCTCCTAATCCACTGGAATAAATTGGGAATCGAATCAGCAGAAATTTTTTATCGGGATTCAGCTTGCCATAACATATCTCTTTCTGTTTCCAAAATAAAGCAGTCATAATATCCAGACTACTATAAACATCCTTTTGAAATCTCTGCCCAAAAAAGTCTTTTTCCCGTTCGCTGGTGATGTGTATCGTATGATTTTTACTCTCGGCTGATGTAGATGGGGTGTTTGAATGCATCGTTTTTACTTCATTTTTCGTTGCTCTACGGAAATGGTATCCAAGATGGGAAAAGATGTCTGCATTTTCATCCAGAAAAATTTTTTCCGTCTTTGGGAATTCGCGTTCTAGTACTTTGCAGATAAATGCCGAATATTCCTCGTATTCCTCAAATACATATGTATCTGCCCGCGAGAGTAATTCCAGATCCAGATTATGGTCAAACGAATATTCTTCAAATTCACTGATTATGTAATTAAAGCTTGTTAGATTTTGCTGATAGTATAAAATGCATTCCACATCTCCCAAATTCCCGTTATCATCAGGATTGCTGCAGACCGCAACAGCCCGATTCCATCGGTCACTCATATTGGGATATGAAATAAATAGCTTTCGAGCTTCTTCAAAGACATTTTGATTTAAATTCAAAACCCTCTCTGGAACTTCCCGGCAATACAGTACGTCATAATAAGATAATACTTTAAGTAACTGGTCACCGCGGTAGATCAGAATATATTCATTTTTGTGTCCACTTAGAAAAAACTGCAGAGATGTACTTCTGTCGTATTCGTCTTCTTGAACCGCATACGCGTCACCATTATATACTTTTATCATGCCAGCCTCCTTATAGCGTTAAGGATCCAATCTGTACAATTAGACCACGTGAAATTTGCAGCTACTTTTTCATATCCTTTTTGAATCATAGTCTCTGTGCGCAAGGAGTCTTGCAGCAATGTATTTACGATATCCGGGAGAAACTCCAGATGATCCAAATCATACAGTGCAATATCTTCTCCGTCTCTAAAATTCTCCTCCACCCATTTACTTGAATCTGTAATCGGCAGAGAGTGTTGAAGCAGTGTATTAAAAATACGGTCATGTGTTCCTGATTTAAATCCAGGGAATACATTCAAGTTCAATCGGGCATTGGCCATATAAGGCAATGTATCAGCATAAGGGATACGGTCATCAATCCGATGTACATTCGGATATTTTGCAGAGCTATGGTTCTCCCAGCCGCGTCCCAATAAATGGAGCTCCACGCCAGACTTGGCCAAAGCCTGTACCACTCGATCTCTTTGATACATGCGAATAGCCCAGTCTATTGGTTCTGCGCACCGCAGCAGTCTTTTAAGTGTGCCTGCATCAACATCAAATCCCATTTTCTCGATAGTATGTAAGGCAGCCTGTTCGATCGTAAAACGGCTATTTTCCACTAAACAGTGAAATAAGGCCTGATAAAAATCAAAAACAGTTGTATCTTTCTCGGCCATTTCCTCGATTTGGGCAAGCCTGCTCTCTGGAGAATAATAGGTTCCCGAGAACAAAACATCATACTTTTTCTCGGCATATGGAATGACGGGAACATTTCTATCCGGCATAACACCAACGTGCGGCATAAAAGTCACATTCGGCACGTGATCTCCAAAATATTTCTTCACGTACTCTACATGATCTCTGTCACAGCAGAATACAATATAATTCTGAGAATGCTTTTCCAATGCTGTATGAAACCGAAGCGGCGGATCCATGAATATATCCGCAACAACAGTCTGATATGCATTCCATATTCCGATCAATAAATCATCCTTAACAGCAAACCCATCAAAGCAAATCGCTGCATCTACTTTTTGTGATGCAAATTGTGCAAAATGAACATAAGAATGCGGATCCTCTGCGGGGGGATTAAGCAAATTCAAAATAAAAACTTCATTATTTCTTTTCCGCAGTTCTGTTGCAAGAACATTTGAAAAGAAATTAAATGATTCTACCTCTGAATAAAACAATACGATTCTCATGATGTAACCTCTCTTTCCTGACATAGACTTTCTCTATATTCTCCGATTCTCTTATACATTGTACTTCTCCCCATGTTACAAAGCTTTGCCAACTCATTGATGGATAGCCTGCACTCCTCCCATTCCTTATACAGTTCCGGAAAATTCTCCGGCATAGGAATCAACGGCTTCCCAAACTGAACGCCTCTGGCTTTGGCCGCTGCGATTCCCTCCGCCTGTCTCTGGCGGATATTATCACGTTCATTTTCCGCAACAAAAGACAGCAGTTGCAGTACAACGTCGCTGATAAATGTCCCCAACAAATCCTTCGTTTTCGTCGTATCTAACAGCGGCATATCCTGAATGCGGATATCAGCGCCCTTTTCCTTCGTAATAATCCGCCACTGTTCCATAATATCCTGGTAATTCCGCCCGAGACGGTCGATACTCTTCACAACAATCAAGTCGCCCGCCCTAATCCTGCGCATCATCTTTTTGTAAGCAGGACGGCGAAAATCTTTGCCGCTCTGCTTATCAATGTAAATGCTTGTTTTCTCGATGCCAGATTCCAGAAGGGAGATCAACTGCCTCTCAATGTTCTGTTCTCTGGTAGAAACTCTGATGTAACCGTAAATTTTGTTCGTCATTCCTGTTTCCTCCTTTGTATATATACTCTTTTTTGAGTATAAAACAAAGAAGCAGTATCAAAAATATCCGTTGCACATTCTATGTGTTTTTTAGACTCTGAATTCGGTTGACTGACGGAAAGTAGCCGTCATCTGCAGCTATCTGATAATATTTGAGCGCATTCGAAATATCTCCGGACACTTCGTACCAGGTTCCCAGGTTATGGGCCGCTTTGAACGAGCCGCAGCCGTGTATTCCTTGATGGAGAGGTACTTCTCCAATCTCCAGACAGCGCAGATATGCCTTCTCAATAAATGGAAGATAAGCAATATATTTACGGGTGTCAGCCAGGATTGCTTTCATAAACAAGATTCCGCAAGTAAAATGAAAATCTGCATATTCATCCAACCGGTCTTGCTCATTTTCCACGATCGTCAGAGCTGTATCATAATCTGTTATTTCAATCAGACTATATAAATATTGAATCAGGCCCGTTGTCCGGTAAGCGGCGCCTTTGAGCGGAACTGCCTGATAAAAAGCAGAAAAATAGCGACACGCCTCTTCATGACGCCGCATTCCCCGAAGCGTTCTTGCCGTCTGGAATAACAGATATGGATCATCTGGCCGTTCTGTTAATTCTTCTAACAAAATTGACAGATTACGTTCTTCCTTGCCTCCTTGCTGATATCCGTCATGTTCGAACAACAGCGGCAACGCTTCGGCAGGAAATACAGAATTCTCCTGCTCGTGGATTTTTCCGGCAAACCTTACTCCCCGAGGAAGCAAGCGTCCGGCCCAAGTATACATATAGGCCACCTGTTCTTTTCCGTCTATAGTTATTTCATTATAAAAGTCTTTCCGCTGGATAGCTCCTATGTGTTCTGCATTTTCCATAAAAGACTCAATATCCTTCCGAGTGCCCTCTATCAAATATTCATCCGCATCGAGAACCAAATTCCAATCGCAGTCTGACTGGTCCAGTGCAAAATTTCTTGCCGCCGAAAAATCTTGATTCCATACATAATCTGATAAATATGCACCGTAAGAAGCTGCGATTTCTTTTGTTCTGTCTGTGGAACCGGTATCAGTGATATATATCTTATCTACCAGATTTTTCACCTGTTCCAGGCATTTCGCCAGACAGCGCTCCTCATTTTTCACAATCATAACAAGCCCCAATGTCTTCATGCCTCATACCTCATTTCATTTGTCATTGCCTTTATTATAGGAAGACTTGACAAAAAAATCAACTGTGACAAGGAAACTGAGCTGTGATATAATAAGAAAATCAAAGAAAATAAGGAAATGGATAAATGAAAACAATAGGTTTGGTAATGATTGTTAAAAATGAAAGCAGAAGTCTGGAAAAATGTCTTTCCCATGCACAGAAACTTGTAGATAAAATCTACATCACTGACACAGGATCTACAGATAACACGGTAGCAATAGCAGAGAAATTTCACGCCCATATCACGACTTATGAATGGAACAATGATTTTGCTGCTGCAAGGAATTTTGCGTTAGCGCAATCTTCCTGCGATTGGAATCTGATCTTGGATGCAGATGAGTATCTTATTTCAGGTTCTAAACGAGATTTATTATCATTTATTGAAAAAGGAAACCACATCGGTGCAATCCAACTGAATAACAGCTACAGAGAATCTAACGGTGAAATCAGCCAAAGCTGTCTGTGTATTACCCGTGTGATACCCAAGGGAACCCTTTTTGAAGGCCGTATGCACGAACAGATTGTCAGCAATCTTCCGATTGCCCTGCTTCCATTAGTTTTTGAGCATGATGGTTATATGTTGGAGGGAAAAGGGGAGCGCAATCTGCAAATCCTTCTGGAAGAGCTAAAGGACAATCCGAAAGACCCGTATATACTGTATCAGACGGCCCGTACACTGTGGATTATGAAAGACTACGCCAGAGCAGACGGCTACTTCGAGCGCTTCTATCAGACTGTCCCGTTTTCCGGTACAGGATATCGCGCCAATGGAGTTATTTCCTATTTATATAACATCATTGAATTGAAAAATTATGAGACTGGATTCACCATTATAGAAAACGAGAAGAAGCGTCTTGCACCTTACGCTGATTATCATTTTGCCTGCGGAACTTTCTATACCCAGGCCATATTTTCCGATGTACAGCGATATATTAATTATCTTCCGGAAATTGAGCTTTCGTACCGCCGATGCCTGGAGATCGGAGAGGTACCGGAGCACGAGGGTGTGATTGGCAGCGGGTCCTTCAAGGCAGCCTATAACCTGGGCGTCTGGTTTGAAGTAAATGGAAAGAATAGAGAAGCTCTTTCTTATTATAAAATGGCATTGGACTGGGGATATCAGCCTGCGGCAGATCGGATGAAAAATTTATCTTGATCCCCTCTGGGTATTGTTTCCAGAAAAGGTAAACCTTTTCTCTTGACTTTTTCTATATAAACGTGCAAAATAAAGATATTGAAAATAAGTTTTCACCAGATTATCGTGTGATTTCAAAGGAAAAAAAGAAATTTTAAAAAATTTCAAAAAAACGCTTAAGATATCCGGAGAAATTACGATAATATAGATGTCAAGAAGTTTTCGGGTCAGTCCAAATAAGTGTACCTTTTTAGACACTTCGCCGGCATGCCTAAACAAGAACATTCATTCGACTTTCCAACGCTCTTTTTGGCAGAAAAATCATACAAAAATTTTTAATAATTATGCAGGGAAAAGGAGTTCCCGAGCAAAAATTCAAGGAGGAAAAACCATGAGAATTCAACATAATATTACCGCATTAAATGCACACAGAAATTTATACAACAATAACTCTTCCGTAGGAAAGAACTTAGAGAAGCTGTCATCTGGTTACAGAATCAACCGTGCTGGTGATGATGCTGCCGGATTGGCTATTTCTGAGAAGATGCGTGCTCAGGTTACTGGTCTTAACACAGCCCAGAAGAACGCTGAGGATGGTGTATCTCTTGTACAGACAGCAGAAGGTGCTCTGACAGAAGTTCACTCCATGCTGAATCGTATGGTAGAATTGTCTACACAGTCTGCGAACGGAACCTATTCTTCAAAAAACCGTGAAGAAATGCAAAAAGAGATTGACCAGTTAAATAATGAAATTAACAGAATCAGCGAGACATCGAACTTTAATGATCAGGATTTGTTTGCTGCAGCTGCTAGTATTGATCTTCATGTTACTGAAAAGAGCACTGGCGGAACAATTACAGTTACACTTCAGCAAATGAATACAACTACATTGAGTACTGCTAACCTTAAGGTTGATACTGCCGCTAATGCAAAGACAGCTATTCAGACAGCAAAAGATGCTATCGACAAGGTTTCATCCATGCGTTCCGATTTTGGTGCATTGCAGAACCGTCTGGAGCATACCATCAACAACTTGGGTGTTCAGGCTGAAAACCTTACCGCTGCTGAGTCTCGTATCCGTGACGTAGATATGGCTAAGGAAATGATGGCTTACACCAAGAACAACATTCTGGTTCAGGCTTCTCAGGCTATGCTTGCTCAGGCAAATCAGGTTCCACAGGGTGTTCTTCAGTTATTACAGTAAAATTACAGTTACAATTTCAAAAGCGCCGGTCCGTAGGATGGGCGCTTTCTTTTGTATACAGGTTCTCCGGCATACAAAAGAAAGCATCCATATCATAACGCTATGAAACACTATCAGTTTTGCAGTTTGAAGGAGATCCCAGTCCATGAAGATGTTGCTTACGATTTCATTATTAGCTTCTGACAGAGCCGCTTCTCTAGAACGGTGTCTGGATTCGTTAAAGCCTTTGCTTTTACAGCTTCCAAGCGAATTGATCATCGTATATACCGGGAAAAATAAACAAGTCCTGGATGTTGCCGAACGTTACACCGATCAGATCATTCCTTTTGAATGGTGCAACGATTTTTCGGCAGCACGTAATGCAGGATTACAGGCGGCAAGCGGTGAATGGTTTCTCTATATTGATGATGACGAGTGGTTTGAAGACGTCACGGAGATCCTCGATTTCTTTTTGCACGGACAATACCGTGACTTCGGCTCTGCCTGTTATATTGTGAGGAATTATACGGATTGGTCCGGAACGAGCTGCACGGACTATCAGGCGTTCCGCATGAGTCGGGTCCTTCCGGAAACTGCTTTCAAGAGTCCAATTCACGAACAACTTGAACCAATGCCGAAACCATGCAAATACTTTAACACCTATGTCCATCACTATGGTTATGTGTCAACAGTAGATAGAATTAATCCCGGGAAAACTTCCAGGAATATACCGATGCTCCGAAAAGAACTTGAGGAACACCCTGATGATATAAGATGTTATTTACAGCTTGTACAAGAATATACCTCGATAAATAGCTGGGATAAGGCAGAAGAATATTGCCGGCAGGGACGGGCCGTCTGCTGTGGCAATCCAGTTTATCAGGGCTGGCTTCAGGCCAATCTGGGAACTATTCTGTACGAAAAAGGCGACGGCAAATTCGCAATTCAGGAGATATCCTCGATGTTAGAGAATGAACATCCCTGCGAATTAGTCCGGCTGATCCTATACAACCTATTGATTACATTGTATGCCAGACAGAATCATTCTTCAGATGTTATTCGATACGGCCTGCAATTTGAAAAGCTTCTGCTCTATATGGAGAAAAGACCGGGACTATGGGCACAGCAGCAATATGGAACGATAGATGAACAAAGCGTCCGTAATCCCCAAAAGCTTGCCCAGAGCCGGATCTACTGCACTGAGGCAGCTCTGGAACAGGAAGATATCGATAATGCGGAATACTTTTTCAAACTCCTTCCATGGGAAGAAGAAAAACTGCTCCAGTATTACTATTTTGATTTCGACAGATGGAATGAAGCTTATACGTCTGCTTTTCAAAAACTTTTACATAAAATTGCTAACGATTCACCCTATTTTATTTTTCAAAGGATCGCAAGAGAATCAAAGGAAAAGAGACGGCGGGATCTGTTGAAGAGATGCATAGATACCACGTGTTCAGTTTATCTAAAGCAGAAGCTTCTAAAACAAGCAATCCAGCTGCAGATAGATCTGTCTTATATCATCAAAGGACTGACTCTGGAGCAATGGAAGCAGTGCGTTACAGAGACGATACGTCAGTTAGGCTCTTCAGAGCTGACGAAAGCGGAGCATGCTGCAAATATGATACAGATAGAATATCCGCTGCATTACTGTTGGATGAAAAAGACAAGTTTAGAGAAACAGCTTACCTGCGGTCAGTTTATGCAAGACAAGTTAATGGAAGCTTTCGATGAATACTGCAGATATATCATTCGGTTTTATCAACTTCTATATCAGGAGAATATGTTGGATGAAAAAAACCGAGAACAGCTGCCGGAAGAGTGCCAGTTTGCGTTTCTGGCAATTGAGGCGTTAGATAAAATAAAAAATATGGAATATCCATCGGCCGTACACCTGTTTCGGTTGGCGCTGCGGCAATATCCTGCGATGACGGGTGTTATCAATGAACTGATCCGTCAGATGGGTAAGAGTCTGGATGATCCGGCCCCAAATGCGGGAAAAGAATATCAACAGCTAGCCGCGCAATTAAAAGAAGTTTTATCTGCTCTGATAGAACAAGATAAATATGCAGAAGCCATGTCTATTCTTCCGCAGCTTGTTTCACTTCTCCCTGAAGATCTGGAACTATTGCGTATTAAGCAGCGGCTTCTGAAAAAAACAACGAATTAACATGATAATAATTAATCATTATATGAACTTAGGAGATCTCTAGTTATGATAAAAAATCAGGAGTTAGCCCATCAATTATTAACAATGACTGAGACTTTGATCGAAGCAGCAGAACTGTTATATCAATATGTTTCTGAGCAAAACCATGACAGTTTCCATACTCTTTCCGCTGATATGTACAATATGCTCACAGCTATCATAGAAGCGGCTCCTCCTTTGGATGAGGAAGAAGACGGGATTTGTCTTTTGGTTTCTTCTGCGTCAATCAGGGATTCGTTAGTAAGGATAACGTACTACGAACAGCATTTTCGAGAAAAAGCGGTACATAAGATTGAATACGAATTAATTCCCTTGATTGCCGAGATGCGAAGCAGCCTCTATTATTGGGGAACAATCTATCCAGCCAAAGAAAAGATGGACCACTTCAATCAGAATGAACTGTCAGAATACACTCAGAATCCTTATCTTGCACGCGGACAGGAGACGGGCGGATATCCCTATGATTTATCTGTTATAGTCATGGCCTATAATAAATTAAAGTATACCAAAATGTGTGTGGAGAGTCTGCTTCGGTTTATGCCGAAGAATTTGAAATATGAATTAATTCTGGTGAACCATGGATCTTCTGATGGGACAAAAGAATATTTTGAAAGTATCCATCCGGATAAGCAGTTGGATATCTCAATAAATGGCGGCGGTTCCGGAGCTCTTGACCGGATTCACGAAGGAAAATACACCTTATATATAAGTAATGACGTGATTCTCACTCCTCATGCAATTGAAAATATGCTGCGTTGTATAGAATCTGATGATTCTATTGCATGGGTGGTTCCGTCTACCGCCAATATATGCAACTACCAGACTCTCCCGCTTCAATATGATACCATTGATGACTTATGGAAAGCAGCAGAGAAAAACAATGTATCCGATCCTTTTCGTTGGGAACAGAGATCCAGGTTATGTAATCCGATTGATTTAAGAAAAACGGAGATTTTTGATAAATTAAAATCCTCGCAGTATGGATATGGAAGCAAAAACCCCTTTGCATTTCATGACGATAAGCTTTCTCTGTTCCTAAGAAGAAACAATTATAAAATGATGTTGGCAAAGGACGCCTACTGCCATCATTTTGGATCTGTCACATTAAAAGAAGAATTCAGGACATATGGAGAAAGCCAGATCTATTTGGAAGGCAGAAAAGAATTTTATGAAGCGTTCCATGTGGATCCTTGGGGAAAAGGCATGTGCTATGATCGGTTCTTATTCAGTAAACTTCCCTGTGACAAAACGTCACATGTAAAAATTCTAGGGATAAACAGTGGATTAGGAAGCAATCCGCTTAAGATTAAGGAGTCCTTAAAAGAAAATGTACATAACTTAGATTGTAAAATATATAGCTATACATCCGAGCCTGATTTCGCTGTAGATCTTAAAGGAGTATCTGATGAAGTATATCAATTTGCCGCTTGGGAAGACCTTAATCCTTACAAACATGCAGATGGATTTGACTACATTCTGATTGAATCTGGACTGGAGAATGAAAAAGATTATCAGAATATTTTGCGTAATCTAACAGAATGCATGAATCAAGACGGATATATGATCGTTAAGTTTGTTGATGAGCAAAATATCCGTTGGATTAAAACAAATTATAACAAAGTTGTAGAAACCGACTCTGATACCGGGGATGGACACTGGTTATTTTGGAAAGTGGAAAAATAAAATTGGAGGGTTCTGTTCATGTTTACACAGCAATTGGAAGAGGATTTGAATTATACATACCACAAGCTTTCGCCAAAAGAAAGAGAAAAATTAATTGGCAGCACAATATTGATTACGGGCTGTGCGGGATTTCTGGGGTTCTATATTCTGCATTTTCTCTACCGCTATCGTGAAGAATTAAAATTAAATCAGGTTTATTGCCTGGATAATTTCATGTTAGGCTATCCCGGATGGATTCAGGAGATGAAAACGGATGACCGCTTTATTATCAAGAAGTTTGACATTATCACCGATGATATCGCTTCCATACCGGAAGCTGGAGACGTTGATTATATTATCCATATGGCATCTATTGCTTCGCCGGTCTATTATCGGCAGCATCCGATTGAGACGATTGATGCAAATGTATTTGGTCTGCGAAGGCTATTGGATTATTACTGTCAAAAGCAGATAAAAGGATTCCTATTCTTCTCATCCAGTGAATTATACGGAGATCCGACGCCTGAGGCAGTTCCTACAGGCGAGGAATACTATGGGTATGTCTGCGCTACCGGGCCACGGGCGTGCTACGACGAAGCAAAACGCTTCGGTGAAACTATGTGTATGTTGTTTTCTCAAAAATATGACATGCCTATCGGCGTCGTACGTCCCTTCAATAATTATGGGCCGGGCATGAAGATCAATGATAAGAGGGTTCCGGCTGATTTTGCCAAGAACATCACAGAGAATCAAGATATCCGAATTCTTTCCAGCGGCACTCCGACCCGTACCTTCTGCTATATAGCGGATGCAGTAACCGGATATCTGAAGATTCTCCTGTATGGCTCTTATGATTATTTTAACATTGGTATAGACCAACCGGAAATCTCTATCAAAGGGCTGGCTGAAATCTATCTGAATGCCGGAAGGGAACTTTTCGCTTACAGCGGTAGGATCATATACGCTGATTCGGACGATAAAGAATACCTCACGAACAATCCCAAAAGACGCTGTCCAAAGATTGACAAGGCAAGGTCGTTACTGGATTACAGGCCAGAGATCCTGGCAGAAGAAGGCATCCGCAGATTCCTTAAATTCATTAAAGAAAGCCTGGAAGAGGGAAAGAATGGGGAGGCGAACCTGATATGGTAAAGATATCAGAAACAGAAAAGAAAAACCAGACAGTAACCGTCTTTGGTTTAGGATTTGTGGGGCTGACTACAGCCCTCGGATTCGCTGAAACAGGTTGTAAGGTCTTTGGCATTGACATAGACGAAGAAAGAAAAAAGTCCCTGAGAAACGGGACCATTCCATTTCACGAACCACATATGGAAGAGATTCTGCGAAAACATCTCGGAAATAGCTTTTTTGTCACAGATGAACTTGAAAAAGCGATCAAAGAAAGCACCTATGTATTTTATTGCGTAGGCACTCCTTACGGAGCAGACGGAAGTGCGGATCTTACTTACTTGTTCTCAGCAATTGACAGCACGCTCGAAGCGATCCATGATGAGAAATTCCGGGTACTGGTAACCAAGTCTACAATCCCGCCGTCTATGACAGCAGAGAAGATCCTGCCTTATGTGAAAAAATCCTGCGGTAAGGCAGAATTCGTAGGTGTTGCTAACAATCCGGAATTTCTTCGGGAAGGACGCTGTTGGGAAGACTTTACAAAGGCGGACAGGATCGTACTGGGAGTAAATGATGAGAAATCCGAGACTCTTCTTACAGAGCTATACGAACCGATGGGAATCCCCATTAAGTGTGTCAGCCATTCTACCGGGGAATTTATCAAATACCTGTCCAATACACTGCTTGCCACACTGATCAGTTATTCGAATGAAATGGCGGAAGCTGCGGAAGCTTTTGGAGAAATAGATGTTGCAGAGGCATTTCGAATCTTGCATATGGATAAGCGCTGGAATGGCTGTAACATGACCAGCTATGTTTATCCTGGCTGTGGTTACGGCGGATACTGCCTTCCAAAGGATACTAGCGCATTCTATGCGCAGGCAGAAGCAAAAGGCTTCGATGCGCAGATCTTAGGGCAAGTTATCCGAACCAATACTGAGAGACCGCAGCGGATTGCAAAGCAGATTGGACAGCATCTTAACAATTGTATACAGCAACAAGAAAATGAAGAGACTAATTGCCGCATCGAGGCACACAGATCCCTTGGTACAATCGGTATCTTAGGACTTTCTTTCAAACCAGGATCCGACGACGTACGAGACACTCCAGCAGTTAAGATCATACAGGAACTTAAAAAGCTAGGATATCAGGATATCATTGCATATGATCCGATTGCAATGAATGAATTTCGACAGAAATACCCTGACATAATAATCGATTATGCCGAAAGCCTGACAAAAGCATATGATAAATCGGATGTTTTAGCTATTGTAACAGCTTGGGAAGAATTTCGTATAACACCCTCGCTCGGGAACAAAAAAATCATTGACTGCAGATATATGCTGTAGATTTTGATTATATAAATTCAAGGTTACGGAGGTCATCAATGGAAAAACAACAGATTTTAGATATGGTTGCACAATACTGCAAGGAACATCATACATCAAAGGAATGGAAGCCGGGAGACCGGATCAATTATGCCGGACGGGTGTATGACGAAGAGGAACTCTGCAATCTTGTAGACGCGTCCCTTGATTTCTGGCTGACAGCAGGAAAATATACGGAGGAATTTGAAGCAGGGCTTGGTAAATATCTGGACATCCCTTACTGCTCTATTGTGAATTCAGGCTCCTCTGCCAATCTGTTGGCTTTAGCGGCGCTTACTTCTCCCCTCTTGAAGGAAAAACGGATCCTTCCGGGAGACGAAGTGATCACGGTTGCGGCTGCTTTTCCTACCACAGTTGCACCGATCGTACAGTGCGGGGCTGTTCCGGTGTTTGTTGATATCGAAATCCCCTATTATAACATAGATATATCTCTACTCGAAGGAGCGCTCTCTTCCCGGACAAAGGCTGTCTTTCTGGCGCACAGTCTGGGAAATGTATTTGACTTAAAGGCAGTAAAGGAATTCTGTGTACAGCACAGTCTCTTCCTGGTCGAGGACAACTGTGATGCACTCGGTGCGGAGTATGAGATCGACGGCGTATACCAGAAGGCCGGAACGATCGGGGATATCGGTACCTCCAGCTTCTACCCTGCCCACCATATGACTATGGGGGAAGGCGGCGCTGTTTATACTAGAAACCCTCTTCTGCACAGGATCATCCGTTCGTTAAGGGACTGGGGGCGGGACTGTATCTGCAGCGGCGGCCAGGATAACCGGTGCGGACACCGTTTTGACGGGCAATACGGAACTCTTCCGCGAGGGTACGACCATAAATATGTGTATTCTCATCTGGGTTACAACCTGAAAGCGACCGATCTTCAGGCGGCGATCGGCGCGGCCCAGCTTAAGAAGCTCCCCGGATTTGTAGAAAGACGGAGAGAAAACTGGAACTATCTGCGGGCCCGGCTTGGCGATCTGGAAGACTATTTCATTCTCCCTGAGATCACGCCAAACTCCTATCCGAGTTGGTTCGGATTCATGCTCATGGTCCGGGAGAATATAGGGAAATCCAGGGATGAGATCATCGCTTATCTAGAGAGATACGGAATCCAGACCCGTGCGCTGTTTGCCGGGAATATTACCAGACATCCCTGCTTCGAGACTTTGAAGGAAGGGAGCGATTACCGGATCTTCGGAAGCCTTGATAAGACCGACGAGGTAATGACCCGGGGCTTCTGGGTAGGCGTTTATCCGGGCATGACGAAAGAAATGTTGGATGAGATGGTCCTTCGGATCCGCGAAAGTATATTAGATAAACGATAACCATATCAGATAAAAGGAGAAAACAGGCTATGATCAAAGGCTTAAAAATATTCGACTGCACCCTAAGGGAGGTAGGCTACCAGACAGGATGGCACTTTACAGACAAGTTTGTCCGGGATGCCTACAAATTTGCCCAGGGGAAGGGGATCGATTATCTGGAGCTTGGCTTCTTTCACCAGGAAGCAGCAGACCCGGACCGGGGGATCTACCGCTACTGCGGCACGAAAAACCAGGAGATCGCGGATGTATTCAAAGCCTGCAAGAACGTTACGAAGCTGTCTGCCATGCGGGACATCCAAAGGCCCCTCTCCCCTCTCCTTCCGGCAAATGAGAGTATCATTGACACGATCCGTATCCTGACCCGTTCCCATGAGACCGATCTAGATATTTTGGAAGGATATGTGGATGAGGCCATGGGGCTTGGCTACGAGGTGTTTATCAACTTTACAAGCGCCGGGTATAATTCGATCGATCAGAACATCCGCTTTGCACAGTTTGCAAAGGATAAGGGAGTACATGCTATTGAATTTGCAGACACGGAAAGCGTGATGACGGAGGACTATGTGAAGAATACTATCCGGGAATGTCATAAGATCGGCATTGAGATGGGTGTGCATCTCCATGACAAAAACGGCACGGCAGAAAACCTTGCAGACCTTGCTATTGCAGAGGGGGCGGACTATATGGATGTGACCCATGTGGGCTTAGGCGGCAAGTGGCGGGACGGGAATGTGACGATGGAATACCTGCTGCGTAAGCTTGGGATCGGCGGAGGTTATGAAGCAACCATGATCCGCAATGAGATGATCGAGGAACTGATCCAGTTCCATCCGTATAGCGCGGCGGAATAGCTTCCTAATCAAGAAGCATTCAGGTGCTCTATCTTAACCGTGAATGTAATGTAACTATTGAGTATATAGAAGGGAAATAATATGAAAGTATCGGATTATGTGATCCAGTTCCTTGCAGATCTGGGGATCAGGCATATCTTCTATGTGAGCGGAGGAGGCGCCATGCACCTGAATGATTCCCTGGGCCAAAATGAACAGCTGGAAGGGATCTGTATGCTCCATGAACAGGGGGCTGCCATTGCTGCGGAAGCCTACGCAAGGATCAGTGAGAATTACGGAGCCTGTCTTGTGACCTCAGGGCCCGGCGGGACCAACGCCGTGACTGGCGTGGCCGGCGCTTATTATGACTCCACGCCCGTGATCTATATCTCCGGCCAGGTGAAGAGGGAAGACCTTGTGGGGAACCAGGGGATCCGCCAGTTCGGGATACAGGAGACGGACATCCTGTCTATCGTAAGATCTGTGACCAAATATGCGGTGCAGATCCAGAAACCAGAGGATATCTGTTTTGAGATGGAAAAGGCCGCTGCCATTGCAAAGAAAGGACGGCCAGGACCGGTATGGGTGGATATCCCGTTGGATATCCAGGCTTCGCAGATCGAACTAGACAGCCCTGGCTCCTGCCTGGAATCCAATTCCCTGCATACTGGTAAAGTGAATAGATCCGCTGCGGCTGAATCATCGAATCAAAGAGAACTAAATGAGAAGATTTCTCAGGTGATGGATCTGCTCCATGAATCTGAGCGTCCGCTTCTCCTTCTGGGCAATGGTATCCGTCTTTCAGGAGCCGTTTGTCAGGCAAGGGAGTTCTATGAAGCTCTTGGTGCTCCGGTCATGACCTCCTGGAACGGGGTGGATCTGATCGAGGATGCCCACCCCTTGTTCTACGGACGGCCAGGCTCCGTAGGGCATCGGCATGCTAATTTTATCCAACAGAATGCAGACCTTGTCCTGACGATCGGGAGCCGGTTGAATCTGCTTTCCACAGGCTATAACTATGAGAACTTCCTGGATAAGGCCGTGCACATCATGGTAGACATCGACGGGAATGAGATGCATAAGAAGAGTGTCCATCCGAATATGGAGATTGTCTGTGATGCAAGGTATTTCCTGGAGAAGATGCTGGAGGATAAAAAAGGACTCTATACTGCTCAGAGCAGGAAATGGATTGCCTACTGTGATGAGATGAAAAAACGCTATCCTGTCTTTATACCGGAGACAGAACCCAGGGCCGGCTATGTCAGTACCTATCGATTAGTCGATGAGATCAGCCGTCAGCTGACCGGAAACGATATCTACCAGTTTACCAGTTCTGGAACTTCCGCAGACATCGCTATGAAGGTGTTTCGGATCAAGCAAGGCCAGCGTGCGTTTCTGACGAAGGGGCTGGCGGCAATGGGATTCGATATACCGGCGTGTATCGGCAGCTGTATCGCATCCGGCGGGAAACGGACGGTGTGTGTGACCGGGGACGGAAGCGTGATGATGAACATTCAGGAGCTAGAAGTGATAAAGCGTAAAAAACTGCCAGTGAAACTCTTCATTACAGATAATAAGGGATACAGTATGATCTATGGCTCCCAGAACGGGAACTTTAAAGGCAGACTGACTGGATGTACCAGGGAATCCGGGCTGACGCTGCCGGATATCGAGAAGGTTGCGGCGGCTTTTGGAATTCGGACACTGTCTCTGGGCTCAGAAAACGACTTGAAAGGCAGGATTCAGGAAGCGTTAGAGTATGACGGGCCTGTTGTATGCAGGGTTAAGGCAGATATCGAACAAAAGATTCTACCCAGGCAGGCTAATTATATGAAAGAAGACGGACAGATGGCATCCCGGCCATTGGATGATATGGTTCCGCTTCTTGACCGTGATGAGATAGAGGCAGTCCGTTGGAATGAAGGGGACTTACGGACTGAATGGCAGTGATGCAGCAGTCATAGAATTTATTTTTGAGAAAAGATTTATATGCCTATTGACAGGATGTCTGATCTTAAAGGAGGCAGGAACTATGAAAATCGTATTGACAGGAGCTACCGGATTCTTGGGAAGAGCATTATGTCACGAGCTGAAAGAGAATGGGCATAATGTGACAGCCGTTATCCGGCCGGAATCGTCAGAAAAAGCAGAATTTCTTGAAGCAGATAATCGAGTCGTTCTCCCGTTGAATAATCTGGAACAGTTCTCAGGAAATTATCACGTATTCTTTCACTTAGCATGGAATGGATCCGGCGGAGAAGAAAGAAACGATTATCATGCTCAGCTTAAGAATCTGATCTATATGGAAAAGGCTCTTAAGGCTGCGAAGAACTGTGGATGTCATAAGTTCATAGGTGCCGGAAGCCAGGCTGAATACGGTGTTATCCAAAAGAAAACGTTGGAATATGAAACTGTCCCTACTCCATTCATGATGTACGGTGCAGCCAAACTCGCCTGCATGCATATGGGGTGGATTCTGGCGGAACAATTAGGGATTACTTTTGTATGGCCCAGAATCTACAGTGTGTATGGCCCGCGAAAAAATGATCCGACCCTTCTTGGATATGTCGCCCGGACATTGCGGGAAGGGAAGGTGCCGGAATTAAGCGCTTGTGAAAATATGTGGGACTTTATGTATATCACAGATTTCACAAGGGCTATGCGGATGTTGGCTGAGAGTTCTGAGGCGGAGGGGATTTATCATATCGCAAGCGGGAAGACAGATAAGTTGAAACACTTCGTGGAGCAGTTAAGGAATGCTGTAAGTCCAGGCGCTAAATTGGGGTTCGGAATGAAGTCAAACGATCCAAACCGTACATTTTGGTTGGAACCGGATGTAGCACGGCTGGAAACATTGGGATTCCGATGTATGATGCCGTTTGACAGCGGGATACGGAATTTATAGTGATTGGAGAGACTATTTGATATGGAGTTGAAAAAAGAAAAGACGTATAGCCACAAAAATAATTTTGGGGGGGGTATTACAGAACCTGGAGTACAGCTAGAAAACGCCTTGATTTATGCCCTTGAGACAGGAAGCTTCCACAAGATAAATATCGTTGACCGCGCAGACGCGGTCTGTGTATTTGGGCTTGGAGCTTATTTCGAGGACGCATTTTTTAAGCAGAATGTAAAGGAACGCTTTCGGGTTTCACTGTTGTGTGACAATAGCGAAAAACGCCTAAAAGAAATTGAAGAAAAATTAGAGAGTGACAGCGGGCTTAAATGTATCACTCCTGACTGTCTGCCCGAGTATGGCAATGTTGCCGTAATTCTTATGCTTGGTGATACGAGAAGCGCTGTTCGGCAATTGTCCCCAATAGTAGGGCCGATTAACTGTCTGGCATATAATGATCTGGTGCTCGATGAGATTATGGGTGGAAAGCGGAATAGAAACTGGTTTGCGGATGAATTTGAAAATATCCGCAAGGGATTTGAACTTCTAGAGTCAGAAGAGAGTAAAAAGATATATGTAAATGTCCTCTGCAACCGGATTGCCTCACATTTGTCCAGCCAATCCTATGAAGAAATGTGCGTCCTTCCGCAGTATTTTTATGAGCATGAAGGATACCGTCTGGAGTCCAGAGAAGTTTTCGTCGATTGCGGCGCGTATACAGGCGATACTCTGGAAGAATTTCTAAAGCTTTGCAGCGCCGGGAAAGATTTTTCACATGCATATGCGTTTGAACTGGACAAAGATAACTTTTGGGCTTTAAATAAATGGATTAATCAGCATGGAAGAGAGATATCTGAAAAGATAACTGTTTATAACGCAGGTGTATGGAATGAAAATGGCGGTTTGAATTACGGTAAGATGTCGTCATCAGACAGCTTTAGTATTTTTAATCCAAGAGAAACTATTACGGCAAAAACAGTCCGCCTGGATGACGTGTTGATGGATAAAAAGGTCACTCTTTTAAAAATGGATATTGAAGGCGCTGAAAAAGCAGCGCTGGAGGGAGCAGCCCATATTATTAAAACGCAAAAGCCCAAGCTTGCGGTCTGTGTTTACCATCGGATCGAGGATCTTTGGCAGATTCCTATCATGCTGAAAAGCTGGGTACCGGAATATTCCATCAGTATCAGGCATCACGCGAAATGGTGGGTTGCTGAGACGGTTTGCTATGCCTGGATAAAATAAGAAGGGAAAGTATAAAAATGTGGATAGAAGACATTGAAGCAGCAATAAATTATGTAAAAAAGGAAAAGCCAAATGTATATAATTGGAACGAAACTCTGAAAAAATATACTGTATGGTAAAAAATACATTAAACCGGAAGAAATGCCGAATCTGACAAACCCATTTGTAATAGCTGTTGTCGGAAATTATATTCCCATAAGGGAACAGATGAGAGCCATGCGATTCCAGTTCTGCATATAAGTGAAATGCACTTTTCAAATTATATCAGAGATACAAAAACAGATTGGCTTGAAAAAGAGATTCCCAATATTAAGGAATCGTTAAAACTATTTACGGATGACCGATCCAGAGATATCTTTACAAACATATTTTGCAACAAAATTTATGGTTCAAAAAGTAAAGCAGATTATGAGATGACCATCCAACACCATAGTTATTCAAATTATACAGACACCGTATTATATGCAGATAACAAATGTAAACCATACCAGAGGTTGGAAATATGTCTGAATGTAATATGACGAAGGTCAAAAAGAAACTGTGCCGGAATATCATATCGCAATAAGACATCATATGGTAGGTACCGGTGATACTGTATGTTATGCATGGATATAAGATCACAAAGTGATCTTTTAAATTAATTGGAGGCTTCTATGAATATTGAACAGTATTATATTGATGCGCAATCCGGTAATAAGTTAGCGAATCAGGATATATTATCTTATATCCGATCTTTTCCTTACATAGTTATTTGGGGAGCTAGTTATCTTGGACAAGAAGTAGCAAAATATTTAATAAAAGTTGGAATAACAGACTTTAAATGGTGGGATATGCGTGCGGACGAAATCATTCAGATTGGCGATATTCCTATCACCACTCCGTTTCCCGATATCGTAAAATCTGAAAAAGAAAACTCATTAGTAATTCTTTGTATAGGAAATACAGCAATCATGCCTAATTTGTTGCATCGCTTAGAACAAAATGAATATACCCATATATTACGCGGAGATAAATTATACATGGGAATGTTATGTCCTTTTGATGTAAATACAGGAATTAACGGGTTGGTGTGTAATGGCACTATGACATGCAGGAGCATGTTTTGTGCCCGTTTACATAACATCGTAAAAGAAAAGTACAATAATGGCGGGCTTTTTTTGGAGAATCTCACATTTATGATTACCACACATTGCAGTCTAAAGTGTAAGTATTGTTGTGCATATATGAACAGTTATCCTGTTGAGAAACGAAATCATTTTCCATATGAACAGATTGCGTTGGATATAGATAGGATTTTTTCAGTTGTAGATGCGGTCGGTTCGGTTACAATTCAAGGTGGAGAACCTTTCCTTCATCCAGATATCGATCGTATTGTTGCTAAGTTGTTGGAAAAGAAAAATCTTGGAATTATTTCAATTGCTACAAATGGAATATTTAAAATTGAGACGAGTAAACTGAAGTGTTTTTGTGATTCTCGTTTAAATGTAGCCTTTTCCGGTTATTATGATGCTTTGCCACAAAAGACATTAGATATATATTACAAAAACATTGAATTTTTGAAGAAGAATCATATTCCGCTTACTATCGGTGTCAAAATGCCTGAATGGCAGATTCCGCCTACATTATGGAATCGTCATTATTCGGAAGAAGTAATGTGTGCGAAGAAAGATTCTTGTAAAATACCAGAAAGATGTATGCAAGTAATGAATGGGAAATTGTATCCTTGTCTTTATAGTGTATCCTTGCATGGAATAGGTGTTGCCGATTATCCGGAAGATTATGTTGACCTTTCTGATGATAATTTAGTCGCATCAATCAAACATCTAATGGATAGACCGTTTTATTCTTCTTGCGGGCACTGCGGCGGTTCCGGCGGAAGCACTGGTATGGCAGGAGAACAGGGATTTTACGATTTTATTAACAAAGAGGAGAATTAAAAATGTTTGATACAAATCAATTTTATAGACAATGTAATTCAGGAGAAGCTGTAGACTGTACAAAAGTTTACCAATATTTGAGATCCTTTAAGCAAATTATACTATGGGGCGGCAGCTATCTTGGTGCTGCGGTTGGAAGAAATATATTGCATGCAAATATTAAAATAACAAAATATTGGGATGTAAGAGCTGACAAATTGAAAACAGTGAATGGAATATCCGTGGAACTTCCATTTGTCTCTGAGTATGATAGAGATACAACTTTGATTGTATACTGCATAGGCAATCATACAATTAGGACACCTCTGGTAAAGGATATTCTTGCTCACGGATATCAGTATCTTCGCGGAGACATATTTTATAGCGGAGCAATCTGTAAATTTAAAACTGGAATGAAGTTGACAGCCGAACAATGTTGGGCAAGTATGGAATGCAGGCCTTTAGTTTGTGAACGTGCTGCATCAATTATAAAAAATCAAAATAGCGATGAAAAGCCCGGAGAAAGGATCGATTTTGTTTATATTGCTTTTATTGTAAATAATATTTGCAATCTTTCTTGTAAATATTGTTTTCAATATATTAATAATTATCCAGCAGCACTCAAACGAAACGTCCCTTTAGATATTTTATGCCGAGATGTAGACATATTTATGGATACGATTGACTCTACAAGTTCTATAACTGTTATGGGAGGCGAAACATTCCTGCATCCTCAGCTCGGTGAATTTATCAAACACTTATGTACCAAGAAAAATTTTGGTTTTATTTCTGTAGCATCTAATGGTCTTGTCCCTATTACCAAACAGCAGTTGGAAGGGATGTCAGATAAAAGAGTTGCGGTTAATTTTGGTTCTTATCTGCATGTTGCATCTGAAAAGGAAAAAGAAACCTATTATAAGAATGTAGAATTAGTAAAATCTTATGGTATCACATGTACAGAAAGCGTAAAACTTCCGAGATGGACAGTTCCTCCTACATTGTATAAATTAGACGTAGACACAAAATATAAGACCGACCGAAAACAAGCCTGTATTATGCCGCCAAGGGATCTGCAGGTTATAAATGGGAAGGTGCATGTATGTGATATGTCCCTGGCCTTACATAATATGGGATTGCAGGATTATCCGACAGATTATATGGATTTAACTGTACCGCGTACGTTGGAGGCGAATAGGAATGAATTGAGGAGACTATTGAATGAGCCTTTTTACGAATCATGTGGACACTGCAATTCTTGCGGCAAGGATGCTGGCGAAGGCGGAACTCAAGGATCGTGGAATGTCTTTACACCTGAAGGAGATATATAACGATGAATGGGAAAGAACGTTTAAATCAAGCTATTGATTATGCTATAGAATCTAATTATAAAATACATGACCGGGCAATAGATATTCAAAATGCCTTATATTCTCATAAAAATGTTTGCATCTTTGGAACAGGAGAATTTTTTGAAGATTGTGCAACTCCTGAACATTTACTTAGATTTGAGTATGTAGGTGATAATAATCCTGAACGATGGGGAAAATTGTATAAAGGAAGAAGATGCCTTTCACCTGCCGAAATCGCGTGTATGGATGATATCGCAGTATTGATCATGATTGGTGAATGGCGTCCTATTTATAAGCAATTAACGGATATGGGTATTGAATGCTACCCTATGGACTGGTATACCATGAATGTTTATGATCCGCACTACAGTAATACTTGGTTTGAAAATAATAGATCTCAAATTATTGATACCCTTGATTTATTTGAGGATGAAATGTCAAGACAAATTTATGTAGAGGCTATTTGCAACCGAATCGCACCCCAACTGGCGGATAAAATCTTTAACGAACTGAAAATTCCCGGAGAGTATTTTGAATCGGATATTTTTTCAATGGGAAATAACGAATATATTGTTGATGCAGGCGCATATAAAGGTGATTCTATTGAAAAATTTTTGCAAAGTACACATGGAAAATTCGGCGGAATTTATTCTTTTGAGTTGGATTCTTCTATTTTTAAAGAATTAGAGAAAACAGCTAAAAAGTATGATCTTAACAAAATTATGCTTATCAACGCAGGAGTTTCTGATGTATGTACTGAGATAGAATATGGTTATGTACAAGGGGAAGAAAAGCGTATAGAACGAATAACAACTATAGACAGTGCCTTAGAAGGCAAAGAGGTAACTTTTATCAAGATGGATGTTGAAACTTTTGAAATCAAAGCACTAAAGGGTGCAAAACAGATTATCACGCAACAAAAACCAAAGCTGTGCATCAGCGCATACCATTATTTGTCTGACTTGTGGGAAGTTCCAAGAGTAATAAAAGAAATGGTCCCGGAATATAAAGTATATCTGCGCCATCATTCTCCCGCTGTATGGGATACGGACTGCTATGCGTATATATAGGAAGGAGGTTATCTCTATCAGTCAGAAAAGATAAAATGATCGTATGAGGAGATTTCTAATTATGAAATGGAAAAATCAAGGCCATGAATTCGATAAAACGGCAGCAATGTTATGTGATAAGAAAGCTAGATTTTATATCTGGGGAACCGCAAATATAGCGAAAAATCTAATTGCACGGTGTGGAAAAGAGATTAATATTATAGGCGCTGTAGACTCTAATACTGCATATCAGGGTCAGCATATATGCGGATTGATTATTGAGGATCCAGAAATATTGGATCCAAAGTCCGGTTATATTGTTCTTGTAACGACAAGCGCTATTAACGAGATCAAACCACAGCTAATCAGGAAAGGGTTTGAAGAAAATATTAATTTTTTTGATTATTTTGTTTTTACACAAATATACCAGTTATATAAACATGATAAGCTGTATTCCCGGCGTTTGGATATTGCTTTAACAGAACGCTGTACTTTAAAGTGCAGGAAATGTAACATGTTCATGCCATATTTTAAAAATCCTGGAGACCTGGACAAAGCCAACGTATTTAAACAGATCGATCAGTATTTCTCTATGGTGGAATATCTGGAAAGCTTTAATTTGTTAGGCGGAGAGCCTTTTTTGTATACACCCCTGGCAGAAATCATTGCCTATACTGCCCAAAAGTACCGTGATAATATTGAACACTTTAAAATATTTACAAATGGTATGTTGCTTCCCGGCGAAGAGTTGCTTAAATTGTTCCATAAATATTCTGTCGAAATCCAAATCAGTGATTATACCGAAGTTGTCCCTTATCAAAAGAGGATGCAGGAATTGAAAGACATATTGGAAAAAGCAAATGTAAGTTATTATGTTCTAAAATCTTCCCTATGGGGCGACTTTGGATTTCCAGAAAATTGTAATTCGATCTCAGATACACAATTGATTCCTTTTTTTGATAATTGCCGTGCTTCATTCCGTGGTTTGTATAAGGATCGGGTCTATTTCTGTCATTTGGAAACAAGCGCAATCAGGGCTGGTCTATACGAAGACAACCCAAATGATTATTTTGATTTGGGCAAAGACATTAAAAACAAAAAGAAAAGCTTCCTTGAATTTGATCAGGGGTACAGCCAGGACGGCGCCGTTTCGTTCTGCCGTCTATGCAGGGGATGTGACACTGTAAACTCGCTGACGGTAAACGCTGCAGAGCAAATGGAGGATAAAAATGTTTAGTGATCGTGAAGAAGCACAGGACATACTTAGCTTTTTTCAAAATTCTTTTAAAGCATATAAGGAAAAACCCATTGTTTTGTATGGATTAGGCATTAATACAAAGGTTCTCATACATAATTTGAAGGATTTTCACATTGTAGGCGTTATGGACGCAAAACATGAGGGGGAAACTTTTGAGGGACTTCCGGTTCTTTCGGAAAATGAAACGTGTCAGGTTACAGATATTATTATAATTATAGCCAGAGATGCTGTCGTTCCGCTTATTTATAACCGTATCAAGCATCTTGAGCAAAACGGAATAGTTATATATGACGTGCAAGGTACGAATCTGGGCAAAGCAAATAGAATGTATCCTGAACCCCCCCCCCCAACCGTATCAGCAGGGGAGATTTGGAACGAGCTATAACGGAACATGATATCATATGCTTTGATATTTTCGATACGCTGATCGCCAGGAAAGTCGTACGTCCGGAAGACATTTTTGAAATCGTAGAACGGAGACTGCGAAAAAAGGGCATAGATATTGATTTTTGTAGATTAAGGGAAACAGCAAGTGGTATTGCATATAATAAAAAAATATCACCGACTCTTACAGACATTTATGCGGAAATGGCATCTTTAGGAGATTTCAAGCAGAGTGTACTTAGAGAAGTTATGGAAGAAGAATTATTGGCGGAAATAGATTATGCAGCACCAAGGAGTGCTGTTATTTCACTGTTAAACTATGCCAAAAGAAATGAAAAAAGGATATATCTGGTCAGTGATATGTATCTAAACACTGTCCAAATAGAAATGCTTCTGGAAAAGTGCGGAATCAGGGATTATGACAGACTGCTCATATCCTGTGAATGTGGAAAAAACAAATGGCCTGACGGAGAACTGTTTGAAGCGGTAAAAGAAGGGACCCCACCAGACGTTGCTATATTGCATATCGGAGATAATGCGGGTGCTGACATTCAATGTGCGTTAAAACACGGATTAGATGCTGTAAAAATACCGAGTAATTATGAACTAATGCTCTATTCGCCGTTCCAAACACTGTTGAGTTTTAACCGTAGTATCGGGGATTCAATCGCTATAGGTGTTTTTGTATGTAAATATCTATCTGATCCTTTTAAAGATTATAAAATACTGTGCCTGGAAAAAGAAAATGACATAGGATTTATTTGCTACGGTGCCCTGTTGGTTGGATACATTGCTTGGATTCTAAAGAAATGCAGCACTGCCGGGATAGATTTTGTGGCATTTATTGCAAGAGATGGATGGATCTTGCACGAAGTATGGGACATTATGAAAAAGTATTTCCCTCATGAAAAGATCCCGCGGGGAGATTATGTTTTAGGTTCCAGGCGTACACTGGCAGTTGCTTCACTCAGAAATAGAACCGATTTGGAAAATGCATTGCAAAAAACTCCGGATTCTATGGAATGTGGACAAATGCTGTCAAGCAGATTTGGCATAGACGGAGTAACTGTAAATGAGAATGAAGGAAAAGCAGACAGCGTATTTAACCGCGAAGAAGAAATATTGGCAAACGCCGAACGGGAACGGTTTATGTATAATCAATACATTGACAAAATCATGGGAAACAGCCGGCGTATTGCTGTGATTGACGCAGTCTCATCAGGAACGATTGGAAAATATTTCTTCGCAGCTACACAGAGAGAGGGAATCCTTTTATCTATTGCTTTATCCAAAGTTCCTAATTATTCTGTCTATGACGAACTGGAAGCTTATGGATACATGGGAGAAGACAGTAAGTATGCGCCTCAAAAAGGAGTACATAAATATGTCGGAGAATTGGAAGGGGTCATGACTGCATATAAACCAATGTTTATATGCTTTGATGAATCTGGAAACGAGCGGTATGCATCAGTGGAACTGGATGAATATCGAGATAAAATATTGAAAAATACCCATGCAGGAATATTAGAATATGCTCACGAGATCTATACATTAAGCCCTGATTTAGAATGCCTGGATTTTACTCCTGAATTATGCGATGCATTTTTTGGTTTATATTATCAGTTAGACTGTTGTTCTGGTGTTACAGTGAAAGAAAATTTGAAGGGTATCGATGATTTTTGATAGTCCTACTAGGATAAAAATTAAGTCTGCAACGTTACATTCCATGACGATACTGGATTCCCCTTCTAAGGATTTAATCTGGTCAATCAGCGATTGGAGGTTGCAAGACAAATGAGACACCTCAATGAACGCAAAGTCCAAGGAGGTTTCCGATATACTGATTGATTCCTACATTCTAACAGATTAAGCAACAAGATAGGTAATTCCTTACTGGCTGTAAAGAAGATTAACCGTAAATATATTGTAGTAGGAGACCCTGGTTGAGGCTGCTGGGCATAGTGTCGGAACAAAAGAAGGAGCAGACGCCGCACGCATAGAGATTCGTATGCTGCTGGAGGATTATGAATCCAGAAACAACCGCCTTCAGGAAGTAATGAACTTGATTGAAGAACTGGTAAAACAGATACCAATGGCTGAAAAGCTGATGGAGATCAAGGGAGTAGGAATCAAGACGGTGTCTGGATTCTTTGCAGAGGTAGGAGATATTAGCCGTTTCAGTAGTCCAAAAAACTGCAGAAACTTACAGGATTGGCACTGGTTGAAAATAGCTCAGGAAAGCATAAAGGACAGACAACAATAAGCAGACGTAGTCGAAAGAGACTAAGATATCTGTTAGCTGATGGCAGTTGCAACGAAATTGATCAGAGTCTTTTATGCTATGCTTACAAAAGGTGTGGAGTATGATCCGGCAAAGATGCTTGGAGATATCAAACGATCGACAGTATATATGCAGGCTACTTAAGAGGCAAAAGGGAAACAATGTAGGAGGCTGTCAAGAGGGAAGTCACAGAATAAAGCAGAATGTAACAGAAAACGTCCGCTAGAAACAGTGCTGATACAGGAAACAAGTCAGTAATCAAAAATACAAAGAATGAGCCGGTAGGTGGCAGGGATATTTTCTATGGGTATGACCCTGGATAAGAGCAGATCTGATACCCTGGTTATGGATAGGCAGAACGAAGGAAGTGAGGACCTCTGAAGACAGAGAGCCTCTTGGTGGACATAGGAGGTTAGCTGTCATAGAAGGATGGGTATACGCAAGGCCATGTAGAACAGAAATGAAGACGATTTATTTTGTATACCTTTTGACCATTATTTCAGTACCTGATGCATTGAAATATCTATAGCTGTAGTTCGTTCACTGAGATATGAAAGATTGAAAAGCCTTGAATTTTCAACAAAAAACACTTGATTATATGAGGAGGTTTGAATATATAAAATGTTAAGACAAAAGGATGATAATCAAGAAGAATATACAAGCAAAGCACCCCGCGATGAATTGATACAATCTATTAATTATGCGATCAAAACTGGAAGTTTTAATAAAAAGAGATGGGTAAATTCCTTTAAAAATGTTTGTGTATTTGGTTTGGGTAAATATTTTGATGAAACATTTGTCCAGCAAAATGTACAGAAACGATACAACGTTAATCTATTATGTGATAATAATCCTAAAAAATTAAAAACTACCTATGGCATATCTTGTATATCTGTAGATAAATTAAAAGAAATAGAAAATATAATTGTTATTATTATGGTTGGTAATTCTGAGTCTCTGTGTAGACAATTAGATGACTATAAACTTCCTTGGGTTCTATACCAAGAATTATCTATGGATGATTATATGGGGATTCCAGAAGATACAAAATGGTTTGTCGATAATAGTCACAAAATTCTGGACGTATATGATTTATTAGAAGACGAAAAGTCAAAACAAGTATACGCAACCGTACTGTCCAATCGAATTGCGCATCCGATTGCTGAATCCTGGTATCGTGAGGTGTATAGTGATGATGAGTATTTTTATACGGACTGTTTTAAGCTATCTGATAAAGAAGTTTATGTAGATTGCGGAGCTTACGATGGAGATACTATTCAACGCTTTTTACAAGCTGTAAATTACAAATACTCTCATATTTATGGTTTTGAATTAGACACAAAAATATATATACGTTTGAAAGAAAATGTCAAAAGTATCAAAAACATAACTTGTATAAATGCCGGCGTATGGGATACTTCAGGACAAATTAACTATGGACGCGGATGGATAAATGACCTTGATGAGGGAATAAGTATATATAAAAGGGATACTGTCGTAAAAGGAAATGTACTTGATCTTGATACTTCTATATGTGAAAAGAATGTTACTCTATTAAAAATGGATATTGAAGGTGCAGAGTATCGAGCACTAAAGTCCAGCTAAGAAATGTCAATAGGTAAAATGAAAAATGTTAAAAAAGTTTTTTCAAGCAGTTGATGTAAAAAAGGGTAACTTTAATAAGCCCACCCGTGTGGAAATTTTTAAACTTCATGAGAAACTGTTAAGCTGCGTTCCGTGCCTTGCCAGAATGCGCTGCCAGATACTGCTCACAGTGTTCCTGGGGAGTGATCATCTCAAACGGTTTATTATCCCGGAGCATGGCAAAAATGATGTTGCAGATTTTATGCATGACAGCCCCGACAGCCACGTTTTTCTTCTTGCTTTTGCATTTGTTGGCATAGTAGCTGTGGATCACCGGATTTACGGGTGTTTTTGTCCCTTTTTCCACCTTGAGGTTATTGAGCGCGGCCATATGCAGGATGCGCCTGGCAAGGCTGGACCCCCTCTTGGACATGTGAACCCTGTCACCGTTGAACTTGCCGGACTGCTTTACAGCAGGATCCAGGCCAAAGTACGCGTAAAGCTTTTTTGGGGAGGGAAACAGATCAAAGGATCCCATTTCCGCGATCAGGACAACTGCGCTGAGAAAGCCGATACCCCGCAGGGTCTGGAGAAGGAGGATACGGTCATAGTCAGGGGTTCCTTCCAGCTTATCAACAGCTTTATGCAGTTCTTCGAGTATGCTGTCCAAATGCTCCTGGTATTCCCGGTAGGTTTTGATATACAGCCGGATCCGGAGCGCGTTGCTTGGAAGAGCGCGTCCGAAAATAGCAGCATCCTTTGCGGCGGCACATATGGCATCGTATTTAGAAAGGGCATATTTTTTGCCGAAACGCGCAGTTTTCCGGATGGTTTCCACAAGTTCATCTTTTGGGGCGTCCAGCATGTCCGCTGCAAGGGGGTAAGCTTCCAGAAGCTTTAAGGAAGTCTGGGTAGTGACCTTGCTGAACACCTTCCGGTATGCGGGAAAGGATACTTTCAGTTCCGCCGTGAGCTTCAGGACGACAGCGGACTGCAGGTCCTTGAAGTAATAGTAGTCCCGTACCAGGTTGCGCAGGTCAATGACCTCATCATCTGGTATGATGGAAGTCTTCAGGGAAGCATCCAGGCCGACTTTGGCAGCTTTTTTTGAATCAAATTTATCATTATGCAGTTTCCTAACGTTCATATTTGTGCTATTCTTAGTGATGATAGGATTAATGACTGAGCAGTCAAACCCCTTATCACGAAGGAAGTACAGGAGCGGGATGTGGTAGATCCCGGTGGACTCAAGGAAGCAGCGGCTTTCGAGGGAATACATCTCTTGTGCTTCCTTTATTTTTGCGACAGCTTGCTCACGGGACTGCGGATCAGAATGAATGATCTTAAAAGGTTTTCCAGAGAGAATGCCATTGGGCAGCATGATGGACATCCAGGTGAAGTCTGCGCCGACATCAAGCCCGACTGAGAGGTAAGGGGTGCTTTCAAGCATCCTAAGTACTTTTTGGTATTTCATGGTTTGATCCTTTCCGGCAGGCATCCATTTCCAGAGGGTGGATACACAACCTAGCGGCTTATACAGGTATAGCCTGGGGCTTCCCAACCAGCCA
>OFGA01000030.1_pt1 | contig 124378 bp, 102 predicted proteins | sample 1521471 | NCBI WGS metagenome assembly OFGA01 (sample SAMEA3504086, study PRJEB24116) | mouse gut metagenome | biome: mouse gut; feature: mouse-associated habitat; material: faeces | place: Denmark | collected 2011 | reverse complement strand
TCCCCTCACTAAATGAACGTAAAATTAACGAAATTATCTGTTTATAATCTTTATGTGTTTCTGGACGTATTATTATATCATTTCTCAATGTTTTGCTCTCCTTCTATATTCTTAGTAAACTCTTTCTGATATTTAAAAAATAAAAAATCATGTGTATCTTCTTTCATTCAAATCTATCATACTGCTGTCTTCTTGAACTTTTGTTTAAGAAGCCTTTCTTGTTTTTAGCTCTACAATTCCGATTTGTTGTTGCGTTCAGTTTAGCACATTAATAGAACATCTACAAGATTCCGAGTACGAAAAAGCAAAAAGAATGAATTCTTCACTTGACAATGTGGAAAAGATCTGATGAGTTTCGACAAATTGCGACAAAAAATGTTAGAGCATAGTAAAATTTAAGATGCCTTTACATTGTATAGCGGAATATATTTACCTCAATTGTTTTGGTATAAATTCCAGATGAAGTACCATATCCATTCCCTCTGCTAGACGAATCAGTGTTGATAAAGCAGGATTTGCATTTCCAGTTTCAATTTTACTTATATTCGATTGATCAATACCAGTTGCTTCTGCTAGTTCTTTCTGTGTCATATGTCTGCTTTTTCTGGCAGCTGCAATTGAACGGATCAGGCTGTATTCTGTTTCGGATTCCTGCCATTCTTTTTGAAATTCTTCATTATCCATCTGTTTTTCTAAAGATTTTCTGAAATCACTCATTTGATAAAATTTCAAAGAAGGGGTTGACAAACAGCCAAAAATGTGCAGCCGCTGTCATTACCGATTGGTTTTTAGAGGTAACGACAGCGGCCCTTGGTTTTGAAGCATTTTGCATTTTCAATCCAAGGAGCTACATTTTTTATGCTTCCTGAAAACTTATGGAACTTTTGAAAGGAGCAAAGCAAATGAACGTTAATCAAACAACGTGTGCGGCTGCTGATCATGGCTTTGCATGGAAATCCATTGACTGGAAGAAATGCGAAGCACAGGTTAAAAAGCTACAAGAACGTATTGTAAAGGCTAGAAATGCGGAGTTATCTTCAAAGGTGAGTTATTTAGAACCGATGAGGGGACAATGCAGGGAGGAATTATCTCCCCCGACACTGGCAAACATGCATTAGATGGAATGAGTGACCTTTTAGCCACTAAAAACAAGAGAGTTCCCCGCAAAAATGAGAAATATTCTCCCATGGTCAACATGGTGCGTTATGCCGATGATTTTATCGTTACTGGCAGGACAAAAGAAACTTTGGAAGAAATTAAATTGTGTTAGTGGATTTCCTTGTTGAAAGAGGGATTGAACTATCAAAGGAAAAGACATTAATTACACACATTGACGACGGCTTTGATTTTCTTGGCTTTAACATCAGAAAGTTTAAAGGCGTTCTGCTGACACAGCCGTCAAAGAAGTGTGTTAAGAAATTTTTAGACGGAATCTGAAAAAGGGAAAACGCTGGATTGCAAACAAATACTTTCATTTTTACAAAAAAGACGGTGGAGATTTCTTGTGGAATCAGAAAAGAGTGGAAAGAGACATTCCGGCATAGGCAAGCATCTTATCAGATGAATCAAAATGGCTGAGATCACCGATTTCAGCGATGATTATCGCACCCATACGGTAACTGATGCCGGGAATAGTGAGGATGGGGGAACGGATCTCTTCATCCATGATCTGCTTGATCTCTGACTCGATTTCATCAATCTCTATGGTTAATTCTTGAATCAGCTTGATGGCGTGCTTCAATTCCAGGGACTTAGCAGGCATATGAGAGCCGATAGAACTTCTTGCAGCTTCACGAAACGTGATAGCCGTATCTTTTCCATGTCTGCCTTTAGAACTGTAAGACGGCAGATTGGAAAGCCTCGTGAGGTGTGCGACAGCGCTAGCGCTTGGAAATTCGGAAAGCAAAGCGTGGACGGATGCCATATGAGGTGCAGGAACGAGTTTTCCAACTCTGGAAGAAGAATGCACACAAGCCTTGAAACAGAACTTTTTAGTTTTGCCCGTTCTTTTACTTTATCAAAACGGTAACGAGTGAGTGACTTTAATTCCTCATTATGGTAAGATGTGTCTGAGTAGGACTTTAAGTTTACATCAGACATTGGCATAAAAGAAATCGTGCGGGCATCCGCTTTATCCGTTTTCGTCTGTCTAAGGCTGTGGCTTTTTCTGTACAGATTTGTATGTAACGGATTGATCACATAGGCCGGCAAGCCTTTACTAAAGAGAAAACCCATAAGATTGTAACTGTAGTGTCCAGTGGCTTCGAGTCCTACTTTCACTTTTGTCAAGCCATCCGATACAGATCGGATTTTCTGGTAGAGCGCATCAAAACCCTTGCGATTGTTGGGAATGATAAAAGGATTAAATGAAAGTTCACCATTTGAGCTAGCAATGAAGCAGTCATGCTTATCTTTTGCGACGTCAATTCCAACATAGATCATGATAAATCTCCTTTTTAAAGTATTTAATACTGTTTAGAGCCACAGTTGCTCTCTGCGATTGTAATCTCGTCCTAAATCAACCGTCATGCGGCATCTAACTGATTAACAAATATACAAAGAGACTGTGGTTGTAGTCTTTCCGAAACCGTTGAGTGGCAGGAGGGAAAAAACAATCCACAGTATCTTCAACAGTATAGCATACAGTCCTTGGAGAGGGACTATAAACACTACTGCGCAAATATCGAAATCAGTGACCGGAATAATACTGGTGTGGCCATGAAACTAAATACTGTGTTTGGATGGAAAACTATAACAGGCAGAGAGGCAGAACAAGAAAAGAGAAAGACTATATCAGCCGACGAGCCGATATGCCTGGATGTTAAAGATGTTAAAGGGATAGATGTAGTGGTTGTGTGTCAGTGCGGATATGATTAGATTTTAAATATTAGCCAAAATATTTCCAATGACGTAATTGATGATTTTCTAATTTTTTGGATTATCTCTTGACTTTAACGTTACGTCATAGTCTATAATATGGGAAAACAGGAAAGGAGTAAAAGAAATTTTAGACGTTATGGAGGATTTTCGGAATGAGTAAAAAACCTTTGTCTGTCCACGAAGTTGTTCAACTGACAGGCGTCACTGCCCGCACACTTCATTATTATGATCAAATTGGGCTTTTGAAACCTACGAAAGTAACCAAAGCAGGCTATCGAATGTATGACAATACGGCGCTTGGCCGTTTGCAAAATATTTTATTGTTTCGCGAATTACAGTTTCCCCTAAAAGAAATTAAAGTAATTCTTGACAGCCCTGATTTTGACCCGTCAGAAGCGATTGCGCAGCAAATCAGGTTGTTAGAGTTACAATATAAACGCATCGGCGAACTTATTACCTTTGCGCGTCAAATTAAAAATAAAGGAGTAATGACAATGAATTTTGATGTTTTTGACAAGAGTGAAATTGAAAAGTATGAGGCAGAAGTCAAAGCAAAATGGGGCAATACGAAAGCGTATCAGGAGTACAAACAAAAGAAAATTGATTCAAATGAAAGTAGTAATAACAAGATTGCAAACGAACTAATGACAATGTTTTTTGAATTAGGGGAATTAAAACATTTAACGCCTAATGCAAATGAAGTACAAAAGAAAATCTTAGCATTACAGAAATTTATAACCGATCACTATTATGTGTGCACAAATGAAATTCTTAGTGGATTAGGTGAAATGTATGTATGTGACGAACGCTTCAAGAACAATATTGACAAAGCAGGTGGAGATGGAACGGCTTGCTTTGTCAAACAGGCCATTGACGTGTATTGCAGTAAAAACTTTCTTCATTAGCTTTATTGGCTTGCACCTTTCCAGAATTTTGCCATCGTTTTATTAAATTCCTGCGGCACATCCATGTTAACACAATGTCCCGCATTTTCAAAAAGAACTACTGTGCAATCAGGTTCGCCGCTTTTCCATGCTTTGATTGCCTCTAATTCCATTGGAATATCAAATTTCCCGCATCCAATTAACAAAGGATAATTCCTTTGCCCAGTTTTATACTTGTTTACCATGCGATTGAGCGTTGCCAGAAACATAAATGACTTTTTAGGAAACAGTATATTCATGGAGAAAAATTCATTTTGAGCTTGTGAAGTATATGCAGAAATTTTCTTGTTTGCCTTTGCAAACCATTTAATCGAAAAGAGTGCTTTTAACATCATCAGCTTTTGCTTTGCACTATTTTCTTTTTGCATTTTTGCGTTAAAATTATTAATGTCATATCCTCCAAAGCAAGCCAGTGAGCTTACTGCATGTGGATAATGATTAGCAAAATCCTGTGCTAAAACTGCACCTAATGAAACGCCGACAATATGTACTTTGTCAATGCTTTCAGACTCTAAGATGTCAAATATCCATTTTGACATCTTATCTATCGTATCACCTTTTTGGGTATCAGTTGATTGTCCGTGGCCAATGATGTCAATGGCCAGAATATTATATTTATTTTTAAAATAATCAAACTGTGCTTTGAACATATTGTGATTGACGAAAGCTGCGTGGATGAACAGTATCCATTCGGCTTTCGTGGTCCTGCTTACAAAATATGTAATTGGTGAATTGGCTAATTTATTTGGCTGCATTATGTTTCATCCCTCATTTCATCAATAAATTTTTGAAACCACTCAATAAACTTCTGTTTTCCACTATCTGTAATGGAACAAATCTTTTTGTATTTTCGATTTCTCAACAGACTTTTGATACTGAATATATCCGCATTTTAACAGCAGCCTGCATGCTTCCCATGCTACTGCTATATATCATATTAAGTTCTTTCCCGATTCGCTCATGCAACTGACAATTTGTTCAGCTATTCAAAAACAATGGTCCGGGTATATTATGATCCATATAGTCCTCTAATATTACTATTAGTGACATTGCCATTATATACGCTTTTTCTGATTCAGTCAATAAATGATCGAGGAGGCACGCTTTGCTATTGGGGCTTACGTCACAGTGGTCCATATAAATATGTTTTAAAAGTCTGCTTTTTCTTATTCTATTGACAAAACAGGAGAATGACAATATATTTATAATAAAGTAAATATTTACTAAAAGTTTTCACAAAATAAGATAGGAGGTTGTAGAAGTGAAAAAACGAATTCTCTCATTTGCTTTAGCGTTGTGCTTATGCATTTCTTCTCAATCGGTAGTACATGCATCGCACGAAGAGCTTTTGCAGCAAGAGGATGTTCTCGCTGCAGAATCTACTTCCAGGCTGGTCACCCGTGATAGCACGGTTCCTACTCCGGCGGAAGTTTATCAGTCGATGATTGCGCTGAAAGACCAGGAGCAATACAAGGAAGGAACGCCTTGGACTGACGATGAGCCTTATTCAGATTCAAAAGGTTATTACTATTGGAAAGGTGGAAACCTTGACGGACACAGGATCAGTGCCGTGGGCTGCGTAGCTTTTGCCTTTATACTCAGTGATACAGCTTTTGGCAGTCTGCCAGCCAGGATGTATGCAGAGGGCAAGTTTGCATTCGAGGATATAAAACCTGGCGATATTCTGAGGGTAAACAATGATGTTCATACTGTGATCGTGCTCGAGGTAAACGATGCGGGCGTAGTTGTTGCAGAAGGAAACATCAGTACTGGCGATCACCAAGGCAGGGTTCACTGGGGAAGGGCGATTTCCAAGGAAGAAGTGATGAAAAACACAAGTCATTATATCACCCGTTACCCGGAAGGCTATATCCCGGAAGATGATCCGGATGCTGACAAATTAATTGCAGATGGCGCGCTGGAAGGAGGACTTGCCTGGAATTTGACAAAAGCGGGCAAGCTGACCATCTCTGGTAATGGAAGCATGCCAGATTTTAGCTCTGTAGAAGAGCAGCCTTGGAGTGATAAGAGTGACCAAATACGCAAGATCGTTATCGAAAATGGCGTTACCAGTATTGGTTCCTGCGCTTTTTGGAAATGCGGCGTTCTCAGTGCAGAGATTTCTTCTAGCGTGACAACGATTGGCAATCACGCCTTTCGCGAGTCTTCGATCATTGCGGCGTCTATTCCCTCCAATGTGAAGACAATTGGAGACAGCGCTTTCCGTGGATGTAAAAATCTTAGCGAGGTCACCATTTCTGAAGGCGTGGAAACTATCGGGCAAAATGCATTTAGTGCTTGCTCAAGCCTTGCCAAGATAGCCTTGCCAGCTAGTATTGGAGAGGTAGGCGCCGCTGCATTTTTTCAATGCCAGGCATTGATAAGCGCAACGTTTGCTCCTGGAAGCAAGCAGGTAAAGCTGGGAGACAACATATTTATGCAATGTTACTATTTAATGAGTGTAACATTGCCCCAAAATATAGACCGCATTAGTATGGGCATGTTCCAGAATTGCCTAATGCTTCCTGGGGTTGAAATTACGCAAGGTGCAGAAAGCATATGCGAATCAGCGTTCGCATCTTGCGGCGCATTTACCACTGTCATAATTCCAGACAGTGTAACTTCCATAGAGAGATCGGCATTTGCATCTTGTCCCTTGAGTGACATATACTATACTGGCACCGAGGAGCAGTGGAACAATGTATGGAAATCAGGTGATACGGTAGCGGTGATTTCAAAGGCGAAGATGCATTATAACTATGTTCCTGGAACCAATCCTGGTCCTGGTGACGGCGATGGAGATAATCCGGGAGGAGATAATCCGGGAGGGGATAATCCGGGAGGAGACAACCCGGGAGGAGACAACCCGGGAGGGGATAATCCGGGAGGAGACAACCCAGGAGGAGATAATCCGGGAGGAGACAACCCAGGAGGGGATAATCCGGGAGGAGACAATCCAGGAGGAGATAATCCGGGAGGAGACAACCCAGGAGGAGACAACCCAGAAGTCGGTGCTGATATTTCAAAAGCGACTGTGACATTGTCAAGTACAAGTTACGTTTATGATGGAAAACCAAAGCTTCCATCGGTGACCGTGAAGCTGGATGGCAAGACATTGGTTTTAAATACAGATTATATAGTTTCATACAAGAATAATGTCCAAATAGGAACGGCTGAAGTAATCGTTGAGGGAAAAGGAGATTATACTGGCAGCAAGACAGTTAGCTTTACAATTAAAAAGGAAGCAGACCAGAATCCGCCTGCATACATTACTTGTAATAAAACTGTGTATGAGGTTAAATACGGCGCAAAGCCGTTCAAAATCAAAGCGTCATCTAATTACAAGATGACCTATACGAGCTCGAACCCAAAGATTGTCACTGTAGGTAAGAATACCGGAGAGGCAACAATCAAAAATACTGGGGTTGTCACAATTACGATCAAGGCAGAGAAAGCGTCCAAGAAGGTAACGGTCAAAGTAAGCCCCAAGAAGCCGTCTGTAAAGACAACAAAGGTGGCAAAGGGTAAAAAATTGACTGTGACATGGGCGAAAGATAAGATGGCATCAGGGTATCAAGTTCGAATAGCCACAGATGCGAAATTTAAGAAAAATGTAAAATCTAAGAATGTTACAAAGACTTCGTATACATTTACAAAGTTGAAAACAGGCAAGAAGTATTATGTGAGCGTGCGCAGTTATAAGAAATCCACAAAAGGCACTTTGTATGGCGAATGGAGCAAAACAAAATTGAGCGCTAAGATCAAGAAGTAAGAATAGAAGTGTCAAACATTACTTGCGGTTCATATCCTACATTGCAAGGTATCTTCTTGTGTCAATGCAAAAAAGTTTACCAGAGCTGTCTCATAAAAATTTGCGGAGGAATCCTCACGGACAGATTTGAAAGTAAAACAAAATGTAAAAAAATACTTGCAGATTTTTGATATAGGTGTTAGAATAATGCCGATATAGAAGTATGAACCAAAATAAAGGCAATGAAGGTGTCAGTAGAGCCCTGAACTGCTTACAGAGAGAGAGGATCACCGGCTGTAAGTCCTCTTAAGAAAAGGCAGGACTTGAATTTCTCACTGGAGCCGCATATTTGAACATGGTCTTATCAGGACAGGAGTAGGATATGACGCTGCTGCACGTTACGCAGAAGTGAGCGCTTGAGAACCAGTGATTCTCAAGAATCAGGGTGGTACCGCGGAGAATTTCGTCCCTATGCATAAGCATAGGGACTTTCTTTGTCTTAAAGATGTCACGATGTGACCGCGCGCAGCGTGCCAAAAAGCGCACAGAATGGAGGAAAGAGTGAAAGAATTAGCAAATTCTTTCACAAACTACCTTTATGTGCCAAAAAGCGCGCAGAATGGAGGAAATTATGAAAGCGAAATTGGAACAGATCAAAGCAGAAGCAATCCGTGAGATTCAAAATTCTGACGGTCTTGCAAAATTAAACGACATTAGAGTTGCCTTTCTTGGCAAAAAAGGAGAACTGACTGCCGTCCTCAAAGGCATGAAGGACGTGTTGCCAGAAGAGCGGCCAATCATAGGGCAGTTGGTGAATGATACCAGAGAGAACATTGAACGTCTGATTGAGGAGACGAAAGCTAAATTAGAGGCATCAGAGCGGGAGTTAAAGTTAAAGCAGGAAGTGATTGACGTAACCCTTCCAGCGAAAAAGAATCGGCTCGGGCATCGCCATCCCAATACCATCGCCTTAGAAGAGGTGCAACGAATTTTCATAGGCATGGGGTATGAAGTGGTGGAAGGACCTGAAGTGGAATATGACTATTATAATTTTGAAGCGTTGAATATTCCGGCAAACCATCCGGCAAAGGATGAGCAAGACACCTTTTATATTAATGAGAAAATCGTATTGCGGACCCAGACTTCTCCGGTGCAGGTGCGCCAGATGGAAACAGGAAAATTGCCGATCCGCATGATTGCGCCAGGCAGGGTATTCCGTTCCGACGAGGTGGATGCAACCCATTCCCCGTCTTTCCATCAGATTGAAGGATTGGTGATTGATAAAAATATCACGTTTGCAGATTTGAAAGGAACGCTTGCAGAGTTTGCCAAAGAGCTGTTTGGCGAAGAGACAAAGGTCAAATTCCGTCCTCATCACTTTCCATTTACAGAGCCAAGCGCAGAGGTGGATGTGACCTGCTTTAAATGCGGCGGCAAAGGCTGTAGATTTTGCAAAGGTTCTGGCTGGATTGAGATTTTAGGCTGCGGCATGGTGCACCCAAGGGTGCTTAAGATGAGCGGCATCGACCCGCAGGAGTATTCAGGTTTTGCCTTTGGCGTTGGCTTGGAGCGTATTGCGCTGCTAAAATACGAGATTGACGACATGCGTCTTTTGTATGAGAATGACGACCGATTTTTAAAGCAGTTTTAGTGTGGATAACAGGGAAGAGAAGAAAGGAATAATAGGATTATGAATACATCATTATCATGGATCAAAGCCTACGTCCCAGATCTGGATGTAACGGCGCAAGAATATACAGATGGAATGACCCTTTCCGGCTCCAAGGTGGAGGGATTTAAGGAGCTTAATGCAGATTTGGATAAAATTGTCATTGGGCAGATCACCAAGATTGAAAAACATCCAGATGCAGACAAGCTTGTGGTTTGCCAAGTAAACGTAGGGACTGGGGAAGATATCCAGATCGTTACAGGAGCTTCCAATGTGAGAGAGGGATATAAGGTTCCGGTAGTGTTGGACGGCGGGCGCGTGGCAGGAGGTCATGACGGCAAGAAGACGCCAGGCGGAATTAAGATAAAAAAAGGAAAACTCAGGGGCGTGCTTTCCAACGGCATGATGTGCTCCATCGAGGAACTTGGTTCCACTAGGGAAATGTACCCAGAAGCGCCAGAAGAAGGGATTTATATTTTCAAAGAGGATGCAGTGATTGGCGAGAGCGCTATCGCAGCATTGGGACTTGAAGACGTGGTATTCGAATATGAAATCACTTCCAACCGGGTGGATTGCTTTGGCGTGATTGGTCTGGCGAGGGAAGCAGCGGCCACCTTTGACAAAGAGTTCAAGCCCCCTGTAGTGACAGCGACTGGAAATAATGAGAATGTCAATGATTACATTAAGGTTCGTGTGGACGATGCAGAGCTTTGTCCAAGATATTGCGCAAGGGTGGTAAAAAATATTAAAATCGCGCCCTCGCCCCAGTGGATGCAGCGGCGTCTGGCGTCCCAGGGAATCCGACCCATCAATAATATTGTAGACATTACCAATTATGTGATGGAAGAGTATGGGCAGCCAATGCATGCCTATGACTTAGATACGATAGCAGGGAGGCAGATTATCGTACGTCGTGCTGCGAAAGACGAGAAATTCGTGACCCTGGATGGCCAGGAGCGTACCATGGACGATTCTGTGCTGATGATTTGTGATGGCGAAAAAGCGGTGGGAATCGCAGGCATTATGGGTGGTGAAAATTCGATGATCACAGATAACGTACAGACGATGCTATTTGAAGCGGCATGTTTTGATGGAACCAATATCCGGCTCTCTAGCAAGAAAGTGGGACTTCGGACCGACGCTTCTGGCAAATTTGAAAAAGGGCTGGATCCTAACAATGCCATAGATGCAATTAATCGCGCCTGCCAGTTGATCGAGGAGCTTGGCGCCGGGGAAGTAGTCGGCGGCGTCGTGGATGTATACGGCAAGAGAAAAGAAGGCAGGAGAATTCCCTTTGACGCCGCAAAAGTCAATCAATTGCTGGGAACAGAGATTGACAAAGAGACCATGCTGGGCTATTTTAAGAAAATAGATCTGGGTTATGACGAGCAGAAAGAGGAGGTTCTTGCGCCGTCCTGGAGGCAGGACTTGGAATGTCTTGCAGACTTGGCGGAGGAAGTGGCAAGATTTTATGGCTATGACAATATTCCCACTTCTTTGCCGAAGGGAGAGGCAACCACGGGAAAGCTGTCTTTCAAGCTGAGGGTGGAGGCCTTGGCGAGGGATACGGCAGAGTTCTGCGGATTTAGCCAGGGAATGACTTACTCCTTTGAAAGTCCCAAAGTCTTTGACAAATTGTTGATTCCAGAGGACAGCGAGCTTCGCAATACCGTTGTGATCTCCAATCCCTTGGGAGAGGATTTTAGCATAATGCGCACCATATCTCTGCATGGAATGCTGACTTCTTTATCCACCAATTATAACCGTAGAAACAAAAATGTCCGTCTCTATGAACTGGGCAATATTTATCTGCCAAAACAGCTTCCAGTGACAGAGCTTCCCGAGGAACGGATGCAGTTTACGTTAGGAATGTATGGGGATGGTGATTTCTACACTATGAAAGGCGTGGTAGAAGAATTTTTTGACAAGGCTGGGCTTCATGGCAAAGAGAGTTATGACCCCAATGCCGGAAAACCATTCCTGCATCCAGGCAGGCAGGCAAATGTTATTTATGACGGCACAGTGGTGGGATATCTGGGAGAGCTTCATCCCCAGGTGGCAGATAATTATTCTATCAAGGAACGGGTTTATGTGGCTGTCGTTGATATGCCAGGAATTGTGGAATTGGCGAGCTTTGACCGAAAATATCAGGGAATTGCCAGATTCCCGGCAGTAAACCGGGACATCAGCATGGTGATGCCAAAGAATATCCTGGTTGGCGACGTGGAAAAGATTTTTGACGCAAAGGGCGGACAATATTTAGAGAGCTATGAGCTGTTTGATATCTATGAGGGCGCTCAGATTAAATCTGGCTTTAAGTCCGTGGCATATTCCCTGACATTCCGGGCAAAGGATAAAACGCTAGAAGAGGCAGATTATGCTCCTGCCATGGAAAAGATACTGAAGGCCTTAGAAGAAATGGGAATTGAATTAAGAAAGTAAGGAAGAATATGGAAGTAAAAGATTTTTATTATGATCTTCCCCAGGAGCTGATCGCTCAAGATCCTCTGAAAGATCGTTCAAGCTCCCGGCTTTTGGTGATGCAAAAGGACAGCGGACAGTTGCAACATCGTCATTTTTGTGACATTTTGGAGTATTTAAAGCCGCAGGACTGTCTGGTAATCAATAATACCAAAGTGATTCCCGCAAGGCTTTTCGGGGAGCGGGAGGGCACCCAGGCAAAGATAGAGATTCTTCTATTGAAGAGGAAAGAAAAGGATCTCTGGGAAACCCTGGTAAAGCCTGGAAAGAAAGCAAGGCCTGGCACGAGGATTCTCTTTGGACAAGGATTGCTGACGGGAGAAGTGGAGGACGTGGTAGAAGATGGCAACCGCCTGATCCGCTTCTCCTATGAAGGGATTTTTGAGGAGATTTTGGATCAGCTGGGACAGATGCCTTTGCCGCCCTATATCACGCATCAACTAGAGGATAAAAACCGTTATCAGACTGTGTATGCTAAATATGACGGCTCGGCGGCTGCTCCTACGGCAGGGCTTCATTTTACGCCGGAGCTTTTAAAAAACATTGAGGCCAAAGGCGTAAGCATTGCAGAAATAACGCTCCATGTGGGCCTTGGAACCTTTCGTCCAGTGAAAGCAGAGCAGGTGCGGGAGCATCATATGCATTCGGAATTTTACCAGTTGGACGAACAAGCGGCAGAGATCATCAATGAGACAAAACGAAAGGGCGGCAGAGTGATCTGCGTAGGAACCACAAGCTGCCGCACAGTGGAGTCTGTGGCGGCAAGGATTGAGGCAGAAAGCTGGCAAAATGATGCGCGGCAAAACAAGCTATGGGTAAAGCCTTGCAGCGGATGGACAGATATTTTTATTTATCCAGGCTATCAGTTTCAGGTGCTAGACGCCTTGATTACCAATTTTCATCTTCCAGAATCCACTTTGGTGATGCTGGTGTCTGCCCTTGCTGGCAGAGAGCAGGTTTTACATGCATATCGGACTGCCGTGGAGGAAAAGTACCGCTTTTTCAGCTTTGGGGATGCGATGCTTATTATTTGACATAGAGTGTTAGTTTTGTGAGGCTGGATTGTTGCTTCCAGGAAACGACATATAGTGATTTTGCCAAGGGCAGAAAGCAAAGAGGTTGTTGTAAATTAAAGCCTATATACAGTATGGATGAGATTCAGATATTTTGATTTCCATATCTTGTATATAGAGGCTTGATTTGCAACAACCTCTTTTTCTGGTCTTTGCTCATATTTTAATCGAAGTGATGGATAAAAATGGTATAAATGGAAAAAAATGGTAAAAATTTATTGAGATAGAAAGAGGGAAGTAGTATAATAGCAGATAGCGTGAAATTAGAGCATGGTATGAAAATGTTCTAAGAAAGAAAATAACATACGCCAATTTGCACAAGATAAGAAGGTGAAGCCATAGGATGATACGGGAATACCAGAAGGAAAATGTATATGAAGCACTTCAACAACGTTTTCATTTTCTATTTCAAGAATTTGAAAATATCTATGTTTCTTTCAGCGGAGGAAAGGACAGCGGGCTATTGCTGAATTTACTACTGGATTTTAAGCGCCAGCACTATCCCGAGCGGCTGATCGGCATGTTTCATCAAGATTTTGAGGCACAGTACACTTTGACAACAGAATATGTAGAGCAGACGTTTCGGCAACTGGAGCATGAGGTGGATCCTTATTGGGTTTGCCTGCCAATGGCTACGAGGACGGCGCTTAGTAATTATGAAATGTATTGGTACCCTTGGGATGATGCCAAAAAAGATATCTGGGTTCGGCCAATGCCAAAGCATTCTTATGTGATCAATATGGATAATCCATTTCATCATTATCGTTACCGGATGCCTCAGGAGGATTTGGCAAAACAGTTCAGCAGATTTTACAAAGAGCGCCACAGCAGGGGAAAGACGGTGTGTTTGCTGGGAATGCGGGCGGAGGAATCTCTGCAGCGTTACAGCGGATTTCTAAATAAGAAGTATGGCTATATGGGGGAGTGCTGGATATCCAAGCAGTTTAAAGACGTCTGGACCGCCTCTCCGCTTTATGATTGGACAAATAATGACGTGTGGGCGGCATACTATCAGTTTGGATATAAATATAACAGATTGTATGACTTATATTACAAAGCAGGATTGAATCCCAGCCAGATGCGAGTAGCTTCCCCGTTTAACGATTATGCCAAGGATAGCCTGAATCTCTATCGGGTGATTGATCCAGAGATTTGGACTAGGCTGGTGGGAAGAGTGCGGGGAGCGAATTTTACTGCGGTTTATGCCCGGACGAAAGCGATGGGATATCGGAGCATTTCTCTGCCAGAGGGGCATACCTGGGAATCTTACACTAAATTTCTGCTGGATACTCTGCCAATACGGATTCGCAATAATTATGTTAAAAAATTCATGACTTCTATTAAATTCTGGCATGAGACGGGAGGAGGGCTATCAGAAGAAACCATTCAAGAACTGATAGACCGGGGTTATCATATTCAGAGAAATGGAGTTTCTAATTATACCTTAAATAAAAATTCCAGAGTTATTTTTATTGGGAAGATACCAGATCATACGGATGACATTAAATCCACGAAAGATATTCCGAGCTGGAAGAGAATGTGCTACTGTATCTTGAAGAATGACCATATCTGCAGATTTATGGGATTTGGCTTGTCCAAGAAAGAACAGGAACAGATTGATCTTATACGAAGAAAGTATGGAGGATTTGTAAATGAGAGATAGTGTTTATAAAAGCCCTGCCTATCAAGTGATTTCGGTGCCAGTAGAAAAAATCGTCCCCAATACATATAATCCGAACGCTGTTGCGCCGCCAGAAATGCGGCTCTTATATGACAGCATCAAAGAAGATGGCTATACCATGCCCATAGTTTGTTACTATTCCAAGGTTCAGGACGTCTATGTGATTGTAGATGGCTTCCATCGCTATCAGATTATGCTCAACCATAAAGACATTTATAAACGAGAAAATGGAATGCTTCCAGTGACGGTAATTGACAAGCCGCTTTCTAACCGAATGGCGAGCACGATACGGCATAACCGTGCCAGGGGCAGCCATGACGTGGATCTGATGAGTAACATTGTCAAAGAGCTTCATGAAATTGGCAGGTCTGACGCCTGGATATCCAAACATATGGGGATGAGCCGGGACGAGATACTGCGTCTAAAGCAGATTACGGGATTGACAGAGCTGTTCCGGGATATTAAGTTTGGTCAGGCATGGAAGCCTGCAGAAGATATGATACAAAAAACAAAGAGGCGGGGGCGAAAACAATCTGAGGAGACAATGGAAAAGCAGCCAGAACAGGGAGAAAGTATTACAGATCAGGAGGAAGGATAGAAGATTCTCTAATAGGACGATGCCGACGAGTTCCTATTAGAGAATCTTTTTACCTTTTAATAAATTCTTTTAACGAGTGAGAGCGAGAAGATCCTCGTAGAAAGAAGGGTAGGAGATAACGGTGCAGTTCCTGTCGTCCAGCGTAGTCTCTCCAGTGGCGTTAAGCCCTGCGATAGTAAATGCCATGGCAATACGGTGATCCTGGTGTGTGCGGATCAAGGCTCCGTGCAGCGGTTTTCCTCCTTCGATAATCATGCCATCCTGCGTGGGGGTAACGGAAGCGCCCATGGCGGTTAAATTTTCTGTTACAACAGCAATGCGGTCAGATTCCTTTACTTTTAATTCCTGGGCATCGCCGATCACCGTGGTGCCGTCGGCAAAAGCAGCCATCACAGCGAGAACGGGAATCTCGTCAATCAAAGCAGGGATCAGGCTGCCGTCGATCGTGGCGCTGTGCAAAGAACTGCTTTTTACTAGAATGTCTGCCACAGGCTCTCCAGAAACAGTCCGTTCATTGTGCAGTGTCAAATTTCCACCCATCGCAAGCGCTGCTTTCAAAATGCCGTTTCTGGTGGGATTAACGCCCACGTTTTGAATTAAAATCTCTGAGTGCGGCGTGATCAGTCCCAAGGCGATAAAATAAGCTGCAGAAGAAATGTCTCCAGGTACATGAATCTGCTGTCCTTCCAGTGCAGGTTCCGGCTTGACAGAGGCGGTTGTGCTTATGGAGGTGATTTCTGCGCCAAAGCCAGCCAGCATCCGTTCCGTGTGATCTCTGGACAATATCGGTTCTGTGACGCTGGTTTCTCCCTGGGCGTACAGGCCGGCAAGAAGAACGGCGGACTTCACTTGGGCGGAAGCGACGGGGGATGTATAATGTATGCCAGTAAGCTTGCCTCCTTTTATCGTAAAAGGGGCGCAGCCAGAAGCAGCGGGCTTTTTGGATGCGGGAAAAACAGCAGGTTCCCAGCACTGAAAATCAGCCCCCATTTGAGAGAGCGGGGTAAAGATTCGTTTCATGGGGCGCTTGCGAATAGAGGCGTCTCCATCCAAGATGCTTTCAAAGGGCTGTCCAGCGAGGATGCCGGAGATCAGCCGCATGGTAGTCCCGCTGTTGCCCACGTCTAAGATTTGGGCAGGCGCTTGTAACCCGTGGAGGCCTTTTCCATGGACCAGAACGCATGTCCCCTGGCTTTCCATGGAGATCCCAAGCTTCTGAAAACAGGAAATGGTAGAGCGGCAGTCTGCTCCCTGCAAAAAATTTGTGATTTCCGTCAATCCGTTGGAAATAGCTCCAAACATGATGCCTCTGTGTGAAATGGATTTATCACCGGGAACAGATAATTCTCCCCGAAAAGAATAAGAATTTGTAATTTTCATGTTGATTACCTCGCAAACATTGTCTTATCGTTCATATATATGGTATTGGCAGTCCCGCAACAGGGAAACAGCCTGCTTTCTAGCGCTTTCCTCATAAAAATCAACGTGCAACACGCCCTCTTGAAACTCCCGGTTATGGAGGATTCCAATATTTTTAATGCTAATGCCGTGCTCAGAGAGAATGGTGGCAAGCGTGGCGATTTCTCCGGCTTCATCTGCCATATCGCAGTATATTTCATATATTTTTGAAATAGATCCACGAGTGCTGATGGTAATGGAATCACGATAGTCTTTTGCATCTTGAAAGTAGTCAAAGAGTTTTCTGCCGCAGGAATCAGCAATCTGGTCTTTCATGTCCGCCAAAGAATCCATAAATAAATCTATCAGCTTTATAATCTGCGTCTTGTTTGAAAGGCAGATTTGCTGCCACATCACTGGAGAGGAGGAAGCGATTCTGGTAATGTCCCGGAAGCCCCCGGCAGCGACAGTCTTCATAGTTTCCGATTCATCGTCAATGGATTTCACCAGATTTACCAGACTGTAGGCAAGAATGTGCGGCAGATGGCTGATGGCAGCGGTAATGTAATCGTGTTCTTGATAGTCAAGCACCATGGCGATTGCCCCCAGGGAGCGGATAAACTCTTGAAATTCGGTCACCGTTTGCGGACGGATTTCTGCAGAGGGCGTAAGGATATAATAGGCGTTTTCAAGAAGATAAGAGCTGGCATGTTCATACCCGCTTTTTTCCGAACCTGCCATCGGATGTCCGCCAATGAAATAAGGCGCAATCCGGGTGTTGGAAATCTCTTGGTGGATCGGCGTTTTGACGCTTCCAACATCTGTGATGATGCAGCGCTCCCCAGCAAATTTTGAGATGGCGCGGAGAAGTTGAGAATTTTTTTGGACAGGCGCACATAAAAAGATATAACGGCAGCCTGCAAAATCTTCTGTGATTTCCTGGAATCCCTGGGAGATTACCTGTTCTGCTAACGCAAGGCTTAGGGCTTCTGCGTCTATGTCATATGCAATCAGCGTGATGTCTGGATGAATGCGGTGGATTGCCTTGGCGATGGAGCCTCCGATGAGGCCAAGGCCAATAAAGCCAATTTTTTCAGGTTTCATAATGTCCTCCTGAACTTTTATTCGAGGTTGTCGCACTAAGATATTTACTTGTTCAAAAGGTTTGCATTGCAAAGCAATGTAAACAAAATGCACAAAGATTATCTTGGGAGCTAGCTTCCCAGAATTATTTTGTGCATTCTGTCTTTGCCGCATAAGCGGCAAGACCTTTTGAACAAGTAAATATCTTAGTGTGACAGCCCCGTCTTACTAATCCTAAGGGATAAATGATTAAAAGTCAACAGATGAAGCAAGGATTTGGCTTTGAAAGATCAGAAAAATCCAGAAAGATTTGTAAAAAATGAATAAATAGGTTGTAAAATTACAGAAATTTTAGTAAAATATAGACATTGAAAAAACTTGTATTGGAGGGAAATACTATGAATGTGTATACAACTGACAAAATAAGAAACATCGTTCTTTTGGGGCACGGCGGAAGCGGTAAGACGACTTTGGTGGAAGCAATGGCATATCTTTCTGGCATTACCAAGCGCATGGGGAAGATCAGTGACGGAAATACCATCAGCGATTATGACAAGGAAGAGACCAAGCGTCTTTTTTCTATTAATACTGCCGTGGTGCCGGTGATATGGGAGGATACTAAGATAAATCTTTTGGATGCTCCTGGATATTTTGGCTTCGTGGGCGAGGTCGAGGAAGCGGTCAGCGTTGCAGACGCAGCGATTATCGTGGTATCGGGCAAGAGCGGAATTGAGGTTGGGACCCAGAAAGCGTGGGAGATTTGCGAGAAGTATAAAATACCGCGCATGGTATTTGTGACAGAGATGGATGATGATAACGCAAGCTTCCGACAGGTAGTGGCAGATTTGCAAGAGATGTATGGAAAACGGATTGCGCCGTTCCATCTGCCAATCCGTGAGAACGAGAAGTTTGTCGGCTATGTAAATGTGGTTGCGCAGACGGGAAACCGCTGGAATGAAAAGGGAGAAGTCGTAGAGGCGGACATTCCGGAATATTCTAAGGCAAATTTGGAATTATGCAGAGAAGCGCTGATGGAGGCTGTGGCAGAGACCAGCGAAGAATTTATGGATCGTTATTTTGCCGGGGAAGAGTTTTCAGAGTTTGAGATTCGTTCCGCACTGCGCACCAATGTGTCAGATGGCAGCATTGTTCCGGTTTCCATGGGCTCTAGCACCTTAGTGCAGGGCGTATATACCTTGTTGGATGACATTGTGAAGTATCTTCCAAGTCCTGAGAAGCGTCCCTGCAAAGGCATTAATATGAAGACTAATGAAGTTTTTGACGGCGATTATGATATTGCAAAGCCTAAGAGCGCATACATATATAAGACGATAGCAGATCCGTTTATCGGAAAGTATTCCCTGGTCAAGGTCAATTCCGGTGTTTTAAAGACAGACGATGTGTTGTATAATGCCGATAAAGATTTGGAAATGAAGATTGGCAAAATCTATGTGATGCGCGGAAATAAGTCTGTGGAAGTGCCAGAACTGCATGCCGGGGATCTTGGAGCGCTGGCAAAGCTTAGCAAATCTTCTACCAGGGACACGTTGTCTACCAAGGCTGCTCCGGTAATGTATGGAAAGACGCAGATATCAACGCCTTATACTTACAAGCGTTACAAAGCTAAGAAAAAGGGCGACGAAGATAAGATCTCCCAGGCTTTGCAGAAACTGATGCAGGAGGATTTAACGCTGCGGACAGAGAATGACAGCGCAAATAGCCAGACGCTTATTTATGGAATCGGCGACCAGCATCTGGATGTCGTGGTAAGCAAGCTTGCGGAGCGTTATAAGGTTGAGATTGAGCTGAGCAGGCCGAAGATTGCATTTCGGGAGACGATCCGCAAGAAATCCGACGTGGAATACAAGTATAAAAAGCAGTCGGGAGGGCACGGGCAGTACGGTCATGTAAAGATGACTTTTGAGCCAAGCGGCGATTTGGATACTGCCTTTACGTTTGAACAGCAGGTAGTGGGCGGCGCTGTGCCGAAGAATTACTTCCCCGCAGTAGAGAAGGGATTGCAAGAATCTGTCTTAAAAGGACCGATGGCGGCTTATCCGGTCGTGGGCGTAAAAGCAGTACTTTACGATGGTTCTTACCATCCAGTGGATTCTTCTGAAATGGCGTTCAAGATGGCGACGATCCAGGCGTTTAAAAAAGGCGTTATGCAGGCTTCTCCAGTGCTATTGGAGCCTATTGCAACGATGAAGGTAGTGGTGCCCGACAAATTTACCGGGGACGTCATGGGGGATTTGAATAAACGACGGGGACGTGTTTTGGGCATGAACCCTGTGGAGACTGGCAAGACAGAGATCACGGCAGATGTGCCTTATATGGAAATTTATGGTTATATGACGGATTTGCGTTCCATGACGGGAGGAAGCGGATTATTCTCCTATGAATTTGCCAGATATGAGCAGACTCCGTCAGATATTCAAGAGAAAGAGGTGGCGGCAAGAAGCAGCAAGCTAGATAAGGACGAGGAATAAAAAGAACATAGTGTCAGGTTATTGTTTCCAGGAGTAAGGCTTCCTTGCATTTGCTTTGGAAATATAGAAGGGTGGAAGATGACAGATGAAAAACAGCGGCAAAAGAGATAAGGAAACTGGAGAGAAGAGGGGGCAAGTGGCGGGATTATTTGGCATACAAAAACTGAAACAGACGTACCATGAGACGATTAAAGGCAAGATTACGATATCGGTATTGCTTTTGGTGCTGGTTTCTTTGTCGCTTTTGGGGATTATTTCCAGCATATTGAATAATCATAGTACGAATTCTGCCCTGGAACGAAGCATGGAGGCTACGGCGAAGGTTTGTGCCGAGCGAGTGGAATGGGAGATTACTTCCTATAAGAATATTGCAGAAGACCTGGGGATGACGGCGCGGCTTGCCAATGATGCAGCGAGCACGGAGGATAAAATGGCAATCATTAACGAGCGTGTGAGAGTCAACGAACTGACGGCGGGAGGAATCCTTGACCGCGCAGGCATCGATATTTTTACTGGGGAAAGCTGCAGCGGTGAGAAATATTTCCAGGAGGCAATCAAAGGTCAGACATATGTAACGGAGCCTATGATCAGTGAAGACCAGTCTTCCATAGAGATCAGGATTGCCGCGCCGTTGTGGAAAGAAGGGCTTCATGGGACCGAAGTGACAGGGGTTATCTACCTAGTGCCAGATGAAGACTTTTTGAATGATATCATGGTGGCGACCAATGTCAGCGCCAATGGCTCTGCTTATATGACAAATGGGCAGGGAGTGGTGATCGCCCATAAGGATCATGACCTGGTGAAAAAAAGGGATAATAGCATAGAGGCGGCTAAGACAGATTCATCCTTAAAGACTTTGGCGAGATTGGAACAGAAAATGATCGCTGGCGAGACTGGCTTTGGAAGCTACCGTTATGGCGGCGTGAGAAAAATTATGGCATATACTCCGGTGGGAAACAGCAATAATTGGAGCATTGCCATCACAGCTCCCGTTTCTGATTTTAATAGAGAGACAATTGTTGGAATCATCATCACCATTTTGATTGTGCTGATTTCCATTGCAGCGGCGGTTGTGATGGTGAGAAAACTGGCAGACAACATTGGGACGCCGATTCATCAGTGCGCAGAGCGACTCACGGCGCTGGCTCATGGAGATCTGCATTCTGGAATCCCTCAAATAACTACCAAGGACGAGGTCTTAACTCTTGCAAATGCAACAGAGGACATCGTGTCTGGGATGAGGAAAATCATTGGCGACGTCCATTATATTTTGGAAGAAATGAGCGGCAATAATTTTGCAGTTCATTCCAAGGCAAGAGAGTCTTATGTCGGGGACTTTGAAAATATTCTTCAATCTGTCCGTGGCATTAAGTACTCCTTAACAGGGACGCTGAACCAAATCCGGGAATCTGCAGACCGGGTTGGGCTGGGCTCTTCGCAGCTTGCAGATAGCGCCCAGTCCCTTGCAGAAGGTGCCACAGATCAGGCTGCTTCCGTGGAGGAGCTGCTTGCCACGGCGACCGATGTTGCACAACAAGTAGAGCGGAACACCGAAAATGCCATTTCCACTAGCAAAAAAGCAAGGCAGATCGGAAATCAGGCAAATGCCAGCAGCGCATATATCAGGGAAATGATGTATGCAATGGGGAAAATCAATGATGCATCGATGCAGATTTCTAACATTATCCAGACTATCGAAGTAATTGCAGACCAGACTAACTTGCTTTCGCTGAATGCATCCATTGAAGCGGCAAGGGCGGGCGAAGCAGGCAGGGGGTTTGCGGTGGTAGCAGGAGAGATCGGCAACCTCGCAACTCAGTGCGCCGAGTCCGTGGAAGATACCAGGAAGCTGATCGAAGCCGCGCTATGCGAAGTGGAAGGCGGAAATAAGATCGCAGAGAAGATGGCGGAAGAACTTCAGAGAGTGATTAACGGCATCGACGGGATCGTCAAGGCTGTGGAAGAGGCTGCAGAGAATTCCAGTGAACAGAATCGCTCTATGCAAAAGATCAACGAAACAATTGGGATGATTTCAGAAGTGGTGCAGACAAATTCAGCGGCAGCGGAGGAAAGTTCTGCAACTAGCCAGGAGCTGTCTGCGCAGGCGACAGAATTAAATGGCCTGATCGGCAAATTCCAATTGTCGGATGAGACAGAATAAACGATATATGCATTTCATAAGACTGTCGCACGAAGCGCTTCGTGCGACAGCTTTTTCTGATTTTATAGGAAAATTCGTTGAATTAGTTTTTAAATAGAGGGACAAAAGGTGTAAAGTTCCTTTGCAGGTCGATTTTTCCAGCTCCGCATCACAATCTTGAGAATTATGTCACCGCCTGGATGGCGCCACAGGCAATTTTGGCTCCTGAATTGCCAGAAGGCTGCGTAGTGAAATCATCGGGATTGCTGTGAATGATGATGGTTTTTCCTATGACGTCTGGAAGCGTGAAACGGTCCGTAAAGTACATCATCCAAGCAGAGCCGTTATTTCCAAACAAAGGGGGGAGGTCGCCCATGTGCGCCGGATGGGGGCAATTTGCTGGATTGAGATGTCCGCCTGCATTTGCGTAGGGATCACTTGCAGTTCCAGTGCAAGAATTCCCTTCGTGGATATGAAAGCCAAAAATAGCGGGACCGCAGTTTTCAGAGGAAACGGGAAGCCCATAAACCTCTGCATTGACCAGAACGCCGTCGCCGACAGGATAGAAACGGACGATGCCAGTAATTTCTGCGTTTCCAGGATTTCCAGTTAATTCTGCATAGGCGGCAGGCATATAATGGAGGGCTGTTTCTAAGAAATGCAGCCCAGGGTTTTCATATGCTTTATTTATGTTTGATTGAGACATAGGAATCTCCTGTTATAATTCTGTTACATTTATAGTATTGTACTTTGGAAAAATGGTGCAAAAGGCAGTTACAAGCAGTCAGTACGATGGTTGCAGGGAATCATGGGGATGCAATCATTAATAAACTTGACAAAAACCTGCTGTGTGATAGAATTTTAGAAGTAAATGATTTCTAAATTATTGGAATTTATATGAGCTTTTGTAAGGTTTAGGAGGATAAAATATGGCAGCACCATACAATCACAGGGCATTAGAAGAAAAATGGCAGAAAATTTGGGATGATGAAAAAGCGTTTGCGGCAACGGATGATTATTCCAAGCCTAAGTATTACGCATTAGTAGAATTTCCTTATCCGTCGGGGCAGGGACTCCATGTAGGGCATCCAAGACCCTACACGGCGCTGGACATCGTGGCAAGGAAGCGCAGGATGCAGGGATATAACGTGCTTTATCCCATGGGTTGGGATGCGTTCGGGCTTCCCACAGAGAATTTTGCGATTCAAAATAAGATCCATCCCAAGGTGGTCACAAAGAACAATGTGGAGCGTTTTAAGGGACAACTCCATGCCTTGGGATATTCATTCGACTGGGAGCGGGAGGTAAATACTACGGATCCGCAATATTACCATTGGACCCAGTGGATTTTTCTGAAACTATTTAAAGAAGGACTGGCCTATAAGACTGAGATGCCGATTAACTGGTGTACCTCCTGCAAAGTAGGGCTTGCAAATGAAGAGGTGGTAAACGGCGTCTGCGAGCGCTGCGGGGCGCCAGTGGTCCGCAAAGTCAAGAGCCAGTGGATGTTAAAAATTACCGAATATGCAGACAAGCTTTTGGAGGGATTAAACGGCGTCGATTATATTGAGCGGGTCAAGGTCTCACAACGCAACTGGATTGGAAAAAGCCAGGGGGCAGAAGTAGACTTCCCTATTGCTGGCAAAGAGGAGAAATTGACAGTTTATACCACAAGGCCCGATACGCTGTTTGGAGCTACTTACATGGTAGTTTCCCCAGAGCATCCGATATTAGACAAGTATCAGGATCAAATAAAAAACTGGGATCAAATTCTGGCATACCGGGAACAGGCGGCGAGAAAATCAGATTTTGAGCGTTCGGAACTCGCAAAGGAAAAGACAGGCGTGGAGATTGACGGATTAAGTGCCGTTGATCCAGTAAATGACAAAGAAATTCCGATCTGGGTGTCAGACTATGTATTGATGAGCTATGGCACGGGAGCGATCATGGCGGTTCCAGCGCACGATAGCCGTGACTGGGAATTTGCCAAGAAGTTCGGCCTTCCAATTATCGAGGTCGTGGCAGGCGGCGAAGATGTGCAGAAAGAGCCTTATACGGACGTTGCCACTGGAAAGCTGGTCAATTCTGGCTTTCTTGACGGGCTTGAGGTAGAGGAGGCAAAAAGGAAGATCATCGCATTTTTGGAGGAGAAGAAAATCGGCAAGGGAAAGACCAATTATAAGCTCAGGGACTGGGTATTTTCCAGACAGCGTTATTGGGGAGAGCCGATTCCTATTGTTCACTGTGAAAAATGCGGTTACGTGGCGTTACCTGAAAGCGAGCTGCCCCTGGAGCTTCCAGAGGTAGACAGTTACATGCCTACGGATAACGGAGAATCTCCACTTGCGGCAATGACAGATTGGGTGAACACGACATGCCCTTGCTGCGGCGGGGCTGCGAAGCGAGAGACAGACACGATGCCCCAGTGGGCAGGTTCTTCGTGGTATTTCCTGCGCTATACTGATCCTAAGAATAGCCAGGCGCTGGCAAGCGAGGAAGCTTTAAAATATTGGCTTCCGGTAGATTGGTACAATGGGGGGATGGAGCATACGACGCTGCATCTTCTGTATTCAAGGTTCTGGCATAAGTTCTTGTATGACCAGGGCGTGGTACCCACTTCAGAACCATATCAAAAGCGTACTTCCCATGGGATGATTCTGGGAGAGAACGGCGAGAAGATGTCAAAGTCCAGGGGCAATGTGGTCAATCCTGACGATATCGTAATGGATTATGGCGCAGACACCTTGCGTACTTACGAGATGTTTATCGGGGCTTTTGACTTAAGCGCAGCTTGGTCAGAAAACGGCGTTAAAGGATGCCGGAGATTTTTGGAGAGAGTATGGAAGCTACAGGATATTCTTGTGGATGGCGACAGTTTCAGCCAGGAATTCGAAACAAAGATGCACCAGCTGATCAAGAAAGTAAGTTCTGATTATGAAAATTTGAAATATAATACGGCCATTGCCGCCATGATGTCCATGTTAAATGAATTCTCGAAAGCAGGAAAGGTAAACCGGGCAGAATTCCAGACATTTTTATTGCTTTTAAATCCAGTTGCGCCTCATATAACGGAGGAACTATGGAGCATCTGCGGTTTTCAGGACAGGATATATCAAAACAGCTGGCCGCAGTATGACGAGGCCAAGACCGTGGAAAATACCGTGGAAATCGCAGTTCAGATAAATGGCAAGACCAGGGCTACGGTAGCCGTTCCCGTGGATGTAGACAAGGAAAGCGCCATTGCCGCAGGAAAGGAGGCTCTTGGAGCAAAGCTTTCCGGAACGATTGTAAAAGAAATTTATGTTCCAGGCAGGATTATCAATATCGTGCAGAAATAGATTGAGAGAAAAAAGCGTGAGTAGTGACATTGCATTACTTGCGCTTTTTTGCTATTTTTTGAGAGGGTGAATGGAAATAAAAATGCATAGAAAAGAATGGAGAAAACGCTTTAGATATAGAATGGCGAGTTCCGAAAGAAATTTTATTGAAAATACAAGGTATAGTTGTTATGTGGAGTGTGTATTTTTAATAAATTCATTTTTATGTTGATGACAGTAGATGAAAAAAAGAAAACGTGCAATATGTTGATGACAGTTGATTGGAAAAATGCTAGAATGAATATTGGGATTGTTAATTTATGCAAAGGAGAAAAAATGTCAAAGTTAAATATAGACCAACAGACAATAAAAGAACTTTTTGAAAATAAAAAGTCTGACTTTTTAATTCCAGACTACCAAAGACCATATGCATGGGGAGAAATAGAATGTCAGACGTTGTGGGATGACATATTTTCATTTGCTTTTCCAGAAAATGATTATTCTAAATTTGATAGTGAAAATGATGAATATTTTTTGGGACCGATAGTTACATACAAAAATGAGAATAAGTTAGAGATTATAGACGGGCAGCAACGATTGACAACATTAATGTTATTGTTGCGTGCGTTCTATTCCAAGTTCTCGAATATGCAAGATGAGAATTCAATAAGTACGCGAGATGACATTGCTAGATGTATTTGGAAAACTGATGAATTTGGAAAGCCAAATATGAACAGACTGAAAATAGATTCAGAAGTGTCATCAGATGATGATAAAGAAGAGTTTTTAACTATTTTAAAAACAGGAGAAGTGGCAAGTGACAATAAGAGCAGGTATGCAAAAACCTATAGATTTTTTACAGATAAAATCAATGAATTTTTGCAGGATTATCCATCATATTTTGCGTATTTACCCACACGTATACTAAAAAACTGTATATTATTGCCTATCGAAGCTGAATCACAAGATACCGCTTTAAGAATCTTTTCTACATTAAATGATAGAGGAAAACCATTGGCTGATACAGATATTTTTAAGGCGCAATTTTATAAGTTTTATTCGGACAAAGGAAGAAAAGAAGAGTTTATTAGTCGGTGGAAAGCACTTGAAGAGTTAAGTGATAAAATCTTTCAAGCGCCATCTGGTTCGCCAATGGACGAGCTATTTACAAGATATATGTACTATGAAAGAGCAAAGCAACGTAATCGAAAAACTACAACGGAAGCATTAAGAAAGTTTTATGAAAAAGATAAATATGTGTTGTTGAAAAAGGAAGAGACTTTAAAAAACTTGGAAGATTTGGCCAATTTTTGGTGCAATGTTGTATATCAAGATGATATATTTTCTGACAGAATACTTAGAAAACTCTTCGTCTTAAAATATGCTCCGAATGGTATGTGGACATATTTGGTAAGCGTGTATTTCTTGAAGAATAAAAATGAAAATGGAGAGTTGGGAGAAGAAGAATTTTATTACTTTTTGAATAAAATTATTGCATTTATATGGGCATATGCGTTGGTTCATCCGGGTGTTAATGCATTGAGAACGCCTGCATACCCAGAGATGATAAATATAATTGATGGTTTTCCTATAGAATTTAGAGATTATAAATTAGATGCTGGACAAGTTAAGAATGTTTTAGATAATTATAGTTTTACCAATGGAAGACCTATAACAAAATCAATGTTGGCATGGTGGGCATTTCACGATGAAAAACAAGATTTATTAAAGTTAGATATTCAATTACAAATAGAACATATTTTCCCAAAGAAGAGACAGGAGAATGAAAAGACGCTGACAGATAAGAATAATCTTGAATCGTTGGGAAATAAAGCATTATTGGAAGAAAATATTAATATTAGGGCTTCTGACTATCGTTTTCAGGACAAAAAGAAACATTATCAAGGCTTTGTTACAGAATCTGGAAAGAAAAAAGAAGGAACAAAGATTTATGAATTATTGTCTTTAGCTGATAATGCAGATAAATTTACAGAAGCTGACATAATAGAACGAGCAAAAAGAATGAAAGAAACATTTATTAAATATCTAGAAGAAACAGATTTGCTTATGGTCTAATGAGGATTGTACCGCCTAAAAACCCGGCGCCATCAGCGAAAGCATGGCGCCGGGTTTTTAGGCATGGGATGCGTAGTCAGTTGCGCATCGATTTCATGAGCTGCATCATCATTTCTACTTTTTTCTGCTCCTGGGGCGGCAGGGACTGCTTTAAAACTTCTACGATCAGATCTCGTTCCCCGGAGGAGAATTCCATTCCTTGCTTGCTGGCCTGGGCAGAAGCGTTTTTTAAGGAGGCCGCCATATCTTTTGGGTTGGAGCCGGAGGGAGAGGTATTCTGTGCAAGGTTCATCAGAAGCTGCAGCTTTTCCGGCGAAATGTTTTGAAGCTGCGGATTGTTTAATAAGTCCTGTGGATTCATAATATTCCTTTCTTTGCATGATGAAAAGGCAGTTAAGCGAACAAGGCTCCATAAGTGGAAAACATCTGCACAAAGGTCATCATGTTATCAATCATTTCTTGTTCTTTTTCGGTACAGTATTCCCGGATGGCATTTAACATCTGCAAGGGAGCGTCTCCTGTCTCTTCTTCCTGGGAGCACATGCGCAGATTGTTTTCCGGGCTGTCAAACAGCGCCATCGTCCGTTGTAGTTCCATGAATTTTACCATCATAGCGATAGATTTCTGCCGGGCGTTATCCACATAGGGAAGGGCAGCTTTTAGCATTTGAAGATGCCGGTCTTGAATCAGTGTGTCAATAGATTCCATTGTAGTCCCCTTTTTTATTTTAATTTATGTGGAACCTTGGGGGATTATGACAAGGGAAGTGCTGAAATTGCAGCAGGGGATTCAACAGTTGTGCAAAATTTACATATATTATTGAGAACTGTATCATATCAGGAGAGGAAATATGGGAAAATTAGTGATAGATGGCAACAGCGTATATGAACTGGACGAAGTCTGTATCCGTAAAAAGGATGATGAAGAACGGCGGCACAAGGAGAACCAGGAAAGAAAAGAAGACAAAGGAAGAGGAAATTTTTCTGAAAGATAAGAATTATGGGGCTGGAGCACTAATATAAATTACAAGACATAGATTTTTTCAAAAGGTTTACATTGCAAAGCAACGCAAGCAAAATGCACGAAAGTCATCTTGGAAAGCTAGCTTTCCAGAGTGATTTTGTGCATTCTGCCTTTGTCGCATGGGTGGCAAGACCTTTTGAGCAAATGAATATATTAGTGCGACAGTACCAATTGCTATCTTTTTCCCCAATATTGTGGAAACTAGTTGCTATATTCCTGTGATGTATTATAATAAGAGATAACAAGATAAGAACTGGCTATAGAATAAGGAGGATGTGGTATTATGGGTTATTTAAAAAGAGGCTGCGCCATGTTTTTGGCGGTCATGATGATTGCAGGATCACCACCAGAACTGAGTGCAATAGCAGCGGGAGCAACGAAGCCAAAAGAAGCTTCGGCAAGCGGGTTTGACGCATACCGAGCACCAGTAATATCTGGCCCGGTCCAGACTTGGATTTACCAAGGGGAAACATTTGATTATGAGGATAGCAGGAACAAGATGTTTGCTGACGACCAGGAGGATGGTGATTTAACAAAGAATATTATACAAGAAGGCTCCATAGACACGTCTAAGCTGGGAGATCAGAAGATTACCTATCGGGTGACAGACTCAGATGGGAATACTGCAACTTTAGAGACGACGGTAACTGTTTTAAAACAGGGGAGCACGGCAGGCAAGAATATGAAACGGGAATTGTATACCTTGCCAAATGCGTCTCATTTGACAAGCATCGGATTTAACAGAGGTTACAACCATGACAGGCAGAATCTTGGCTTCTGGCTTCCAGCGGATGAGACGCTTACGATTCGTCTGGTCAACTATCAGGAATTTACCGGCGACTTGACCTTGAAGCTTCTGAATAATGATGCATATACTGAGAACTTAGTAACAGTGGGAGAAGACGGCTCAGAAGCCGCTTATGACGATAACAAGAGCAGCGTCAATCTTCCCAAGAATGGCGAGTGGATTACCGTAAAGAATAAGTGCTATGTGCAGGATGGCGATGGCAATAAGACGGACAAACTACAGAGCGTGGATTCCGTTCCTTTCATTTACACGCCCAAAAATACAACGGTAAGGCCGATTGTCGAGGTGAAGTGGAACGATGCGCTCCATTCGATTCCTTATTATCGTTATGGCGATGATGAAGAGGCGTTTTTTGCAGCCTGGGATCAGGCAAAGGCTCCTTATGCGATTATAGAGGGGGATGCGGCGACATTTTTAGCTCCGGCCAAGGACAGGAATAACATTATTCATTATAAGGGCGCAAAGTATCCTTCCTATTCTTTTAGCACGATTGACGAGATGTTGGAATGGTATGCGTCGTTTGTGAAACAATATGACAGGTTTGCAGGATTGGATTTTGATGCTAAGCAGCCTTATAACCAGAATGTGCGCGCAAAGTTCTTTATCAAGGCAAATAAGCATGGCGTAGGGCTTGCTTATTATAGCGGCGACCACAGTGCGACCAATGAGGATAGCCTTGCGGGATATCTGTGCAGAGACTGGGTGTCGCTTCATGAATTCGGGCATGGGTACGAGGGCGTGATTGCAGGCTTGGAGAACTCCTTTGTTGAAACGACGAATAATATCATGGGGTATTATTTTGAAATGACGTACCGGGAGCAGAAGGATCTGGGATGGCTTCTTGGCGGCAAGGGCTCAACATATCTGGATGCTTTCAATAACATTGGAAAGGCGGCAGAGAAATTAAGGAACGACGTAAGCACGTTTAACGACATGACAGAAGGACGCAAAGAGTATGATAAGTCGTTGTTTATGTTTGTCAATCTGTTAGACCGTCTTGGACCAGAGAGCGCAGTGGCTGCCATGCATTCGGATGTCCGCAAGTACCATTATCAAAATAATAAGGACAGGCCTTCTTCTGACACGCTTACAGAGGTTTTCAGCAAAACAGGCGGTTTTAACGTCATTCCATACTTTGACGGCTGGCACATTCGTCCATCGAAGGTGCTGGAAGACGAGATTTACGAAAGCGATTTGCCGATGCTGTATTATTTGCGCAATCTGATTCCCAATGATCAAGAGGCGGAGACTGTGCGCGCGCAATTGGCAGAAAAAGGCTTGCCGATGAATGGAATTTACAGCCTGGTAAGCACGGATGACTTAGAAAGCTTTGATTATAAATCGCAAGTCAAGCTGAGCTTGTCTATGGACGATTTGACGAAAGTCATGGGAAGGAAGATCCTGATTAAAAATGGAGAAAAGATTGCCGCAGAACTGACTATCAAGGAGGGCAAGACAGAGTATCAGGCACAACTTCCGGTTGGCATATACGAAGTGGAGCTTCCAACGCCGAGAGGCGGGGGATATCAGTATGACAACGAATACCTGGTGGCGCATAAGACGGACAGTGGTCAATTTGTTGATAAGCAACTGGCATATAAGAAAATAGAAGGAAATCCTTTGTTGGATGATATGCAGATCAGGCTTCTTGGCATGAGTGATCTGGAAGTCGCAGTGCTTTCGTTAGATTCTGCAAAAGGGATGCTGAACTTTCGGATCAACAATACAGAACCGCATATCTATTTTCCAAATCAGGCTTACATAATGGTCCGCATTTTGGATTCCCAGGGGAAAGAGATTGAGAAAAAGACGATATCAGGAACGGGAAAGCAGCCAGTATTTGATAAAATGTATGATTTCCCCTTGGATTCAAAAATAGAGATTAGTTATGTGGCTTCTGGTGAGATGGGCAGAATGCAGTTTACCAGCCATTATACGAAGAAAGTTCTTTCTGCATATACGGTTACAGATCCAGAGCAAGATCAAAATACGGGCATGTGCAAGGCTGTTTTTGTAATGACGGACAAAGGCTTGATGCGGGAAAGCTGGAGCGCAGACCAAAGGAACGGCGCATACTATTCGATAATGGAGTCATATTCAGACTATCTGTTGCAGCATATGCAAAGGGATGACCTGGAAGTAGAGAGCCGTTTTTATAGTGCGAAACAGGTATTATCCAAGGCATATTCCTATCTGGAACAGAAAGAGCAGCAGGCATATGATAAGGCTTATGGACAGCTAATCGGACATGATCAGGCTATTTATGGATATGAAAAAATAGATGGTCTCACCGGGGAGGCAGACAGCCAGCAAAACGGGGAAGGCGCAGAACTGGCTTTGGATGGAAATACAGATACATTTTGGCATTCAAACTACAATGGTCATGTAATTAATGATAAAAAAAATAATTATACGATTACTTTAAATGAAAATATCGACATAGGCAAGCTGGAATATCTGCCAAGACAGTCTGGCAACAATGGAATTATCTTAAAGGCTGATATTTCTTACAGCACAGAGGAAGAAGGGGATAATTTTACAAAAGTCCTGGAAAATAAAATCTGGGCGAACGACAACAGCATGAAGAGTGCAGAGTTTGAGGCGCAAAATGCAAGAAGGATAAGGATCACGGTTTTATCTTCGGCAGGGGGCGGCAATTCACAATTTGCCTCAGCAGCAGAATTTTATCTCTATCATAAGTATGAAGCGGCAATCCCGGAAACCTATCTGTCAGACATGGAGCTGGGAACCTGGACTGAGGTCGAAAAAGATGCTTTAGCTAAGACGGTTACAATTCCAGCAGGCACGAATGTCGTAGCTGATTTGATTGGCAAGGAATTCGACGTATTTACATCAAGGATTACCTTTGCAGGCAATGGAGGATTAACGGTTTTAGGCGATGGGAAACAGTTGTATCATTTTGATACGGAGTCTGGGGACACCCAAGGATCTTTTTCTGTGAATCTTGCAGGAGTCCGCAAACTGCAATTCAATACTTCGGGAAGCGGCGAGGTACTTCTGTCTAATGCAAGATTTGGCAATCAGGATCATAAGGAAGATATGTTCCTGGTGCAGAATGATCAGGCGGCGGTTTGCTCCAATTTGACGCTGGCTCAGCCCAAGAATGGCAAGATAAACTGGACTACTGGCGATACAGACATAGCAACCGTGGATGACTGGGGCGTGGTTACGGCAGGACGTACAGGGCAGACAGTAGTAAAGGCTCTGGCAGAAGACGGCGCGGAACTGATGGCTTGCAATGTATATGTAACATCCAGTGTTGACGAGATTGCCAGCGCAGTGGATGATATTAAAGAAAGCAAAAAGGCAGAATTGGAAGCATATACGGATGCAGGCAATTATGATGAAGATGGAAAGGCAGAACGGACGGCTGCGATCGCAGAAGGAAAAGAAGCAATAGATGCGGCAATGAATGTTTCTGGCATCAAGGCAGCATTAGGAACGGCAAAGGATCGCCTGGATGCAATTCCGACTTCAGAGCACCAAGTGGAAAGTCAGCTCAAACAGAAGAAAGAGGAAGCCAAGGCGGCGTTGGAATCATATAAAGATCCAGATGCATACCGTCATGATGAAAGGATGGAATTGAAACGGGCGATTGCAGAAGGAAAGCTGGCAATTGACCAAGCGACAAGTATAGAAGATGTTGAGGCTGCATTACATACGGCGAAAGCGAAGCTGGATCAGATCAAGACAGACGCACAGCTTGTGGAAGAGGCGGTGGAAGAAGCAAAGAATAACTTGTCAGCTATACTTTCAGAGGTGGAAGGGCGAATCAGTGGCTTGAATGAAAGCGACTTTGCCAAAGAGATCTGGAAACGACTGCAGGATGCAATCAAGGAAGCACGCAGGGTGAGTGCGTTAACGGCAAAGGAAACATCTGTAGAAGAGGTTTTAGATGCGACGCAAGAGCTTCAGGCGGCAGAGAAATCTCTTCTGAAACCAGAAGCAGTCAGGGCAGCGGAAGCAGAACTGCAGACGCTGATAGATCAATGTGCGCAATTGGATCAGGAAAATTATACAAAGGAATCCTGGGCAGTATATTGGGAAGCCTTAGAGGAAGCCAGGACGTATTTGCCAGGCCATTCAAACGAGCAGTTCGAAGAAAGCGGAGCTGTTGCTATTCAAGCGGCAAAGGATCGCTTGCTGGAGAAGCAAGAAGCTCTGGTACTCAATTTGCCGCCAGAGATTTTTGAGGATGACTGGACGCCGGGACTTCTGTCAACATCTTCTGGAATGCAGATTGCAGACAAAGCGCTGACTTTGACAGGCGCAGGGTACAATAATTCCCCGGCGACATTTGTCAGCACAGAAACGTTTGATTTTACAGCGGACGGAGAGTTTGAATTTGACTTGCAGTATACGGGCGCAAAAGCCAGGTTTGGCGTATATTTGGATTACAAGGAAGCGGATAACGATGCACGCGGCATGTATATGGGATTTGAAGACGGCGGCTGGTATTGGCAGAGATTTGACGGCAACAATAATTACTATACTGGAGATAGAATTCCAGCTCCGAATCAAAATGCCAAAACGCATGTCAAGGCGACATGGACGGCAGACGGCAAGTATTGCCTGTTCGTGGATGGGCAGAAAGCGTTTGAAGAGACAATAGGCGTAGGCAATTACAGCGCGCAAGGAAAAATAGCGTTCTCTTGCACTACAGGCGCTGTGGCAAAAATCAGCCGTATCCATCCATTGAAGAGGAGGCTGTGCATGAATCTTGCTGCGGCAGAAGTACTGACGGCAAAAGATCCCGTGAAGTTAAACATTCAGTTCCGCAATGAGACAGACAAAAAATCAAAAATCGCCTGGACTTCTTCAAATCCAGAAGTAGCATATGCAGACAGCATGGGAAGCGTGCATTTTATAAGCACAGGCACAACGGAGATTACGGCTGTGGTCACATTTCCAGATGGCGCGCAAGAAATGGTGAAAGCTGCGCTAAGCCTGCCGGAGAGAATAGATGAGGAGGCAGGATTTACGGGAGCGTGGGCAAATACGGAACAAAAGGGAGAGGCTCCATACCCAAATGACGGGCCTGCTGCTTTTGCAATTGACAACAATGAGGAAACGAGATGGCATAGTCAGTATGACGGAAGCCAATATATGGTATCGGAGGATAATCCCGCCGTGCTGACGGTTGGACTTTCCAGGGATCTTTCTCTTTGTACTGAGATAAAGTTCTTGCAGACAAGCGCCGGAGCGAATGGACATGTGAACGGATTCCAGTTGGTGGCCGGCGACCAGTACAATAAGGAAACATTTTCCATTGAGCAAAATCCAGCGTCTGGCATCGGAGCGACGATGACAGAAGTATTTACAGATCCTGTGGAGGAGGATGGCTGGGTGAGATTGGAACTTCCAAAATCCACGGTTCCAGACAGCAGGCTGGGGCGATATCTGCAAATCCGTGTGGTGAACGGCGGCAACAATTTTGCGGTTATTAGAGAAATTAAGGCGCACTTTACAAAAGAGATCGCAGGCAATGAGACGGAACAAGGCTATCTTTCGGCAAACCGGGAGGTAGTGGCTTCGGTCATGGCATTAGAAAATGTCATTGGCGCAGCAGAGCAAGCGGAGCAGAAAGATTATCTGGAAGCGGACTGGAAGATATTGCAGGAAGCGATTGCCAAGGCAAAAGAGGCCATTGAAGCTTGTGCGGGCAAGACAGAGATTGATGCTGCCAAAGCCGTACTGCAGGAAGCATTAGATCATCAAAGCGGCAGTACAGGCGGAAATGATGAAGATGAGGCCGAGAAGCAGGCAAAAGAAGAAGCAAAGAAAGCTGTCAAGGCGGCACTGACGCAGGCAAAGCCTCTGATCAAAGCTGGCAGGGGAACGTATACCAAAGCGAGCTGGGATGCGTTTGTGAAAGCCTACAATGCGGTCAATAACCTGACAAACGAGCAGCAAGAGGCTATGATGGCAAGTCAGTTACAAAGCCTGGCAGACGCTTTGCAGAAAGCGCAGAAAGCATTGTGCAAGGAGCCTGGCAATTCTATTACGAAACTGAAATTCCGTGCTAAGAAATACCAGATTGCATATGGCAAATCCTTGAACTTGAAAAAGGAACTTGACGTCGTGCCAAAGAAATATGGCAACCAAAAGCTGGTTTGGAAGGTTTCCAATTCTAAGTATGCCAAGGTTGGCAGCAAAGGCGTCGTCAAGACACTGAAAAAGGGAGCCAAGAAGAGCGTCGTCGTTCAGGTTAAAACGGCGAATGGAAAAGTTAAAGCAAAGACGACGGTTCAGATTATGAAAGGCTCTGTCTCTAAGGTTACGGCAGTCGGCAAGAAAAATATTAATCAAAAGCCAAATAAGAGCGTCACCTTGAAGACGAAAGTCACTGTAAAGGGCGGCAAGCCAGTCAATAAAACACTGACATGGACTTCTTCGAATACAAAGATCGCAACAGTGAAAGCAATCGGCAAATCAGCATCTACTGCGAAGGTAAAAATTAAGAAAGGCGTAAAGAAAGGAAAGAGTGTGAAGATTACCGCCGCATCAACAGACGGCACGGGCAAGAAAGTAGTATTTAAAATTACAGTAAAATAAAAGATGCTTTCACAGGAAAATAGACGTTTCCTGCTAGCGTGAAAGGGAGCTGTTGCAAAATAACTGCTATATACATAGATTGATTTGAGACCACATAAATCTCATCCATATATCGTATATAAGCCGTATCTTGCGACAGCTCTTTCATTTTTGCATTTCGCCAGTCGGCGATCCTGTCCAGATGGCTTTTTATCTTATAACGAAAAAGGGACTGCGCGTCAATTAATTGTGCAGCAATCCCTTTGACTTACGCTTTGTGTCAGGAACGTTTGAAAGAGAAATCTTCCTCCCTGTTCACAAAGACGGATGGATTGTAGAACGCCTGCCCCTTAGGGCAGGCAGGGTAGAAAATTAGCAGAAGGAATTGCCGCATCCGCCGCCATTGCCCCATCCGCCGCAGCAGAAGAGCAACAAGATGATCCACAGACAGCTGTTGCTGCCGCAGCCATCGCCGCCGTTGCCGAAGAATCCGCCGCCGCAGCCACCGCAGCAGCAAAGCAGGATAATAATCCAAATAATGGAACCGCATCCTCCGTTGTTGTTACTTTCACATCCACATCCACAGTTTGTAGCAGCTAAATCACTCATATTTGATCCTCCAAAATTTTGATTACACTGTATCATATGTAGCCTGCTTGTATGTGTTTCTTATTGTTTATAAAAAATTTTGTAAAATCTGCCATAGTCTGTTATAATAGCATACAGATGAAAAAGACTTGCATGAAACTATAAGTAAATCATGGAAAGGGGGTTGTTTATGAATACGATAGTAATTGTGGACAGTGACAGCAGATGGATTGACAATTATAAAAGGATGCTAGCGCCGTTTCAGGGGGAATTAAACTGCATGTATTTTCAGCATTCTGAGCAGGCTATGGAATATATGTCTGCCCATAAGGCGTCTGTATTGGTCAGCGAGCTAGATATGCCAGTGATGTCAGGGATGGAGCTGTTTGAGATGTTAGATATGCTGTCTCCATCCACGGTGAGGATCGCTATGACTAAAGTGCATGATGTCACAAAGACTTTGGAGGTATTAAATTATGGCCAAGTATTTCGGCTGATACTAAAGCCTTTTTTTCTGGTAGAAGACATTATCGTGCCGATTCAGGCTGCCATTACGCATCATAAAATGATGGAACGTGAGAAAGAATTTCAGCAAAAGACAGAGATGGAGCTAGTGAAGCTCAATGACAGAGTAGAGCAGTTATGGGGGAAGCTTGCAGAGAAGAAATTGATATATGATGGCATCTGCCGGGGGACTGCAGTGATAATGGAAGAAAATTTAAGCCCTGAGATTTCGAATTTCAATCAGGTCGAGGCAGAGTTCATAGCAGATTTTTGTGAAAAGCTATTGCAGGAATTTATTCAATTTTACATGTACGAAAAACAGAACTTTATTTTTTTTATGAATTATTTGAAAAATCAATTTCATCATCCAGGGAAATCCTGCACGTTTAAAATCTGTAATGGCACAGGCGGCGAGATCCCAGGAACCGTGATGCGGCGGATTGCTTATGGAATGTTTCTGATTGGATATCTGTGCTGGCAGTTCCTGGATTCCTATCACATTGAGAATATGATAGTGACCGAGGGGGACGCTTATGTACTCAAGGTTCAGCAATTTTGCCCAGAAGGGAACGTGTCTTACAAAATTAAAAGTCCAGAAGTCTTAAAGGTGTTGCTGCGGACAGTGCAGGATCTGGGCCGTGTGTTGTCAGACGGAGTGGCAGGGCAGGAGACAGGACAGACCATTGCAGTGAAAATGTATTATACTGCAGAGAATTCCTTTGAGTTCCCAGTAAGATAACGGACGAAAGCTGCGTCAAAGGGATTGCAGGATGTCTGAATCAAGAGCCATGTAATCAGGAGCGAGTGCAAGAGCGTACAAATACGGGAGAGAGGAGCGAAACGGTGAACCAGGTCATTAAGGAACTTTATGAGATAGAAGCACAGGCGGGAGCGCTGATGGAACATGCGAATCATTCCAGACAAGCGATGCAGGAAAATATGAAGAAGCAGATGGAACAGATACAGGCAGAGTCAGAAGCGGAACTAGAGGCACGGCTGACTATCTTAAAGAGCAGGCTCGAGGAGCAAGCGCAAGAAGAGGTTCAGCAGCTTGAGCAAAAGAATAGGCAGCAGATGGCTCAGCTTAACGAAGACTATGAGGCGCATCTCTTTCAATATGCGCAGCAAATCGTTAAAAAGATCACAGAGGTGTAGGATATGTCAGGAGGATTGCTGGAATACAGCGGGCTGGTGACAAAAACCAGGGCGATGAAGGGACGGCTTCTTGAGAAAGAAGATTTTGAAAGGATTTCGGAATTTCAGACGGTCCAGGAGACCATTGGCTTTCTTCGGGAGCAGGAGAGCTACGGCAGGATTTACGGCGGACATGAGGAGATTCAGCACCGGGGCCAGGTGGAGGCGCTGATTCATGATTCGATCTGGGAAGATTACAGGAAGCTATATCGTTTTGCCAATGCAAGGCAGCGCAGGGCATTGAAATTGTTTTTCGAGCAGTTTCAGTTTGAACATCCTGCGCAGGCAGTAAAAGCGCCTTATTTTATCAAAGTGTGGAAAGAGATCGATAGTTTTTCGGGAAGGCAGATGCGTCATGTGCTGCGGGAGGTCTTTGGAACGCAGATTGACTGGCTGAACATCATGTGGATTTACCGGGGAAAACAATTTTTCCACCAGAATCCCCAGGAGATTGGAAAAATGCTGATTCCGATCCAATATAAGTTAAAGAAAACGCAGTTTTTTCAATTATTAGAAGCAGAGGAAACCGAGGCGTTTCCGGGAATTTTGGGGAATACGGCTTATTTTTTTGGAAAAGAAGCTTTGGTAAAGCTTGAAGATGAGATTTCTTACCGAAATGTGATGAAAAAGATGTATGAAAGGCTTTGCAAGAAACATCCGTCTTCCATGGCGCCAGTTTATTATTATTTTTATCAAAAAGAGCAGGAAATTCAAAATTTGACTGCCGCACTGGAGGGAATCCGCTATCAGCTTGCGGCAAAAGACATTCGGGAATTGATTTTGCCTCATGCATTCGGAACATAATGTACTCTCGGATTCTCTTTGTGCCTGATTTTGCGAGAATCCGAGAGTACATCATAGGAGAAGGGAGGAGAAGCATTGGTTGAGAAGATGAAGCTGCTGCATATCGCAGGACCCAAAGAGGATATTGACCGGGTAGTGAAGCTATATCTGAATAACTATGATATTCATTTTGAGAACGCCATGACGAGCCTTGGGGCACAGAACAATGTCCGTCCTTTTGTGGAAACCAACCTGTATAAAGACGCTGCCCAAAGGGGAAAAGAGCTGCGGCAGTATCTGGATCAGTCGAAAATAGGGAGCATCGTCATGCGGGCGGCACAGGCTCAGGTAATTGTGGGCGAGGTATGGGATCAGATTGGGGAAGTCCGCAGCCAGCAGGAGGAATTGCAGGAAAAGATCCGCAAGCTCAAGGAATGGACGGCGCAGATTGCGCCTTTTATTGGATTGGATTTTGAGCTGAGCAAGATGAAGGATTTTCGATTTATAGATTATCAGTTTGGAAGAATCAAAGTCAAAGACTATCACAGGCTGGAGCGCTACATTTTTGAAAATCCTTATACGTTGTTTTATGAGTGCAACAATGATACCGAATATGTCTGGGGCGTGTATTTCGTGCCGCACACGCACCGTGTGGAGGTGGAAGCGGTGTATGCGTCTTTTCATTTTGAAGACATTGAGATATCGGAAGAATTCCAGTCTACGCCGCGGCAGGTATTTGAGAAAGCGCAGGGGCGTTTGTCGCAATGCCAGCAGGAACTAGAAGCGCTAGAGGTGCGGCTGGTGGAGCTGGTAAAGAGCCGGGAAGATGAGATTTTATCAGCGTGTGAGAGCTTGGATAGTTATTGCAGGAATTTTGACATCCGAAAATTCGCCGCATGTACCCAGGAGAAAGGCGAAGGCGGAGAATATTATATTTTGTATGGCTGGCTTGCCAAGGAGGATGCAGCCCGATTGGAACAGGAACTGCTCAAAGACGGCAACGTTCATTTGGCAGAAGAAGACGGCGATCTTTCCGTGAATCCGCCGACGCGGCTCAAAAATCCCAAGCTTTTGAAGCCGTTTGAGATGTTTGTGGAAATGTATGGCCTTCCGGCGTACAATGAGATGGATCCCACGATTTTCGTGGCGCTGACTTATACGTTGATGTTTGGCATCATGTTTGGCGACGTAGGACAAGGGGCCTGCCTTTTGACCGGGGGATTGCTGCTTTATAAATTTAAAAATCTCAGGCTTGCTGGAATAGTGGGCGTCGCTGGGATTTGGTCTGTAATCTTCGGCTTTTTGTATGGCAGCGTTTTTGGATTCGAAGAAGTTCTTCCAGCTTTGTGGATGAAGCCTATGGACAATATCATGAATACGCTGATGCTTGCGATTGGGTTTGGCGCAGGGCTGATATTGCTTGCCATGATATTAAATATCATCAACGCCATCCGGGCAAAGGAGTATGGCAGGCTGTTGTTTAACCAGAGCGGGATAGCGGGGATTGTCTGTTATGGGTTTGTCGTCTTATGCGCCTTGTTGTTCCTCAGTGGTCATGGACTGCCAGCCACAGTGCTGATCTGCATAGCGGTGGGCATTCCTCTGACAGCGATACTGTTAAAGGAACCGTTAAGCCATCTGGTAGAGAAAAAGAGTAAGATTTTCCCAGAGGGAAGCAAGGTGATGTTTTTCGTGGAAGCCTTGGTGGAGGGCTTTGACGTGGTACTAAGTTATGCCACAAATACGATTTCCTTTGTGCGTGTGGGCGCTTTTGCCTTGAGCCATGCGGGGATGATGGGCGTAGTGATGACGCTTGCAGGATTGGAAAAAGGAAGCCCCAACTGGCTGATCATTGTGCTCGGCAATCTTCTGGTAGCAGGGCTCGAGGGGTTGATTGTCGGCATACAGGTGCTTCGTCTTGAGTATTACGAGATGTTTAGCCGTTTTTACTCAGGAAGCGGAAAACCATTTGTCTCATTTAAGAAAAGAAATCAATAGGAGGATGAAAACATGATTACGAAAATAATCTTAGTGGCGATTTTGCTCTGCAGCATGATAATCCCGGTGGGGGGATTTTTGTTAAGCAAGCGGAAGGCAGGCGGTTTTAAGGCGGCTTTGGGATGTAATGTCTTTTTCTTTTTTGGCACGCTTTTGATTGCAGATATCTTGATGTTTCAAGGAGATGTGCAGGCGGCAGGAGAGGCGGCTGCGAATGCGGAAAGCTGGAGATATCTGGCGGCTGCTTTGTCCACAGGCATGTCTTGCATCGGGGCTGGAATAGCGGTCGCAAGCGCGGCAAGCGCGGCGCTTGGAGCGCTGAGCGAGGATTCTGGCATTATGGGAAAAGCGTTGATTTTTGTGGCTCTGGCAGAATCAATTGCCCTTTATGGACTTTTGATTTCCTTTTCCATTCTGGGATAGCAGGAGAATGCCTATGAAAATGTATCTGATCAGTGACAACAAGGACACTTATACCGGAATGCGACTGGCAGGAGTGGAGGGCGTCGTGGTACATGAGCGTCAGGAGTTAAAGGAAGCGCTGGACGCCGTGTTTGGGGACAAGGAAATTGGAATCGTTCTTTTGACAGAAAAATTCGGCAGGGAATTTCCAGATCTGATTGACGAGGCGAAGCTAAATCGGCGGCTTCCGCTGTTGATTGAAATCCCGGACCGCCATGGGACCGGGCGCAAGGACAATTTTATTACAGAATATGTCAGTGAAGCGATCGGGCTGCATCTGTAAAAGATCTTTCTTTATTACAGCAGCCAGAAAGGAGGCAGTATGCAGATCAAGGAAAAGCTGGAAGTGTTCCGGGATTTTACACTTGATGTGGCAAAAGAGCAGAGTAGCCAGCTAATCGCACAATATCAAGAAGCCAGCCAAAAGGAGCTTGAGGAATACCGTAAGAACCGGCAGGCAGAGGCGGAGCATCGGATTCAACTGGAAGAGCAGAAGATTCGTAGGAAGCTTAACAGCAAAGTGTCCGGGGAATTGCTGCGGCAAAAGCACATGTTGGACGAATGTAAACGCCAGTGGAAGGACAAGCTCAAAAAGCAGGTGCAACTGCTGCTTAAAGAGTATCAAAAGACCCAGGAATACCAGGACTTTCTCAAATTGAAAATCCAAATGGCAGTGGAAGTTGCCGCAGGGGAGCCTGTGATCATTTATATCAATCCTTCGGATGCGGACAAGAGAGCGCAGCTAGAACAGGAAACTGGAGCAAAGCTTACCGTCAGCAGCATAGAGTTTGGCGGGGGAATCCGGGCGGTGATCCGTTCTAGGAATATGCTAATCGACGAGTCTTTTGCATCCAGATTGGAGCAGGAGGGAATATATCTATGAACGTGACAGGCAATATCTATGGAATTAATGGACCAATTATCACAGTCAAAGGCAATCTGGGATTTCAAATGTCAGAGATGGTATATGTGGGAAAACATCGCCTCATAGGCGAGGTAATCGGGCTTAGGCGGGAGGAAGCCACGATTCAGGTCTTTGAGGAAACCACAGGGCTGCGTCCGGGGGAGACCGTGGAAGGAGCAGGCAAGGCAATCTGCGTCACCCTTGCTCCAGGGATTATTAGCAATATTTTTGACGGAATTGAACGCCCGCTGCAATTGATTGGAGAAAAGAATGGCGCATACATTCCAAGGGGCGTCTCTGTAGATTTATTGGACAAAGATCGAAAGTGGGAGACCAAGATCTGCATAAAGAGAGGAGAACCAGTAAAAGGCGGCACCGTGATTGCCAAGGTGCCAGAGACGCCGGCGATCCTCCATAAAGTAATGGTTCCGCCACAACTAGAAGGCGTCGTGACCTGGACTGCAGAGGATGGCGCTTATACGATAGAAGAGCCTTTGGCAAAGATTCGGACTGCAGAGGGAACAGAGGAGACGTTGACGATGACTCAGCAGTGGCCGATTCGGCTCCCGCGCCCGATCCAAAAACGGTATCCGGCAGACCGCCCGCTGGTAACTGGACAGCGGATCTTAGATACGCTGTTTCCCATTGCAAAAGGAGGGACAGCGGCAATTCCTGGAGGTTTTGGGACGGGAAAGACGATGACTCAGCATCAGCTTGCCAAATGGTCGGATGCTGACATTATCATATATATTGGCTGTGGAGAGCGCGGCAATGAAATGACCAACGTCCTAGAAGAGTTTTCGAAGCTCAAAGATCCAAAGACAGGAAATCTTCTGATGGACCGGACTGCCTTGATTGCCAATACCTCTAATATGCCTGTGGCTGCGAGAGAAGCCAGCATATATACAGGGCTTACGCTGGCAGAATACTACAGGGACATGGGGTATCATGTGGCGATTATGGCAGATTCCACGTCCCGGTGGGCGGAAGCGCTGCGGGAGCTTTCTGGCAGGCTGGAAGAAATGCCAGCGGAGGAAGGATTTCCTGCTTATCTTGCGTCAAGGCTGTCTGCATTTTATGAACGTGCAGGCTATGTGGAGAATCTTAACGGAACAGACGGCAGCGTTACCATTATCGGCGCAGTGTCCCCGCAGGGAGGAGATTTTTCTGAGCCAGTGACGCAGAATACGAAGCGCTTTGTGCGTTGCTTTCTTGCCCTGGACAAGGCTCTTGCTTACGCCAGGCATTACCCAGCGATCAATTGGCTTACCAGTTACACGGAATACCTGGGGGATTTGGAGAGCTGGTATGTGGCCAATGTGGGGGCGGATTTTATTCCCTGCCGCAACGAGCTTTTGAATCTGCTTACCACGGAGAGCAGGCTCAATGAAATTGTCAAGCTGATTGGAAGCGATGTGCTTCCCGATGATCAGAAGCTGATTTTAGAGATTGCAAGAGTGATTCGCTTGGGATTTTTGCAGCAGAATGCGTTTCATGCAGAAGATACGTTTGTTCCCATGGAAAAGCAGCTTGAAATGATGAAGATTATCCGGTATCTCTATGAGAAATGCAAGAATTTAGTGAATCTGGGAATGCCCATGGCCCTTTTAAAAGAGAACCAGATTTTTGAGCGGGTGATCGCCATAAAATATGATGTGGCGAATAAGGAACTGTATAAGTTTGACGAGTACCGGCAGATGATCGACGCATTTTATGAGAGCTTGCTGGAGACAAACGCATAGGGAGGATAAATATGGCGATTGAGTATTTAGAATTGAGTGAGATTAATGGTCCTCTGATCGTGTTAGAGGGGGTGCAGGATGCGTTTTATGAGGAAGTGGTTGAGTTCGTCGTCGACAAAAAACGCCGTAAAAAGGGCAAGATCGTGGCTGTGGACAAGGATAAGGCTGTGATCCAGGTATTTGACAGCACCGATGAAATGTCTTTAAAAAATACGCATACCAGGCTCAGCGGGCATCCCATGGAACTAGGGTTGTCCCTGGAAATCCTGGGTCGTGCCTTTAACGGCCTTGGAGAGCCGATTGACGGTCTTGGAAAGATTGACCCGGAAGTGGTCCGGGATATCAACGGCCTGCCGATGAATCCATGTACTAGGGAATATCCCAGGAACTATATCCGCACCGGGATCTCAGCCATTGACGGATTGACCACTTTGATCCGGGGACAGAAGCTTCCGATTTTTTCTGGAAATGGGCTTCCCCATGACCAGCTTGCAGCACAGATTGTAGAGCAGGCGTCTCTGGGAGAAGATTCAGAAGAGGAATTTGGCATTGTCTTTGCGGCAATGGGGGTGAAATACGATGTGGCGGAATTTTTCCGTCGCAGGTTTGAAGAGAGCGGCGTCAGCTCTCATGTGACGATGTTTTTAAATCTCTCCAACGACCCCGTGGCGGAACGCCTAATTACCCCTAAGATGGCGCTGACTGCTGCAGAGTATCTTGCCTTTGAGAAAAATATGCATATCCTGGTAATTTTGACTGATATGACTTCCTATGCGGAGGCAATGCGTGAAATTTCTGCCTCCAAGGGAGAGATTCCAAGCCGCAAGGGCTATCCGGGATATCTTTACAGCGAACTTGCCACTTTGTATGAGCGAGCAGGCATTGTGCAGGGCAGAAAGGGCAGCGTCACTCAGATTCCGATTCTTTCAATGCCCAATGACGATATCACGCACCCGATTCCCGATTTGACCGGATATATTACCGAGGGGCAGATTGTGCTGGAGCGTTCTTTACATCAGAAGAATGTCTATCCCCCGATCAATGTGCTGCCATCCTTGTCCCGTTTGATGAAAGACGGCATTGGAGCGGCTTATACCAGGGAGGACCACCAGGATGTGGCAAACCAGCTCTTTTCCTCCTATGCCAGAGTGGGAGAGGCGAGGGATCTTGCCAGCGTGATCGGGGAGGACGAGCTTTCCGATACTGATAAGAAATATTTGGAATTTGGAGTAGGGTTTGAGCAGGAATTCGTTGCCCAGGGAATGAGTGAAAACCGCACGATAGAGGAAACCTTGGACATCGGATGGAGGCTTTTGCATATCCTGCCAAAGGAAGAGCTTGACCGGATTGATACCAAGATTCTGGAGAAATACTATAAATGACAGACGCTAGAAAGAAATGTGCTAAGGGCGAGCGAGGTGGTAATAGATGGATCCAAATACGTTTCCAACCAAAGGGAATTTGATGCTGGCAAAAAATTCTCTTGCCTTGTCCATGCAAGGATATGACCTGATGGACAAGAAGCGGAATATTTTAATCCGTGAACTGATGGAATTGATTGAGCAGGCGACGGATATCCAAAAAGAAATTGACGAGACCTTTACCAGCGCATATCAGGCGCTCCAGAAAGCGAATATTCAAATGGGGATTCATGAAGTGGAATCGTTGAGCCTTCAAATCCCGGTGGAAGATTCGATTGTCATTAAGAGGCGCAGCGTGATGGGGACGGAAATTCCCAAAGTAGAATACCACAGGCAAAAGCTGCAGCCGTCATATCCGTTTTATGGCACAAAAATGTCCCTGGACCAGGCGTGTCAGCGGTTCCAGAAAGTGAAAGAACTCACCATCCGCCTGGCGCAGATTGAGACCAGCGCTTACCGGCTTGCCTATAATATCAAGAAAACCCAGAAACGGGCCAATGCCCTGCAAAACATTACGATTCCAAAATATAAATCCCTGGTGAAGAGCATTCAGGGGGCGCTGGAAGAAAAAGAAAGGGAAGAGTTTACAAGGCTGAAAGTGATTAAACGGATGAAGCAGAGGAAGTGAAATCTTACGTTGAACCTTTGAAAGAGACTGCTGCGTGATCTTGAATTTAACCCTTGACAAGGAAAAGTATCACTGTATACAATTAGGTATGATATTAAAGATTACAGCAGGAGGAACTTCTCTTGAGTGAAACAAATTATTTATTGGGACAAAAGGTGTTTCAGAGTATCCAGGATGACATTTTATCTGGAAGATATCAGAGGGAAGAGGAATTAAGGGAGATAGCAATTGGCGAGGAATTAAGGGTGAGCAGGACTCCGGTCAGGGAAGCGCTGCGGCAGTTGGAGCTCGATGGCCTTGTAAAGATTATTCCCAACAGGGGAGCCTATGTGGTGGGTATTTCTTTGGAGGATATGAAGGAAATTTATGAGCTCCGTTGTATATTGGAGAAGCTTTGCGCAAAGTGGGCAGTCAAAAATGCAGCTTTGGAGCAGATTGAGGGAATGGAGGAAGTGATATATCTAACACAATATCACATTAATAAGGGACATATGAAGCAAATGGCAGGGTTGGACGGTAAGTTCCATGAGATTTTATACGAAGCCGGGGGGAGCAGGATTCTGGAACAAACCTTGAAAAATTATCACCGTTATCTCAAACGAGTGCGCAGGAACAGCCTCCTCAATCCAGAACGGGCGAAGGAAGCAAACAAAGAGCACAGGCAGATTTTAGAGGCATTGAAAGAACGGGATGAAGAAAAGGCGGAGAACGCCGCCAGCCTGCATATGATTCATGCTATAAAAAATATTGATTCCTATGGATGGGAAAACATAACAGGAGGACATAAGAATGGAAAAAATTAAAATGACGACTCCCTTGGTGGAGATGGACGGGGACGAGATGACCCGGATTCTTTGGAAGATGATTAAGGATGAATTGCTGCTTCCTTTTATTGATTTAAAAACGGAATATTATGATCTGGGGCTTGAGTATCGCAATGAGACAGACGATCAGGTTACCTTTGACTCTGCAAACGCCACTAAAAAATATGGCGTAGCGGTAAAATGTGCAACCATTACCCCCAATGCGGCACGCATGGAAGAATACGACTTGAAAGAAATGTGGAAAAGTCCCAATGGCACGATCCGCGCCATTTTGGACGGCACGGTATTCCGTACCCCGATTACAGTGAAAGGGATAGAGCCTTGCGTGAAAAACTGGAAGAAGCCGATCACGATTGCGCGACATGCTTATGGCGATGTCTATAAGGCAAGCGAGATGAAGATCCCAGGGCCTGGGAAATGCGAGCTCGTATATACGGCAGAAGATGGAACGGAAACCAGGGAGCTGATCCACGATTTTACCGGATCAGGCATTATTCAGGGGCAGCATAACTTAAACGGTTCCATTGAAAGCTTTGCCAGAAGTTGTTTCAACTATGCGTTAGACACGAAACAGGATCTTTGGTTTGCCACCAAGGATACCATCTCCAAGAAATATGACCATACTTTTAAAGATATCTTCCAGGAGATTTACGATCAGGAATATGATCAAAAATATAAGGAGGCAGGCATTGAGTATTTCTATACCCTGATTGACGACGCAGTGGCAAGGATCATGAAAGCGGAGGGCGGATTTATCTGGGCGTGCAAGAATTATGACGGTGATGTGATGAGCGACATGGTCAGCTCTGCATTTGGCTCTCTTGCCATGATGACCTCTGTCTTGGTATCGCCGGAAGGATATTATGAATACGAAGCGGCACATGGAACGGTGCAGCGCCATTATTATAAGCATTTAAAGGGAGAGGAGACGTCTACGAACTCTGTCGCCACTATTTTTGCATGGACTGGAGCGCTGCGTAAGCGCGGGGAACTGGACAAGCTGCCAGATCTCTCTTCTTTTGCGGATAAGCTGGAGCAGGCATGTCTGTCAACGATCGAGTCAGGCAAAATGACAAAAGACTTGGCGTTGATTACCACGCTGGAACATCCTGTGGTACTGAACAGCGAGGGATTTATCAAGGCGATCCGTGAAGTTTTGGAAGGATTGTTGTAGGATTTAGGAAAGTAGAGGAAAATAGATCATGATTTTAGCCTGCCAGAATATTAGTAAAGCCTTTGGCACCGATGAAATCATCAACCAGGCGTCTTTTCATATTGAGGAATATGAAAAGGCTGCCATTGTAGGAATCAATGGAGCAGGAAAGACCACCTTGCTTCGGATTATCATGGGAGAGCTGGAAGCAGACAACGGGGAAGTGATTTTGGCAAAGAACAAGACTATAGGCTATCTTCCCCAGAATCCAGATATCGAAGGAAACAATACGATTTATGAAGAAGTTCTCTTGGCAAAAGAAGAGCTGACCACCATGCAAGAAACGCTGATTTCCATGGAAGAAAAGATGAGTCGCTTGGCGGGGCAAGAGCTGGAGCAGTTTTTGGAAAATTATAATCGGATCAATCAGGAATTCGAGCAAAAGGGCGGCTCCTCTTATAAGAGCGAGATTACAGGCGTTTTAAAAGGACTTGGATTTTCGGAGGAGGAATTTGGCAAGCACATGCAGGAATTGTCAGGAGGGCAGCGGACCAGGGTCTGCTTGGGAAAGCTCTTGGTGACAAAGCCGGATGTGATTTTGCTAGACGAGCCTACCAACCATTTGGACATCGGTTCCATAAGCTGGTTAGAGACATTTCTTTTGAACTATAAAGGGGCGGTGGTGATTGTCAGCCATGACCGTTACTTCCTTGACCGGGTGGTACATAAGGTGGTGGAACTGGACCGGCACAAAGTATCTGTGTTTTTGGGCAATTACAGCGAATATGCCGTGAAAAAAGCGCAGGCTCGGGAAGCGCAGCTCAAACAGTATTATAATCAGCAGCAGGAGATCAAACGCCAGGAGGAAGTAATTGCAAAATTGAAGTCTTTCAACCGGGAGAAGTCAATCAGGCGTGCCGAGAGCAGGGAGAAAATGCTGGATAAGATCGAGCGATTGGAAAAACCGGTAGCGGAACATACAGATATCCATATTCATTTGGAGCCAAGGATCGTAAGCGGCAACGATGTTTTGAAAGTAGAGCATTTGGCAAAAGCGTATCCTGGTCAGCCTCTTTTTTCAGATCTTTCTTTTGAAATCAAGCGGGGAGAGCGGGTGGCGTTGATTGGAGACAACGGCACTGGCAAGACCACGATTTTAAAGATTGTCAACGAGATGGTTCAGGCAGACGGCGGCTCGCTGACGCTTGGGGCCAACGTGCATATTGGGTATTATGACCAGGAACATCAGGTGCTTCATATGGAAAAGACGTTGGTGGAAGAAATTTCTGATGCATATCCTGCCTTGACCAACACAGAAATCCGCAATGTGCTGGCGGCGTTTCTTTTTACTGGGGACGAGGTGTTTAAGAGAATCGCTGACTTAAGCGGCGGAGAGCGGGGACGGGTGTCTTTGGCAAAGCTGATGTTGTCTGAGGCAAATTTCCTGATTTTAGACGAGCCAACCAATCATCTGGATATCACGTCAAAAGAGATTTTGGAGCAGGCGTTGAACCGCTATACGGGAACGGTCTTTTTCGTTTCCCATGACCGCTATTTCATTAATAAGACGGCTACCCGGATATTGAATCTCACAGGGGAGACGGTTGTCAACTATCTTGGAAATTATGATTATTATCTGGAAAAATGCAAAGAACTTACCAGGATCTATGCGCCTGGGAAGGAAGAGGCTTTGAAAGTACAAAAAGAGAGTGAGAGCAAGCTGGACTGGAAGCAACAGAAAGAACAGCAGGCGCACCAGAGAAAGCGGGAGAATGACCGCAAAAAGACAGAGGACGCCATCGAGCAGGCAGAACAGCGGATCGCAGAACTGGAAGCGGCATTTTCAGATAGTGAAATCGCCACTAATTCCGCCAAGCTCCAAGAGCTCCACCAAGAGTACCAAGAAAAGCAGCGAAAACTGCAAGCGTTGTATGAAAGATGGGAAACGCTGATGGAATGAAATTGGTTCGGGGAATGCGCCGTTTGTGGCGTTTTCCCGAACCAATTTCTTTGATTCAAGTAAAGCCTGGATTATTGACATGGCGTGATAGAGAATTTGTAATCCCGTGATTCTAAAGGCGCAAGGCTTTGGGCATACTTTTTCTCCAGCAAATTTGTATTTGGCACCTGGTCTAACGTTCCGGCGCACCATGGTTCGACGCAAAGGAAAGGCGCATCTTTTTTGATTGGCGTCCAAAAAGCTACCGATGGATAATCTGGAAAATCGACACGGATTCCTTTTTTAGTTTGCTTATGAATCAGCTTTACCGTGCGCTGTCTTAAATGCTCAAAAAGAATGGCGTCGTTGTCAAACAGGGGGTAATTTAAAGAGACGTCGGCAACATTTTCATCCTCAAAGTGCAACACATAATCGGTAAATGCTTCCCCGTCCTCCATGGGGCAAAAAAATCCGGGATGCCCCCCGATTAAAAACGGCATGGCGTCTGTTCCTTGATTGGTAACATTATAGATCACTTGTAAAGACGGACCCGTGAGGCGAAAAGTTGCCGTAAAAGCAAAGTAATAAGGATATATCGCTAATGTTTCTTGGGTTGCCTTTGTCGTCAGCGTGACAAAATCTTCTCCCTGCGCTGCAATATCAAATGCAGTATCTTTGACAAAGCCGTGTAGGGGAATGGCATAGTGTTTCCCATGTATGATAACTGTTTTTGGGACGGGTCCCACATAGGGGAACAAGATCGGGGAACATTCTTCCCAGTAGGCAGGATCTCTCTGCCAAAGATATTCTTTTCCTGAAGAATTTTGAAAAGATACAAGCTGTGCCCCGTGAGCTTGGCAGACAGCAAAAGCAAATTGGTTTTGGATTGAAATAGTCATGAAAATCCCTCCTCTAGTTTATAACGCCATTATAACAGCATTTTGAAAGCTGCGCCAGAGCGGTTGCAAGCGGTTTTGAAAGAAATCTGCACAAACTCAAGAAGACAACCGCATTGACATCTTTTGGGGGATTTATTATAATAAAATAGATGTGTGCAAGAAGGGCATGATAGGAGGAAATCAATGGAAAAAGACATATCCCAGGCGGTTATCCGAAGAATGCCCAGATATTACAGGTATCTTGGGGAATTGCTGGATGATGGCGTAGAGCGGATTTCATCCAATGAGCTCAGCGCCAGAATGCGTGTCACAGCATCCCAGATCCGTCAGGATTTAAATAATTTTGGGGGATTTGGACAACAGGGGTATGGATATAATGTAAAATACCTCTATGATGAGATTGCAAAAATACTTGGAATCAACCAGCAGCACAATATAATTGTGATTGGAGCTGGCAATCTTGGCCAGGCGTTGGCAAATTATATGAAATTTGAAAAGAGAGGATTCGTGATTATCGGCTTATTTGATGTCAATCCTGCGCTGAAAGGCGTTTCCGTGAGAGGGATCCAGGTGCGTATGATGGAAGAGCTGCAAAGCTTTGTCAAAGAGCAGCGGGTGGATATTGCGGCGCTTACCATGCCTAAAGAACAGGCGGATCAGACTGCGAATATGCTAGTGGATCTTGGAATTCATGCGATTTGGAATTTTGCCCATTTGGATCTGGAGCTTCCAGAGCATGTGGTGGTCGAAAACGTTCATCTCTCCGACGGCCTGATGCAATTGTCATACAACATTGCAAAACAACGTAAATTAAAACAGCAAAAAGATAAGAAGTGATTATAATGGGAAAGAAAAAGAAAGCAGTTCCGGAATTTGCCGTGATTGCAAACAGCACGAGGATCCCTCCCCTGATTTTAGATCAGAAATGGCATCATTTATTTCCGGAGGGAGGCAAGCCGAAAGAAGTGGAGAAGCTTGAACAAAAGCTCAACAAGCAGCTTGCCAGCCAAGGCGGGATTACGCAGGAACTCAAAGAATTAAAAAGCATCAAGACGAGGTTGATGAAAAATATCGTCGTCAATATGGATGAAATCGGGATAAATGGGCAGCAAACCCGAAAGCTGCAGGAGGACAGCCGCTTGATTACGGAGATCAACGGCCGTATAGAGGATCAGAAAGCGAAGCTTAAGCAACTGCAAGAAGAGATGGAAGACAACAACGCTCGTTTGATGGTGGAGACCATGGAGTATTGCTACCGGATCATGAACAGCAATGAAGTCGAGCGGGAAGCCTTGGCTACTTGGATAGCCAAGACCCGCACGGAGCTGAAAATAAAGATTATCCGCAAGGATTCCATCGAGGATAAAAATCGGGAAATATATGCATATCTGCATGATATTTTTGGAGCTCAGATGCTGGAAGCTTTTGATTTAAAATTTGGAGATGAATATAAAGGAACGGGGCAAGAACCTTTTTGACAGCCTGTTTCATATAAGAATAGCCGCAAAATAGCTTGTTAAGTTATTCTGCGGCTATTCCTAAACAAGATTAGGATGGCAACAGCTTGCGGATGGAGGAAGATATGGAACTTTTAGTTGACAGTCAGAGCATGAAACAATGTGACAAAAATACCATAGAGCATTTTGGGATTCCTTCCATGGTGCTGATGGAGCGTGCCGCTCTCGGCGTGTTTGAAGAGATTGCAGGATTCTTCGAGAACTCTTTGGCAGGAAAGAAGGCTCTTGTCGTTTGCGGTTTTGGGAATAATGGAGGGGATGGCCTTGCTGTCGCCCGCATGATCTGGCAAAAAGGGGTATCAGTTGCCGTTGTCATGCCGCCAGGACCAGGAACCGTCTCAAAGGAAACCGAAGCTCAAAAAAATATTTTGGATCAATATCAGATTCCGATTGTGAGCCAGATCCCAGAAGCAGAGTATGACTTCGTAGTAGACGCGCTATTTGGCATCGGCCTGTCTAGGGAGCTGAGAGGAATTTACAGAGATTATGTCACAAAAATGAATCAGCTGTCTGCGTGGAAGGTGGCGGTAGACATTCCCTCTGGAATCGACGCCGATACTGGGGCTGTGCTGGGCGCGGCTTTTCTGGCAGATGTGACAGTCAGCTTCGCTTTTGCGAAAACGGGATTACTGTTGTTTCCTGGGGCGGAATATGCAGGAAAGGTCGTTGTCAAAGAAATAGGCATCGACAAACATAGCTTTCTGGAACAGCAACCATCGCTGTACCGTTTGACCTTGGAAGATTTAAAAGAAATTCCCTCCCGGAAGGCACGTTCCAACAAGGGAAGCTATGGAAAGGCGCTAGTGGCTGCAGGTCAGAAAAACATGGCGGGAGCCGCATTTTTCAGCGCAAAGTCAGCTTACCTTACTGGCGCTGGGCTAGTGAAAGTCGTCACGGCAGAAGAAAACCGGGTGATCTTGCAACAGCTTCTTCCGGAGGCAATCCTGGAAACATATCAAGAGCTAGATATTGTGCAGAGACTGTCAGTTTCTTTGGAATGGGCTTCCGTGATTGTGGCTGGGCCAGGAATTGGCACAGGAGAAGCCGCATGTTTGATAGAAGCCATTTTGTCTCAGGCGAAAGTCCCTGTGATCCTTGATGCGGACGGGTTAAACATTGTTTCAAAGCATCTCGAATGGCTGAAAAATGCAAGCGCCCAGGTGATTGTGACGCCTCATCTTGGGGAAATGGCGCGGCTTGTAAAGCAGGAGATTTCAGTGATTCAGCAGCGCTTGATAGATACGGCGCGGCAATTTGCAAAGGAATATCAGGTGATCTGCGTGTTAAAAGATGCGCGGACAGTCACGGCGTTGCCAGATGGCAGGACCTGGATCAATACTAGCGGAAATAACGGCATGGCTACAGCAGGCGCCGGGGATGTTCTTACCGGGGTCATCGCCGGGCTGATAGCCCAGGGAATGAATCCAGAGGCGGCAGCCCCTATGGCGGCATACCTTCATGGGATAGCTGGCGACAGACAGGCACAAGAGAAGGGAGCGTACGGATTGACGGCGCAGGATGTCATGGAAGGGATTCCTTATGTGCTCAAAGACAGGGGCACGGAAAGATAAAACGAGCGGGGCTGTCGTGCGAATATAAATTACAAGACATAGATTTTTTCAAAAGGGACTGTCGCACTAAGATATTTGATAGCCCCATGAACTACCTGTTGGCGCCAAAAAGTGCGCAGAATGGAGGAAAAATGAAATCATACAGCAGGGTTTATGCAGAAATAAATCTGGATGCGATTCTTTATAATATGGCCAAGATGCAGAGCAGGATAAGCGCAGATACGAAGATCATGGCGGTTATCAAGACAGATGGTTATGGCCACGGCGCCGTGCCTATTGGGAGGGAGCTGGAAGCTTTGCCCGTTACTTGGGGATATGCAACCGCCACGGCAGAGGAAGCCTGCATGCTGCGAAAAAATAGTTTAAAGAAACCAATACTGGTACTTGGGGCGTCTTTTGAGGAACAATATGATATAATGATAAAAGAAGAGATCCGAGCGACGGTCTATTCCCTGAAGCAGGCTAAGGAGATGGAGGAAGCGGCTGCAAAAGCCAAAGGGCATATGACGGTTCATGTAAAGATTGATACGGGATTGAGCCGCCTTGGATTCCAGGTGACAGAAGATGCGGCGGATGAAATTGCACAGATTTCCAGGATGCCGCATATGGTAATGGAAGGGGCGTTTACTCATTTTGCCAAAGCGGATGCGAAAGACAAAGCAATGGCAAGGCATCAGCTTGGCCAATTTGCAGTCATGCGTAAGCTGCTGCAGGAGCGGGGCGTAGAAATCCCGATGTTTCATAGTTCGAACAGTGCGGCGATCATTGATCTGCCAGAGGCGAATATGAGCGTGGTGCGCGCCGGCATCAGCCTTTATGGTATGTGGCCTTCCGACGAGGTGCAAAAGGAAAATCTCGATTTGCAGCCAGTACTGTCTTTAAAGAGCCGCATTGTGTTTTTAAAAGAACTCATGCCTGGCAGGACAATCAGTTACGGGGCTACTTATGAGACAAAGAATAGGCAGAGAATTGCCACGATCCCAGTAGGGTATGGAGATGGGTATCCAAGAAGCCTTTCGAATAAAGGATATGTGCTGATTCATGGGAAAAAGGCCCCAATCTGCGGCAGAATCTGCATGGACCAGTTCATGGTGGACGTGACCGGCGTTCCAGAGGCAAAAGAGGGAGACGAGGTGGTGCTGATAGGAAGAAGCGGTTCGCAGCGCATCACCATGGAAGAGATCGGAGAGCTTTCAGGAAGGTTTAATTATGAATTTGCCTGTAATCTGGGCAGGCGCATTCCAAGGATCTATACCAAGGGGAACCAGGTGATCGAGACCAGGGATTATTTTGAAGCGTAATTTTAAAAGAAACCTGAATACACACGAAAAAAATGGGAAGAATAGGAAATGTAAATAACCTATAACGTTTTGGAGTGTGAGAAAAGTGATTATTCATAGAGGAGATATTTATTATGCAGATTTACGTCCAGTAGTAGGATCAGAACAGGGAGGAGTCCGCCCAGTGCTGATTGTTCAGAATGATGTCGGAAATCGTCATAGCCCCACGATTATCTGTGCTGCAATTACGTCAAAAATGAACAAGGCGAAACTTCCGACGCATGTGGAACTGGACGCAGGGAAGTACGATTTGGTCAAGGATTCCGTGGTGCTTCTGGAACAGCTTCGGACCATTGACAAACAGAGGTTGAAAGACAAAGTCTGCCGCCTGGACAGTGAAATTCTTAAAAAAGTAGACAGGGCGCTTGAAATCAGTCTGGAATTGTATACATAAATCTTGACTAATATACGGCAAAATGGTATATTTCAAGTGTTTGCTGAAAGAGTACAAAAGGAAAAAGGAGTCGAATATATGGATGATGGCGGTAGTCCGGTCATAGGACTGATAGTATTTTTGATATTGACGGCGTTTAGCGGCTTATTATATGGGTTTTTAGTTGCGCTGGAGGAAGTCAGCGAGCGCCTGGTGCAGGAACGCCAGGAAGCAGGCGACAAACAGGCGGCGTGGCTGCTTCGTGTCAAGAATGCCCCGTATAAGACCAAGCATGCGATACAGATCATGGTAACCTTTGTCAGCGGCGTTTTCGGAATTTACCAGATACGCCTGCTTGCCGGAATTCTCGTACAGATCTTGTTAAAGGATGGCTCAGAGTCGTATCTGCAAATGCTCTGTTATGCCTTGGCGGTGATTGTTGGGATTTTCCTATTTTCCGTGCTGGGAATCATTGCGCCGCAAAAAATAGCGGCGAGAAAGCCGGAAAGGTGGCTGTTTGCCTTGACGGGCCTTGTCCATGGGATGGTATGTATTTTAAAGCCCTATGCATTTCTTGCAGAACAGGTTTCAAATCTGATCGTACGCATTGTGGGCGTCGATCCCAATGCAAGCATTGATGACGTCACAGAGGAAGAGATCATATCCATGGTCAATGAAGGGCATGTGCAAGGGGTTCTGCAGGCAAGTGAAGCGGAGATGATCCATAACATCTTTGCGTTTGACGATAAAGAAGCCAAAGACATAATGACGCACCGCAAGAACGTGACGGCGGTGGATGGGCAGTGGCAGCTTCGGGAAGTTTTAGAATTTGTGCTCAATGGAAGCAATTCCAGATTTCCGGTTTACCGTGATGACATTGACAATATCATAGGCATTATACATATGAAAGACGTGATGATTGAGAGCAGGAGGGGTCAGTACTTAGACTGGAGGGTGCAAGACATCCCCGGGCTGGTGCGGCAGGCGCAGTTTATCCCGGAAACCAGGAATATCAATGATTTGTTTAAGGGGATGCAGTCTCAGAAGAATCACATGGTTATCGTGGTGGATGAGTATGGGCAGACGGCAGGCATCGTGGCAATGGAGGATATTCTCGAGGAAATCGTGGGAAACATTTTTGATGAATACGATGAAGAGGAGACCGTGATAGTCTCGCAGGCAGACGGAAGCTATCTGATGAGCGGGATGGCGCCGTTTGACGAAGTATGCCGGCTTCTTCAGATTTCTCTGGAAGAACAGGAATTTGAGACATTAAACGGCTTTTTGATTTCCCTGATTGGAAAAATTCCAGCAGACCATGAGAAGTTTGAATTAGATTTTCAGGGATGGAAATTTAAAGTAGAAGCGGTACAAGATAAAATGATTCACACGGCGAGGGTGACAAAGGCGCCGCAAGAAGACTGTGACGACAAGCAAGAACAGGGATAGGAAATAAGCGATAATTTGAGTTTCCCCATTTTGTAATTCATAGTGACAAAAGGTTTCCATCACAAAGTGATGAAAACACTTTGCACATAAAAGCGCTCTGAAAAGCTAGCTTTTCAAGCACTTTTTGTGCAAGATGTCTATGCTGCCAAAGGCAGCAAGACCTTTTGGCACTATGAATTACAAAATGGAGAACTCAAAAAGCGATAAAGCTTGTCAGCCTGTCTGGAATGTGATACAATATACGGCGCAAAAACGTCTACAAGACAGGTAACAAGAGAGATGGAAAAGAGGAGAAGATATGTCAGGACATTCTAAATTTGCAAATATTAAACATAAAAAAGAAAAAAATGACGCAGCGAAAGGCAAGATTTTCACGATCATTGGAAGAGAGATTGCGGTTGCGGTCAAGGAAGGAGGAGCGGATCCCAATAACAATAGCAGGCTGCGTGACGTGATTGCCAAGGCAAAAGCCAATAATATGCCGAACGATACCATTGACCGGGGGATTAAAAAAGCGGCAGGCGATGCAAATTCTGTAAATTATGAGTTTGTGTCTTATGAAGGCTATGGGCCGAACGGCACGGCTATCATTGTGGATGCGCTGACCGACAATAAGAACCGGACGGCGGCAAATGTCCGCAGCGCTTTTACGAAAGGAAATGGTAATGTGGGAACGCCAGGCTGTGTCTCTTACATGTTTGATAAAAAGGGGCAGATCATTATTGACAAAGAGGAGTGTGAGACCGATCCTGACGATTTGATGATGATGGCGCTAGACGCCGGGGCGGAAGATTTTTCGGAAGAGGAAGACAGCTTTGAGGTGATTACCGATCCAGATGCATTCAGTGAAGTTCGCCAGAAGCTGGAAGATGCGGGAATTCCCATGGCTTCTGCAGAAGTTACCATGATTCCACAGACCTGGGTGGAGTTGACCGATGAGACTGCCATCAAAAATCTTCAGAAAACGCTGGATTTGCTGGACGAGGATGATGATGTCCAGGCAGTATACCATAACTGGGAAGAATAATAGGAATAATGATGCCTCTTAAGCAGATCGGGAAGATATCAAATGCTGCTCAAGAGGTATTTTTATGTTGTTGGACATTTTTTCCTAGCCTTGCGGGCGCAGTTGTGCTAAAATGAGAGATAAGGTAAGAGCAGGCAAGCCTGCGGCAGTCATTTTAAGAATTGGAATGTCCATGGCGTTCCTGCATATAATACGATCAGGAGGAGACAAGATGAGCGAGTATCAAATAGAAACAAAATGCATTCAGTCTGGCTGGCATCCCAGGCGGGGAGAACCGAGGGTGCTGCCGATTTATCAGAGCACGACTTTTAAATATGATACCAGTGACCAGATGGGAAGATTGTTTGATTTGGAAGACAGCGGATATTTTTATACCCGTCTGCAGAATCCCACCAATGACGCGGTAGCAGAAAAGATTTGCGAGCTGGAGGGGGGAGTGGCGGCAATGCTTACTTCTTCTGGACAGGCAGCCAATTATTATGCGGTTTTCAATATCTGTGAGGCTGGCGACCATATGATTTGTTCTTCGGCAGTTTATGGCGGGACTTTTAATCTTTTCAGCGCTACGGTTAAGAAGCAAGGGATCGACTGCACGTTCATAGATCCAGATGCTTCTGCTGAAGAGATTGCAGCGGCGTTTCGTCCAAATACCAAGGTACTCTTTGCGGAGACAGTTGCCAATCCGGCATTGGTGGTCCTTGACATCGAAAAGTTTGCCAATGTAGCACATGAGCATGGGGTGCCTTTGATCGTGGATAATACATTTCCAACTCCCATTAACTGTCGTCCAATTGAGTGGGGGGCGGATATTGTGACGCATTCCACTACGAAGTATATGGATGGACACGCTATGTGCGTCGGCGGCTGCATTGTGGACAGTGGCAATTTTGATTGGGACAAATATGCAGATAAATTTCCAGGATTGACACAGCCAGATCCTACCTATCATGGCATCGTTTACACTGAGAAGTTTGGCAAAGGGGCATATATCACGAAGGCAACGGCGCAGATTATGCGAGACTTAGGTTCTATTCAGTCTCCGCAGAATGCATTTTTACTGAACGTAGGATTAGAGACGCTGCATCTTCGGGTTGCGCGCCACTGTGAGAATGCAGCAAAAGTAGCGGAATTCTTAGATGGCAATGACAAGGTTGCATGGGTGAATTACGCTGGCTTGCCAGAGAACAAGTATCATGTGCTGGCGCAAAAATATATGCCAAATGGCACTTGCGGCGTGATTTCCTTTGGTCTTAAGGGGGGCAGGGAGGTATCGGTAGGCTTTATGGACAAATTAAAATTGATAGCCATAGTCACCCATGTCGCAGATGCAAGGACCTGCGTGCTTCATCCGGCAAGCCATACGCATAGGCAGATGACGGAAGAACAGCTGAAAGAGGCAGGGGTGGCTCCCGATTTGATCCGGCTTTCTGTGGGGATTGAAAATGCCGGGGATATTATTGCCGATTTGGCACAGGCATTGGAAACTATATAAATTTTACGTTTTGGAGGATAGAAAATGAGAAAAATTCTGTTTGCAGCATCTGAATGTGTACCATTTATCAAAACGGGAGGGCTTGCGGATGTATGCGGCGCCCTGCCTAAGGAATTTGACAAAAATGAATGGGATATCCGCGTGGTAATTCCAAATTACACTTGTATCCCTGAGCACTGGAGGAACCAGTTTGAGTATGTGACTCATTTTTATATGAGTTGCGGAAACTATATTAAAGAAAAGTATGTGGGAGTCCTTCAGTATAAGATGGACGGAATCACCTATTACTTTATAGACAATCAGGAATATTTTGACTGTTTCCTGCCATACGGGGATATCCGTTTCGACATTGAGAAATTTGTATTTTTTGATAAAGCAGTTCTTTCCATGCTGCCGCTGATCAATTTTCAGCCTCAGATTATCCATTGTCATGACTGGGAAACCGGATTTATTCCAGTATATTTGAAAACAGAGTTTCAGGGAGATATGTTCTTCTGGGGAATGAAGTCGATTGTGACCATTCATAATCTCAAATTCCAGGGGATATGGGATGTAAAGACCATGAAAGGGCTGACGGGCCTTTCATCCAGCTTATTTGTGCCAGATAAGCTTGAATTTAAGAAAGACGCCAACATGCTGAAAGGCGGGTTGGTATATGCCGATTACATTACCACAGTCAGCGATACCTATGCGCAGGAAATACAGACCGATTATTATGGAGAAGGATTAAACGGGCTGCTTTCCGCACGGCATATGGATATGCAGGGGATTGTCAACGGCATTGACTATGATGTCTATAATCCTGCCACCGATGAGAAGCTATATGTAAATTATGACGCCTCCAGCTACCGCAAGAAAAAACCTATGAACAAGGAGAAGCTGCAACAGGAGCTGGGATTGGCAGTGGATAAGAAACGTTACATGATCGGATTGATTTCCAGGCTTACGGACCAGAAAGGGCTTGATCTTATCAATTATGTCATTGAGCGCATTATTGATGATTATACGCAGTTAGTAGTGATTGGAACGGGAGATCCCCAATATGAAAATATGTTCCGTCATTTTGCATGGAAATATCCAGATAAGATTTCTGCAAATATTTGCTATTCTGATGACCTGGCACATAAGCTTTACGGCGCTGCAGACGCATTTTTGATGCCTTCGAGGTTTGAGCCGTGCGGATTGACCCAGATGATCTCTTTCCGTTATGGGACGATTCCAATTGTCCGTGAAACTGGCGGGCTCAAGGATACCGTGCAGGCATACAATGAATATGACAATGTTGGAGACGGATTCTCCTTTTCCAATTATAACGGAGAAGAGATGCTCAAGGTGATTAACTATTCCAAGCATATTTTCTTTGACAAGAAGCGCCAATGGAATCAGATGGTAGACCGTGCCATGGCAAATGATTATTCCTGGAATGCTTCAAAGTTCCGTTACGAAGGACTGTATAAGTATCTAATGGGAGAATGTTAAATATGGGGCCGCCGTGCGAAAAATTTCGTGCGCGGCTCCTTTTTTGATCTCCTAGGAATAAATTTCGCTGTTGTTCCCCATACTAAATATGATTAAGCATGCCAAGGAATAGGCAGAAAGGGAGTTGTATGGAGAAAAGTGTAAATCAGCAGGAAAAAGAAAAGAACGAAAATGAAGAGATCAAGGATATGGGGCAGTTGACCCTGGAACAAAAACAGGGACATAAAATTCACCTGATGTCGATCATAGGAGAAATCGAGGGTCATGAGACTTTGTCCCCTAACGCCAAGACTACGAAGTATGAGCATATTTTGCCAAAGCTTGCCTCGATCGAAGATGATGAAAGCGTGGACGGGGTGATGCTGCTATTGAATACCGTGGGAGGAGATGTGGAATCTGGCCTTGCGATAGCGGAGATGATTTCATCGCTGAGCAAGCCTACGGTGTCACTGGTGCTGGGAGGGAGTCATTCGATCGGAGTTCCCCTTGCGGTTTCTACGGATTATTCTTACATCGTGCCTACTGGCACTATGGTGATTCATCCAGTACGGCTCAATGGGCTGGTAATCGGAGCGCCTCAGACGTATGATTACTTTCAGCAGATGCAGGACAGGATCACAGGATTTGTCGCAGAGCATTGTTTTGCCCCGCAGGAACGTCTGGAACAGATGATGATGAATACCAGTATGCTGACCAAGGACCTGGGCACGATCCTGGTGGGCAGACAGGCAGTCGAGGAGGGGATTATCAATGAAGTGGGGGGGATTGACGAGGCGATGAAGAAACTGCATCAAATGATTGATGAAATCAAGCAAGATGGTAACGAGCTTAGCTCGTGTCCCTAATATTGGCGGTGGATGATCTGTCGCCGAAATGATGAAATATAAAAAGTTTTTGAGTTTCCCCATTTTGCAATTCATAGCGCCAAAAGGTTTCCATCACAAAGTGATGAAAACACTTTGCACATAAAAGCGCTCTGAAAAGCTAGCTTTTCAAGCACTTTTTGTGCAAGATGTCTATGCTGCCAAAGGCAGCAAGACCTTTTGGCGCTATGAATTGCAAAATGGGGAAACTTTAAAAAAGTTGTAATGACATTTTCTCTCAATTGTGCTACACTATAAATTGTGTGCTTGCTTAATGGGATTCGATATTTAGGAGGAAATGTTATGGCGGCAAAGCCTCAGAATAAAAATGGCAGAAATAGTTCGACAGCAAGAGGGGGAGGCGCAAGGGGAAACAGCAAGAATCCTTCCGAAGGACAAGCGGTATCGTTCCGCAGCGAAGTGATTCTCCTTGCAGTTCTGGCAGCGTGTATTTTGCTGTTTATCAGCAACTTTGGAATTGGAGGGTTTATCGGGGAAAAAATCAGCATGGTCAACTTTGGACTGTTTGGATTGATGGCATATCTAGTGCCTGTCGGTATCTTTATAGGGACGGCGTTTGTGATTTCAAATCAGAATAATGGCATTGCCGTGATCAAGCTGGTTGCGGGAATTTTATTTGTGTCCTTTTTGTGCTTATTTGTGGAATTGGTGATAAGCGGGGGCGGCGGTTTTTCGGTGAAGAAATCTTTTCTATATGCTGCAGGACATAAAAGTGGCGGCGGCGCGTTGGGAGGGCTTCTTGCTAGTGCGCTGTGCCCTGCGATTGGAAAGGTCGGAACTTATGTCGTAGATGTGATCACGCTAATCATTTCGATGGTTCTTTTGACAGAGCGGTCCTTTTTCGGAGAGGTGAAAAAGGGCGGACGCAAAGTTTATCATACTGCGGTCAAAGATGCGGCAAGACGCAGAGAAGCCCGTGAACTGCAAAGAGAGGAATTGGCGCTTCGCAGAGAAGAAATAGCGCAGCAGCGAGAGCAATTGGCACAGAGGCGCATCGATAAAAAGGTGGAAGGGGTGGCTTTGAACACCAAGATCAGCCCGTCGTCTTCAAAACATTCTGATAATCTCAGCGAATTGAAAATTCCTATAGAAGCAGAGGAACTTGATGAAAAGAAGCCTGCGGCGAGAAACAGCAAGATTTTCGAGAGAAAAAAGAGAGAGAAAACAGAAATATCTGGGGAACCAGTGGTAGTAGAAAAAGTACATAGGAAACCAAAAAGCAATGGCACAAGCCCACAGAGCGCAGAATCACAAGAAATGGCTTTGGAATCAGAAGTTCCATATTATGAAGAACAGGAAATTTTTGTTCCCAAACAGGAAGAACCAGCATTGCTAGAACGGGAACTTCAGGAAATCTCAGATAATCTTGGCGAAGCAGTCTTGGAGTTTTCCACAATGCAGGGCAAAGAAGAGGCTTTCGACATAGCGGCAACGCAAGAGCAAATTTCTGTGGAAGATCAAGTTCTGGCAGAGCAACAAATTGCAGTGGAAGATCAGATTCCAGTAAAAGATCAAGTTGTAGTGGAACATCAAGCTCCAGCAGAGGGTGAACATTCCATGGGAGGACAGTATGTAAAGCCGCCCATTGCGTTGCTGACAAAGGGGAATGCGGCGCAAAAAGACAATCGGCAGCAGCTTCAGGAAACAGCTTTGCAGCTTCAGCAAATCTTGAAAAATTTCGGGGTTAACGTAATCGTCACTGACGTTAGTTGCGGTCCAAGCGTTACTCGCTATGAGCTTCAGCCAGAACTTGGAGTCAAGGTCAGCAAAATCGTAAATCTTTCCGATGATATCAAGCTAAATCTTGCAGCGGCCGATATCAGGATAGAGGCGCCGATTCCTGGCAAAGCGGCGGTGGGTATCGAGGTTCCCAATAAAAAAACAGTCATGGTACGTTTCCGGGAACTGATCGAGGCGCAAGAATTTCAGGATCATGGTTCCAGCATTTGTTTCACGGCAGGCAAGGACATTGGCGGGCAGGTGATCGTTGCAGACATAGCAAAAATGCCTCATCTTCTCATCGCAGGAGCCACCGGGTCTGGAAAATCGGTATGCATCAATACGATCATCATGAGCATTTTGTATAAAGCGAACCCAGAGGACGTAAAGCTGATCCTGATTGACCCTAAAGTAGTGGAGCTTAGCGTATACAATGGGATTCCCCATTTGTTTATTCCGGTCGTGACGGATCCTAAAAAGGCGGCTGGCGCACTGCATTGGGCAGTGGCGGAAATGACAGACCGTTATCAGAAGTTTGCAGATTATCAAGTGCGTGACTTAAAAGGCTATAACCAAAAAGTCGAAGCCATCAAGGATGTGGAGGATGACTCCAAGCCTACGAAGCTGCCACAGATTGTAATCGTGGTGGACGAGCTGGCGGACCTTATGATGGTGGCGCCAGGGGACGTCGAAGATGCCATCTGCCGTCTGGCACAGCTTGCCAGGGCTGCAGGGATCCATCTGATTATTGCCACGCAGCGTCCGTCTGTGGATGTCATCACTGGCCTGATTAAGGCGAATATGCCCTCGAGGATTGCATTTTCCGTATCTTCCGGCGTGGATTCCAGAACGATACTGGATATGAACGGCGCCGAGAAATTGCTTGGAAATGGAGATATGCTGTTTTACCCACAAGGATATCAGAAACCCCTGCGTGTCCAAGGTCCTTTTGTTTCTGACTCAGAGGTAGAGGCAGTGGTCGATTTTCTTAAAAAACAGAGCACCGTGATATACAATGAGGAAATTGAAGAGAAGATGAATACGGTCTCCATTTCTTCCGGGGGTTCTGGCGCTTTAGGCGGCAATGAACGGGACGCCTATTTTGTAGAAGCGGGAAAATTCGTGATTGAGAAGCAAAAAGGCTCAATCGGCATGTTGCAGCGCATGTTTAAAATTGGTTTTAACCGGGCGGCAAGGATTATGGACCAGTTAGAAGAAGCAGGGGTGGTAGGACCGGAGGAGGGGACGAAAGCGAGAAAAATCCTCATGTCCCAGGAACAGTTTCAAGAATATGTGGACGAGTATGTGTAGAGTATGGTATCATCAGTCATGCAAGACAAAGAGAGTGAGTTACCAATGTTAACAATTTGAAAACGGGAGGAAGAAGATGAAGACTGATATTCAAATTGCACAGGAAGCGGAAATGACGCACATCCGTGAAGTGGCGGCGCAGCTAGGAATCCAGGAAGATGAATTGGAGCTTTATGGAAAGTATAAGGCGAAGCTCTCGGATCAATTGATGGAAAAGGTAAAAGGCAACCAGGATGGCAAACTCATCTTAGTAACGGCGATTAATCCTACCCCTGCAGGAGAAGGGAAGACTACGACTAGCGTAGGACTGGGGGAAGCGTTTGGAAGGCTTGGGAAAAAGGCGGTTCTGGCGCTTCGGGAACCATCGCTTGGCCCCTGTTTTGGAATCAAAGGCGGAGCGGCGGGTGGCGGATATGCCCAGGTAGTGCCCATGGAGGATTTAAATCTGCATTTTACCGGGGACTTTCATGCAATTACCTCTGCAAACAACTTGCTTGCCGCCTTATTGGACAATCATATTCAGCAGGGCAATGAGCTGCGTATCGATCCCCGTCAGGTAGTATGGAAACGATGTCTTGACATGAACGACCGGGTGCTGCGCAATGTGGTAGTGGGGCTTGGGAGCAAGATGGACGGAATGGTGCGCGAGGATCACTTTGTGATAACCGTTGCCTCAGAGATCATGGCGGTGTTATGTCTTGCAGATGATATGGCGGATTTGAAAAAGCGGCTTGGCAGAATGATTGTGGCATATGATTTTGAGGGAAAGCCAGTGACCGCAAATGATCTCAAAGCGACAGGGGCGATGGCTGCCCTGCTAAAAGACGCCATGAAGCCGAATTTGATACAGACCTTGGAACATACGCCTGCCATCGTGCATGGGGGACCGTTTGCCAATATCGCACATGGCTGCAATAGCGTCCGTGCTACTAAGACGGCATTGAAGCTTGCAGATTATGTGGTTACAGAGGCAGGTTTTGGCGCAGATCTGGGGGCGGAGAAATTTTTGGATATCAAGTGCCGCATGGCAGGCTTAAAGCCGGATGCCGTGGTCTTAGTGGCAACGGTGCGCGCGCTGAAATATAACGGAGGAGTGGCGAAGGCAGAGTTGTCTCAGGAAAATATCGACGCATTAAAGCGCGGGATTGTAAACTTGGAAAAACATATTGAAAATCTTCAAAAGTACAAGGTTCCGGTCGTCGTTACATTGAATTCTTTTCTCTCAGACACGAAGGCTGAGACAGATTATGTGGAGCAATTCTGCAAAGACAGGGGATGTGAATTTGCGCTGTCAGAAGTGTGGGAGAAAGGCGGAGAAGGCGGGATCGCCCTTGCTGAAAAGGTCTTAAAGACTTTAGAGCAAAAAGAGTGTCATTTTAAGCCCCTTTACGAAGACGGCTTGTCCTTGACAGAGAAGATTGAGACCGTGGCAAAGGAAATTTATGGTGCAGACGGCGTGAGCTATGCTCCGGCTGCCTTAAAGGAATTAAAGAGGATAGAAGAACTGGGGATGAGAGAATTTCCGGTTTGTATGGCGAAAACGCAGTACTCGCTGTCGGATGATCAGGCGAAGCTTGGGCGCCCCCAAGGCTTTACTGTGAATGTCCGGGAAGTGTATGTCTCTGCGGGAGCAGGCTTTGTAGTGGCGGTTACCGGAGCGATTATGACGATGCCTGGATTGGGAAAGACTCCGGCGGCATATGGGATTGATGTCAGCGATGAAGGCGTGATTACCGGATTGTTTTAAGTGTTTATGCAAGAAAGGAAGATAAGCAATGGCAGAAATCATTGATGGAAAAAAGATTTCACAGCAGATTAAAGATGAATTGAAAGAGAGGGCGGCAGTTCTTCGGGCGCAAGGCAAGACAGGAGCCTTGGCGGTAATCCAGGTTGGGGCGGACCCGGCATCTTGCGTATATGTGCGCAATAAGAAAAACGCATGTGCCTATATTGGCATTGAATCACTTGCCTATGAATTGCCTGAAGATACCAAGGAAGAGGAATTGCTTAAGCTGATTGAAGAATTGAACCAAAAAGAACAGGTGAAAGGAATTTTGGTGCAGCTGCCGCTTCCAAAACATATCTGCGAAGACAAGGTTATTCAAGCCATCAGTCCTAAGAAAGACGTGGACGGATTCCATCCCCAAAGCGTAGGGGCAATGACTATTGGAGAGCCGGGATTTTTGCCTTGTACGCCGGCTGGGATTATTGAGCTTATAAAGCGTTCTGGGATAGAGATTGCAGGAAAGCATTGCGTAATAATTGGAAGGAGCAATATTGTCGGCAAGCCAATGGCGCTTTTAATGCTCCGGGAAAACGCCACCGTGACAATTACGCATTCCAAGACTAAGAATCTTCCCGAATTGTGCAAGCAGGCGGATATATTAATCGTGGCTATGGGAAAGCCACGGTTTATCGGCGCAGAGTATGTGAAAGAAAAAGCGGTGATCATCGACGTAGGGATACACAGGGATGAGAACAATAAGTTGTGCGGAGACGTAATATTTGAAGAAGCAGAGCCTATAGCGTCTGCGATTACCCCGGTTCCAGGCGGCGTCGGACCGATGACGATCGCAATGCTGATGAGTAACTGTGTGCAGAGTATAGAAGAGGGCTAGGAATGAAGTGTGCAAATTGTGGAGCAGAGTTGAAAGTGGGGTCCATTTACTGTTATGTCTGTGGAAAAGAAGCCCAGATTGTATCCGATTACAATTTGCTGGAAGATGATTTCCTGCGTGACGTACTAAAGGAAAAAGAAAAGAAAATTGCCGAGCAGACAGCCGAGGAGATTATCAAGAGACAGGATAAAGCTGCCAAAGCTGGCAGTGAACAACCAGGGAAAAAATCCTCTAAAGCTGGCGGCGAACAGTCAGGGAAAAAAGTTTCCAAAGCTTTGGGTGATCAGCCGGCAAAGAAGGCAAAAGGAAACCGCAGAATTAAGAAACGCGTGGTTTTTGCAGTTGCTTCTATGATTCTCTTGATTATCCTGATCACAGCGATTTTCCTACTCGTAAATCATGGCAGGGAAAATTCCTATGATTATCAGATGCAACGGGCGAGGGAATATCAGCAGCAGAGAAATTACAGGGAAGCGGAACGTCATGTGCTGCGCGCGCTTGAATTAAATTCCGACAGCCTGGAGGCGCAGCTTTTTCTTGCAGATATCTATGTGCTTAGAGGAGAAGATAAGAAAGCCGTTGCATTGTTGGAGAAGCTTCTGAAAGAACATCAGGATTCTCTGGAGATTTATCAGAAGCTGATTGACCTGTATGAGGAGCAGGGAGATTACGAGCTTATTTGCGGGCTGATCGAGGCGACAGATGACGAGGAAGTTTTGGAACTGTTATCTTCGTATATTCCTGATATGCCGAAATTTGACCTGGAAGAGGGGGTTTATACGGAGCCAATTTCGGTAGAAATTCTCAAGGAGGGAGATTGCAGCATTTACTATACAGTCAACGGTTCGGATCCCAGGCAGGGAATCGAGTATCAGGAGCCAATTGCAGTAAGTCCAGGAGACAAAATGCTGATCCGTGCCATAACTTGCAGTCCCTACGGCGTATTTAGCCAAGAGATAGAAGGCATGTTTCAAGTGGAACTTGAGAAACCGGAAGTTCCTAATGTAAATCCAGACGGAGGAAATTTTTATGCTCCGCAGAGCATTCATGTCGTGGTGCCAGAGGGATGTAAAGTTTATTATACTTGGGATGGCACGGAACCAACCATGTCTTCAGAACAGTATCTCCAGCCAATGGCTATACCAGAGGGAAATAATATCTTGTCTTTAGTCTTAGTAGATCAATATGGCATGCGTTCAGATGTGTTAAGGTGTAATTACATTTATCTTCCGTAAGCGGCAATATTTGAAAAAGCATGGGGCTGTCGCACGAATACATTCACTTATTCAAAAGGTCTTGCCGCTTATGCGGCAAAGACAGAATGCACAAAATCACTCTGGGAAGCTAGCTTCCCAGAGTGATTTTGTGTATTTTGTTTGCATTGCTTTGCAATGTAAGCTTTTTAAACAAGTGAATGTATTCGTGTGACAGCCCCTGTCTTTAACGTCTTAATACTTAGGATAAAAAGCCTTTCAGACAGGATTCTTTCTTGAGAAACTTGCCTTTAGGCGCCAATTGGTATATGATAAAAGAAAATATTTTAAGGATGTGACACATGAAAGACTTAAATGAAATCCGGGAAGAAATTGATCAGATAGACAGCCAGATCGTGGCGCTGTACGAGGAGCGGATGCGGCGTGCCGCAGAGGTGGCAAAGTACAAGCTCTCTATGGGAAAACAGGTGCTGGACAAGCAGAGAGAGGCGCAAAAACTGGAAAAGCTTAAGGCGCTGGTTCAAGAGGAGGAGAACCGATACGGGGTGGGGGAACTGTTTGAGCAGATTATGGCTATGAGCCGTAAACGCCAGTATCAGCTTTTAAATCAGCATGGACAGATGCAGGAACTTGGATTTATACAGGTAGACTGTCTTCCATTTCATACAGGCAAGGTGGTCTATCAGGGGGTGGAAGGCGCCTACAGCCAGATTGCCATGAACGCCTATTTTGGAGAGCATACTCTCAGCTTTCATGTGGATTCCTGGCGTGAGGCGATGGAATCCATACAAAGAGGAGAGGCCGATTACGCAGTGCTTCCCATTGAAAATTCTTCAGCCGGAGTTGTAGGAGAAAATTTTGACCTTTTAGTGGAATATGACAATTATATCGTGGCAGAACAGACGATTAAGGTAGAACATGCTTTGCTGGGCCTGCCAGAATCAGAAATCTCTGATATTCAAGTTGTCTGTTCCCATCCCCAGGCGCTGATGCAGAGCATGGATTTTCTAGAGCAGCATAAAACGTGGCAGAAAGAGCCTGTGGCAAACACCGCTGTTGCTGCAAAGCAGGTCCTTGCGGATAACCGCAAGGAGCAGGCTGCCATTGCCAGTTCTTTGACGGCAGATTTATATGGCCTTAAGATCTTAAAGGATCACATTAACTACAGTGAAGACAACAGCACCCGTTTTATTATTGTAGGAGGCGAAAAGTTAAGGAGGAAGGGGGCGGGGAAGGTTAGCATCTGTTTTGAGGCTGCTCATGAAAGCGGTTCCTTATACCGGTTGCTATCACACTTCATCTTTAACAACTTGAACATGGTAAAAATTGAATCACGCCCCATTAAGGACAGGAGCTTTGAGTACCGCTTTTTTGTGGATCTGGAAGGAAGCTTGGATGATGGCGCCATGCAGAACGCATTAAAGGGACTGCTAGAGGAAGCTCTTTATGTGAAAGTGCTGGGAAATTATTAAAGCGAGGTAGGGCAGATGGGCAATGTATCAGATATGATATTATATAGGGACATGAAGCCAGGACAGATCTTTCAAGATATGACTTCGGTCATGGAACATTATGGCATTAATCATTATAACAGGGAGGAGATTCGTTCCCTGTGCTTTGCGGTTTTCCATAATCTGATTGAACTGGCTGCAGACCATGGGTTTGAAGGAAACTTGTGGCATAATTATCTGACGTTTTTAATTATTAATCATGAAAATGCGTACAGCAGGGCATGTGAGAAGCGAGGCAGTGTTTCTGGCAGCATAAATGAGTTGGCATACCATGATTTTTCAGTGTTTCGGGAGCTGTTTGAGTTTGATTTTCAAGCGCTTGCCACAGAGCTGGATATGCCACAACTTATCTTGCTTGTCAACTATCAGCGCAGCGGACTAGGCGGCATTGTCTTTAATCACCGTATCAGGGACCGGATCTGCGGTTTGAGCATTCAGCTGGCAGGCACGCTTACGGTGGAAGAATTTCAGGAAGAAGTGACGGAGTTTTACAAGGAATTTGGCGTAGGGAAGCTCGGACTGCATAAAGCGTTTCGCATTGAGCGTTGCCAGCAGCAAGTACGGATTGTCCCGATCACCAATATTACGCATATCCATCTTTCCGACCTGGTAGGGTATGAGAATGCAAAAAAGAAACTGATTGACAATACAGAGGCTTTTGTGTGTGGAAGACAGGCAAACAACTGCCTGTTGTTTGGGGACGCTGGAACAGGCAAATCCACTAGCATAAAAGCGATCATCAATCAATATTATTCGCAAGGGCTTCGGATGATTGAGGTCTATAAGCATCAGTTCCAGGATTTGAATGCCGTAATTGCCCAGATTAAGAATCGCAATTATAAATTTATCATATATATGGATGATCTTTCTTTTGAGGAATTTGAGGTAGAATATAAGTATTTGAAAGCAGTGATTGAAGGCGGACTGGAGAAGAAGCCCGAAAACGTGCTCATCTATGCAACCTCTAACAGACGCCATCTGGTGCGCGAAAAGTTCAGCGATAAAGAGGAGCGGGATGACGATCTGCATACCAGGGACACTGTGCAAGAAAAGCTGTCTTTGGTATCCAGGTTTGGGGTTACGGTTTATTTTGGCTCGCCCGATAAAAAGGAATTCCATGAGATTGTGCGCAGCCTGGCAAAGAAACATCAGATTAAAATGCAAGAGGAGGAGCTTCTTTTGGAAGCGGACAGATGGGAGTTAAACCATGGCGGCTTATCTGGAAGATGTGCGCAGCAATTTATCAATTATCTGCTGGGAAAACAGTAAATTTGGGAAGGAGAGGCTATGAAAATTACAACATTTGCAGCAATTTATATCGGTTCTTATGAAGTGAGCATGAAGATTTTCGAAATCAGCGGCAGACGAAAAATCCACGCGGTGGACTATCTGCGCAGTCGCCTGGAATTGGGGCGGGACGCCTATAACAAAGGAATCATCGGATATCAGCTGGTAGAGGAGCTTTGCCAGATTTTAAAAGAATTTCATTTGATTATGGAAGGATATAAGGTAGGTGATTACAGGGCATATGCAGGCAATGTGTTGCGGGCAGTAAGCAACGAACTGTTCATCCTAGACCAGATTCGGCTCCGTACCCATATCGACGTCACGGTAATCAGCAACTCGGAACATCGTTTTTTAAGTTATAAGTCGTTGGCGGCAGATCCAGGTTTTGAAAAAATGATTCAGAAAGGCACTGTCGTCGTGGATGTAGGCGGCGGCAGCATGCAGATTACGCTGTTTCGGGAAGGGACGGCGGTGACAACGCAGCATATTGAGCTGGGGATCATGCGGATCTGGGAAAAACTGGCTCAGATTCGGAATATGGTTTCGCACTATGAGCCGCAGATTCAGGAGCTGATTGATAAAGAGCTGGAGATTTTCAAACGGCTGTACCTGTCGGACCAGGAAATAAAATATGTGATTTTGATGGGGGATTATATTGGCGAGATGGTAAAAGGATTTTCCAAAAAAGAGGAGGACGGAACCATCGAGAGCGAGCGTTTTTTGAAATTGCTGAACAAATGGCATAAGAAATCACCAGAAGAGCTGTCCAGAGAGCTCAATCTTGCCAATGACCATGATCCTTTGATCTTGCCCTCCGTGGTGTTATATAAACGGCTGACAGAAGAGATGAACGCTGATTATATCTGGGTTCCAGGCGTGGGGATCAATGACGGCATTGTCTGTGATTATGCAGAACAGAATCGCATGATCCGTTTTGCGCATGATTTCAAGGAAGATATTCTTGCGGCTTCCAGGAATCTTGCCGAGCGGTATCAAAGTTATTCCAGTCACACAAAAGCAGTCCTCTTCATGAGCACTGTGATTTTCGACGCTATGAAGAAAGTGCACGGCATGGGAAAAAGAGAACGCCTGCTGCTGCAGGTAGCGGCGATTTTGCATGACTGTGGCAGGTATGTAAGCCTGGTGAACCAGTCGGAATGCTCCTATCGCATCATCATGGCGTCTGAGATCATCGGGATGACGCATTTGGAGCGGGAGATTGTGGCAAGCGCCGTAAAATACAGCGCTCTGCCGATGCTGCCCTATGAAAGCCTCAGCAGCAAAATGGATCAGAAAAGCTATATGATTGTCGCAAAGCTGATGGCAATTTTAAAGATTGCCAATGCCATGGACCGAAGCCATAAACAGAAATTTAAGAACATCAAAGCGGCGCTCAAAGATAAAGAACTGCTGATTACCATCGAGACAGAGGAAAGCATGATACTGGAGAAAGGTTTATTTTCCTCCTATGCGGATTCTTTCGAGGAAGTATTCAGCGTTATGCCTAAGATAAAAGAGAAAAGAGTATTTTAGCAGGAGGTAGCAAATGGAAAAAGAAAAGGATTATCTGAAACCAGAATATTATGAGAACCGGGAATTGAGCTGGCTGAAATTTAATCACCGGGTGTTGAATGAAGCGAGAGATAAGTCGATTCCTTTGTTAGAGAGACTTAAGTTTGTAAGTATCACATCGTCAAACCTCGATGAATTTTTTATGGTCAGGGTCGCATCTTTGAAAGACATGGTTCACGCAGGTTACAAGAAGAAAGACATTGCAGGCATGACAGCGCAAGAGCAATTGGATGCCATCAATCAGGACACCCGCGCGCTGGTAGAACTGCAGTACTCCACTTATAGCCGTTCTTTAGTGCCGCTGCTTCACAGCCAGGGAATTGAAATTGTCAATGCGCATGAAGAGCTGACGCCAGAGCAGGCAGCGTATGTGGATCATTATTTTCAGGAAAATGTCTATCCAGTCCTTACGCCTATGGCTGTTGACGCTTCCCGGCCGTTTCCTTTGATTCGCAATAAGTCTTTGAACATTGCGGCTCTTCTTTCTAAAAAAGATGAGAAAAAGGCAGAGACAGAGTTTGCGACAGTCCAGGTTCCTTCCGTGCTGCCGCGGATCATCCAGATACCGTCCACGGCAGATGGCATGCAAACGTTTCTTTTGCTAGAGCAGGTGATAGAGCGGAACATTCATCAGCTTTTTTTGAATTACCATGTGCTCTGCGCTTATCCATACCGAATTATGCGGAATGCGGATCTAAGCATTGACGAAGATGAAGCAGAAGATTTGCTACAGGAAATCCAAAAACAGTTAAAGAAGCGGCAGTGGGGAGAGGTCATCCGTCTGGAAGTGGAAGAAAAGATTGATAAGCGACTGCTGAAAATTCTGGAGCAGGATTTACATATTGCATCTGAAGACATCTATAAAATCGCAGGCCCGCTAGATTTGACATTCCTGATGAAAATGTATGGGATTGAAGGCAAGGATGAACTGCGCTATCCGCCCTATAAGCCGCAGCGAGTGCCGCAGATCGTGCCAGGAGAGGATATCTTTGCAGCGATCCGCAAGGGGGATATTCTGTTGCATCACCCTTACCAGACCTTCGACCCGGTGGTAGATTTTATCCGCCAGGCTTCTATGGATCCAGATGTGCTTGCCATCAAGCAGACTTTGTACCGGGTCAGCGGCAATTCCCCGATTATTGCGTCACTGGCGCAAGCGGCGGAGAATGGAAAACAAGTATCGGTGCTGGTAGAATTGAAAGCGCGCTTTGATGAGGAGAATAACATTGTCTGGGCGAAAAAGCTGGAAAAAGCAGGATGCCATGTAATTTATGGATTGGTGGGATTAAAGACCCACAGCAAGATTGCGCTGGTAGTCCGCAAGGAAGAGGATGGCATTCGCAGGTATGTGCATCTGGGAACCGGAAATTATAACGATTCCACGGCAAAATTATATACAGACCTTGGCATTTTCACTTGTTCCGAAGCCATTGGGGAAGATGCGACGGCAGTGTTCAATATGCTTTCGGGTTATTCAGAGCCCCTTTCCTGGAACAAGCTGGTAGTAGCTCCTATCTGGCTGCGAAAACGTTTCCTGAAACTGATCCGCAGGGAAATGAAACACGCCCAGGAAGGAAGGGAAGCGTATATCAAGGCAAAAATGAATTCCCTCTGTGACAGAGATGTGATAGCGGCGCTGTATGAGGCTTCTGCGGCAGGCGTAAAGATTGAATTGGTAATCCGCGGGATCTGCTGTTTGAAGACAGGAATTCCCGAAATTAGCGAGAATATCACCGTGCATTCCATCGTAGGCAATTTCTTGGAACACAGTCGGATTTTCTGGTTTCACAATGACGGACAGGAAGAAATTTATATGGGAAGCGCAGACTGGATGCCTAGAAACTTGGATCGGCGTGTGGAGATTATGTTCCCAGTAGAAGACGAGAAGCTAATGGATCAGGTACGTCATGTACTGGGAACGCAGCTTGCTGATAATACGAAGGCACATATCCTAAAGCCTGACGGCAAATATGATAAAATAGACAAACGGGGAAAGAAGCTGGTCAATTCCCAGGAACAGTTTTGCCAGGAGGCAAAGGATGCAGTGCCCAAGAAAGTGAATGCTTATCAGGACCGGGTTTTTGTCCCAGCGGAGCCAGTGGAGTGATATTCTTTTATCTCTTCCAGAATATGATAAGGAATGTTGAGATTGCCCTTTCCTGTTCCTAAATGGATTTCAGGCTTGTTGGCGCCATGGAAGTCGGAGCCGCCGCTGATTAAAAGATCAAATTCCTGTGCAAGGGCTTGCATGTTTTTTTCATCTGCAGGCGAATTTTTAGAATAGAGGGCCTCCAATCCCACAAGCCCGGCGTCTTTTAAGCGCCTGGTAAAGTCGCGCAGCCTGTCGTGATTCATATGACATAGGACGGGATGGGCGAAAAATGCAAGGCCCCCGCCCATTTGGATCAGCTTGATCGCTTCAAAGGGCGTAATCTTTTCACGGGGGACATAGCAGCGGCAGTCGTCTCCCAGATACTTGGCGAACACGGTTTTGCGGTCTTTGACAAAGCCGTGTTCCACCAGGTATTTTCCAAAATGCGCTCGTGTAATTACGCTGTCAGGGTTTTCAGCATATAAGGCTTCCATGGTGATGTCAAAGCCCTCTTGCTGAAGCAGACGTATCATTTTTTCATTGCGCTTGTCCCTGCCGTCTACAAATTCCGTTAGCTTTGCCAGAAATTCGGGGTTGCTCTCATCAAAGTAGTAGCCTAAGATATGCACTTCCTGTTCCTGGTAATCGGTGGACAGCTCGACGCCGGGCACCAGTTCCAGCCCCAGTTGTTCGGCGATGGGACGTGCTTTGGCAATACCGCCGATAGTGTCGTGATCTGTTAGGGAAATGGCGGACAATCCGATTTCCTTGGCGTGGCGCATCAATGCTTCCGGGGTCAGGGTGCCGTCTGATTCTGTAGAATGGGTGTGCAGGTCAATCTGCTTGTTTGCTAATTCTGTCATGTGATTTCCTTTCTAAAAATGTTATAAACGTGTACTGATTATATAGTTTAGCAGAAGTGATGTTGTTTGAAAAGGGAAGAGCTTGAAAAATTTTTAGTTCCCTATTTTGGGATTCGGAAAAATTTGAGTTTCCGCATTTTGTATTTTATAGCATTGAAATGAGGCTGTCGCAGGCATATACTCGCTTGTTCAAGAGGTTTGCATTGCTTTGCAATGTAAACAAAATGCACAAAAGTCATCTTGGAAAGCTAGCTTTCCAGAGTGATTTTTGTGCATTCTGTCTTTGCCGCATGAGCGGCAAGACCTTTTGAACAAGCGAGTATATGCCTGCGACAGCCTCAAAAGGCACAAAGATTATCTTGGGAAGCTAGCTTCCCAGAATAATCAAGCAGAAAAAACTTGACATGTGCTTTCAAACGTGATAAAGTAACAGAGTTGTAAGAAGAAAGAAGTAGGGTATCCGCTCTCACCTTAGCACGAATGCGTGTCTATGGTTCATATTCTGTTTACGGCTCGCTTTAGCTGTAAGTACATTTAGAATATAAAGTGGATAGTCTGCCTATCCACTTTTTTTGCAGTATCTGAATGGAGGACAGGAAGATACATACAGTGTTAAATTAATTTTTGGAGGTGTACGACCATTAGCGAGTTAATGATTAATGAACAAATCAAGGATAAGGAAGTTCGTCTGATTGGCCAGGACGGTGAACAGCTTGGCATTATGCCTGTGCGGGAAGCGATGAAGCTTGCGCTGGATGCGGAGCTTGATCTGGTGAAGATTGCCCCGGGGGCGAAGCCGCCAGTGTGCAAGATTATTGATTATGGAAAATACAGATATGAGCTTGTCAGAAAAGAGAAAGAAGCCAAGAAGAAGCAGAAAACTGTTGAGATCAAAGAGATCCGTTTGTCACCGAATATTGAGAGCAATGATCTCAATACCAAAATTAATGCAGCAAAGAAATTTATTTTGAAAGGCAATAAGGTAAAGATTACTTTACGTTTTCGCGGCAGGGAAATGGCGCACATACAGAACAGTAAACATATTCTGGATGACTTTGCCCAGGAGCTGGCAGAGATTGCCACAGTGGAAAAGGCACCGAAATTGGAAGGGCGCAGTATGAGCATTGTGCTGACGGAAAAGAAATAACGGACATTAAGGAGGAATTTAAAATGCCAAAAATGAAAACAAGCAAATCAGCAGCAAAACGTTTTAAAAAGACTGGAACTGGAAAGTTAAAAAGAAATAAAGCTTATAAGAGCCATATCTTGACAAAGAAGTCTGCAAAGAGAAAGAGGAATCTTAGAAAGTCAACGGTCACGGACGCTACAAACGTTAAGAATATGAAGAGGATTTTACCGTATTTGTAAGAACGAGTTAAGGAGGAATAGAAGTTATGGCAAGAATTAAAGGCGGTTTAAATGCGAGAAAGAAGCATAATAGAGTGTTAAAGCTGGCAAAGGGATACAGAGGAGCGCGCAGCAAGCAGTACAGAGTGGCAAAACAGTCTGTCATGAGGGCGTTGGCTACTTCTTATGCAGGCAGAAAGCAGAGAAAGAGACAGTTCCGTCAGCTCTGGATTGCACGTATCAATGCGGCAGCGAGAATGAATGGACTGTCCTACAGCAAGTTTATGCATGGATTGAAGCTGGCAGGGGTGGAAGTGAACCGCAAGATGCTGGCAGAGATGGCAGTAAATGACGCAGAAGGCTTTGCGACTTTGGCGAAGTTGGCGCAGGTAAAGCTGGAAGGTTAATGTAGTAACAGTTCAGCCATCCCTGATATTGGCGATGAACAGAACGTTTCATAAGCCTGAGACAGGAGCTGCAAAGCAGCAGATCGTTTGCCCGGCAGGCGGTTTGTGTTTGCTTGAGCGATGGTGAGCTGAACTGTTATAAATTTGTAAAAAAAAGTTGAAAAAAGTACTTGACATATTCGAAATCAGCATGTATAATAAGCTTGTTGAGTTCGAGAGAATAAGATAACATGGCTCGTTGGTCAAGCGGTCAAGACGCCGCCCTCTCACGGCGGAAACAGGGGTTCGATTCCCCTACGAGCTGTTAGCTATTAATAGAATAGCCCAACCCGCAAGACGCTGAAGGAATCTGTAATATGATACTTCAGTGTTTTTGTTTTATCCCATAAGATAAAACTCTTCCATGGGGCATGCGCGCTCGTGCGAGTGGAAGAGTCGCTAAGCGACTGCGCCTGGCGCAGCAAAGCGTCAGGAAATATAAATTCTCCTTGCATTTTGGAATGCTAAGTGCTATCATATATATGATAACTATATAAACTTAGACTTGAGAGTGGGTATTTGCCCACTCTCAATTTTATGTGCAGGCAGGTGCTTGTCTGGAAGATGAAAAAGCAGATAAGAGGAAAGAAGGTGTAGCAATGTCAAGAAGAGAGGCATATGAGCAGAAAACAGAGGAACTCCTTGCTCCGATCATAGAAGAATATCAATTTGAGCTGGTGGATGTAGAATATGTGAAAGAAGGAGGCAACTGGTATCTGCGGGCCTATATAGATAAAGAAGGCGGAATTACAGTGGATGATTGTGAGCTTGTGAGCCGCAGGATGAGCGATTTACTGGATGAAAAGGATTTTATCGAGGAATCTTATATATTTGAAGTAAGTTCTCCAGGGTTAGGCAGACCTTTGAAGAAAGAGAAAGATTATCAGCGCAGCATGGGAGAAAGATTGGAAATCCGCACTTACCGTGCCATTAATAAACAAAAAGAATTTTATGGAATTTTAAAGTCTTTCGATGCGGCGACAGTAATGATAGTACTGGATGATGGGACAGAGATGACCTTTGCGAAATCAGAGATTGCATTGATTCGTCTGGCTTTTGATTTTTAGAATGCGCAAAATAACAGAAAAACTATTCAGGAGGATAAAAAAATGAACAATGAGTTATTAGAAGCGTTAAATATACTGGAAAAAGAAAAGGATATCAGCAAAGATACTTTATTAGAGGCCATTGAAAATTCACTGATTACTGCCTGCAAGAACCATTTCGGAAAATCGGATAACATTAAAATAGATATGAACCCCAAGACTTGTGAGTTTCATGTATATGCGGAAAAGACCGTCGTGGAAGAGGTGGAAGATCCGGTACTGGAGATCAGTTTGGGCAATGCTAGGATGATTGATTCCAAGTATTGCGTCGGAGATGTCGTAAATGTTGAAGTCAAATCAAAAGAATTTGGACGAATCACCACCCAGAATGCCAAGAACGTGATACTTCAGAAGATCCGCGAGGAAGAAAGAAAGGTCTTGTTTGACCAATATTATGGAAAAGAAAAGGACGTGGTGACAGGAATCGTGCAGCGTTATGTAGGTAAGAATATCAGCATTAATCTGGGCAAGGTGGATGCCGTGCTAAGTGAAAACGAGCAGGTGAAAGGCGAGATATTCCAACCTACTGAGCGTATAAAGCTCTATATTCTGGAAGTCAAATCTACCTCAAAAGGTCCAAAGATCCTGGTATCTAGAACCCATCCAGAGCTGGTAAAGCGCCTATTTGAATCAGAAGTGACAGAAGTGCGGGAGGGGATCGTGGAAATTAAGAGCATTTCCAGAGAGCCAGGAAGCAGAACTAAGATTGCGGTTTGGAGCAATGATCCTAATGTGGATCCAGTCGGCGCCTGCGTGGGGCTGAACGGAGCCCGGGTAAATATGATTGTCAACGAACTGCGCGGAGAGAAAATTGACATTATCAATTGGAGTGATAATGCAGCCATGTTGATTGAAAACGCATTAAGCCCTGCCAAAGTAATTTCCGTGATTGCTGATGCAGAAGAAAAGACTGCAAAAGTGGTGGTTCCTGACTATCAGCTTTCTCTTGCGATAGGGAAAGAGGGTCAAAACGCCAGACTTGCCGCCAGGCTTACCGGATTTAAGATTGATATCAAGAGCGAGACTCAGGCGAGGGAAGCCGGAGACTTCATGGATTATGAGAATGATTACGAAGAGTATGACGAAGACGATTATCTGGAGCAGAACGAGGAGCTGCCAACGGATTACGCTTTAGAGGAAAGTGAGCAATTGCCAGAGGATTATGCTTTAGAGCAAAGCGAAGTACTGCCGGGGGATCATGATTTAGAGAGCGATGAGGAGCTCCCAAAAGATAGCTCTGCAAACAACGATCTAAAGATGGAAGCTTTCGAAAGCGAGGGAGAATCCTATGAATAAGAAGGTGCCTATGCGCCAGTGTGTCGGATGCAAAGAGATGAAAAGCAAGAAAGAGCTGCTTCGCATCATTAAGACGGCAGAAAATGAAATCTTACTAGATGTAACTGGAAAAAAGAATGGCAGAGGCGCATATTTATGTCCCAATGTAGAATGCCTGGCACAGGCTGTTAAGAGCAAAGGGTTAGAGCGTTCCTTGAAAACTGCCATGCCCAGAGAAGTGATTGAGAATTTGGAAAAGGAGATCGATACGGTTGCAGAGCGATAGAATATTATCCATGCTGGGGCTTGCGAAAAAAGCAGGGAAAGTAGCCAGTGGCGAATTCTCTACCGAAAAGGCAGTGAAGTCAAAAGGTGCATATCTTGTAGTTGTGTCTGAGGAAGCCTCAGACAATACGAAAAAGAAATTTCGGAATATGTGTTCTTTTTATCAGGTTCCCATGTATTTATATGCTTCCAAAGAGGCGTTGGGAAAAGCCATTGGCTACCAGTTCCGTGCTTCATTGGCGGTATTGGACGAGGGCTTTGCCAAGAGCCTTGAGGAAAAATTAAAATTAACAGAACAAACGGAAGAGCGGAGGTAGTAAAAGTATGGCGAAAATCAGAGTGTATGAACTTGCAAAAGAATTAAATATACAGCCCAAGGAAGTTATTAAATTTCTGGAAAGTAAAAACATTTCAAAGAAAGTGGCAAGCAGCTCCATTGAGGATGAAGCGATAGACATGGTGAGGGCTAGATTTGGAACTGGAAAATCTGAGTCAGCTCCTCAAAAGGAAGGATCCAAAGAGGCGCCGGCAAAAGCTCCAGCAACAGAGGCGGTGGCAAAAGCGCCCGTCAAAGAAGCGGCAAAGAAGGAGAGTGAGGGAAAGACGGCAGGAGAAATGCAGGATGCAAAAGAGGCAACGGTAAAAGTCCAGGAGCGTCCCAAGAAAAAATCAAGTATCACGGCAGTGTATAACCCACAGAATAGCAAAACGGCGAAAAGACGTCCCTCAAGACCACAGGCAGAACGTTCTGCAAGGCCACAGTCAGATAAGCCGCAAGTGGATCGTTCTGCAAGGAGTGGCGGTGAAAAGATGCAAAGCGGATATCCGGCAGTGAAAACCCAGGAAGTAAAAATGCAGGCAGAGAATACGGCAAGGCCGCAGGCAGACAAGGCACAGACAGAACACTCTCCGAAAGCTCAGGGAGGCAATGCAAGAGCACAGGCAGAAGGCGCAACAAGGCCGCAAGGAGATCGAAACAGCAGGCCGCAGGAAGAAAGAAGCGCAAGACCGCAGGGGGACCGAAACGGGAGACCGCAAGGAGACCGAAATGGCAGGCCGCAGGGAGACCGAAACGGGAGACCGCAAGGAGACCGAAATGGCAGGCTGCAGGGGGACCGAAACGGGAGACCGCAAGGAGACCGAAATGGCAGGCCGCAGGGGGACCGAAACGGGAGACCACAGGGGGACCGCAATGGAAGACCACAGGGAGATCGAAACGGGAGACCACAAGGAGACCGAAATGGCAGGCCGCAGGGAGACCGTAACAATCGAAATGGTCAAAACAGCAGAGGCGGTCAGAGAAATCGTTTTGAACAAGAAATCAATAAGCTGAATCAAAACAGCGCCACTTCTTCTATGGATGAGACCAGGGGCAAGGAAAGCAGAGAACGTGACAATCGCAAAGGAAACAGCCAGCGTCATGAAAAAGACTTGATGGGCAAGAAAAAAGAGCGTTTCGACAACCTGGAGAAGAAAACCAGGGGTAAGAAAAACCAGCAGCCTCAGCCTCAGCCGCATAAGAAAGAAGAAGAAACGATAAAGAACATTATCCTTCCAGAAAAAATGACCATTAAGGAGCTGGCGGACCGTATGAAAGTGCAGGCGTCGGCCATCATTAAAAAGCTCTTTTTGCAGGGAACCATGGTGACAGTAAACAGTGAGATTGATTTTGCAACAGCAGAAGAAATTGCTCTGGAATTCAACTGCATCTGCGAGATGGAAGAGAAAGTGGATGTTATTGCGGAGCTTTTGAAAGAAGAGGAAGAGGATGCTGCAATTCAGGTGAAACGCCCTCCAGTCGTTTGCGTCATGGGGCATGTCGATCATGGTAAGACTTCTTTGTTAGACGCCATCCGTGACACGCATGTGATCGACAAGGAAGCGGGAGGCATTACTCAGCACATTGGCGCATATATGGTCGAATGCAATGGAGAAAAGATCACGTTTCTTGATACGCCAGGTCATGAGGCGTTTACCGCTATGCGTATGCGCGGGGCAAACGCTACGGATATCGCAATCCTGGTAGTAGCGGCTGATGACGGCGTGATGCCTCAGACAGTAGAGGCTATCAGCCATGCAAAAGCGGCAGAGGTGGAAATTATTGTTGCAATCAATAAAATTGATAAGCCCAGCGCAAATATTGAGCGTGTCAAACAGGAACTTGCAGAGTATGAACTGATCCCTGAAGACTGGGGCGGAAGTACGATTTTTGTGCCAGTGTCCGCACATACGCATGAGGGAATTGACAATTTGCTGGAAATGGTATTGCTGACTGCGGAGATCAGTGAATTAAAGGCAAATCCCAAGCGCAATGCAAGAGGGCTTGTCATTGAGGCGCAGCTTGATAAAGGACGCGGATCGGTGGCGACCATTCTCGTACAGAAGGGAACCTTGAAGGTAGGCCAGCCTGTCGCTTGTGGAAGCTGCTATGGCAAAGTAAGGGCGATGATAGATGATAAGGGCAGAAGAGTCAAGGAAGCAGGCCCTTCTACGCCAGTGGAAATATTAGGATTGAATAATGTGCCCAATGCAGGGGAAATCTTTGTATGTATGGATTCGGAGAAAGAGGCAAAGAGTTTTGCAGATACATTCATCTCCGAGGGGCGTGAGAAAATGCTGGAAGATACGAAATCCAGAATGTCTTTAGACGACTTGTTCTCTCAGATTCAGTCTGGAAACATCAAGGAGCTGCCGATTATCGTAAAGGCGGACGTCCAAGGTTCCGTGGAAGCAGTAAAACAGAGCTTGATCAAGCTGTCGGATGAAGAGGTGGTTGTAAAGGTGATTCACGGAGGCGTGGGCGCTATCAATGAGTCAGATGTCAGCCTTGCTTCAGCTTCCAACGCCATTATCATCGGATTTAACGTACGTCCAGATGCGACGGCAAAGGCAACTGCCGAGCGGGAGGGCGTAGATATGAGGCTTTACAAGGTAATCTACAATGCGATTGAGGATGTGCAGGCTGCCATGAAAGGCATGTTGGATCCGATTTTTGAGGAAAAAATATTGGGTCATGCGGAGATCCGTCAGATCTTCAAGGCTTCCGGAGTCGGGAATATTGCTGGTTCCTATGTGCTAGACGGCATGTTCCAGAGAGGATGCAAAGTTCGGATTTCCAGAGAGGGCGAGCAGATTTTCGAAGGTGACCTGGCGTCCCTGAAACGTTTTAAAGATGATGTGAAAGAGGTCAAGGCAGGCTATGAATGCGGCCTGGTATTTGACGGTTTTAACGATATACAAGAGCTTGACGTGGTAGAGTCCTATACTATGGTGGAAGTGCCGCGTTAACAGTGTGAGATCTGGCAACTCTGCTTTGGGCAATCGCAGCCTTAAGGCGGAGAGAGCCAGCAGTGAATGAGGAGCATAGCAGAATATATGAAAAAAAACAGCATTAAGAATACAAGAATTAACGGCGAAGTTTTGAGGGAATTGAGCAATATTATCCGCGGAGAGATCAAAGATCCCAGGATTAACCCTATGACTTCCGTGGTTGCCGTGGAGGTAGCTGCTGATTTAAAAACTTGTAAGGCGTATATCAGCGTGCTAGGGGACGAGGCGTCCCAGCAGGACACCCTTGCGGGGCTGAAAAGTGCGGAAGGCTATATACGCAGCAAGCTGGCAAAGAATATTAATTTAAGGAATACGCCAGAGATTCGGTTTGTATTAGATCAATCGATCGAATATGGCGTCAACATGTCAAAGCTCATTGATGAAGTAAATCATCAGCAGAGCTGATAGGAAAAGGAAGTGTTTTGCATGAAAGATTTAGCATCCCGACTGGCGCAGGCAAAAACAGTTGCCGTGGCTGGCCATGTAAGGCCCGATGGCGACTGCGTGGGTTCCTGCTTGGCTGTATATAACTACATTTCAACGTGGTACCCGCAGATAGAGGCTGACGTGTATTTGGAGCCTATTCCCAACATCTTTAAGTTTTTGAAAAATGCGGAAAAGATTTGTCACTCATTTGATTTGGATAAGACTTATGATCTTTGCATCGTATTGGATTGTGGAGACACGGGGCGGCTGGGAGAGGCAGTCAAGTACTTTGAGACTGCTGCAAAGACCATTTGCGTTGATCACCATGTAAGCAACGGCAGCTTCGCAGATGAAAATTATATATTTCCTAATGCAAGTTCCACGTCAGAGCTGATTTTTGAACTTCTGGAGGTTGAGAAGATTACAAAAGAGATTGCGGAGTGCATTTATGTGGGAATGGTGCACGATACAGGAGTATTCCAATATTCTTGCACTTCTGCAAAGACTATGAATGCGGCGGGCGTGCTGATGGAAAAAGGAATTAATTTTTCTAAAATCATTGACGACACCTTTTATACAAAGACGTTTTGCCAAAATCAGATTCTTGGGCAGGCTCTGTTAAACAGCCGTCTTTTTTTGGACGGAGCGGTCATCGGCACTGCAGTCAGCCAGGAGGAAATGAAAAAGTTTCAGGTGATGCCAAAGCATTTGGACGGGATTGTCAGTCAGCTTCGGGTGACCAAAGGCGTGGAAGCCGCAGTCTTTCTTTATGAGAATGAAGATCATACCTGGAAAGTGAGTATGCGTTCAAATGGAAAAGTGGATGTTGCGTCGATTGCCATGAAATATCAGGGAGGCGGGCATGTGAGAGCTGCCGGAGCCACCATGGAGGGAGAACCCTTAAAGATCATTGAAAAAATATCTATGGAAGTAAAGGAACAGCTTGATGATAAATGGAATTATTAACGTATATAAAGAAAAGGGCTATACTTCCCATGACGTGGTGGCAAAGTTAAGAGGCATTTTCGGGCAGAAAAAAATCGGGCATACTGGTACGCTAGATCCAGATGCAGAGGGAGTGCTTCCGGTATGTCTGGGCAAGGCGACCAAAGCCTGTGACCTCCTTGCAGATAAAGACAAGGAATATGAGACAGTCTTGTTGCTGGGGACAGTCACAGATACCCAGGATATCACAGGAACTATCATGCAAAAGACAAAAGCGGACGTTGGCGAAGATCAGATTCGAAAGATCATCCAGGGCTTCATAGGAGATTGCGAACAGATGCCGCCAATGTACTCTGCCTTGAAAGTGAATGGCAGAAAGCTTTGTGACTTGGCAAGGGCAGGCGTCACCGTTGAGCGGAAGCCCCGCAGGATACAGATATATGACATTGATGTTATAAATGTCGCCCTGCCAGAGGTTCGCATGCGGGTACATTGTTCCAAAGGGACTTACATTCGCACGCTTTGTCATGACATTGGAGCTGCCGCAGGATGCGGGGGCTGCATGAAGTCTTTAGTGCGTACCAGGGTATCGCAATTTCTACTGCAGGATGCGCATAAGCTTTCGGAACTGCAAGAACGAGTTAGAGAATTTTACAAACGAAATCCAGGCAGAGAACTTGCAAAAGAAGATTTTAAAGATTTGATAAAGGATACCGACAGCGTGTTTTTGCAGTATCCGATGTTAACTGTCAAGAAAGAGTTTTCCAGGCTGCTGCATAATGGAAACCCGCTCAGGAGAGAATGGACCGACGAGTGGAAGAACGCCTATGAAAACACTGTGCTGCGCATTTATGATGAAAAGCAGGCGTTTGCAGGAATTTATCAGTGGAAGGAATCCAGCGGGGACATTCGTCCCATAAAGATTTTTATGGAATAGGACAGAAGCTATGGAATACATAAAGCAGAGCATGACATTTGAAATACAGGAGCCTACCGTGCTGTCCCTTGGCAAATTTGACGGGCTTCACCGGGGCCATGAATTGTTGTTGCAGTATATGGCAAAAAAGAAACAGGAACACAAAGAGTTAAAGGCGGCTATCTTTACATTTGACGTTCCGCCTAGGGAGCAGGTTCAAAATATTTCTGCCCAGGTGCTTACCACCAGTCAGGAAAAAGAGTCTCTATTTCGGGAAAGAGGCATTGACTATGTGATCGAGTGCCCCTTTACCCGGGAAGTGATGTGCATGGAGCCTGAGGAATTTATACGAAGAATTTCTGAAAATCTTCATGTAAAATATATGGTAGTGGGAACGGATTTTCATTTTGGGCATCAGCGCAGGGGTGATTACCGGATGCTAGAAGCGTATGCGCCGCTATTTGGATATCAAGCAAAGATAGTGGACAAGATTCGCGAAGATGGAAAGGATATAAGCAGCACTTATGTTCGCGATGAAATTGCCGCAGGGAACATAGGAAAAGCAAATCAATTACTAGGTTATGCTTTTTTTGTGTCAGGGAACGTGCTCCATGGGAAAAAGATGGGCAAAGCAGTCCTTGGAATACCGACGGTCAATCTCTTGCCACCGCCTGAGAAATTGCTGCCCCCTTTTGGCGTATACATTTCTGAGACAACATGGAACGGGAGGCGTTATCAAGGGATCACCAATGTTGGCGTAAAGCCTAGCGTCAAGGGAGAGCATCCTGTGGGCGTGGAGACCCACTTATTTGGCGTGTCAGAGGATATGTATGGGGAAGAGATCCGCGTGAGTTTTTTGAAATGCGTCCGTCCAGAACAGAAATTTGAGTCTCTTGAGGCATTAAAAGCACAGATGGAGCAGGATATTCAGTATGCAAAAATGTATTTTAACGCAGGAAAAGGAGTTCGCAAGAACTAGAGGGTGAATGGCATGGAATTAATATTAAATTTACTGGGTGGTCTGGGATTATTTTTATTTGGCATGAATTTTATGAGCCAGGGTTTGCAGAAAGCGGCGGGCGCAAGGCTTCGCTCCATATTGGAAGCGATGACCAAAAATAAAATCGTGGCGGTCCTTTTCGGGGCGTTATTCACCGCCATCATACAATCCTCGGGGGCGACCACGGTAATGGTGGTAAGTTTTGTAAATGCAGAGATTATGACTCTGGCTCAGTCAGTGGGAATTATTTTTGGCGCGAATATCGGGACTACCATTACCTCCCAGCTTGTGGCGTTTAACCTGACAGGCGTCGCCCCCTTTATTTTATTTGTGGGAGCAGTGTTCATCATGTTTGGAAAAAAGCCAATGGTGAAGAAGATCGGGGAGGTGATCCTGGGATTTGGAGCGCTGTTTATGGGAATCAGCATGATGAAAGACGCCATGACGGACTTAAGAGACTATCAGGCAGTTCTGGACGTATTGGGCAGCATGGATAATCCTGTGGTCGGCATTTTATTTGGAACGGCCATTACGGTGATTGTTCAGAGCTCTTCTGTAACTGTCAGCATCCTTTTGCTCATGGCAAGCCAGGGACTGATTGACTTATCCGTCTGTTTTTATGTGATCCTGGGCTGTAACATCGGTTCTTGCACTCCGGCAGTATTGGCGAGTTTGGACGCCAAGAAAGAGGCGAAGCGGGCAGCGATGATCCATGTGATGTTTAATGTGCTGGGAATGGTCGTTATTGGGATTTTACTGGCTTTTGGCATGGAATATTTTGAAAACTTTATCTTACATATTTCTGGTTCTGACGTGGGACGGTGCGTGGCAAATGCAGATACATTCTTTAAGATTTTCCAGACACTGATCTTTTTGCCATTATCTGCGCAGTTCGTGCTTTTGACCAGGCGGATAATTCCAGGAGAGGATCAGCAGCAAAAGGAATATCAGTTCCAATATATTGGAAAGCAGACGATATTTTCTCCTTCCACGGCAGTGGTAGAGACTACCCAGGAAATCGAGCGCATGGGAGGGCTCGCCCGTGAGAACATGACTCTTGCCATGGAGGCGTTTTTTGATGGCGATCAGGAGAAAATCTCAAGGGTTTATGAAACGGAAAAGCAGATTGACTTCCTTAGCAAAGAGATTACAGATTATTTGGTAAAGATCAACCAGTTGCAGCTTCCCGTGGTGGATGCAAAACGTATTGGCGGCTTGTTTCACGTCGTCAGTGATATTGAGCGCATTGGAGACCATGCGGAGAACATTGCGGACGCTGCGGTCAAAAGTGCGGAGGAAAGCCTGGAGTTTACCAAGAAAGGGCAAAAAGAGATCAAGGAAATGCATCATAAGACGATGTCCATTTTCGAAAAGTCCATGGAAATGTTTACCACGATGGATAAGAAAAATCTTTCATATATTATGGAATTGGAAAACAGCATCGACCTTATGGAGCGGGAACTTCAGCAAAATCATGTTAAGCGCATGGCAAAAGGAAAATGTTCTCCAATGACAGGGATTTTGTTTACAGATTTGGTGACTAGTTTAGAACGTGTCGCAGATCATGCGACAAATATTGCATTTTCGATTCTTGAAAATGATCCAGAGGAGGCTATGTGATATTTCTGTGTTACAGTCCAAGAAAACAGCCAATTAAACTATTACAAAATTGTTACAAATCATCTTGACAGTGTAATAGATGATTGATATAATGGGCGCAAGCGAAGAAGAAAAGGAAATATATAATATTTTGAACATAATACAGTTTTCTTGGAGGTAAACAGATGAGAAACCATACGATGAGAAGAATAGTTGCAGGATGTTTGGCAGGTATAACCATGATGGGCATGGCAAAGCTTCCAGCAGATGCAGCAAGAGAAGTGAACGCAGGTATTTCCGCCATTTTCAGTAGTTCTTTGACGGGCGATGCCACCGCTGCCAAATCTGCTTCAAAGGCAGACGTCACTACAGCTTCAGATTTGCAGAATATATGTGGATACACGGTTCTTGGGATTGCCAATGTCGAGAATCATTTAAATATCCGGGAAGGCGCCGGCGAGGACACGGATCTTGTAGGAAAGCTTCCCAAAGATGCAGGCTGCGAGATTATGTCTCAAGAAGGCGAGTGGTACCATATCCAGTCTGGAGAAGTGACTGGATATGTAAAAGGCGAATATCTGCTTACAGGCAAAGAGGCTGTTCAACGGGCGAAAGAAGTAAAGTCCATTGTTGCGGTTTCTAAAACCCAGACTTTGAATGCCAGAGTGGAGCCGAATACCGACAGCAGCATTTGGGTGACTATCGCAGAGGGTGAAGAGATGCAGATGCTGGACAACCTCGGCGGCTGGATCAAGGTGGATATAGACGGCGATCCATGTTATGTGGCAAGCGAGTTCGTAGAGCTGTCTGAGCAGCTTCCTAAAGCGATGACCATGACAGAGATCCGTTATGGCGAAGGCATTTCGGACGTCCGGGTGGACATGGTGCAGTATGCTTGCCAGTTCGTGGGAAATCGTTATGTCTGGGGCGGAACAAGTCTTTCCAATGGCGTTGACTGTTCTGGATTTACGATGCGGATCTATGAGAAGTATGGCGTCTATCTGCCTCATTCTTCTAGGGCGCAGTCTGGCTACGGCACGAAGATTGATCCTTCGCAGGCAAAGCCGGGAGATCTCTTCTTCTATGGAAACGGCAGCGGTATCAATCATGTTGCGATGTATATAGGAAACGGTCAGATCGTCCATGCAAGCTCTGCAAAGACAGGCATCAAGATATCCAATGCATTTTATCGCACGCCTGTTTGCGTGACAAGGTTGATCAGCGAATAAGAATTTATTTTGAGTTTCCCTATTTTTTATAATAGCCGATATTATAGCGCCAAAAGGTCTTGCTGCCTTTGGCAGCATAGACATCTTGCACAAAAAGCGCTCTGAAAAGTTAGATTTTCAGAGCATTTTTATGTGCAAAGTGTTTTCATCACTTTGTGATGGAAATCTTTTGGCACTATGAATTGCAAAATAGGGAAACTCGAAATGCAATGGGTATTTACAACGAACTTTGCTATTTGATAACATAAAAAGACTCTGCATCAAAGAACAAGCCAGGCATCTTGCACCTGGCATATTCTCCATGCGGCATAACAATCTTTATAGATTTAAAGAAAAGCTAACTCACTTCAATTTTTACATGCAGTACCCATATAGGGAATATATGGAATATAACAACAGCATACACATAATTCCTATCACTTTCCCTGTAAAATGCCTGATTTTATTTTCAAGCCCCCTCTGGCTGACTGCGGCAAATAACACCGGAAGCGCAGGAATAAAATACCTCCCCTGAATCCCCTGTGCAATCAGCGCTCCCACGGGATTCAAGCTGCCATCGCCAATATAGATTCCCAGGACCACTAGCAGGCAGGCAAGCAAGAACACGACAAAGCACAGCCACTGATCCCGCTTACGAATCCTCTCACAGGCATCGTTGCGGTCCAACGCCCCCACATAGACTGCGTACATTGGCACAAGATAAATCAGGGGTCCCAATTGATAATTTAAATTCCCCAGGGTATTGAGCCACAACATCCAGTCGTTAAACTTATTCAAAAATGTGGTAATTAACATCTGGAGGATAAATTTAGGATGTTCCAGCAGATATTGCGTCTGCGACATTCCTTCCGCTCCCGCAGACGCCTGTCCGCCAGAGACAATAGAAGCTGCTGCAAGCAATGCGGCTCCTCCAAAAATCACCAGCAAAACGAGCCCGATCCCAAAGCTTTTCCAATATGCCTTTCTATTGACAAATTTTTTTACAGGAATCAAAAACACCAAAAGCCCCAGGCAAACATACACATATTTACAAAGGAATACCATGGACAAAACCAGAGAAAGCTTACACGCATCTTTCCAATCCAGGCTCTCCTTTTCCCCATATGCATAAAAAAAGCACATCGCAATAAATAAAAAGCAAAAACCATTGAGCATGGCGTCTGGAGAATCGGAAGCCGCCTGGTACAAGGTAATCGGAAATAAGCCAATCACGGCCATTGCATGTTTCAAAATCGGCGTGATGCGAATCGCAAAATAAGCCAGCGCCAAGAACACCAGCAGATTACAGATCCTGGAAAATACCACGCCTCCATATACGCTGAAGCCAAAAACTCTGCCTAAAAACAGTCCCAGTGCCTGAGGATAATAAAACAGGGAAGACGGCACATTGATTAATTGCAGCTTGGCCGTTTTCAAAGACGGCTTGACTGATTTCAGATATTGGATATACGTTCCGCCCTCGCCAGTACCTGGCTTGATTATGCGGTAACCGAATTCGTTAAAGTTCTCCGGCACCAAGACCACGCCGTCTTCATGAGATAAACTTGTCACCGGACTGGCAAGATTTCCAAACGATACGTCCGTCGCCCACAGATAATGCATCCAACCGTCGCATTCCTGGAACGGAGGGTTGATGCACGCCATGACAATCCCAAAGCACAACGCTAGAATCAAAAATAAATTTGCCTCCTTATGCCGGGAAAGCTTTCTTTGCATTTCCTTTATGACCGTTTTACATCCCGCCAGTTCCATTTGAACCTCCCACTATCTATTCTGGTACATATCCTCATAGTATTTCTGATAATCTCCGCTGGTAACATGCTTCATCCAATCTTCATGTTCAAAATACCATGCAATCGTTTTGCGGATGCCTTCCCGGAACATCGTCTCCGGCTGCCATCCGATTTCTTCCTTGATCTTGTCCGGCGCAATTGCATATCTTCTGTCATGCCCCTTGCGGTCTTCCACATAGGTGATCAGCTCCTTGCTCACCAGCTTCCTTCTTGGATCGTCTGACGCTAGCATCTCTTGCAAAACCTCAATAATGGTCTCAACAATTTCAATGTTCTGCTTCTCATTATGCCCGCCGATGTTATAAGTTTCTCCCAGCTTTCCATGTTCCTGAACCATGTCAATGCCCTTTGCATGATCGTCCACATACAGCCAGTCACGGACATTTTTTCCATCCCCATAAATAGGCAGCTTCTTTCCCTGAAGCGCATTATTAATCATCAGCGGAATCAGTTTCTCCGGAAATTGATACGGCCCGTAATTGTTGGAACAATTGGTAATGTTCGCTGGAAAACGGTAGGTATCGATATATGATTTTACCAAAAAATCAGAGCTTGCCTTGCTTGCGGAATAAGGACTGTGGGGATCATACGGCGTAGTCTCATAAAAATAAGCTCCGTCTTCTTCCAGGGAACCATATACCTCGTCCGTGGAAACATGCAGAAACTTCTTTCCTTCCCGAAAGCTTCCGTCCTCTAGTTCCCATGCCTCTTTTGCACAGTTGAGCATCACTGCCGTTCCCAGCACATTCGTCTGCACGAACACTTCTGGATTTTTAATGCTTCGATCTACATGGCTCTCCGCTGCAAAATGAACCACGCGGTCAATATCATTCTCTGCAAAAATGCGGCTGATCGCTTCTTTATCACAGATATCCGCCTTGACAAACGTATAATTGTCCCTGGATTCCACATCCTTCAAATTCTCCAGGTTCCCCGCATATGTCAATTTGTCCACATTGATGATTCTGATTTCTTTATCATATTTACGAAACATATAAAGAATATAATTTGTGCCGATAAATCCTGCTCCTCCGGTTACTAAATAAGTTCTCATAGTCTCTATTCCTCCTTCATTTTAATATACGTCTCTAAAATATCAGATACAAAGAGACGTTGAGCATGTATTTTATTTCTTTATCTTATTATGGTATACAACGCTCTTCTCATTCTTATATACTACTTCAAATTTCTCAAAATAATCCTTATTTTGCTGAAAAACTAAACTATCTATCAAAACCGCAAAGTGCTTTTCCTTGCGCTTTTTCAGTTTACCCTTTACTTCCCTAAAATCATAGTCCCAGCCATAATACTCCGAACAATCATTTCCTGTAAGCGCCTCATACCAATAACATTTTTCGTACCTGTCATGCGAAGATATTAAGGGCACGTTTTCCTCCCTGCCCAGTTCGTCCACCACATAACGGCACATATCCATATATTCGTCTGGAAATGTACTGCCTGTGATCATCAGATAGCTTTTATTGTAATCATAAAGGTGAAAAAATTGATCCGACCGATAAGCTTCCTGAAAATTCGACTTGTTCAAAACCACAAGTTCCTCCAGCTTTCCATAATGCATCACAAACAGGAACAGGAATGTCAGACCATAGCTCGCCAAAATCTCCCAATGTTTATCAAGCATCTCTGCAATCCCTTGTATTGCCAGCACGAAGGCAAAAAACCATAACGGATAATAAAATTTGTAAAAATAATATCCAGATGCTATTTTTACTCCTGTGAGCACAAACAATACCAACACAAAGATGGATGTCGTTCCAAAAAAGATCATGTTGATATCCGCTTTTTTCCTATGGATGGCACGAATTACCATATATGCCACGACCGGCATCAGCAGTAAGAAATTGACATACAACTCCCTGTAAATCCCGCCCTCGATGGCGATCACCTCCGAGGCCGTCTTTCCCTCCTTGCTCAAGAACTCAAAGTAACAGTAATAAATCGCCAGCAGTGTGGGGAGCAGAAAAACCTTCAGCGCCAAAAGCACATTTCCCTTCGTCACCAGCTTTCCCTCGTCTTTCACAATGGAGACAAGTCCAAGAAATGCCGCAATAAACGCCATTGGCGCAATCAGCATATAGCACATGACCGTTCCGTTGCAGCAAAGCATCAGTAAAAACAAAAGATACGAACGATTAATCTGTTGTCTGCGGTACATGCGAAGCAAAAGGGCGGCAAATCCCATCAGCATCACGCCGATAGCCCAATAATAAAAGGTAAAAAGATAACTCAGCAGCGGATAACCTGCAGCATAAAAGATACACATGATGACGCCGACCGCCTTCATACGCCAATTTTTAAAATATTCCCTGCAAAACTCAAAAAAGAATACAACTTCGACTGCCAAAAAAACAGCGTCCACAACGATAAAGATCTTATAGAAATCATAGATCGGAACCGCCGGCATCAGGACTTCTAGTATCATGCCCAATTGAAACGGCGCAAAATACATCACTGGAAGCTTTTGCGACTGCACAAGAGACACGGCGTTCTTAAGATGCACCGCTGCATCACTGTTGATAAAGATAAGGTCAAAGCCGGGACCTGCCTTTGCATACACCATGACAGCAACTGTAAAAAATACCGCCAAAGAAAACAGGATGTCCAAAAGATGCCATTCATATTTCTGGACGCATTTCTCTCGATAAATTTTAAAACCTAAAAGCGCCGCCGTAATCAGGTACACCAGCCCGATACTGTAAATATTGATGGGAATATGTACGATATTGATAATTCCTGCCACCAATCCTCCCCAGCACAGTTGCGCCAGCAATGAAAGGATAAGCCACATCACGCCATTTAATTTTCCGTCGCTTTTTTTCAGCAAGAGCACTGCTGAAAAACATAATAAAAACCCTGTCACATATAATATTGAAGCTATGATGGAACCACTCATTTTCTAATCCTCCTGTATATCCTGTTGCTTGCTGCGAACAAGAACTCTTCTTTTGTCCATATGCGCAATCGGTACTTCTACCAACTTATTCAGTAAGAATCCACAAAAAATGGCAATTGGCAATGCCAGGAAAAAGTTTGCCAAGGGGTTCATTCTCCCTCCAAACTGCATACAGAGCACCTGTTGAATCGGCCACCCGCACAAATAAATTCCATAAGACACCTCCCCATATTTGGAAAAATTACTGAATTTACGGCTTGTGCCATATCCAATATACAAAAGAAGGTAAGGTAAGAACACAAAAATTACGGCTTCCAGCCATCCCCTCCAGGTAAAGAACAGCAGCGCCAAAAAACATAGCAACGCTGCTTGCCAGCGCAGCTTTATATGTTCCCTGTACACATAATAAAGCATCCCCGCATAAAAAAGCCCTGCCGGGCGCAAAGCAGAAGCAAGCAGGCTGCCAGAACCGAGCATCAGTTTCATGCCGATATATCCCGCCGAAAACGCTAAAGCAGTCCATTTCATCCATTTCTTGTTCATGAGCCCCATTTTCCACACTAGGAAGCACATGACATAGCACAGAAATTCAATCGGAAGCGTCCATAATGGCCCATTGACCGTCTGCCCATAGATATTCCCCTCGAATACGCCTGGCAAGTCATGGATCAATATCATCACTGAATTGAGCAAATACTTCCACGTTCCTATCTGTGAGAAATATTCTCCAGGTGAAAACGTTGTCAAACATGGACCAGCCACAAGTGCAAGAACAAGAGTTACCACGATCAAACATGGAAAAAGCCTTAAGATCCTGGCCTTAAAATATGCGCCTGCAGTCTGTAGCCGCTCGGCGCTTTTAGCTATGAGAAATCCTCCATATAAAAAGAAAATACAGACCGCCAGGTTTCCAAAATGGATCTGACCGCCAGTGATCCTTCCCAAGAGATCCATATGCTCCTCGCCCATACTGATCGGATAGGCATGGCATAAAATAACAAGCAGCGCCGCAAAAAAACGGATCATGTCCAGATTGTTATTACGGCCTGCCGATACTTCTTTGAGCGTCATCCTCTTCTCTCCTATATTTATAATTCGTTGCTTCTCTCACTTGTAGCATACACCCTATTCAAAAGCTTTGCGATTGGCCTTGGCCAAAATCTGCAGAAAATCTCAAGATCCTCTTTCTGCCGGATGTTCTCGCTTAAATTAAGAGTGGTCGTAGACCCTGGATGAATCCGGTGAGCCATAAGCTGCCTGGGCACGCAGATAAACCAGCCCTTTTTCTCTGCCTGCTCTACCATGGCCTTATAATCACAACTATTTTGAAAACTGGTGTCAAAAGGACGGTCTCCCACCCGCTCTTTCACATAAGTAACTGCCGGGCAGCAAATCGGATCCCCCAGTGACAGCATCAAACGCCGTACAAAACGGTTGCCATAAAATATTTTCTTGGTCATCGGCAGATTCATCATGCGCTTAATTTTCAAAAGCTTGTTATCTGTCACCTTCTTATCTATCCTGTATTCGTAATAATCGGAATACACGACAATCACATCTTTGCCCATATTGGCATGACGGATGATTTCTTCTGCATATTCCGGCTCATAGAAATCATCCTGATGAGCCAAAGTCACCAGCTTCGTCTTCGCCTGCTGATACCCAAAGTTCCAATCCCCTGCGATTCCCCGCTCTCCATCGTTGACATATAGGGGAATCTCATACTTCTTGCAGATATCGTTTAAAAATTCATTGGGCGTCGCAGTGGACATTATAATATTGACTGGCACAGTCTGATTTTTTAATGATACTATGGTTTCTTCAATATAAGGGCTTTCCTTATAAGCGCAAATTACAAAAGTATGGTCTTTGCCGCTATATTTTCCCTTATTCTGATTCTTTTGCTTTTTGATATTTCTATTATTCATGTTCCTCCTCTCCTTTTTCCAGCAACGCAATTTTCTGTGTCAGACTACGAATATTATCCGACATCTTGGACACAGCAGCCGTCAGCGTATATATAATTACCAGGGAAAAACAGAATCCGCAGAAAAATATCATATTAATCGGCGTCGTAATCCCAAGAAAATCCGCAATAATAATCAAAAGCTTGGGAAAGCATGTCAATATAATCAATGCGATAATTAAGACAAACCAGGACAGCGAATACTTTAAATCCAGTTTCTTCCTCTTAATCTGAGTAACCATCCCCACCAATAAACAGCCAAGCATCACTAATAATATAACCTGCAATTTTAAACTCATATCTGCTCCTTATTCATACCTGCGCAAACGCTCCACCAAAATAGCCAGCGTCACCTTCACCATATAATATACCGATTTTGCGCTGTGGATCGAAGAGCTCCCGCCCTGTCGTTCCCGCATGATTACCGGAATCTCTTTGACCTGCTTCTTTTTTCGCAACACTGCCACTACGCTCTCCGGTTCTGGATAATCTTTGGGATAATCCCTGGCAAAAATCTCAATTACGCTGCGGTTGATCATGCGCAGTCCTGAAGTCGGATCCGTAATAGTGGTCCCTGTCAATAATTTAATCAACCAAGTAAAATAAACAATTCCAATCCTGCGAATCAAGGAGGACTGAAACCCCTGCTTCTCAATGAAACGGGAACCAATAAGCATGTCCGCCCCCTCTCTTTGCATGGTCTTTGACATTTGTGTCAGAAATGAAGCGTCATGTTGCCCATCCCCGTCTATCTGGACCGCCACGTCATAATCGTTCTCATAGGCATACCGGTATCCGGTCTGAACTGCCCCCCCAATTCCAAGATTAATGGGAAGATTAATTAGATTAAATTCATTCTTTTCACAGATCTCTTTGGTTCGATCCGTAGAACAGTCATTTACAATCAAATAGTCAAATTCTTTCGCATATTTCTGAATATCTCTTACTGTCTGCTCAATACATGCGCTTTCATTATAAGCAGGTATTATTATTAATTTCTTCATCTTTGCCACTTGCCTTTTTTCTTTTCTGTTTATTTGCAGCTATCTCACACATAACAATCATAAACAATATGTAAATTCCCATCACCAAGATCTGCACAATGCTGACCCCGTTCTTGCCAAAGCGCTCAATCAGCGGACTCGCCAGGACCAGGCAAAGCACAAAATCCACTGCCATCCCTGCTACCAGCCAGCCAATCCTGCGCAGGGCGATCAGTATCGCTGAAACGATCCAAATCACCGCCGTAAAAATCGTACACCATACGATAGGCAGAAACAACTCGTAATATTGCAAAATATCCGCTCCGTACAGGATTCGAAGCCCCAGCTTTCCAAATACAAACACGCCCAGATTAACTATCACGCACATGCCTGCAAGTACCAGGTACAATTTATGGAGCGCACGCCGAAACTGCCTCCTGTCCTCCTGATAATAAAGCTCGGTAAATTTTGGCAAAAACGGATTAAACACCACAGAGGCAAACACTTGTACCACCACAGCCAGGTTTGCCATGGCGGAATAGATTCCAAGCTCTGCCTGTCCATACTGTTCCTCTAAAATTTTTTTTGGAATCAAATTCTCCAAGCTCAGCAAAAATGTAAACGCCACAATCGGCAGACATGTTTTCAGCAGTTGAAATACTCTTGCCTGAAACAGGACTGGCGTAATTCGTTCCAAGCTCCCAGTTTTTTTCGTGTCATAAAATAGGGCTGCCGCCAGATTCCCCAGAGCCATCAGGCACAGTGTCAGCAAAAGGTTCCCCGTAAAAAACAGTCCGCCGGAAAACACAATTAAAGAAATCAGTCCCCGCAAGAAATAAGATTTACCAATGTAATCGTATCTCTGATATTTCTGATCAATGCCATGCATGACGTCCACCCAGCCTTCTGCCACACGCACTAGCATAAATGCGTCAATACACAGCATCTGCTCCCAGGAATTGTTATAAATTGCGGCAATGGCACAACAGGTAAAAGCTGCGATACAGGTCATCATCCTGCTTCCAACATATTCATTGGAGCTGTACTCTCCCTTAAGGTCAGACACCTGATAATTGCGCATGCTAAACAAGGAAATTGCAGAAAAACTACTGCTTGTCGTCATTGCCAGGGACAATACCCCGCCCGCCTCATAGGAAGCTCCCCGGATCACAATGGCTGTCAGCAGCCACTGGCACACGCTGTAAAAAACGCTTCCGCAGGTATTCCATATCACATTTTTCTTGATGTTCTCTTGCTGTCCCATAACTCTAAAACCTCGTAACCGCAAATGCAAATATTTTCAACATATGGAAGCGGATCGTCTGCGCAAAGATCCAGATCGCCATTCGGTGCGCGATGGGCAATTCTTTTTCCCCATTGAGGCCCAAATATGGATTTTGGGCATATTGCGGAAAATATGTCCGAATCTCCTTTTCTGCAAAAGCAGACAGTTTCCATATATCTTCCCGCTTTGCTTTTTTGCAGAAGAAAAACAAAAAACCAGCAAAAAAATGTAGCACCTCAAATTCAAAACGGTCTCTAGCTTCTTGAGATTTTGGCATCGTATCCCGGATTGCATGATCCATTTTTTCAAAAGGGAAACGCTTGCATGTCACCTTGGAGGATGACATGGTGCTGGACTCATGCTGCACATAATTGTATCCGATATAAGAGATGGCTTTGACATTTTCTCCTTTAAATTTTGTTTCCAAAGAAAACGGAACATCCTCATAAATCTTACCGCCTTCTGGGAACTGAAAATGATTTCTCAAAAGAAAATCCTTAAGGAACAGCTTCGCCCAGACCACGAACATGCCAGGGCGTCCATAATCTGCCACTGTTGCAAAGGACGACACCGAAGTGGTCTGCAACACCGTGCCGTCAGGCTTCACGCTGCGGTAGCCGCAAGTCACCACTTCAGACTGATGGTCCTTGGCAGTCTGATAAAGCTGTTGCAAATAATCCCTTTCCACATAATCATCACTGTCCATAAAGGCAATATATCTTCCCTCGGCCTGAAGTACGCCAAAATTCCTAGCGGCAGCTTGTCCTGCGTTTTCTCTGGAATACAGGCGGATCTTCAATTGATGAGCATTTTGATATTCTTCAATCAGATCTTTGGTACGGTCCGTACTCCCATCATTGATGATTATGACCTCTATCTCTTTCATGCTCTGGGCTTTCAAAGAATCCAGGCACTTCACGATATATTTCTCTGAATTATAGACTGGGATAATCACGGATATTTCAATATTTTCCATTTGATTCCTCTCATCTGGCAAAAAAGATTTCTATAATGACTGCATATACTCTTCTAAGGCCGCTTCCCATGGCTTCATCCGGTAATCTCCAGTAAGGCGGAGCATATAGTTATCCAATACAGAATATGCCGGACGCCTTGCCGACTGCGGATTGATCTTCATATATTCTTCTGTAGTCACATGGTTAACTGTCACTTTTTTACCTGCCTTTTGAAAAATAGCTTCGGCAAAATCTGCCCAGCTGCAAATTCCCTCGCAGGTAGCATGGTACACGCCGTAGCTCTCCGTAGGCTCCAGATAATGAATCAGCCTTGCCAACTCTGTTGCAGAAGTGGGAGATCCAAGCTGGTCCTTTACCACGTTTAAAGTGTCATGGGTCTCTGAAAGCTTCAACATGGTTTTTACAAAATTATGCCCGTCCCCATACAGCCATGCCGTCCGCAGGATAAAATGTTTCCATGAGAATTCTTTCACAAATTCTTCCCCTGCATACTTTGTCCGGCCATAGGCGCTCACTGGTCCAGGCTGCGCAAATTCTGTGATAGGTTCGCTGGCATCTCCCGAAAAAACATAATCGGTGGATACCTGAATCAGCTTTGCATTGATCTCTGTCGCCGCAATACTTAAGTTCCTTGCTCCAATTGCATTGATCTTATAGGCAAGATCCTCTTGTATCTCGCATTTATCCACATTGGTATGAGCTGCGCAATTGATTATCACATCTGGGCGCTCTTTGCGCGCCAGCGACAGCACCTCCTCTGTCCTTGTAATATCAAGAGCCGTGATTCCCTGGCTTTCTGCCACATCTGTGCGGATAAAAACAGCATCCTCTCCCTGGTACTCCAAATCCAATGCCCTGCCAAGCTGCCCATTTGCCCCCGTAATCAGAATTTTCTTCATTTTTGAAAAATGCTCCTTCCTAAAAAACACCGGGGCGCTGCCAAAAGCCGCCCCAAATATTTCTCTTTATTCTCCTAAACCGCTTTCCACGGCAGATACCACTGCCTTAAGCGCCTCCTGTTCATCATCTCCTTCACACACGAATTCAATCGAATCTCCAGATTTGATACAGGCTCCCAACACGCTGAGCACGCTTTTTGCATTTGCTGTCCCGCCTTTAAAATTAAACGTAACAAGCGCCTGGTATTTTACTGCTTCTTTGCATAAAATCCCTGCCGGACGCAGGTGCAGCCCGGTAGGATTCTTTATCGTTACTTTCTGACTAACCATTCCCAATTCCTCCAATACACCTTCAGCACTACAACATATTTTTTCTGATCAGGTTTGCCAGCTCCTCCGCATCCCTGGTAATTTCTTCCTGATTCTTTCCCTCGATCATTACCCGAACCAAAGGCTCTGTACCAGACGGACGAATCAAGACCCTGCCTTCCCCTGCAAATTTACGCTCCAGCTCCTGAATTGCCTGGGCAATTTCCGGATATTCCATAAAATGTTCCTTCTTATGATTGGGAACCTTGGCATTCACAAGCGCCTGGGGCAACACCTCCATAATTAGCGCAAGCTCTGAAAGAGGCTTTCCTGTATCAACCATCACTTTCAACAAGTGAAGCGCACTGAGCAAACCGTCCCCTGTGGTATTCTCATCCAGAAAAATAATATGACCAGACTGTTCTCCACCTATATTATAACCATTTTCTCGCATATTTTCCAACACATAGCGGTCTCCCACTTTCGTCTGCTCAATATGAATCCCGCAGTTCTCCCCCATCAGCGTGAAGCCCAAGTTACTCATAATAGTTCCCACGATGGTGTCTTTCTTTAATTTCCCATGCTGTTTCATGTCGTTTCCAATAATCGCCATCGCCTGGTCTCCGTCGACAATATTTCCCTTTTCATCCACGGCAAGCATACGGTCTGCATCCCCGTCAAAGGCAATGCCTATATCCGCTTTTTCATAAACCACCCGCGCCCTGAGTTCATCCAGATGCGTAGAACCGCAATTGGCATTGATATTGGTTCCATCTGGACTTGTATGAATCGCTACCAGGTTTGCACCCAACCCCTTGAGCGTCTCTACCGCCGTATAATGAGAAGCGCCTTCCGCGCAATCCACCACGATTTTCAATCCAGATAGATCCACCGAGACTGTCTGTTTCATAAAGAACACATATTCTTCCCTAGCGTCAAAGCGGTAACTGATATTTCCTATTCCTGAACCGATCGGCATGGGTACGTCTTTCATTCCACTGCGGATCAGCGATTCAATCTCATCCTCCAGTTCGTCAGAAAGCTTATAGCCCTCGCCATTGAAAAACTTAATTCCATTAAATTCCATCGGATTGTGGGAAGCAGAAATCACCACTCCCGCATCCACTTTATGCTTTTTTGTCAAATAAGCAATCGCCGGCGTGGGCATCACGCCCATATATACCGCATTCGCCCCTACGGAACAAATACCCGCCATTAAGGCGTTTGCTAACATTCCGCAGGAAATCCTGGTATCACAGCCTACGATAATGGTCGGCTGATGCGCCTTTTCTCTAGTCAGTACATATGCTCCCGCCTGACCAAGTTTCATTGCTAATTCTATTGTAAGCTCTGTTCCAGCTACTCCTCTTACACCGTCTGTTCCAAACATTCTTGCCATAATCTCTTACCTCTGAATTCTATTTTAATTTCACAACAATTCCGCACTACGCAACCGTTGTTCCTCATTCGTCTCTTTGGGAACGATCCGCTTCTTGAGAATCATCCTCGTCTTCCTCTGTGTTTGTGTCATTGTTGAGCGATCCACTGCCAGTGCTCTGATCTTCATCAGCATTGGCAGCGTCTTCCTCGACAGCGGCATCTTGATCCGTAATTGTAATCTGCACGTTCACCTGGCTCACTAATTCATATTTTTCCCCTGGAAGAGTGATCGTAAGCTGCCTGGTATAAGTACCCGGCTCAAGATCTGTGATATCCAAAATCGCCTCTATATTATTCTCTTCCAATACATCCAGGTCTTCTTCCAGCGCACGGACATTTACGGCAACAGTATCCGCGCTGAATGTCACTTCAAAGTTGCTGGGCAGTCCGGTAATCTTAATGTCCTTTGTCTGATAATTAAATATCTTTGTCGCCTTACGTTCAATAATTGCCTTGACTGCAATCTTATTGGTATTCTCATCAACTAGGGCAATCCCCAACTCTTGCAAATACGGCATAATCTCTATGGAAGTCTCCACATCTTTGTTGGCGCCCTCGATATTAATGACATCTGCCGGAATATTGATGGCGCTGATGCTGTTTAGCACGGACGCTTCCCCTTTCACCAGCACAGTCTCCGGCGCATATTCCAAGCCGCGGTATTCATAACCGGAAGCAGGCGTTCCGCTGACCTGGAACCGGACTGGTATATTCTTGGTGCCAAGAATCTCAGTGCGGATTGTCACCATCTGCTGATTAAGCTCCAATAAGTCAGAAGAAATCACAAGTCCATTCTCGTCATATAAGACAGGAGCCACGTTATCCGATACATCGCTGGATATGCCATCGACATTGATCGCAGCCGATACCCGGCTGATTCTGGAAACAACGGAAGCAGGACCAGAAATTTTCACGAGATTCGGCATAACCTCGACGTTTCCTATGGCGCATCCCTCCGCAGGCTCCCCTAGGGTTTCTGGAGAAATGACAAATTTCTGTTCCGACCTGTCTTCTAAGGTGATCTGCAGATTCACCGTCCGCCGGATAATGTCAATCCGCCGTTCGTTTTTTTTCGCCGTAATCTCAATGGGAACCAGTTTCGCCGCTCCGTCCTGGCTTAAATCCACCTGGCTTAAATCTGCTGTCACGCTGAAATCGCTGGCAGACATATCCTCCACCCTGCTTCTTGGACCAGTAATATAAAATATGGCAATATCCGTATCTCCTACCACATTAGGAACCTTCCCCATCTCCGTTATCACATCTTTATTTAAAATCTCCACGGGAATGGAAAAAGACTTGGTCCCCTCTGGATCCGCCACATTGACCACCGCAAGCCAGATGACAACGGAAATTAGGAGGGAGAGCAGCTTGAGGCCCGGATTATTTGCCAGATGCTTCATTATTTTTCGAAACATGCTTCATCCTCCTTTTCCAGATCCGGAACCTGGTCACATCCATTGCGCCTTTCCGAATAAAATTCAGCTTCCCTTTCAGATATTCTGCATCCACATTCCGATACAGCTCCCCTCCGATCGCAATGGACACATTTCCTGTCTCCTCCGACACTGCAATCGTCAGCGCATCGCACACTTCGCTGATGCCCACCGCCGCCCGGTGACGAGTTCCCAGTTCCTTGCTCAATTCCATATTGTCAGAAAGAGGAAGGTAACAGGTAGCCGAAACGATTCTATTGCCCCGCATAATTACAGCTCCATCATGCAACGGCGTGTTATGTTCAAATATATTAATCAAAAGCTGGCTGGACACCAAGGAGTCCAGCGCAATCCCAGTTCTTTCATATTCTCCAAGTACCACGTCCTGTTCTACCACGATCAATGCGCCCGTCTTAACCTTCGCCATTTCATAGGTAGCTTTTACCAATTCATTGGTAACCCGCTCGCTGAACCTTTCCTGGTTCTTTTGAGAATCAAAAGAAAACAACGCTGTCAGGAAATTCTTACGTCCCAACATCTCCAGCGCCCGGCGCAATTCAGGCTGAAAGACAATGATAATGGCAATCACTGCGACATTGATAGTCTTGCCTGCAATCCACAAAATGGTATTCATCTGAAATATTGCGGCCATCAGGATAAAGACCACTACCACAATGATGCCCTTGAGCAGATTCCAGGCCCTGGTCCTTTTAATCCATATCAGGATATTATAAATCAGGAATGAAATGATAATAATTTCCACAATATCAATTTTTGTAATCTGGGGGCTGTCAACCCAAAACAGATATTTGGACGCAAAAGAATTTACGCTTGCGAACAATTCCTGTATCATAACTTCATTCCTTTCTTACTTAATTCAGCAAATCCTGATCAATCTCCAGCTCCTCCGCCAGTTCCCTGCGGCTGACTGTCTTCCTTCTATGGGTAATTCTCTTGACCCGTTTATCTTTTCTCGCCACATACATCTTGGGAACTGCCTTTACAAAATAATAATATTCATCATCTTCAAATTGTACCCTTTCAATTCTGGAATAATCCAAATTATAGAAAAGAAATTCCAAAATCAGAGATACTGCCACTGATATTGCAGAACCTGCAACCACCCAGAAGATTTTCTCCGGCTTTCCAAGCAGGACATACCCTATCAACAAAATAATCATTTGAAGCAGATTACCCAACAGGAGCCCGATTCTCCATGCATGATCTATAGACTGCCTGCGTATCAAATATACCGTCAGCGAGGTAATCAAGAACGCCGCAAGCACCAGGTACATCTCTTTGTTTCCTGTCAGCGTTTTCAAAATTGCTGAAAACTTCGCTAATATTTCCGCTTCTTCCGTAGAAGTAAAGCTGGCAATATTGCCATTGACCCCTTCTAAATAATAATAAGCGGTCACGCCGCATACAATCGATAAATACTCTGCAGGCCTGCGCAGCAAGCCGCAAGCTACCGGCATTACCTGCGGCACTTTGAAAAAGCAAAGAATTGGCGTTAAAATCAAAATACCGTCATTCTTAGACGCATATTTTCCATAAATAAAAAACAACAGCAGAAACAGGCAAAACGCAGTCACGCAGACCTCCAGTGACAGCGCTGATAAATGTATTAAAATCACGGCGCCTGCAAGCAGTGACATTATATTAAGTGGCAGAAAAGAACAAATCAGAGCCAAAATCAATGTTACTGCTGGATGGTCCAGCCGATCCATATATCCCAGCTGACCGTTGATAAGGATAAATACCGCCAGCCCCAATACAAACTTCACGCCGGCCCTGATATAAATCTCACATTTTCCATATAAATTCCGCAGTCTTTCTCTCAGTTCCAACAAACCTGTCATTTCCCATCCTCCAAAGGCCGTGTCCTGTCTTCTTTCTCCTGAAGCTTCTGTGCTTTCTTCAAAAAGAAATAATACTCTTTCACACTTGCCGTCGCCTTTGTATAACGCCGATTATATACCAGAAAAGCAATTATCTGGTATATAACGGCGAAAATGACATACTTAACCAAAATAGAAATTCCAAAGGCTGCAAGATCACCGTTCCCAAGAGCCTCTGTTATAGATTCCATATCGTACAATATCCAGCAAACAAACAAAAGACCGAATGCTATCGTTGAGGTAATCAAGGTCTTTAACATCTGATAACTCACATAATCTCTTCGGTAATATTGTTTGATGGGCATGTATTTTTTGCCTATCCCCTCTTCATAACAGGCCATCTTTGTCATAAGGCGAATCCGTTCTTCATTCAGCATAGCTTACACCATCCGGCAATCCTTAATTATCCAGAAATCTCATCCGGTCCTTTCCATGACTGTCCTTCGGTTTTGATGCCAGCGACCCCGTAGGCCGTTTGATGGCGCCAGACAGGTCATTGTGGAGCGTTGCCTTGCACTTTTCGCAGAATCTCCCAGTTAATACTTTTGCTCCGCATCCTTCACATTCCAGGGTAATCTGAGACTCTTCCGTGAATGAAAGACGTTCTTCCCTTACCCACTGTTTAATCTGTTTTACGGAAACCTCATTTTCTTCCGCCACCACGCTCAATGACGCATTGGGATTATCTTTCAAAAAAGCCTTTACCTGCTGAAACTTCTCTTCGAGTTTTGAAATACAGCCGGAACACAATGGCGGTCCCTGCACATAATTAAAAAGCCTTCCACAGCCTTTGCAATTTCTAACGTCCATACCTTTATTCCTCCTGATAACCTTTTCCGATGCTGATGCTCAGGCAATAAACTTCCGCCACGCCTGCCCGCTTCAATTCGCCCGCCGCTTCATTCATCGTACTTCCTGTTGTGTATATATCATCTATTAATAAGATATGGTTTAATTGTACCTTATTTTCCTTCGTTTTAAAAGCCCTTTTCAAATTATTTTTGCGTTCTGTCTGATTTAATTTCTTCTGCGCCTTGGTGTCACGCACCCGGATCAGCAAGTCCTCATACGCCAGGATGCCGGTGCGGCGGCTAATTTCTCTAGCAACCAATGCCGCTTGGTTGTATCCCCGCCTTCTAAGCTTCTTTTGGGACAATGGGATCGGTACCAGCCCGTCAATCTGACTCCGTTTTATCCATGCTCCATAATGCCGGACCAGCTCCGCCCCGTAATAATGCGCATACTCTCTGCGCCCATGATATTTGAAACGATAAATGGAAGTTTTTGCCACCCCCTGATATACCCACAGTGCCTTTCCCTGCCGAAATTCATACAGGCACCCCTTGCAGTCAAAACAGTATTCCTGGCGCTGGTCACTCAATGGCTTCCCGCATTTCTTGCAAGAAGGCTCCTGGACATGCTCTGGCCTTCTGACACAAGACGAACATACACGCTCTTGGGGAATAAAGAGGGAAGAAAACAGGACTTTGTCACAAAAAGGACACCTGGGCGGAAAGAAAAGATGCCGCAGATTTTCTTTATATATATGCATCACTTACCTAAAAATCTCTCTCGTAAGTCTTTATGATAGTATCACACTTCGCACCATGATTCCATAAATATTTTCTTAAAATATTGTTAATTTCCTAAAACTTAGCAACCTCCTCAAGCCGCTCTTTCAAGCCAGTATAACGCTTCTGCTCACTGGCATTTTCAATCATCTGATGGAACGTCGCATCATTTCCCACCAGGGTCACACACTTCTTTGCCCGAGTTACAGCTGTATAGAGAAGATTACGGTTCATCAGCATCTTCGGCCCTGTAAGCAAAGGAATCACCACAGCCGGATATTCGCTTCCTTGGGATTTGTGAATCGTTATGGCATAGGCAAGCTCCAGCTCGTCCAATTGCTTAAACGTATAATCCACCATTTTGCACTCGTCAAATTCCACCGTCACAACTTCCTGATATGCATTGATTTTGCGGATGATGCCCATATCCCCATTAAATACCCCCATGCCTTTATCAATGGCAATGCCATATTTGCTGCAGATTTCCCATTCCAACTGATAATTATTCTTGATCTGCATCACTTTGTCCCCTTCTCGAAACACGATATCGCCATGCTCCTTTTCCGCTTTGTCTATCTGTGGCGGATTCAGATACTGCTGAAAGATATGATTCAAACGTTCTACGCCAAGCAGCCCTTTCCTCATCGGAGTAAGCACCTGGATGTCAAAAGGTTCTGCATTCACGAATTTTGGAAGCTTCTGCTGAATCAGTTGAATCACCACGCTGATAATGACATTGGCGTCAAAACGTTTCAGAAAAAAGAAATCCATGCTCTTATTATCCAAAACAACTTCTTGTCCTTTATTAATCTTATGGGCATTGACAATAATATCACTCTGAGCGGCCTGACGGAAAATCTTTGTAAGGCAGACAACATGAAACTGCTTAGATTCTATAATATCTTTCAGTACGCTTCCAGCCCCCACGCTCGGAAGCTGGTTCACATCTCCTACCAGGATCAGGCGCGTCCCCGCCGCCACTGCTTTGAGCATCGCATGCATCAGCGAACTGTCCACCATCGACATCTCATCCACGATAATCACATCAGTCTCTAAGGGATTCTGTTCGTTGCGCTCAAATCCGGCATTGCCTTCCACTCCTCCATTCAATTCCAGCATCCGGTGTATGGTCCTTGCCTCAAACCCGGTAGTCTCGCTCATGCGCTTGGCGGCCCGGCCAGTAGGAGCTGCTAAAAAAATGTCCATCCCTTCCTGCTCAAAATACCGTATGATGGCATTGATGGTCGTGGTCTTTCCCGTGCCTGGCCCCCCGGTAATCACCATCAAGCCATTACAGGCAGCTTCGATTACCGCCTGCGCTTGAAGTTGATCTAATTCCATGCCAGTACTCTTTTCAATACCCCGGATCCGACTCTCTATTTCGATTTGAGGCACGTCATAAGCAACGTCCAATTCTTTGAGCATCGCCGCCGTATTCATCTCCATATAATAATGCTTGGCAGCATAAATATACTGCTCCCCCTCCCGCTCCTTGATCACCAGCTTCTTATCAATGGCAAGGTCCATGTAGTGCTTTTCGATGTATTGAGGCTCTATCTCCAAAAGCCGGCTTGACCTCTGATTCAGCGCCTGCCTCGGCAAGCAGGTATGTCCCTCCAAAGACGCCTGAAGCAGCGTATATAAAATCCCGCTTCGAATCCGGAAATCAGAATCCGCATGAATCCCGACTCTGGAAGCAATTTCATCTGCAATGCGAAAACCCACACCCTGGATATCATCTGCCAGGCGGTATGGGTTTTCTTTTAATATACTGTATAATTCCTGTTGGTAAGTCTGGTAAATTTTTGCAGCTAATTTTTGAGAAATACCATATTGCTGCAGGAAAATCATCGCCTGGCGCAATTCCCGCTTTCTTTCCACCTGATCTGCAATCTCCATCGCCTTCCTCTGACTGATGCCCTTGACCTCCGCCAGACGTTCCGGCTCTTCCTCTATGATACGAAACGTTTCCTCCTGAAACCGGCGTACGATCCTTGCTGCTAAAGCAGCTCCGACGCCTTTAACAGCGCCGGAGCCAAGATATCGTTCTATTGACAAGACGTCCTCTGGCGGTTGCACCTCAAAAGACATCATCTTAAACTGTCTGCCATAGGAAGGATGGTCACTGTACTCCCCTATGAGCTCTAGGGATTCCCCTTCTGCTACCCCGTGAAAATTCCCCACGCAGGTAATCTCTTCTTCCTCACTTACCAGATCCAGCACCGTATAACCATTCTCACTGTTCTGATATACGATATGTTCTACATATCCCTTCAGCGTCGGCATTTTTCTACTCCAGACCATAGTTGCGCTTCATCTGCTCATATAGCATCTGCGCAAGTCCAAGCCCCTCTCCTTGTGCTGACTGTTCTGCCAATCCCTGAACCATCTGCTCTTTATAATAATCCTGAAGCTGCCTGTTGGAGGAAGAGACGCTCTCTGATTCTGGGATCATTTTCTGCATCGCCTTAAACATCTGCTCCGTAAAATATGCTTCAAAGTCCTTGCAGACCGCCATCAATTCATCTTCTGTAGCGGCTGATAAATCAGAATTCAAGGTATCCTCCAGCTTATTTGCGGAGTTGGCGGTTGATTTCGTATCATATAATGAACTTAAGCCATCAATCGTAAGACTCATATCATATCCTTCTTTCTTATTGTACTAAGCCTTCTGCCTCTCTACCTGCCGCAGAAAGTTTACTTACATTACCGCTTTAACTGGTTTGCCTGCCCTAACATGTCATCTGACGCCTGGATTGCTTTGGAATTCATCTCATACGCCCTCTGTGCCACGATCAGATTCACCATTTCATCTGCCACCTGCACGTTAGACCCTTCCAAATATCCCTGGCGAATGCTGCTCAACACCAGATTAGGCGTGTTCGCCTCATTCAATGGCTGACCTGAAGCGTCTGTAACGTTCAAAAGGCTGTTGGACAATTTCTCAAGTCCTGCCGGATTGTTAAACTGGAACAAGCCGATAGACTGATTCAAATCCACGAAATTATTCTGAGCGTCCAGATATCCGAAAGCTCCCTCTGACGTCACCATCATCTTGCTTGCATTGACGCCGCCTGGAACTTGTATAGAATTGCCGTTTGTATCCAACACCGGAAAGCCATCGGAAGTTACCAAGGTAAGATTGCCGTCCGCGCCAACACTCAGCTTAAAATCACCGTTTCGAGTGTAATATGTATTGCCGTCCGCGCCTCTCACCGCAAAGAATCCGTCTCCGTTAATCGCCATTGCCGTATAGCTCTCGCTGGCCAGGTGCGGTCCCTGAGTAAAATTAGAGGTAATCGCCGCAATTCTGGTTCCCAGTCCTACCTGGGCTGGTATCGGCTTTTCCTCGCCGTTTGCCGTAGTAGTCCTTGTCTGCAAAGTCTGATACAGCAAAGACTTAAATTCCGCTTTCTCATTTTTATAACCAGTAGTATTTACGTTTGCCAGATTATTTGCAATGGTATCCACTGCCGTCTGTTGCGAAATCATGCCGGATGCTGCCGACCACAATGATCTCATCATCTGAAAACAACCCCTTTCTATGCCTTGCCTATCGTATTAACTGCTTTATCCAGCGTTCCGTCTATCGTCTGGATAATCTTCTGATTTGCTTCATATGCCCGGGTGATGTTGATCATCTCCACCATCTCGGAAACTACATTGACATTGGACATTTCCAATGTCCCTTGAGTAATCTGGGCTTCGGACAGCTGTACCTGCCCGCCTGCTGCCAAATCATACATATTCTCTCCATATTTTTCCAGGAAATTATAATCCGCAAAATCCACCAGGCCGATCTGTCCCAGCAACTGGTCATTCTGATAATAATATCCATTTTCATCGACCACCAAGGGCAGATTCGGATTTACCTGTATGTATCCCGCCTGACCTGGATTGCCTGCCTGGGCAGCGGCCTGATTGAGCACGAAATCTCCGTCTTTCGTCATCAGATAGCCTTCCCGGTTCACGGTAAAGGCGCCGTCTCTGGTATATTTCACGGACGTTTCTCCCGCCTTATTGGTAAAGGAAATGGCGAAAAAGCCATCTCCATCAATTGCCATGTCATAAACATTGTCCGTAACCCGGAAAGACCCCTGTCCATAATCCGTATAACACTCGCCAACTTTGACTCCCAAGGAAACATCTCCCAGCGCTACGGGCAAGCCATAAGCTGACGTATCCTTAATCTTAATCGCCAATTCCTCATCAAAAGACTGAGAGGTGGAACCTTCTTTCTTAAACCCATTGGTCGCTGAATTAGCTAGATTATTCGTGAGTACGTCCATCCTGTTCTGCTGGTTAATCATGCCAGTGTATGCAGTATATAATCCTTTTACCATATTCTCCTGCTCCTTTTCCTGCTATTGCCTGTTAATCTTCTCTCCTGCCGGCACCTGATAAAAATTCCACATATTTTCCTGTGCCGATTGCCACGCAGGTCATTGGTTCTTCCGCCGTCATCGTATTGATTCCGGTCCTGTCCTCGATCAACTCCTCCAAGCCTCTAAGCAGCGCTCCTCCTCCCGTCAGTATGATTCCCCTGTCTGCAACATCCGCTGCCAACTCTGGCGGAGTCTTTTCTAACACGTTGTGGACTGCCTCCACAATTTGAAGAGTCGCCTCGCGCAAGGCCTCTTCCGTCTCCTCAGAAGATACAGAAACTGTCTTGGGGAGGCCTGTCACCAAGTTGCGTCCTCTTACATCCATAGTGTCATTCTGTGCCAACGGAAAACAGGTCCCTATTTTAATCTTAATATCCTCTGCGGTACGTTCGCCAATGAGAAGATTATGTTTCTTTCTCATATATCGGACGATTGCCTCGTCAAAATCATCCCCTGCAATCTTAATGGAAGTACTTACCACAGTCCCCCCCAGAGAAATCACGGCAATATCCGCCGTACCGCCTCCGATGTCCACGATCATGTTGCCACAGGGCTTTGCGATATCCACGCCTGCGCCAATGGCTGCCGCAATCGGTTCCTCAATAATGGATACTTCCCTTGCTCCCGCCTGATAGGTAGCGTCTTCCACCGCTTTCTTTTCCACTTCAGTAACGCCGCTTGGCACGCACACGCTGATTCTGGGCTTGCGGAAGCTTTTCTTTCCAAGAGCTTTCTGTATAAAGTACTTTAACATTTTTTCGGTCACTGTGTAGTCAGAGATAACCCCTTGGCGCAAAGGTCTTACCGCAACAATGTTTCCGGGAGTCCTTCCAAGCATCAGACGGGCCTCTTCTCCAATGGCCTTAATCTTATTGGTATCTCTGTCAAATGCAACCACGGACGGTTCTTTTAACACGACGCCTTTTCCTTTTATATAAACAAGTATACTTGCTGTTCCCAAATCGATTCCGATATCTGTTGACATTTTATCTGTCCCCTTTCGTGTCTTTATAAGAAAGAATCCTGCTTTGCAGGTCACGCTCTCGCATTTACTGGCAAACATAATAACTCTATTTTTCCATATATAACTACATTATATACAATCACGCCCAATTTTCAAAGCATTTTTTTCTAAAATCGAAAAAAACCTCTATCCTTTCACTTTTTCCCAGGATCTTCTTAAAGAAATTTATAAATATTTTATATTCTTTTGAAAATCTTTTTTCTTTTTTCACATATCGGACACAAACTGCGGTTATACTAAATCATGTACTAGCTACCAAGCTAATATAATTTTTCATAACTCATGCTTCCTGGATTCTTGAGAATCCAGGAGGTACTCCCCGAAATTGAGGCTATGCGGCATGCTCCGCATAGCCATTTTATTTCCTCCTGTGCGGTCAAGTTACCACCAATCTTCTCAATAACGCTGTTTCATAATATGTGCCGTGATGATCGTATAGCTGTATGCGTTTACCGTTATCTTTATATTGTCAAGCTCGCAATACCAATTTTTACCTTGCTGGTAAATGATGCAATTCTGATCAATAATCTTATTTTTACAGTATTGCACTACATCATCTTCGCAATCCCATTTTAAATTTCTCTTAATTCTGTCAATTCCCAACTCCGTAGTATGTATTTTATCAATATTATTCAACAGTACTTGCTTTTCCTCCATGATTCTCCATTCTCCAAAGCTCCAGGTTCCATATAAGCTTCATCCGTAACCTGTCAAGATGAATGACACTGTGAATCCCCCCTGTGAATTGGATGAAAATTACGGCTCATTTCACCTGTACTACCCTGGGATCGCCTTTCCTTGCCTGTTCCATCACGGCTGGAACTAATTTTGCAAAATTATCACCAGAATCAGTCGCCCCGGTCATTAGTTCCACCTTAGTATCCTTTTGTCCCTCTATCAGCTGCTGCACATACCGCCTGGTATACTGATTGGGATATGTCCCATCCGTAAGCCCCATATTGTGCATATATTCATTATCCAAAGCCTTGACAAATCCACTGGAATCTTTGGCATTAAATTCCACTGATACAATCGTGTCATCTTCAACCTCAATGCAGACATACTCCTTCCAGCCATGAGAAAACTCCGCCATCTCCGCCTTATAATATCCATCTTTCATTTTGTCACTGCCGCATCCAGGCAACAGTATCATACCTGCCAAAAAGACAGGTATTATGATTCTCTCCTTCATACCAAAGCACCTCCGCATAATTTCACTGACGCAACCGCTTCTTCCAATTTTTCCGCTCGCTGACAATTCTTGAAATAATCGCCATTTCAAATAATGGCAGGTTGTTCTGTTGATAACGGACGGACATCTATTTCTGTAGGTATTTTTTGACATATTTTCCGGTATAGGAACCTTCCGCCTCTGCCACTTGCTCTGGCGTTCCCTTGGCGATCACTTTGCCACCGCCGTCTCCCCCTTCCGGACCCATGTCAATAATATAATCGGCTGTTTTAATCACATCCAGGTTATGTTCAATCACCACCACCGTGTTGCCTCCTTCTGCGAGACGCTGTAAAATCTCCGTCAATTTGTGCACGTCTGCAAAATGCAGCCCAGTGGTTGGCTCATCGAGGATATAAATCGTCTTTCCCGTACTGCGCCTGCTCAGCTCCGTAGCAAGCTTTATCCGCTGGGCTTCACCACCGGATAACGTGGTAGAGGGCTGACCCAGCTTGATATAGGAAAGCCCGACATCATAAAGCGTTTCAATCTTTCTATGAATAGAAGGCACATTTTCAAAAAACTGCAGCGCCTCCTCTACCGTCATATCAAGCACATCGAAGATGCTTTTTCCCTTATACTTCACTTCTAATGTCTCACGGTTATACCGTTTTCCGCCGCAGACTTCACAAGGCACATACACATCTGGCAAAAAATGCATCTCTATTTTTAATATTCCGTCCCCGGCGCATGCCTCGCACCTTCCTCCCTTTACATTAAAGCTGAATCTTCCTTTGGCGTACCCTTTTGCCTTGGCGTCTGGGGTCGCCGCAAACAAATCCCGGATTTGGTCAAACACTCCCGTATACGTCGCAGGATTGGAACGGGGCGTCCTGCCAATGGGAGACTGGTCAATATCAATCACTTTGTCCAATTGTTCCATTCCTTCGATGGACTTGTGCTTGCCAGGAATGATTCTTGCGCGGTTCAGGTCCCTTGCAAGGCGTTTATACAAAATCTCATTGGTCAGCGAAGATTTTCCTGATCCAGATACCCCTGTGATGCAGGTCATGACTCCAAGAGGAATATTTACGTTGATATTCTGCAGATTATTCTCTTTCGCTCCTTTGATTTTAAGAAATCCTGTAGGCTTTCTCCTGTTTTCCGGCACTGGAATTTTAATTTTTCCACTGAGATAGGCTCCGGTAACAGAATGGGGATTTTGCATAATCTCCTGGGCAGTTCCCTGAGCCACTAACTCCCCGCCATGCTCTCCTGCTCCTGGACCGATATCCACAATATGGTCTGCTGCCAGCATGGTATCCTCGTCATGCTCGACTACGATCAGAGTATTTCCAAGTTCTTTGAGATTCCTCAAGGTATTCAAAAGCTTGTCATTGTCCCGCTGATGCAGTCCGATGCTCGGCTCGTCCAAAATATAAGCAACGCCCACAAGCCCGGAACCGATCTGAGTGGCAAGACGAATACGCTGAGCCTCCCCGCCGGACAAAGTCCCTGTTCCCCTGGAAAGCGTCAGATAATCCAGCCCCACGTCCACCAGAAATCCAACTCTGGCCCGGATTTCCTTCAACACCTGAGCGCCAATCAGTTGCTGCTGTTTTGTCAGTTCCATCTCCGACAAAAAACTTTGGAGCTTGCGAATCGACATCGAGGTAACTTCGTGAATATTTTTCCCGGAAATGGTCACAGAAAGCGCCTCCCGCTTCAGCCTCTGCCCTTTGCAGGTTTTACAAGGCGTTACCCGCATAAACTGTTCATATTCCTGCTTCATGATATCGGAACCTGTCTCCCGGTAACGTCTTTCCACATTTCTAACCAATCCCTCAAATGCCACGTCATAGACGCCTTCTCCGCGCTGCCCTTTGTAATGTACCTTGACCTCTTTTCCGCCAGTGCCATTAATTAGGACATTCTGAACCTTTTTAGGAAGTTTCTCAAAAGGAGTCTCAAGGTCAAAATCATATTTTTTTGCCAAAGCCATAAGTATCGCATTGGTAAAGCTTCCCTTGTCCGTACACGACTGCCAGCCCATCACCTGGATTGCACCCTCGCCTATACTGAGCGTTTTATCAGGAATCATCAGATCCAAGTCAAATTCCATCTTATAGCCCAGTCCAAAGCAGTCTTTACAGGCGCCAAAAGGATTATTGAATGAAAAGCTTCTGGGTTCAATCTCGTCAATGCTGATGCCGCAATCTGGACAGGAAAAACTCTGCGAAAAATTGATGGGGTCCTCACCTATGACATCCACAGTCATAAGTCCTTCCGCAAGCTCCAAAACATTTTCCACTGAGTCGGTAAGGCGCTTTTCAATCCCAGGCTTTACTACCAGACGGTCGACCACGATCTCAATATTGTGTCTGATATTTTTATCGAGTGGAATTTCTTCTGTCAAATCATAAATATTTCCATCTGCCTGTACCCGGACATAGCCGCTTCGCTTTGCCTGCTCCAATAGCTTCTGATGCGTCCCTTTCCGTCCCCGTACCACCGGGGCCAAGAGCTGGATCTTGCTTCCCTGCGGCAGTGACATAATCTGATCTACCATCTGGTCTACCGACTGTTTCTTAATCTCTTTTCCACAGCTAGGACAATGCGGAATTCCAATCCTTGCATATAACAGACGAAAATAATCATATATTTCAGTGACTGTACCCACCGTTGACCTGGGATTGCGGTTTGTAGACTTCTGGTCGATGGAAATGGCTGGAGAAAGCCCCTCGATCTTCTCCACGTCCGGCTTCTCCATCTGCCCCAAAAACTGTCTTGCATAAGAAGACAAAGATTCCATATACCTGCGCTGCCCCTCTGCATAGATGGTGTCAAAGGCAAGGGAAGACTTGCCTGAACCACTCAATCCTGTCAGCACGACAAACTCATTTCTGGGTATGTCCACATCAAGGTTTTTCAGGTTATGTTCGTTTGCTCCCCGTATCTTAATGAAATTCTTTTCTGCTTTTGCCATAAGTGGTAAACTCCTTTTTCGTAGATTTGCCATACAAGCTCTCGAACGCCCGAAACGCAGGGGCCAATTTCATTTCTGCATAGCTTTACATATCTCTGAGATTCTTTTTCAATTCTATCATCTTGTCACGCAGATCTGCCGCCGCCTCGAAGTTCAATTCTGCCGCTGCAGACTGCATCTTTTTCTGAATTTCTGCAACCAGTTTTTCTAATTCTTTCTTGCTCATGGATTCTGGATCTTTTTGGAATTGGCATTCTTCTTTGGCAACCTTTTTGGAAATGCTGATCAATTCCCGAACGGATTTCTGAATCGTGGTCGGCGTGATCCCATGTTCTTTATTGTATGCCTCCTGCTTGCTTCTCCTACGGTTTGTCTCGTCAATTGCTACCCGCATGGAATCCGTGATGCTGTCCGCATACATAATCACATGCCCCTCTGAGTTTCTCGCCGCACGTCCAATGGTCTGAATTAGGGATGTCTCAGACCGCAGGAACCCTTCTTTATCTGCATCCAAAATAGCAACCAAGGTAATTTCTGGTATGTCAAGCCCTTCCCGTAGCAGATTAATGCCCACCAGAACGTCAAAAACGTCGAGTCGCAGATCACGGATAATCTCTGCCCGCTCCAAAGTGTCAATATCAGAGTGCAAGTACTTCACCCGGATTCCCACCTCGCGCATATAATCTGTCAAATCCTCCGCCATCTTCTTTGTCAGCGTGGTAATCAGTACCTTATGCTTCTTGGAAACCTCCTTATTCACCTCTCCGATCAAGTCATCAATCTGCCCCTCTACCGGGCGGACATCCACTTCTGGATCAAGCAGCCCAGTAGGACGGATAATCTGTTCCGCACGCAAAAGCTCATGTTCTTTCTCGTAGACATTTGGCGTAGCCGATACAAATAGCATCTGATCTATTTTACTTTCAAACTCTTGAAAATTCAAGGGGCGGTTATCCTTTGCCGAGGGCAGGCGGAATCCATAATCTACCAGCGTGCTTTTGCGTGACTGGTCTCCCGCATACATGCCCCGCACCTGGGGAATGGTGATATGGGACTCATCCACAATGATTAGAAATTCTTCTGGAAAATAGTCCATCAGGGTATTGGGCGCTTCCCCTGGCTGCAATCCGGAAAGAAAGCGGGAGTAATTCTCAATTCCACTGCAGAACCCAGTTTCTTTGAGCATTTCAATGTCAAAATTGGTGCGTTCTGCGATGCGTTGCGCCTCCAACAGCTTGTCCTCCCCTTTGAAATATTTGACTCGTTCCTCCATCTCCTGTTCAATTTCCACTGCAGCCTGGCGGATTTTTTCTGGAGACACGACATAATGAGAAGCCGGAAATACTGCCATATGCTCCAAGTGGCTTTTGATCTCCCCGGTTAGTACATCAATCTCCGTTATTCTGTCCACCTCGTCTCCGAAAAATTCTACTCGTATTGCCGTCTCTCCGTAGTTTGCCGGAAAAATTTCAACCACGTCTCCCCGTACTCTGAAAGTCCCTCTCTGAAAATCCATGTCATTTCTGGTATACTGGATATCGATCAGTTTGCGAATCACCTCATCCCTGTCCCTTTCCATGCCTGGTCTCAGTGACAGCATCATATTCTTGTAATCTATAGGACTTCCAAGACCATAGATGCACGACACACTGGATATGATGATCACATCCTTGCGCTCCACCAGAGCCGCCGTGGCAGAAAGACGCAGCTTGTCAATCTCGTCATTGATCGATGAATCCTTGGCAATATAGGTGTCAGTAGAAGGAACATAAGCTTCCGGTTGGTAATAGTCGTAGTAGGACACAAAGTATTCCACGGCATTCTCCGGGAACATCTCCTTGAATTCTCCGTAGAGCTGCGCCGCAAGCGTCTTGTTGTGGGCGATGACCAGCGTCGGCTTCTGCAATTCCTGAATGACATTCGCCATCGTAAATGTCTTGCCGGAACCCGTAACCCCTAGTAAAGTCTGGAATTGATTGCCCTCCTTGAAGCCTTTCACCAGCTCGGCTATGGCCTGCGGCTGGTCGCCTGTAGGCTTGTAGGGGGCCTTTAAAACAAATTTATTCATAGCAATACCTCCGCATCATGATTTTCACTATAATTCTCAAGACTATTACGAATTTTCGTTTTTACTAACATCCTCTCCCTCTATTTCTAAAAGCATGCGATCAAAATCACTCTGATACATTCGATCCTGCTTTACCCGATATTTCTCAAATTCGCTTAGTGCATGCTGTTCTGCTATTCTGGCAGAAATAGTTCCTGCATGTGTCAAAATTTCCTTTTTTGACAACTTTAAAATCCCCTCAAACTGTTCCGCCCAATCTTCCATCGTCATTGGAATCTGTTCTTCTGCACGCAGTTCTGCAAGATCTAAATAAGCATTTACAATTCTTGACATCGCTGATAACTCTTCCTCGGTCAAATAGTTTTTTGCCACAACAACATCAAACCTCTGAATTTTTCCATTTGGAGAATCTTTCCATGTCTGGAGTCCCATATGTTCTTTCTCACTATGCGCTCTATGATAAATCACTTCTGCCGCTGTTTTCCCATGAATTGCCCAGTGCAGCTGATTCTGCACCTTCGCAAAAAACTGCCTGGTAGTTTGCGCTTTGGAATCATAGTCTATACTTGTAGCGTATATATCAGTAACTTTCTGATAAAACTTTCTTTCAGATAACCGAATCTCCCGAATTCTTTGTAACTGTTCTTCAAAATAGTCTTTCGTCAAAACGGTTCCAAAATTTTTCAGGCGTTCATCGTCCATTGCAAATCCTTTAATCGTAAATTCCTCTATAACTCCATTTGCCCACTTTCGGAATTGAACTGCCCTCGCAGAATCAACTTTATTTCCTACAGCAATGATGGCTTTCAAATTATAATGATTTATATTATAGCATTTTCCATCGGAAGCAGTTATTCGAAATTTTCGAATAACTGAAACTTCTTCCAGTTCACCATCCGCAAAGATTTTCTTCAAATGATAATTAATGGTATGCGTTTCCACATTATAAAGCAAACCCATTGTTTTCTGAGTAAGCCAGACATTTTCATCAAAATAGATTGCATTCACATCACTTTCACCAGTAGCTGTAATAAAAGTCAAATATTCTGCTGCTGAAGAACGTATGATAGATACTTCCTTTTTCTTTTTCACTGATTTGTCCCTCTTAAAATAATTAAGTCTTCACCAAACATATGTAGCGAATTTACTTTGATGACTCTTCATTACATGACCAAATATTACATATTTCTAAATTTTTTATTTGCTTAATCGTTTCTATGCATTCATTCAATTCTTTAAAAATTTGTATTCCACTATCTTTCAAAATATCTACATATTTCTTCATTGTTTCCACACAATTGTAAATACAATCAAGATAAAAACGTTCTCCCTGCTGAGCGCGTGGTAAATATATATCAACACATTTTTCCGCCGTAACGGCAATTATAGCCTGCTCCTCTTTAGTGTAAAAAAACGGATGCTTAATCAATAGAGATAATTCACGCCAAAGTTTTTTTGCACATTCCACATCCATATATTTTATACTATAGATAAAATTGTTTATATGACTCATCACTACTTCTTTTTTTTCATATACTTTATCAATATAGCTTAACAAAAATTCAAGTCCCAAGAATGCGCTTGGATATAATTTATGTTCTCTTGACATAATTATACTTTCAAAAATATTTATACACAAATCGTATTTTCTCTGCTCAATTGATTTAGCCATATATAATGCGCTTCTATTTATTCCTAGAATTTCTAATTTCTTATCTAATGCATCTATATACATGATTACGCTTTCAACCATACTAGCTAAAAAAGCTTCCATATATATCATTGCTAACAATTGTGATAAATTCAAAAATTTTTGCTCTTCTATTGCCCTTTCCCCTAAAAAATCTCGCCTATCTTCTAACGTACTTTTATGTTTCTCAACATAAACTTCTATTTGAGTTAAAAAATTTATAAGAATATCTTTATCCAAAATAGGCTTTTTACACTCTTTAAAACTAAATGAAGAAAATCTATAAAAGACATTGCAATATATATTTACATTATTGCTACCAACCAGATTATCTTCTTTAACACTGCTATTACATAATAACGTATAATATAATTCTGAAAACTCAACCTCTGAAGGATGTGGAAGCCTTTCCCATACATCTGGATAAAAACACTCTGACTTAGGTAATTCTTTTATTACATTATTCCATAATCTTTTCGAAATCTCTTTTTCATATGTTTCTAATGGCAAACTACGCCATAATAACAGCAAATGTTTAACCCCGTAATCTCGAATTTCAGAATCTTCATTGTTCAACATCATAAGTGCATTTTTATAATATTTATCTTTGCTCTCATCATTAATGTTAATATCAATATCTTCAAAAAAAGAAACTAACCCACACTTTACGTTAAACAGAACAAAAATATATTCCTGTAGCTCTGTACCTATTTTCTTATTAAAACGTTTCTTTATCCTATCCAATACTTTTCCTATTTCACTGCATACAATCTCATAATCATGTTTGCCAAACCTGCATAAACGCTTTATAAAATGAATAATATCATCATCATCTAAAAAAACAACTAATCTGGACATAATATCATATACATTTTTTATAGTAAGAATATGCTTTTTATAGATATAAGAATCTGTATCAGCAAAAGTTCTTTCTAGTTCCATTAAATCATCAAAAGTTTTCTTAACCCCATCTACATCAAGTTGTGCCAGCATCTCACGATTAAATATCCGATCTATTATCTTTTCTTCATTCGTCCTCGCTGCCAATGACAATTTCCAGCTTGTATTTAGACTTGATCCTATTACCTTATGAATTACCCTTGGAAATAGTTTTGCTTGATCTCCAAAAGCCGGTAGACATAACGTATCAATTGATAATAAAAAGTTAAAACTTTTCAAATACAAAACATCCATTCCTATATGATAGGTAATCCCTCTGGAGCTATTCAGATTAAATGGTATTACTTCATCATTTTTACAATCGTCATCAAAAAACATTTGACCCAATTCTTCTCTCTGTTTTACAATAATATGCCTTGTATTATATTCTTCCTTATACCACTCCTTATCGGAAAAAATATCATCTATTTCCCATTTATCTATACGATAACATAAATTCAAGTATCCCAAGTAGGATGCATAAACTTTATCCCCAATTTTCATTTGAGCCAATTCTGCTGCACATTGTTTCAAAATAATATCAGCAGATCTTCCTTCATCCAATTGTTTATATAATCCGGCTTTTTTGACCTTATATAACCAATTAATCTCTTCTATTTGATTTATTAATTCTCGTGCATTAGAATATGAAAAATCTGATATATCTTTCTTAATCTTTTCAATAATCAAATCATTTGCAAATTGCTTATCTCCATATAATAATTTCTCTGCAAATTGCATATGTTCTTTGTACTGCTCCTCTTTCCCATCAATCCTTTCCATCTCAAGAAGATACAGTATAAGCGGTTGTAATTGCTGTATATCTGCAAACGATAGTTCCTGAAATTTATCACAAATCATTGCTATTCTTTTCATTATATCATCATCTAACACAACAAGACATTTGCGCAAAATATTTACTATATAACTTAATGCATTTAGATTTTGATATTCAAAACACTTATACATAATAATAGAAAAATGTATGTGAAAATATTGTTCGTATTCTCTACGTTCATTTTCTGGCAACAGAACATATCCTTTTATTTTTCCCCAAACTTTCGAAGCATACTTTTCAATAACGTCTAGATAACCTTGTTTGTCTTTCGGATTCCAAAATATATCTGCTTTTTTAAAAGGTATCTCTATTTCTTCATCTTCCTGATAATCTTTAAGTAGAGTAATAAACTTTGATAGTGCTTCATAATACCTATTTTCTTCTTTTTCTGCTAATACCGAAATATCTATAATAGTTATTTGTTTATCCTCTAATAGCTTTCTTTCTGAAAAACTAATGCTATCATAAAGACCTATTAAATAAATCTTAGGACAGGACTCTCCCATGTTATCTCTTAACCATCCTAGCCAACTTTGAAAATTAGGATCATCTCCAGAAAATCCAATCAAGCATAGCCTCGTTTCTAACATAGACTGTTGAACCGTATTTACTAAAGCCGAGTATTTCACCGGATATGTTCTATAATCTTCATCACATATGATATATGGTTTTACTTGGGGTATGCTGCCATGCAGTTTTATAATTCTAGGACGATTACTGCCATGTAAATCATTTTGAGAATATACAACATGATATTTCTCTGTTCCTCTAAAGCCATCATTCGCACGTTCTAATAAAGAATCATAATTTGTTGTAAATATATCATCCCATTTTAACTCTAACAATCTTTTATGCAGTTCGCTTGGAACAAAAAGGTCATCTGCAATTTCCTCTTCAATCATCTGTTCAATCTGATTTCTTCCAAAACAGACTATATACTCCTCTGCAAGTTTGGTAACATTTTTCCCAGAAGTTTTTATTATTCTTTGTTTATTCCAATCCTCTTGTTCTTTATCTGTACCTTCTACTTTAGGATATAATTCTAAAAACATCTTATCTGCAAGCTCATTCCAATTTGGAGGCACAATCTTTCCCTCACCACAATATTCTGCATTTTTTGAAAAACCTGCACCTATCATAACTGATGCGGAACCATACTTTCTTTTATCCTTTAATCGCCTTGCAATATCGTTTATATACGAATATACTAAACCTTTTTCCATATACAACTCCCTCTAAATCTTCTAAGAACACTTTTAAATCTACAAAACCTCTGCTCATTAAAACATCTTTGAATTATTCTACTCATTATACTTTCATCCAAACCAAATTTATCTTTTCAATTAGTTTTATAAGCTATCCACCTGCTTCCTCAATCCACAAACGAATAAACCTTCACTACAAAAAGTCACAAATTCCATTCATCCGTCTAATCTGCAACAGTTCATTTCGTCCGCAAAATCCGTATTTTCCAGTACAAATCAACACCAAATATCACGCATCTTTGTCTCAAAACACTCTAGGACACAAAATACTCCACTGCATTCTCAGGGAACATCTCCTTGAATTCTCCGT
>OFGA01000027.1_pt1 | contig 127323 bp, 101 predicted proteins | sample 1521471 | NCBI WGS metagenome assembly OFGA01 (sample SAMEA3504086, study PRJEB24116) | mouse gut metagenome | biome: mouse gut; feature: mouse-associated habitat; material: faeces | place: Denmark | collected 2011 | reverse complement strand
CTGAATCGGATTTCTGCTGTTACAGTTCGCAGAAATCCCGATTGTCCTGTAATTCTTTGGTAATCACACCGCCCTTTTTCCGATACCTGTCATACACCATATCCAGCCGGCGTATTACCCGCTCATTGAGAATATCATACTTCTGAAACATCTCCTGATACATCGGATTAATTTTCAACCTTTCCCGAATATGCTTTGCAAAAGGACAATACTTAAACAGCAATGCCCTGGATACTTTATTCAAGCGGAAACTTCCTTTCGCCTCGTAATTAAGCCAGCTCTGGTAATCCTTCACAAATACTTCCCGGAAATTATTCTTGGACTTCTGCAGTGCATTCTTCACCTTTTCCTTGGCATCTGCCGACAGTTCCGGGTTCTTCCGGTAATACTGGATATAATCGTTGTATTCTGAAGTAAGAGAAGCCTCTGTAATGTCGTTCCAGCGCACGCCCTGAATCTTCCTGCACATCTCCCAGCGGAACCGCCCGCAGACTTCCACCATCAGCTCGCCCACGTCTGCAACGGTGAGAATGGGGAAAATAAATCTTGCCTGAGTATCCTTCTTGATGCCTGCTGTCTCCTGCCACATCATGGCCTTGCTTCCTGCATTAGGCATAAGAATAATATTGGGCAGCACTTCTTTCTGTATCATCTCCATATTGACTTCGTGTTCCGGATCCGAGAACCCCACTTCCCGGAAAAACAGAGAAAAATCAATTTTTCGTATTTCATCCATGGCGCCATTTGCTTTTTCTGCTGTAACCAGCATGTTTTCCGGGGTACCGATAATATCGTCCTTATACAGAATGGGACAGAATGTGGAAATCTTGCCGTAGGTTGCCCGGTTGGTGGATACGAACATATTCTGCAGCTCAAACCGCACTTTGGCTTTGTTGTCCTTTGCCAGCAGCGGTACCTGATCGGCTGTAATATTTCCGGTCTTCTTCTGTTCATTGAGATGACCGGTGTAATCCATGTCAAATTCATTTCTGGAAGGTTCATTCTCTCCCCGGTACACACTCAGCAGCCATTCATAGATCGTAAACACATTCTCCGCCCTGCAGCGGCGGATTCTTCCGGCTATTTCAAAGAGGCTGCGGGTATTGTCCGTTCCGGCAAGCTCCTCGTCCATAAAGCCAAAATTCAGAAACATCTTCACGGAAGTCGGCATATATCCCCCTTCCAGGGAACGGAAAAATACCAGTTCATATATGTGGTAAAAGTCATCTGTAATCTTTCGGCGCAGTTTGCGCACATCATCGGTAGTAGCCAGAATATCCGGCAGATTTTTGTACTCATTAAGAGAATTCCGAAAACTTTCCGTCCTCTTTTCTTCGCAGCCGGAATATTCCAGAATCTGAGTCAGATAATCTATGCCTTCCTCGTAGGGCTCCACTGCTTCATCCTCTGACTCTCCGGAACTGCTCCGTACCAGCTGGCTGAAATCGAATCCTTTATACTCCGCAAAGCCGGCATTCATCATCTGTTCGGAAAACAGGCCGCTCTTTGCGGCAAAATCCATCAGTTCGGAAATTTTTCCCTGTATGGGTTCAATATCCCGTCCGAATGCCGCAGCCTTTTTCGCCAGTTCAAAATACATCTGGAACAGATTCGTACCCTCAGCGGACAGAAGCAGCTCTTTATTCGTTTTCAGATACCCCTTCAGCACAGAGATTAACTCCATGGTTTTTCGCATCCAGACCACTGCGTTAAAAACAGCTCCGGTTCCCAGCACATAATCCCTTGCCAGATGCTGATCCATGGCTTTCAGAGACAGGCCGGACATCCGCTCGTAATATTCTCTGGTCCAGGGCGCAATCTGTTCCGGCAGCGACACCGGCCCCACAGAATCCATGGCCGGAAACTGCTTCTCCGGCAATTCCATATCTTTGCACAGCTTCTGATACGCCCGGTAACTTCCCATCAGAAACCTGTAATATTCCTGACATTTCCTGCCGCTGAGCATATACCTGCGCATCAGCATGGACGTCTGGTGCATGGCCCCCATGGCAAATACCGCCACATATTTTTCTTCTTCTGCAAATATTTTTTTATAATCTTCTGTGGAATTATACGGAAATGCATACAAAACACAGTCTGTATTGGCCACATAATTGCACATATACGTTCCGCTAAGGCTTTCCAGCATACCGATAATACTTCCGGCCTCCATATCAAATTCGTCATTCTCCAAGACAGCCCGAACGCTTCCCTGTAAAATGATATACAAGCCTTTCAGCCTGTCTCCTTTTTTCAAAAAATGTTTTCCTCTGCTAACTTTTACTGTTTCCATGTACTCCTCCTGTATTTCAAATCCACTAACGTCTGCCCCCGAAAAACAGGGAATAAAGCAGAAGCAATAATATAACGGGCACCAGAATCGGAAGCAGGAACGCCACCACATTTGCTACAATTACAATGATAAGAATCGCCGCCAGAACCAGCAGCAGTTTTCCGTACCAGCTGTTCAGTTTCAGTCCGCCGAACCGTACATCCCATCCGCCCTGTTCAGAATAATCCGCTCGAAATCCCCGGCCGGACTGTTCCTTCCGCTGTCCGTAATCCTCTGAATAATACTGGCTTCCCTCCCCGGTTCCAAATTTCCCGGTGGTATCAATCAATGTTTTGGCAATCAGCCTTGGATTGCCGAGACGGGCAGTTACTTCTTCCTCACTCTGTCCTTTCCTGGCTTCCTCCCTGATGTAATTATCGTAATATGTTATGTTTTCGTTGATTGCCGCCTGATCCAGCTCTCCCTGCAGGGCAATCTGCAATTCATGTAAAAATTCCTGTTTTGTCATGAAAGCTCTCCTGTTTTCCTGTTTGTACACTCCATTCAATATTTTTATCAACTATTTATCATTCTATCACACTATACTTTTTTTTTCACCATTTTTCCCAAATTTTTTTCAAAAAATCTATTGACAAATTCCCGAAACTGGAGTAAGATATAAAACGTTCAATCGAATATTTACAATATGTGTGTGTAGCTCAGCTGGATAGAGCACTTGGCTACGGACCAAGGTGTCGGGGGTTCGAATCCTCTCACGCACGCTGTTGGGTCCCTTGAAAACATAAGGTTTTCAAGGGATTTTTGTGTTACGGAAAAATAAAGCAATAGTTCAAATAATGTGTTTAAAATAAACAGAAGAATATCAGTATATTTTTATGCAAAATAGATCGCATCTTTATATATGGAGCAGGTAATAGATTGATCCAATGGCTCAGGCAGATCCACAGTAAAACTAAACCCGCAGCTAATTGAAAATTTGTGATTTAAAATAGAGTTTGAGAAATTTGTATTACGGTATAAGCAGGATTGCAAATAAAAATATGGAAGATTTAAAATGGAGGATTATGATTATCCTATATAAAATTTAAGTGTAAACATTTCATTGTATTCTTGTCAAAATGTTTTATAGGAGTGTAAATAAAAATCAATTAAAAAAGAAGAAATGTTTGAACCATTTATTTATTGGAAAATGAAAATTAGGAAAATAGAGAATGTTAAAACAAATATTATAATATATTATAAATTTTAAATGGGATAAAATCAAATTTATGAAATTTTATTAATCAATTATAGTAGTAAAATAAAAGTTATCAGAGATATAATTTGTATATAAAGCATAAGGTGTTTGTTATGCGAAGAAAATAACTGTAAGATGTGTAATTAAATTAATTACAAACTATGTGATGAAAATAATTATAAGTTATTTGATGAAGCCAGTAGTAAGCTGTGTGCTAAAAATAATTGTAATCTATGTAATGATAATAATGTAAGCCACAAATTTAAAACAAAATATGAAAACAGATGTAAATCATAAGAAGAATGAGTTGCAATCTATGGAGTGAAAACAATTTTAAATTATTAGATGTAGCCAGTTATAAGCTAAGTGATGAAAATCAGTGCAGTTAATATTATGAAAACAAATATAAATAATAAATCTAAAACAAACAATGGAAATAATTATAAACTATGAGATAAATGCAGTTGTAAGTTATGAGATGAAAGCAGTTCTAATCTATGCAAAAAAACATAAGTCAAGCCATAAAAAATTTATCAATCATTTAATTAACCATATGTAAATCAGGTGATGAAAATATTAGAATGATATATTATACAATATTAATGTTAAATGGTGAAAATAATGTTATATTTATATAGTGAATTATAGTTAATTTATTAAATAAAAACATTTATTTGTCATGTAGAGATGAGATTTACTAGCCAAAGATTAAAAAATGTACGCCATATAGAGAGACATTTAACTTTGCATTTGGTGTGTTGTATGCTATACTATTTATAAGTATGCAATTTGGAAAAATAATCTAGGGGGAAATTATGGTAAATCAGGAAAGAGTTGGTGAAATGACAAAGCTTGCGATATTTGACCAGAATGAGGGTCAGGAATGCAGGCCAATGATTCAGTATTTTCGAAAAGATTATATAGTGAAAGAAATGATAAAAAGTTTCTTTACAGCAACAATAGCGTTTGGCCTGTTGGCGGTCATTGCGGTTCTATATTTTGTGGAAAACCTGATGGAGCAAATCAGTTCATCGGATATCAGGCAGTTTGCAGTAAATGTTATATCGTGTTATGCGGCATTTCTTGCAGCGTATTTTCTCATCACTTATATTGTGTATTATATGCGGTATACAAAAGGGCGGCAAAAGGTCAAGAAATATTATCAGCATTTAAAAAAGGTGAACCGGCTGTATCACGATGAGGAGCAGATGTAAATCTGCAGGATATGGCGTGACAGGAGGAAAAGAACGTGACGGATTTATTGGAAATAAAAGAAAAATTAAAAAGTTTTTATGGAAAGTACGATATATATCTTATCCCGCTGTTTAAATTTATTATGGCGCTGTGTGTTTTTTCTGTTATAAATGGAAATATTGGTTATATGGAGCGTATCAATAGTCTGCCAATCACTCTTGCTCTGGCATTGGCATGCGCAATTCTGCCTATGAATGTGATGATTTTGCTTTCCTGCCTTATGATTCTTTTGCATTTGTATGCTTTGGCGCTTGAAGTGGCGGTTGTTGGGCTGGCGTTGTTTTTGCTGATGGCGTGTCTGTATTTCCGTTTTGCGCCGAAAGACGGGATTTATGCTATTTTGACCCCGTTATGCCTGCATTTTAATTTAGGCCCTGTGATGCCGGTTGCAGCGGGGCTGAAAGGAAATGTATGTTCTGTTTTGTCTGTATTGTGCGGGACGGTCATTTGGTATTTTTTAGATGGGGTCAAACAGAATGCGCAGGCATTGGCAAACAGCAGTGAAGATGCTGCATTTACTGCAAAATTTACAGCCGCGTTACATCCGGTTATTGATAATAAAGAACTGTATCTGGTATTTTTTACATTTTTGCTGACAGCGGCGATGGTTTTCATAATTCGCAGGCTTTCTATAGATTATGCTTGGACAATAGCGGTTTTAATCGGCGGTTTGGTGAATTTTATTATATTGTTTGCAGGATATATGCTGCTTGACATTACGGACAAGACAGTCGGACTGATTATTGGTTCCCTTGTATCTTTAGGGGTTGCGCTGCTTTTGGAATTTTTGTTTTTTAATCTTGATTATTCGAGGACGGAGCGGGTGCAATTTGAAGATGATGAATATTATTACTATGTCAAGGCTGTGCCAAAGATGTATGTCGCTGAAAAAGAAAAACAGGTTAAGACATTTGCTGCCAAAGGAGGCGGGCACAGAAAGGAAGTGAAGTGATTTGGAAGAAATACTGTCAATGCTCGGTGTATTTAAAGATAAATATCTGTCATGGATGGATTTGCCGGTAATGACCGTCATTGATATAGTGGAAATCGTCATTATCGCATTTCTGTTTTATACAATCCTGCTTTGGATTAAGAATACAAGGGCTTGGATGCTGTTGAAAGGCTTGTTGGTTATTCTGGTGTTTGTTATGGTCGCGGCAGTCTTTCAAATGACGACAATCCTATGGTTAGCGGAAAAAACGCTTAATGTCGGAGTAATTGCGCTTGTCATTATTTTTCAGCCGGAATTGCGTAAGGCGTTAGAACAGCTTGGCAGGAAAAGTTTTTTAAAGGGAGTGGCTTTTTTAGATTTTGGCAAAGACCAGATTGAACATGTCAGCGAGAAAGCGATAAACGAGCTTGTCCGAGCCTGTTTTGAGATGGGAAAAGTGAAAACAGGGGCTTTAATTGTGATGGAAGATACTGTGAATTTGTCGGAATATGAACGGACAGGAATCGCAGTGGACGCCATTTTGACAAACCAGCTTTTAATTAATATATTTGAGAAAAATACGCCGCTGCATGATGGCGCAATTATTGTGCGCGGAAACCGTATTGTTTCTGCGACTTGTTATCTTCCGTTGTCGGATAATATGGAACTTAGCAAAGAGCTTGGCACAAGGCATCGGGCGGCTGTTGGTATTAGTGAGTTAAGCGATTCACTGACAATCGTGGTGTCAGAGGAGACAGGCGGCGTTTCCGTTGCAGTCGGTGGGAAACTGGTTCGTGGACTGGATCAGGAAGGGCTGCGCGCGCAGCTTAAAGCGCTGCAGAAATTTGAACCGGAGACGAAACGGAAAGGCTTACTGAAACGGAGGCTTAAGTATGTTAAAAAAGATAATTCAGTGGATCACAAATAATTTCGGCTTGAAAATTCTGGCAGTGGCGTTTGCCGCTGTATTTTGGCTTGCCGTTGTCAATATTGATGACCCGAATACGACTAGGACGTTTACGACGACAGTCAGCATTGAAAACAGCGACTATCTGGCAGGGATTGGGAAATATTATGATATTGTAAATAACAGCAATACGATTACATTTAAGGCAAGCGGGAAGCGTTCTTATCTGGAGCGTATGAGCAATTCTGATTTTCGGGCGGTGGCGGACTTGGAGATGATAGAGAATTTTGACCGTGTGCCCATTGAAATTACGGCGCAGCGTTACGGAAGCTATATTACAGTGGCAAGCAAAATTTATTATCTGCAAGTGGAAGTGGAAGATTTGGTTTCGAAACCGTTTGTCATTACGGTCGCGACAGAAGGAGAGACTGCGGATCAACATGCGTTGGGAGAAGTCAAGGCGTCGCCGACGCTGATCCGGGTATCCGGGCCAAAGTCTGTTGTGGATACAATAGAAAAAGCGGTTGCGACAGTAAATGTAAATGAAATTTATCAGGATATGACAGACAGCGTGATCCCTGTGTTATATGATAAACATGGAAATGAAGTTGACACGAAAGAATTATCGTTTAATATACAAAATGTGATGGTATCTATGCAGGTTTTAGACACAAAAGAGGTCACAGTAAATTTCCAGACGACAGGAACCCTCCCGGACGGATATGAATATGTTGGTATGGAATATAATCCCCAGACGGTGAGAGTAAAAGGCGTTTCTGCTGTATTAAATACGATGAACAGTATTGCAGTTCCGGCGGAAGTGCTGGATTTGACGGATGCATCTGGAACGATTGAAAAAAAAGTGGATATTACCGCGTATTTGCCAGAGGGAGTTTCCCTTGTAGACAATGCGCAGGCAAAAGTGTCTGTGAAAGTGCAAATTGAACAGCATGAGAAAAAGAAATATAAAATGCCGACTGCCAATATAGCGGCGAGAAATTTAAACAGCAGATATGCAGTGGAATTTTTGGCGGATACGATAGAAGTGGAGTTAGAGGGCTTGACCTCGGATTTGGAAGCGTTTGATGCAGAGACGCTTACGGGAAGCATTGACGTAAGCGGCATGACGGAGGGAGAACATACCGTCAATCTGGAATTGAATCTGGACAGCAAATTTAAACAGGTGGGGACGGCGACCGTTACGGTGGACATTGTGCCTGCGGGGAGCCAAAATTCCAATAACAATAGCGCTGACAATGGCAAAGACGATGAAAAAGACCCGGATAAGAATAGAGTAGAGAATGAAGACTCTGAGAAAAAGGATACGGAGTCAGATACAGAATAAAAAAGAGATGGGAAAGACACAGAACAGGAGAGTGTAAATATGAGCAGAATGTTTGGCACAGACGGCGTGCGCGGCGTAGCGGGCATGGAACTGACGATTGAATTAGCGATGAAATTAGGGCAGGCGGGAGCGTATGCGCTGACAAAAGAAAAGGAACATCAGCCTACAATTATTGTTGGATGCGATACCAGAATTTCAGGCGGGATGCTGGCAAATGCTTTAATGGCGGGGATTTGTTCTGTTGGCGCCAATGCGATTTATGCGGGCGTCGTCCCTACTCCTGCAATCGCATATTTGACGAGAAAACATAAAGTGGATGCAGGCGTTGTCATTTCCGCTTCCCATAATCCGATGGAGTTTAATGGCATTAAATTTTTCAATGGGGAAGGCTATAAACTTTCTGACGCTTTGGAAGATGAAATAGAGGCGTTGATAAAAAATAATATGAAACATGTCCCGATGCCGACAGGCACAGGCATAGGCCGGATTGAATACCGTTTGGACATTAAAGAAGAATATATTGCATTTATGAAGCGGCATGCGGCCGTTGATTTGTCAGGATTAAAAATTGTAGTGGACTGTGCGGAAGGCGCGGCATATTACACTTCTGTGAAAACGCTCAAAGACTTAGGCGCAAATCTTGTGCCAATCCATGTAAATCCTGACGGCACGAATATAAATGCAAATTGCGGCTCAACGCATATGTCGGAACTTCGGGCGCGCGTCGTTTATGAAAAAGCAGACGTCGGCATTGCGTTTGACGGAGATGCTGACCGCATGATGGCAGTTGACGAGATGGGGAATGTCATAGACGGTGATCAGATTATGGCAATTATAGGGAACCATATGAAACGGCAAGGCTTGCTAAAAAAGGATACCATTGTAGTGACGGTTATGACAAATCTTGGTTTTTCCCTGATGGGAGACCGGGAAGGGTTAAATATAGAAAAGACGAAAGTGGGAGACCGCTATGTATTAGAGCATATGCTGGAACATGGCTATAATCTGGGCGGCGAGCAGTCCGGCCATATTATCTTTTTAGATGACAATACGACGGGGGACGGCTTGTTAAGCGCATTGCGTCTTTTAAAAGTTATGGTGGACACGAAACAGAAACTCTCAGATTTGGCAGGGATTATGGAAGTATTGCCGCAAGCTCTTGTCAATGCGAAGGTCCCGAACCATAAAAAGGAACATTATATGGAATATTCAGAAATTGCCGATGCGGTAAAAGCTTTAGAAAAGAAATTCCATGGGGAAGGCAGGGTATTAATCCGGTCATCCGGAACGGAGCCGATGGTGCGGGTCATGATAGAGGGAAAAGATCAAAAAGCCATTATGGAGGAAGCGGAAAAATTAGCGGCGCTGATTACAAATATTATGCTTTAAAATAGAATATACGGAGGAAACGCAATATGGTTAGTCAGAAAATTACGATTAAGAACCCGACCGGACTGCATTTGCGTCCGGCAGGAATACTTTGCAAAGAAGCAATGCGCTTTCAATCATTGATTACATTTAATTACAGGGGGAACACTGCGAATGCTAAGAGTGTCTTAAGCGTCCTTGGGGCGTGTATTAAAACAGGAGATGAAATAGAGCTTGTCTGTGAAGGGGCAGATGAAGAATTGGCGCTTGCATCTATTGTGAAAATTATTGATGAAGGATTTGGCGAATAGGAGGAGCTTCCAAAATATATGCACAGATTAAACAGGAAAAACTGGCTGGAAATTGGCGTGATGACAGTAATCTTTGCCATTGCGGCCATTCTTGTATATAAAACAACGATATTAACGAGAATGACGCTCCCAAGGACGGCAACACAGGCACAGGCGGAAAAAGGAAAAGAATACCTGCTGAAAGACGGAGACAGAATTGAACAGAAATTTGTCTATCCTTCTGATGAACTGTTAAGCGCAGGCATACAAGTTTCATTAGACGAAGACGTGTTAAAGGATCTTACAAAAGAAGATAAACGGCGGGATCTTGGAACTTTGCATCTGTCTGTTTCGGATGCGGCCGGCGCAGTCCTGACGTCGGCGGAGTATCCTGTTTATGCGCTGGCAGATGAGCAGAATCTTGTCGCTTCTTTTCCGGAGACACGGACGGGCTTTCAGGATCAGGAGCTTGTGATTTCATTAGAGGCGGAAGGGATCACTCCTGATGTAGAGCTGGCTGTTGGCTATACCGAAAAAGAAATTTCTCATGCATCACTTTCCATCAATGGGGAGCCAATGGATATTACGTTTAATATCCAGACGGCTGACCGTCAGTTTAGTTATTGGAAACAGTGGGGAGCATTTGGGGCCGTCATTGTTTACCTCTTGTTACTGCTGTCGTATTTGTCTCTTGCGGTATTCCGTCTAAAGCCTGAGAAAGCGTTTTTGGTTTCCGGAGCGGCGCTTGCTGTCTTGTATCTGCTGCTTTTGCCTCCGCTGTCAGTTCCGGACGAAGAAATACACTTAAAACAGGCGTATTCCTATACGAACCGGATTTTAGGGGAGGAAGGCGTGGAAGAAGGAAAACTTCGCATGGAGAAAGAAGACTTTCACGCGTTACAGATGTTTGAGACGACGCCGTCCCTGCCGGAATACGATAAGATAAAAGAAGAAATAATGAAAACCGGCAGAGAAGAAGGGGCGGTTGAAATTCCACATTCGGATACGCGGGCGCCATTTCTCACATATCTTCCGGGAGTGGCAGGGATATTATTTGGACGCATTTTGGGATGTAATGGTTTACTGGTGATTTATCTGGGCAGAATATGTTCTATCCTATGTTATTTGGCGGCGATGTACTGGTTTATCCGTATTTTGCCTTATGGAAAGCCGGCAGGGTTTATTCTTGCCATGCTTCCCATGACGATTCAACAGTGCTGTTCTTATTCTTATGATTCAGTTGTTATCGAAGCGGCGTTTTTGTATCTTGCAGTTTTGTTCCGTTTGATTTATCAGAAAGATCCGATCAAAAAGACGCAGATAGCCGCATATGTTATTTTTATGATCCTGCTTTCTGTCTGTAAAGGCGGAACCTATATGCCGCTTTGCCTGTTGACGCTTTTGATTCCATGGGACAGGTTTGGCTCAAAGAAAAAGAAATGGATTTTTACAGGCGTAATGGCGTCGGCTGCCATTGCAGCGTTTATGGGTTCTACATTAAGGAGCGTGCTTTTTGTCGTAAGCCCGACAGAAGAACAGGCGGCAGGCGCTTATCTGGCGGGAGAGACTTATGGGACGGCGGGACTGCTTGAAAATCCAATGGAATTTATTACGCTATCTGTCCGCACGCTGTTTTTGTCAGGAGACGGGCTGATTGAAACTATGTTTGGGATGCAGTTAGGCTGGCTGGATATTTATGTTTCGAGGATTGTCATTTATGGTCTGATGCTGCTTCTTATACTGTCGGCATTGAAAGTAGAAGATGGTAACTGCAGGTTTGCCCCGGAAGTGGCGTTTTCGCATAAAATGTTGTATCTTGTTGTGACACTGCTTTCTGCGGCGATGATATTTGTTTCGATGTTTATCAGTTGGACGCCAAGGGAGTCAAAAGAAATTTTTGGCATTCAGGGAAGGTATTTCCTTCCGCTTCTTCCGATTGCGATCCTGCTGTTTTACAATAAAACCATAACGATAAAAAAGGACATGGGCAGAAAATTTATGTTTGCGGCGGTATGCCTGCAATGCGTTGCCATTTATGGCATCTTGATGTCTTTAGAAAGGGTGTTATGAAAAAATTAGTAATTATCCCGGCGTATAATGAGCGGGGAGGGATTGAACGGACTGTGCGGGACGTTATGGCTTGCGCGCCGGATTTTGATTATGTAGTTGTCAATGACTGTTCCACAGACGATACCTTGGAAATCTGCCGGAAAAATAATTTTCATGTGATAAACCTTCCGGTAAATCTGGGAATTGGCGGTGGGGTGCAGACGGGCTATGTCTATGCGTGGCGCAATGGATACGATATTGCGGTGCAGTTTGACGGCGACGGGCAGCATAACGCGAGGTATTTAAATGCAATGGCGGACAAGCTGGAAAATGAGCGTTTGGATATGGTGATTGGTTCGAGATACATTAAAAAGGAAGGGTTTCAGTCCTCGGGAATCCGCAGGATAGGAATCCGCTACTTTACAAGTTTAATTAAACTAGTGACGGGAAAAAAGATTACGGACCCGACTAGCGGCATGAGAATGGCAGGCAGGGACGTGATTGGGATTTATGCAAAAAATTACCCGAAAGATTATCCTGAGCCTGAGAGCGTTGTGACGATTTTAAAAGCGGGAAAACAAGTGGGAGAGCTTCCGGTGCAGATGAATGCGAGAGAGGAAGGAATTTCTTCTATATCCCCGCGGAAATCTGTCTACTATATGATAAAAGTATCTCTGGCGATTTTTATTGAAGCGATTCGGAGGTAATGGCATGAATCTTAAATTACAGATAATTGTAGCGGTAGTAATTCTATTAGCGCTTGCCGGAATTGCAAATATGGTGCGACGGGAAACGTTAGATATTAAATTTGCGCTTTCATGGCTGACAGTGGGCGCGCTTGTCCTTGTGTTAGATATTTTTCCGGGTATAATGAATTATCTGGTGCATTTGCTGGGAATTGAACTTCCGGTAAATATGATGTTTTTCTTTGGATTTTGTTTTACGCTGTTTTTGGTTTTTATCCTGACTGTAAAAGTTTCCAGACAGTCCGAACAGTTAAAGCGGCTGACGCAGGAAGTTGCGTTGTTAGAAGAAAGATTGATGAAAGGAGAAAGTTGTAAGAAAAAAGATGAGTAGTGATATAGGCGGTGACGCGAATGGCAAGGTTCAGATTTTATTATCCACATACAATGGCGAGGAGTATATCAGGGAGCAGTTAGATTCTATATTAGCGCAGAGCTATCCGGACGTAGACATATTGGCGCGGGACGATGGTTCAAAAGACGACACATTTGTGATACTGAAAGAATACGAAGAACTTCACTCAAATATCCGTGTATACCAAGGGGAGAACATTGGGGTGAACCGAAGTTTTTTTGAGCTGCTGAAAAAAAGTGACAAAAAGGCCGCATACATAGGGTTCTGCGATCAAGATGACTATTGGCTGCCTCAGAAAATAGAACAGGCAGTCAAACAGCTCAAGCGGCTGAAAGGCCCCGCGCTGTATTGCGGCGCAAAGACCTTAGTAGACGAAAATCTTGAAATATTGAAAAATCAGCAGAATGCCCATGTCAATCCCGGATTTGGCAATGCCGTGATTGAAAGCATCTGTTCCGGCTGCACGACGTTAATGAACCGTGAGTTGGTGGAGATTTTAATACGACGCCTGCCGGAAAACGTCATTCACCATGACTGGTGGTGTTATATGGCGGCTGCTTATCTTGGCAGCATGTATTATGATGAACAATCCTATATCTATTACCGCCAGCATCAGGGAAATGAAGTTGGCGCAAGCGGTTCTGCCATTGCGCAGATTCGGGCAAAGGCAAGGGACTTAAAGAAACGCCATGGAGACTTGAAAAAACAGTTATCTGATTTTAAACGTTTCTACCATACAGAGCCGCAAAAAGATGCGTTAGTGGATGCGATTCTTAAAGCAGAAAAATTTCCGGATCGTTTTACAATTCTCTTTGATAAACGCTGGTACCGCCAAAGCGCGTTTGATAACTGGGTTGTAAGGGGATTGTTTTTGTTAAACCGAATGTTATAAAAGGAAGGGATTTCAGATGAAAAAAATATTAGTGACAGGCAGTAACGGACAGCTTGGAAGGGCATTAAAGAAAGAATATGCGAACGAACAAAACGTCGAATTTATCCATACAGACGTTGCAAAGGGAGATGGGATCTTTGCATTAGACATTACCGATATTGATGCAGTTTTAGCCTTTGTCCGTGAAAAAAATCCGGATGTCATTATTAACTGCGCCGCGCACACAAATGTGGATGCGTGTGAAGCGCAGTGGGACTTAGCGTATAAAATCAATGCGATCGGCGCGAGGAATTTAAGCATTGCAGCCGCCAAGACAGACGCCAAACTGATCCATATTTCAACAGATTATGTGTTTGAGGGGACGTCTCCAAAGCCATTGACGGAATTTGACCAGACAGGGCCGATCAGCGCATATGGGAAAACGAAATATGAAGGGGAAAGATTTGTAAAAGAATTTTCTCAAAAGCATTTCATTTTGCGGACGGCGTGGCTTTATGGCGATGGGAAAAATTTTGTGAAAACCATGTTGAAGCTGGCGGAGACGCACGATACCATTACCGTTGTATCTGACCAGTATGGCTCTCCGACCAGCGCGGCGGAACTTGCCCGCATGGTTCATTTTTTAGAGCCGACAGAAAGCTATGGGACGTATCATGCGACTTGTGAAGGGCAGTGCAGTTGGGCGGATTTTGCCAAAGCAATTTTTCAGCGCGCAGGGAAAACGACTAACGTGCAGTATGTTACAACTGAGGAGTATAATTCTCCGGCAAAACGACCGGCGTATTCTGTGCTGGATAACTATATGCTCCGTCTTGCCTTTGGGGATGCATTTCAAATGGCGGACTGGCAAGATGCGTTAGATGAATATATGAAAGAACTGTAAAAGACCTGTGGTAGAAAAGGGGGAGTTGTATGGAACCGTTAGTCAGTGTTTGCATTCCGGCCTATAATAACGCAGCCTACATCAAAGAAACGATTGACTCCGTACTTAAACAGACATATTTCCATTTAGAACTGATTATATGTGATGATTGCTCAAAAGATGATACGGTAAAGGTGGTTGAAAATATCGGTGATGACAGAATTAAACTGTATCAAAATGAGAAAAATCTTGGCATGTCGGGTAATTGGAACCGCTGTTTATCGAAATGCTCTGGGGAATTTATTAAATTAATTTGCGCGGACGACGTACTGGCGCCGGATTGTCTGGAAAAAGAAGTAAGGGCGCTGCAGGAGAATCCTACGGCTGTCCTTGCAGAAAGCGACACAAAATTGTTCGATTTAAACGGGAAGCCCAAGGGTTTTTATAAAAGATATAAAACGAGCGGACTGACGGACGGCAAAGAAATTGCGCGGGCGGGTCTTTTTGTGAAAAACTATTTTGGCGCGCCGTTAGCGAACACATTCCGCCGCGATATATTAAAAAAGGCGGGCGGGTTTGATCCGTGGTACACCTATATTTTAGATTATGATTTCTGGGTGAAATTGGCCTGCATGGGAGATGTTTATATAATCCATGAACCACTGAATTACTTTCGGGTGCGGAATGATTCCAATACAGGAGAAGTCATGACGGGCGATAAAAGCAAAGATTATGTGAATGAGCATATCCATTTGCTGAAAAAGTACCAAAAAGAGCTGAGTTTATCAAAAAGTGAAATGCGAAAAAGCGTAAGAATCCGTAAATTTAGGAATTTTGCTGCAGGCGTATATTTAAAACTGTTTGTAAGAAAATAGGAAAGAGGGGGTTTTTGCAAAGTGGCAGAAGTTTCCTAAACTTGTAATTTTTGACAAAATGCGATATAATATAATATCTGCCGGCATAGCAGAAAGAGAAAGGAGAATGCTCAGATATGAGAACTTACTTGGTGACAGGCGGAGCTGGGTTTATAGGATCAAACTATATCCTTTATATGTTCCGGAAATATGAGAATGAAATTCGCATTATTAATGTAGATGCATTGACGTATGCGGGGAATTTGGAGAACTTAAAAGAGGTTCAGGACAGAGAAAATTATACGTTTATAAAAGCGGATATTACAGATAAAGAGGCAATCCGAACGATATTTAAAGAGAATGACATTGACCGCGTCGTTCATTTTGCGGCGGAAAGCCATGTGGACCGGAGCATAAAAGATCCGGAGGTTTTTCTTAAGACGAATGTGCTTGGCACGGCTGTGATGTTAAACTGCGCGAAGGAAGCGTGGGAAAAGGAAGACGGGACATTTCTTGAAGGAAAGAAATTTCTGCATGTTTCGACAGACGAGGTATATGGGTCGTTAGATGGGGACAGCGGGTATTTTTATGAGACGACGCCTTATGATCCGCACAGCCCGTATTCTGCGAGCAAGGCTTCATCGGATTTTATAGTAAAAGCATATATGGACACTTACCATTTTCCGGCTAATATTACGAATTGTTCAAACAATTACGGGCCATATCAGTTTCCGGAAAAACTGATCCCGCTGATCATTAATAATGCCCTGCATGGCAAGAAGCTTCCGGTTTACGGTGATGGCAAAAATGTCAGGGACTGGCTCTATGTCGATGATCATGCGAAGGGAATTGACATGGTTTTAGAGAAAGGGCGGCTTGGCGAGACGTATAACATCGGCGGGCACAATGAGAAGCAGAATATAGAAATTATCCATATTATTTTGGAGACGCTGTTAGAAATGCTTCCGGAACAGGACGAGAGAAGGAAGTATATAAATGAGGATTTAATCACATATGTGGAAGACCGCAAGGGCCATGACAGACGGTATGCGATTGCGCCGGATAAGATAAAGGCGGAGATCGGCTGGGAGCCGGAAACGATGTTTAAAGAGGGGATTAAAAAGACGATTGCATGGTTTTTTGAGCATGAGGACTGGATGGAGAATGTAACCAGCGGCGATTACCAGAAATATTATGAGGACATGTATAAGAATAGGTAGCGTTTAGCGGGAAGGAGCGGGCAGTGAAAGGAATTATACTGGCGGGCGGCTCGGGTACGCGGCTGTATCCGCTGACAAAGGCGATTAGCAAACAGATCATGCCGATATATGATAAACCGATGATTTATTATCCGTTATCGACGCTTATGCTGGCAGGGATTCGGGAAATACTCATTATTTCCACGCCGCGGGATTTGCCGGTTTTTAAAGAGCTTTTAGGAACGGGCAAGCAGCTTGGGATGCGGTTTGAATATGCCGTCCAAGAAGAACCCAGGGGACTTGCGGATGCATTTATCGTGGGAGCGGATTTTATCGAAAAGGATGCGGCGGCTCTGGTTCTTGGCGATAATATTTTCTACGGTCAGAGCTTTTCGGGCGTGTTGAAGAAAGTGGCAAAACGCGTTGAGACAGAGCGGGGAGCGACCATTTTTGGCTATTATGTCAGAGATCCGAGGGAATATGGCGTTGTGGAATTTGATGAAAATGGAAAAGCGCTTTCGATTGAGGAAAAACCGGAATGTCCGAAATCGAATTATGCGGTGCCGGGACTTTATTTCTATGATAATGACGTAGTGGAAATTGCAAAGAATGTAAAGCCTTCGGCAAGAGGCGAAATTGAAATCACAAGCGTCAACAATGAATACCTGAACCGCGGGACGCTCTCGGTGGAGACGCTTGGGCGTGGGTTTGCGTGGCTGGATACGGGAAACCATGATATGCTGCTTGCGGCGGCGGATTTTGTGTCGGCGTTCCAGAAGCGTCAGGGGCTTTATATTTCCTGTATTGAGGAAATCGCATATAAACGTGGATTTATTGGGAAAGATCAGTTGACGGCATTAGCGCAGCCTTTGCTGAAAACAGAATACGGGCAGTATTTATTGGAAGTGGCGAAAGGGCTTTAATGGCGAAAGAACGATAAGAGGAGAATTTAACATGGGAAAAATTAAGGTGACGGACGATTGCAACGGGATTGCCGGATTAAAGGTGATTGAACCTGCTGTTTTTGGCGATGCGCGCGGGTATTTTATGGAGACGTATAACTATAACGAATTTAAAGAAGCGGGGATAGACTGCATATTTGTTCAGGATAACCAGTCGGCGTCGAAGAAGGGAGTTTTGCGGGGACTGCATTTTCAGATTCAGTATCCTCAGGACAAACTGGTGCGCGTGATCCGTGGAGAAGTGTTTGACGTTGCGGTGGATTTGCGGAAGGGATCGGAAACGTTTGGCAAATGGTTTGGCGTGACGCTCTCAGAAGAAAATAAAAAACAGTTTTTTATCCCGAAAGGATTTGCCCATGGATTTGTCGTTTTAAGCGATTATGCGGAATTTTGCTATAAAGTGACGGATTTTTACCACCCGAATGATGAGGGAGGCCTGCTTTGGAAAGATCCGGAGATTGGAATTGACTGGCCGATGCCGGAAGGCATGTCAGAGACGGACTTGACGTTATCGGAGAAAGATAAGGTCTGGGGCGGGATCAAAGCGTATGTGGCAGAGAGGAATGAATGAGGGATTATATGGCGGCATCAAAGAATAGAGTGTCAATGGCGGGAATCTATGCGGGCAGAAAGCTGATTACCCGCCTTTCTGTCAATGATTTTAAAACAAAATTTGCAGGCTCTTATCTGGGCATTATCTGGGCGTTTGTACAGCCGGTCATTACGGTTTTGGTCTATTGGTTTGTGTTTGAAAAAGGATTTAAGCCAACTCCGGTAAATAATGCAAAGGGAATTGAAATTCCGTTTGTGCTTTGGCTGATTGCCGGAATGGTTCCATGGTTTTTTTTCAGCGATGCGTTAAGCGGAGGGACGCGGGCGCTGCTTGATTACTCCTATTTAGTAAAGAAGGTAGTGTTCCAGATTGACATACTTCCGGTAGTGAAAGTGATTTCATCTGTTTTTGTACATCTGTTCTTCTTGACGTTTGCGGTTCTGTTCTTTGCAATGTATGGATATGTTCCAGATTTATATACCCTGCAGATTCTCTATTATTCTATCTGCCTGTTTATATTTGTGACAGGGCTTTCCTATCTGACGAGCGCAGTCGTTGTATTTTTCCGGGATTTGAATCAGGTGATCAATATTGTTTTGCAGGTGGGCGTCTGGGTCACGCCGATTATGTGGAATATTGAGACAATGGACATCAGCCCTATGCTGAAACAGATTTTAAGGTTAAATCCCCTGTTTTATATTGTTCAGGGCTATCGGGATGCTTTCATCGGGAAAATTGCTTTTTGGGAACGATGGGAGTTGACGGTTTATTTTTGGGCCGTTACAGTTTTGTGCTTTTGGCTTGGGATTTCTGTGTTTCGGAAGCTGCGTATGCACTTTGCAGATGTGTTATAGGAGAAAGGTAAAAATCAATGAGCGGAATAGCGATCAAAGTGGATCAAGTCAGCAAGGTGTATCACCTGTATGACCGTCAGCGTGACAGATTAAAAGAGGCGCTGAACTTAACGAAGAAAAAATGCTATCGGGAGCATTTTGCTCTGGACAAGCTGGATTTTGAGATTAAAAAGGGAGAGACGGTCGGGATTATCGGAACGAATGGCTCTGGAAAATCCACGATTTTAAAGATTATCACGGGAGTGCTCAACCCGACAGACGGGGAAGTGACGGTAGACGGGCGGATTTCTGCGCTTTTAGAGCTTGGCGCAGGGTTTAATATGGAGTATTCGGGAATTGAAAATGTATACTTAAACGGTACGATGATCGGGTTTACGAAACAAGAGATTGACGCCCGCCTTCAGGACATTTTGGAATTTGCAGATATTGGGGATTTTGTAAATCAGCCGGTTAAGACGTATTCTTCCGGTATGTTTGTGCGTCTGGCGTTTGCGGTTGCGATTAATATCGATCCGGAGATATTGATTGTAGATGAGGCTCTTTCCGTGGGGGATGTGTTTTTCCAGTCCAAATGTTACCATAAATTTGAAGAATTTAAGAAAATGGGCAAGACGATTCTGTTTGTCAGCCATGATTTGGGAAGCATTACGAAATACTGTGACAGGGCGATTCTCTTGAATAAGGGGCATAAGCTGTTTGAAGGGACGCCGAAAGAGGCGGTTGACATGTATAAACGCGTGCTTGTCAACCAACTAGAAGACGGAGAGGACGGCAAAACGGTCTGGGATCAGGGTGTGGATAAAAAGCTTTGGCGCAGCGCGCTTCCGATTAATCCAGAAGTCTTGGAGTATGGGAGTAAAAAAGCGGAAATTGTGGATTTTGCATTTGTGGATGCAAACGGGCGGTATAGCAATGTCATTGAAAAAGGCTCGGAAATGACGGTTAAGATGAAGGCGCTGTTCCATGAAGATATTGCAGAGCCGATTTTTGCGTTTTCTTTTAAAAACCTGCTTGGAATTGAGCTTTGCGGAACGAATACGATGTTTGAGAAGGTGGAGATTACGCCGAAAAAAGCCGGAGAGACCCAGACTGTTTCATTTAAACAGAAAATGGATTTACAGGGAGGGGAATATCTGCTTTCTTTGGGCTGTACGGGCTATCCGCATGGGGAATTTACCGTATACCACAGGTTGTATGACGTATGCAGCTTGACAGTTGTATCAACTAAAAATACGGTGGGATACTATGATATGAATACGGAAATTACAGTGGAGTAGAGGGGGTTTTTCGTATGGATATTTTTATGGATTCCTATTTGAGGGCGAATTTAATTGCATGGCTTCCCATAAAAAAGACGGACAAAGTGTGTTATATTGGAAAACCGACAGATGTAATTGCGAAAAAACTACAGGAATTGTCGGATTTTACGGAGTGTGTGGCAGGGGTTTGTGAATTGGCGGCGTATACAAAGTATGATTATCTGATTCGGCTTGGAAAGGCAAAACAGGAGGAATTGGATGCGTATGCGGCTTGTCTGTCTGTATCGGGAAAGCTGATTTTTGCAGTGGAAAACGCCTATGGAATGAAGTATCTTGCCGGAGCAAAGGACACGGGGGCGGGGGAATATTTTGGCGCAGTGGAAGCTCTGCCAAGCGCGGCGGGAATGACGCTTTTGGAATTAAAAACGCGTTTGGCGAAGGCGGGGTTTCGCTGGCAGACGGCATATTATCCGTTTCCCGATTACTATTTTGCAATGAGCGTTTATTCAGACGAATATCTGCCCAAACAAGGGGAGCTTATCGACCAGATTGGAAATTTTGACGCGGAGCGTCTTGTTTTGTTTGAGGAGGGCAAGGCTTTTGATGCGGCTGTCGCAAGAGGGAAGTTTGCGGATTTTGCAAATTCCTATTTGATGGCGGCAGGAAAAGACGCTTCGGGGCGGCTGGCAAATGAAGAAGGCGAATCGGTTTGTTATGTGAAGTTTTCCAATGACAGGGGGAAAAGGCACAATATCCGCACGCTGGTGACGAAGTCAGAAGATGGGAAACTTCATCTGCTGAAATTAGCGGATAATTCCAAAGCGGCGCCGCAGATCGAGCGAATTAAGAAAACCAGCAGGACTTTGCGTGAATTATACCGGGGGACGGATTTTTTGGTCAATGGCTATACGGAGCGGAAAAATGGCATTGAGCTGGAATTTTTAAGAGGGCATACATTAGAAGAAGAACTGGACGCTTTGTTGGAGCAGGGGCAGAAGAAGGCGGCTTTTGATAAAATGTTGGAAGCGTTTGCGGCGATCCGTTCGATTCGGGATTTGAAAGAATTTGAGATGACGGATGCGTTTGTGGAAGTGTTTGGGCAGCAGGAGCTTCCAGCAGGGCTGTTGTCGGCTCCGGTGAGCGACATCGATCTGATTATGCCGAATATTTTTATTGGAGAAGATGGCAGTAAGACGATTATAGACTATGAATGGTCGTTTCATTTTCCGGTTCCATTAAACTTTACGATTTACCGCGGCATCCATTATTATGCGGATACGACTGCTATGCGAAGGACGTTAGATCCAGAAGCGTTATATGAAAAAGCGGGGATTTGCAGGCAGGAGCTTACGGCATATGCGGCAATGGAAGAAGCGTTTCAGGCATATGTCCTTTTGGGACATACGCCGATGCGGCAGTTGTATCGGGAGTGTGGAAAGCCGGCATATCATATAAGCAGTGTGCTCCATGTAGTAGACGAATTGGAGAGAAGGCGGGCGCTGCAGATTTATTTTGACCGGGGAAATGGGTTTTGTGAAGCGGATACGGTGACGTATCACAGCAAAGCGCTTGACGGCACCTATCATCTTCAAATTCCCATAGGCGAAGATGTGGCGAAGCTTCGGATTGATCCGGGAAGCCAGGCTTGTACGGTGGAAATAGAACGGCTGTCGCTTGGCGGCAAAAGCGGCATAAATTTGGAGTTTATCAGTAATGGGCATAAAATGGCGGGAACGATGTATCTGTTTGACACAGATGATCCAAATATTCTTTTGACGAAACTTCCGGCAGGGCCTAAGACGCTTTTCTTGGATATGAGAATTGAATCTATGAGCCTTGCGGCGGCAGAATGGATTGCGCCAAAAATCGATGCAAAGTATAAGCTGAAAAAAATCCTGAAGAAATAGAGAGGTTTCTATGAGAATATCATCGTCACTAAAAATCAAGCGTATGATAATGTTCTGGTCGAAAATGCTGATTGTGTTTTTGCAGACGGGGATATACGGCTGGCTTTGGTTTCACCATTATAAAGATATGATGCCGGTGGAATACTGGAGGCGGGGCAACTGGGTGATTATCGCGTTGTACGCAATGTTTATTATGGTATTTTCCAGAGCGTTTGGCGCATTGAAGGTAGGGTATTTGAAGACATTAGACATTATGTATTCCCAGTTTTTGTCAATTATTTGCGTCAATGGCGTGACCTATCTGCAATTATCGTTAATTAATGGCGATTGGAAATTTTTAGAGAACAGCGAGCCAATGGCCATTCTCTGCGTTTTGGATTTTATGATTGTCCTAGTATGGGCAATCTTTATGCGCTGGATTTATACATTTATTTATCCGCCGCATGAGATGCTGTTAATCTATGGAGAGATTAGCCCGGATACCATTATCCAGAAATTAGAATCCAGAAAAGATAAATATCATGTCAAAGATAAAGTGGCGCTTAGCGCCGGAATGGATTCAATTTATGAAAGAATTTTAAAATATGATGCAATCTTAATTGGGGACATTCCTGTACAGGACCGCAATCAGTTTATAAAGTATTGTTTTGAACAGGATATCCGCTGTTACGGGATACCGAAAATATCGGATATTATGATACGAAATTCAGAAAGCATCGATTTATTTGATTCTCCGCTTCTTTTGTTCCGCAATAACGGTTTGACCTACCGCCAAATGTTTGTAAAGCGTGGAATGGATCTTGTAATTTCATTGATAGGGATTCTTCTGGCTTCTCCTATTATGATTTTGATTGCGGCGTGTATCAAATTATATGACAATGGTCCGGTATTTTACCGTCAGAAGCGTTTGACAAAAGACAGCAAAGAGTTTGATATTTTAAAATTCAGAAGCATGATAGTCAATTCAGAAAAGCATGGCGCGCGTCTTGCAAAGAAGCATGACAGCAGGATTACTCCGGTTGGCAGAGTGATTCGGAGGACGCATTTTGATGAATTGCCGCAGTTATTCAATATTTTAAAGGGAGACATGGCATTTGTAGGGCCAAGGCCGGAGAGAAAGGAAATCACGGAAGAATATTCGAATGAGATTCCTGAGTTTTCATACCGTTTAAAAGTGAAAGCGGGTCTTACCGGATACGCGCAGGTATATGGGCAGTATAATACGCTTCCCTATGATAAGCTGAAGCTGGATTTAAGCTATATTACAAATTATTCGGTCTGGCTGGACATTAAACTGATTATTTTAACTGTAAAGATTTTATTTCAGAAAGAAAAGTCAGAAGGGGTAAAGGATTCACAGAAAACTGCGCTGAAAAGCAAATAGAGGAGAGTGGCCTATGATTTCTGTAATTATTCCGTCTTATAATTCGGCGCAATATGTCGGGCAGGCAGTGAAATCCGCCCTGAACCAGACAATCCAAGAAGAAGTGGAAGTGATTGTCATTGATGATGCTTCGGGCGACCATACGCAGGAGGCTGTCAAAGAAATATCGGCAACTATGGCAAAGAGAAGCCTTATCTATTGCCGCAATGAAAAGAATTTAGGCGTAGCGGAGACGAGGAATAAAGGAATCCGCATGGCGAAGGGGGAATATATCGCATTTTTGGATGCGGACGACTGGTGGGATTTAGAGAAACTAGACATGCAGGCCGATCTGATAAAAAAAAGGGATTGTCCGTTCGTCTTTTCGGGGAGAGAGCTCATGGATGCAAATGGAGAACCCACCGGAAAAATAATAGACGTCCCGAACAGCGCATCTTATAAAACACTGCTTTTGACAAATTGTGTGCCGTGTTCTTCTGTCTTAATGAAAACGTCAGTTGCAAGGGAATTTTATATGAGCCATGATGAACTGCATGAAGATTATATTATGTGGCTTCGCGTTTTAAAGAAGTACGGCGAGGCGTTTGCCGTGAAAAAGCCGCTGTTAAAATCTAGGCTGTCGGAAGGCGGGAAATCGAGAAACAAACTGGAATCCGCTAAAATGCACTATAAAGTGTATCGGCTAATGGGAATACCGGCATGGAAATCCATTTGGTTTTTTTTGTGTTACGCAGTGAATGGGGTGAGGAAATATTATTAAGCAGAGGGAAACAAAAAACGGAATGCGGATACTTCAAGTGGGATTGTCCTATAACGCGGGAGGCGTGGAAAGTTTTGTCATGAATTATTACAAATATTTGGTGAAAAAAGGCATCCAATTTGACTTTATCTGTATGTATGGGACGCTTGCCTATCAGGAAGAAATCAAAGCGTTAGGCGGAAAAATCTACTATATCACCAATGTGAAAAAAAATCCGGCAAAATTTAGGAGAGAGTATGTAAAAATTTTAGAAACGGGTTTGTATCAGACGGTTTATGTCAATATGCTTTCAGCCGCCAATATTGAGCCGTTAAAAATTGCGCATAAAAAAGGCATACAAAGAATTATTGCGCATTCCCATAACACAAGCGCGCCCGGCTGCCTGCGGAATTATCTTCATAAAAAAAATCTCCCGTCAGTTTTAAAATATGCAACAGATTACTGGGCGTGTGGGAAAGAAGCCGCAGAATGGCTGTTTGGCAAAGCTTATGCAAAACAAGCGTTTATCATTCAAAATGCAATAGAAGTGGAGCGCTATTTATTTAAGGAAGACACGCGGCAGGCGATGCGAAAGGAATTGGGGATCTCTGAGGGTACGTTGGCATTGGGACATATTGGGCGTATGGAAGAACAGAAAAACCATACATTTTTATTAGAGATATTTCATGCGGTTTTGCTGGAACAAAAGGACGCCGTTTTGCTGCTTGCAGGGGACGGGAAGCTTAAAGCAAAGCTGAAGGAACAGGCGCGCCAGTTAGGAATAGAAAGACAGACGATGTTTTTAGGGCAAAGGGACGATGTACATTTACTGTTGTCCGCTATGGATCTATTTGTGTTCCCTTCTCTTTATGAAGGATTAAGCGTGACGGCAGTTGAAGCGCAGTGCGCAGGTTTGCCTTGCATAGTCTCCAAAGGCCTGACGGCTGACACAGCGATTTTGGAACCGTTTTTGCGGCTTTCGTTGGAGAAAACGCCGCAAGAGTGGGCAAAAGCCATACTTATGGCAGAAAAAAATTTGCATAATGTTCCTGATAATGATAAAATACGGAAAAGAATGGTAGAAAAAGGTTTTGATATTCAAACGGAAGCAGAGAAGGTTTATCGGCTGCTTTGTGAAATATGAGGACGCCGCTATGGAACAGAACATTGATTTTGTCATTCCTTGGGTAGACGGAGGAGACGAAAACTGGATAAAAGAAAAAAAACTTTATCTGCCAAAGGAGGGCAGGCAGACAGACGGCAGTGAACACAGGTATCGGGATTGGGAGAATTTAAGATACTGGTTCCGCGCCGTGGAACGCTATGCGCCATGGGTGAACCGCATTTATTTTGTCACATGGGGACATGCGCCAGAATGGTTAAATACAAGCCATCAAAAACTTGTTTTGGTAAATCACAGGGATTATATTCCGAAACAGTATTTGCCTACATTCAGCTCACATCCGATTGAATTGAATTTTCACCGGATTAAGGGGCTGTCAGAGCAGTTTGTCTATTTTAATGACGATATGTTTTTAACAAAACCTGTAAAGCCGGAAGACTTTTTTGTAAATGGCCTGCCAAAAGACTGCTGTATAGAAAGCGCTGTTATGCAGGATGACTATGAAAATCCTTTTGCGCATATCTTATTAAATTCGTGCGCATTGGTGAACATGAATTACAAGAAACGCGACGTGATAAAAAAACACTGGAAGAAGTGGTTTTCTTTCTCATATGGGCTGTCGGCTTTTCGCAATCTGCTGATGTATCCCTATGGGCAGTTTTCATCGTTCAAATTTTTTCATATCCCAAGCGCATTTTTAAAAAGCAGTTATCAGGCTGTATGGGAGTTAGAGCCTCAGATCTTAGACGCCGTATGCCGCAACAAATTCCGAAGCTCTTTTGACGTGAATCAGTATGTCATCAAATACTATCAGTTTGTGACTGGGACGTTTACGCCCCAAAGCCCCAAAATCGGAAAATTTTTTATTCCAGGAAGGGATAAAGAAGCAGAAATTTTAAATGCAATCCGCCGTCAGAGCTATCAGATGATTTGCATTAACGATGATGGAAGGGAAGAAAATTTTGAGGAAATCAAAACAAAAGTAATCGACAGTTTTCAAGCGGCGCTGCCGGAGAAATCAAGTTTTGAAAGAGGTTAAACATGAAGAAATTTATTCAGGATGTACAGAAGTTTTATAAATACGCGATTTATTCATCAAAAGCAGAATTGAAATCAGAAATTGCCAATTCACATTTAAGCTGGCTGTGGTGGATTTTAGATCCGCTTTTGTTTATGTTGGTCTACGCATTTATTTCCGTTATCGTGTTCAAAGCGTCTGAAAAGTATTTTATGGCGTTTGTTTTTATCGGTTTGTCGTTATGGGATTTCTTTAATAAAACGGTAAAGCAGAGCGTAAAAATTGTCTCACATAACAGCCAAGTTGTTTCAAAAGTTTACCTGCCAAAGTATATTTTTGTATTTGTGAAAATGGGAAATAACGGATTTAAAATGACAGTGTCCTTTTCACTTGTCGTTTGCATGATGATATTATATAAAGTGCCGATCAATTTGAATATATTGTATGTAATTCCGCTTCTGCTTACTATGTTTTTGCTGACTTTTGGAGTAAGTGTGATTTTAGCGCATTTTGGCGTATTTGTGGAAGATTTGTCAAATGTGGTTACCGTGTTATTGCGTTTGACCTTTTATCTGTCCGGTATCTTCTATTCAATTTCAAATCGTGTGAAAGGGCCTTATGGGGATCTGTTATTAAAATTTAACCCGATGGCGCTTTTAATCAATGATATGCGCAATGCTTTGATATATGCAAGCCCAATTCATAGAAAAGCGGTTCTGGCATGGTTTTTGGTGAGCTGTCTTTTGTCTTTTATTGGCGTAAAATTGATATACAAATACGAAAATAGTTATGTGAAGGTGATTTAATGAGTGATAAATTAGCGATTGAAGTGAAAGATTTAAAAATCAGATACCGTACCTTGAATAAAGTTTCCATAAAAAAAAGCATATTTCAATTAAAAAAATCTAACGTAGAAATTTTTGAAGCTGTCAGAGGGGTCAGTTTTAATGTGAACGAAGGGGAAATTGTAGGGATCACAGGCAAGAACGGAAGCGGGAAATCCACCATGCTGCGCGCGATTGCAGGCATTTTTTCGGCAGATGAGGGCAGCATCGATTTGCATGGTCATACAGTTTCTTTGCTTGCCATCGGCGTTGGGTTCCAGAAAAAACTGACAGGGCGTGAAAATATTTATTTAGCGGGGATGCTGCTTGGGTTTTCGGAACGTGAAATAAATAAACATATGAAAGAAATCATAAAATTTTCAGAACTTGGGGATTTTATAGATAAGCCTGTGAAAACTTATTCCAGCGGCATGTACAGCAAGCTTGCTTTTTCAATTACCGTTATTTTAGAAACTGAGATTATGCTCGTAGATGAAGTGCTAAGCGTAGGGGACACAAAATTTAAAAGAAAAAGTTATAAAAAAATGAAAGAGCTGATTAAGAAAGACAACCGTACCGTTATCATTGTCTCGCATAATCTGGACACATTGAAAAAGCTTTGTGACCGTGTGATTTGGCTCCATGACGGAAAAGTGAGAATGGACGGCGCGGCGGACGAGGTGCTTCCGGTGTATGATGAGTTTATGTCTTAATTGTGGAGGAGAATCATGGGACAAAAGGCTAAAAAAGGATTAAAGAAGTTCCGTCATTTAGTCCAAACCAAGGGTTTTATAAAAGCGGTTCAAATTTTAGGCGCAAAAGAGCTTTATAATGCGACTAAAAAGAAACAGATAGAGGATTGGAAAGCAAACAGGCCGGACATTTCGCCGGGTCGGATTGTGTTTTACAGCAGCGTGGATTATTCTGACAATGCGCGTGTGTTGTCGGATTATCTGGTAAACCATGGCTATTTGAAAGATCACGAAATTATATGGCTTGTCAGCGATCCGGAAAAGTTCAAAAAGTATGAGCGGCCGAATTTGAAATTTATCCGTGAAAAATACAAATATGCCGGACGGCGCACGCCGGAAACATTTTATGCTGTCTTAACGGCGGAAAAAATATTTTTCACCCATTCCATGAGGTGGGTGAAGGACGAAGACAGAAGGAGTGGGCAGCAGTTTATCAATTTATGGCATGGATGCGGTTATAAATCCGCGAAAGGAAAAAGTGAAAACATTCATTTTGATGCGGTTCTTGTTCCGGGAGAAGTGTTCGTGGACACGAAGGCAGACTTTTTCCAATGTGACAGAGAAAAAGCGCTTCCGCTTGGATACCCAAGATATGATTTGATGCGTTCAGATTCTCCAAAAGGGAAAGAATATATCGATACATTTCGTATGTTAAACGGCGTTTCTTCAAAAGTAATATTTTGGATGCCGACGTACCGTATGTCGGATAATATGGCGTTAAGCGAACAGACATTGAGCAGTGAGCTGAATCTTCCAGTGATTGAAAATGCAAGCGATCTGTCCGAGTTAAATGAAGCCCTAAAAAAGAGCCAAGTTATTTTAATTTTGAAAAGACATCATTTACAGTCTTCTTATTCAATGAAAGAAGAACTGTCCAATATAAAATACATGAATGACGAAGATTTAGAACGGGCGGACGTCCAATTATACGAGGCGCTTCCGTTTGTGGATGCGCTGATAACGGATTATTCTTCTGTTGCGATTGATTTTCTTTTAGTGGACAAACCGATAGCGTTTACGCTGGACGATTATGAGAAGTATAAAGAATCAAGGGGCTTTGTATTTGAAGATCCATTAGAATATATGCCGGGAATGCGCGTCTATAATAAAAAGCAATTTTTTTCTTTTATTGAGATGATAGGCAATGGGCAGGATCATTGGCAAAAAGAGCGGGCGGCAGTTCTCCAAAAAACCCATAACACGCCAAAGACAAGCTATTGTGAACGGATAGCGGAATATTTTCACATATAAGAAGGAGTTTTCCCATGTTTAAGCGAAAAGCGCTGAAATTATACAGAAAAGCAAACCGGATAGAACAGGAGTATGGTTCCGCTGTGGCGGATAAAATATTATTTGCCCGTATCTGGTATAAGATTTATATACAGCAAAAAATCAAAGTAATGTTTAAGCTCCATAAAAAATCAAAAGCGAACCATATTTTGTTTGAAACGGAGACGGATTTTTCGGGAAATCCCAGAGCTTTATATGATTATATGATTGCAGAGGGCTACAATCACAAATATAAAATTACGTGGATTGTAAATGATCCAAATGAGTTTCGGCAATATAAGGCGCATAATGTCCGGTTTATCAGACGCTACCACCCGAAAAACAGGTTTCGGGAAGCAAACTGCTATAAAGCGGCGTTAAAGGCAAGGTATGTGTTTTTCGCAAAATCTTTTAATTTTCTGGAAACAAAGAGCGCAGGGCAGATCTGTGTGAATATGCAGTTGGGCGGTGACTGGAAACTGACCTCAGAGAAAGAAAGAGAACTGATTCAGTTTGATTACTGCCTTGCGCCGGGGAAGGCGTTTGTAAAGCCAAAAGCAAAAGAATTTTCCTGTCCGGCGAAGAAAATCCTTCCAATCGGAGAAGCGAGATACCGGCAGTTTTACAGCGGCAGAAGCGAAGCGGAGGCATTTTACCAAAAACTTTGTGGGAGCCACACAAACCTGAAAACCGTTTTTTGGATGCCTTTATATAGAAAAGCGGTATTACAGACATGGTATCGGACGGGGATTGCTTCTATGACGGGGCTTCCGCTGATCCATTCCATTATGGACGTCCCGAAGCTAGATGAGATCTGTCAACGCGCAGGCATACATTTGTTGATTTATTGTAATTTGGATATGGAGACGCTTCGGAAAGAAGCGGGGGATTCTTCCCACATTTCATTTGTGGCGGAAGATGCGCTGCGGGAAGCGGACGTTCAGGTGTATGAACTTCTTCCAAAAGCAGATGCGTTACTCAGTGATTATGCGTCAGTGGCAATCGATTATCTGTTATTGGACCGCCCGATTGGATATGTTTTAGAAGATTTTGAGGAATTTGAGCGGGCAAACGGCTTTTTATTTCCAGATCCGCTTACTTATATGCCGGGCGCGCATATTAGGCAGATGGAGGACTTAGAACAGTTCTTTTTGCAGATAGCAAAAGGAGAAGATGAATTTAAAGAGCAGAGGGCAGCCCTGCGGGCAAAGACGCACAATGAAACAGACGATTACTGTAAGCGGATTTTGGATCAATTTGGGATTCTAAAATGACAGGAGGACAAAAGATTGGGAAAAGTGATAGGGTATACACAAGGGACATTTGATATGTTTCATGTCGGGCACTTAAATTTATTGCAAAATGCGAAAGCAAAGTGTGACTATTTGGTAGTAGGGGTTAATTCAGATTCACTTGTTTTAGAATATAAGAAAAAAGCAGTGATTGTGCCATTAGAAGAACGTATGGCAATCGTAGAGGCAATCCGGTATGTAGATGAAGTGATTTGGACGGACACTTTGGATAAAACAGAAATGTATAACCGGGTGAAATTCCAAAAACTTTTTATTGGAGATGACTGGAAAGGGAATGACCGTTGGAAGCGGACGGAAGAAGAAATGGAGGCTCTTGGGGCGTCTGTGGAATATCTGCCCTATACAAAGGGGACATGCTCGACTATGCTCCGTGAAAAATTGATAGATGGATAAAAAGAGGGCTTCAATATGAAAGTATGTATTTTTACAAGAAGTATATTCAAACTGGGAGGCACGAAGCGGGTCATTACCATGGTGGCGAATGAAATGGCAAAAGAACATGAAGTAACGCTTGTGACTTTTGATGATCCGGAATTAGAAAATCGTAAGATGTACGGGTTAGGGGAGAAGATTCAGGTTGAATTTGTGGATTCTTCCCAGTATAAAGACAATAAGTTTTCCGTTGGGGGATTGTTCCGCACTGCCTGCAAAGTTTTAAATAATTGGACAGGCATTTTTGACCGTGGCTCTGGGGAATTTATTAAGTATCTGTTTTATCCAAAACATGTGCGTAAGCGGTATATTGAATTTTTTAATTCAAAGGATTATGACGTAATTATCACGACGGCGGGCCTTATCTTGCTTTTAGCGGCGATTTCAAAGGACGTGAAGGCAAAAACTGTCGGCTGGCAGCATAATTGTTTTGATGCGTACGTCAATCAACAGTCTACGCTGTTTTGGAAAAAGAACAGTTTTTTACGGACGTATATTCCAAAGATGGATCGTTTTGTAGTGCTGAATCATTATGACGCAGATGAGTATAAGAAACAGATGGATATAGACTGTACGGTAATTGGCAATGCGAGAAGTTTTGTGTCAGAGAAAAAGTCAGACTGTACTGCGAAAAAATTTTTTGCAGCGGCGCGTTTTGTAGAAGCAAAAGGTTTAGATTTATTGTTACGCTCTTTTTCTTTGTTTTGTGAAAAAAATAAGGATTGGAAATTAGTGATTGCCGGAGACGGGGAGGACCGTTTAGCGGCAGTGGATTTGGCATGGCGCTTAGGGATTCAAAACCGGATTGAATTTACCGGAATTGTGGATAATGTTCAGGATTATTATTTGGATTCTTCTGTGTATCTCCTTTCTTCGAAATGGGAAGGCTGGGGGCTTGTTGTAATTGAAGCGTTTGAGATGGGGGTTCCTGTAATCGCTTACGACATTGTCCCGATTGACGTTTTAATCACAAACGGGGAAGACGGGTTTATTATTGAACAGTTTAAGTATACAAAATTTGCCGCGGCAATGACGAAACTGGCAAATGATGAAGCCCTTCGAAAACGTATGTCGCAAAAAGCAATCAAAAAAGCAGAACAATTTTCCATTGAAAACATCTATGGTTTGTGGCATGATATGTTAAAATCCATGCAGAAGGAATAAGGGGACGCTATATGGCAAATAAAAGCAAATGGATCGGATGCCTGCTTGTAATGGCTGTTTTGTGCGCAGCAGGGCTTGTTATGGTAAAGGAGAGTGGGAGCTTTATGGAAGCGGAATTTATTTTACAGGCGCATAGGGGGCTTTCTGAACAGTATCCTGAGAATACAGCCATTGCATTTTTAGAAGCAGCGAAATCCAAGGAATTTCAGGCGATTGAAACGGATATTCAGGAAACTTCAGATGGGGAATTGGTGTTATTCCATGACAGTTCGTTGAAAAAGAGGACGGACGCAGAAGGGAAGATTGGCGATTATACATTGGAAGAAGTGAAGAAAATACGGATTGACAATGCATCCAATAGTGAGGATTATCCGAATGAGAGGATTCCTTTGCTTTCGGATTATCTTGAAATATGCAAAGAGTATCAGAAAATTCCTTATATCGAGCTGAAATCTATTTCGTTTGAAGGCATGAAGAAACTTCTTCAGATTTTAAAAGAGGGAGGCTGGGATGAAAGGAGGTGTGTCATTACTACATTTGTGAAAGAATATATCCCACAATTTAGAAGCCTGAATGATTCGTATCCGATGGAATTTATGGTGGATAAAAAAGAATCTTATGAAATGGAAGAAATCATAGAATTTTTAGGGGCGTATCCGAATATGGGATTTCGGCCAAATGCGTATGTGATTACAAAAGAGGAAGTGGAACTTTGCAAAAAAAATGGGCTTTTAATAGAGGCGTATGGTTTAAAAGCTGGCGATAAAGAAATGTTTCAACAATTAAAGCGGATTGGGGTTCAGGGCGTAACCTGTAACGATTATGCCGGCCTGCAGTAGAAACTTGGAGGAAAAAGAGATGAATTTAAAAAGAAAAAGTTTAATTTTATGCGCGGCAATATGCCTGTTGTTTTGTTTGCTCCCAATGACAAATGTTAAAGCCGCCGCTGGGAATATGAATATTGACTGCATTTATTTAGGAGAGCCGGATAACAATGCCGGTGACAGTGTGTTAGTGGAGTCAAATGGGAAATACCTGCTTATGGACGTTGGCTCAAAAGACAGTTATCCTTACATTAAGAAATTTTTGCAGGAACGCCGCGTGACGACATTGTCTGTGTATATCAGCCACACGCACGCGGATCATACAGGCGGGTTGAAAGATGGCGAGGGGTTTGACAAGCTGCTTGGGGATTTTACGGTGGATCATCTTTACTTGCCGGATAAATCCATTGGAGCTGGAATGGATCTTTCATGGAATCATGAGAAATTCGTAGAATTATACCAAAAGCATTATCCAAATGCCAACATAAACAGCAGCATTACATATTTGAAAGCTGGTTCCACATTTTCTTTTGGGAGCGTTGCCGCAAAAGTAATAGGGCCTGTGGGAATGGAAGGGAAATCCCCATCTACCTATAAATCCCAAGCGAAAGGGAACCAGAAAGAAATGGAAAATATCTATTTGAATAACTGTTCATTGGTTTCCTTGCTTACATGTGGAAAGACGACATTTTTCACTGGCGGAGATGTGGATGCAGACGAAGAAGAACAGCTTGTAAAGAAGTATGGTTCGTCTTTGAAAGCAGACATTTATAAAATGTCCCATCATGGATATGCGAACTCTAATTCAGAAAATATTCTGAAATATATTAAACCGACGTACTCTTTTGCTCCAAGCAGCGGGGACGCCAATGGCTTTACAAGCCCATCTACGACTAACCAGAGAAAGGTTTATGCTTCTTTGCTTCGTTGCAGTGAATATGGCTTTGTAGGTTTAGTCGGGGCGGAAAAGACGTCTCTTTCCTTCCATACGTCAAATGGAGTGACGAAAATTTACCGCGCCAATAATATGAGCCAGAATTTAACAGGATTTGTAGCAGTGGCGGGGGCAGACGGGAGAGACGTAAAAGAAGACCATTATTACATTGGGGCGGACGGAAAACCGCTGACAGGCGTGCAGTCAGTAAATGGAAAGAAATACTATTTTGGTACTGGCGGCCGTCAGGAATACGGGATTTACCAGAAAGGAAGCTATAGTCCATGGAGATCCTATGAAGAACCAGACGGAAAGAAATACAGATATTACGATAAAAGCACACATGAAATGAAAACCGGCCTTGTCAAACAGACGAAAACCAAAATTTATTTTTGTGATCTGGATACAGGGTTCCGTTCTTATGGGTTCCAAAATTTAAAGGGAAAAACGTATTATTTTGGAAACGCAGGCACAATGTATAAAGATAAGTGGCTGACCTACAAAAAACGAAGATATTATTTTAAAAAGAACGGCGTAATGGCAACCGGATGGGTGAAAAACAAAGGCACGAAATTTTATTTTAATGAAGATGGGACAAGAGCGGAGGGCTTGACTAAAATTGGCAAAAAGTATTATTATATGGCAAGCGCCGGCACAGAAATAAAGAAGAATTATACTGTGAAAGCCGGAAGCGTCACTTTAAAATTTAATGAAAAGGGCGTTTTAGTAAATCCGCCTAAACTTAAGGCAGCCAAACTTACATCTGTTACATCTGACGGGAATACAATCACGGCGAAATGGAATACTGTAAAAAAGGGAAGTGGATATACGGTCTATGTCTCAAAAAGCCCGAAAGGCCGTTTTGAAGAAATGGCAAATGCAAAGAAAAATAAAAAATCAGCGACAATTAAAGGTTTAACTACAGGGCAGTATTATGTAAAAATAGCCGCTTATCAAAAATTAGGCAAGATTAAATTTTACAGTAAAGCTTCCCCTGTGAAAGCAGTGACGCTACAGTGATTTTTTAGGCGTTTTAATTTCACATTAATGATTGAGATGTAGTATAGAATAAAAACGATGTCCGAGGAGGAAAAAATGAAAACACTTTATGTCCACATTGGAACGAAAAAAACAGGTACTACATCGATACAGGGATTTTGCGTCCACAACCGGAAGGCGCTGGAAAGCAAGGGATATTGCTTTCCGGATCTTCCGTTTCAATATTACCGGGTGACGACAGAAGAACGTAACGGGCATTTTCTGGTTGGGGCAGTCTGGGCGGAAGATGGCTCGCATGATCTGAATAAAGAACGTCAGATTTTTCAAGAAGGAATGGGTTATATCCGAAAACTGTTTCAAACGTACGACAATATTATTTTATCAGATGAACAGATTTGGAAAAACTCCTACATGGTCCGCGCTTCTTTATGGGAAGAATTAAAAGAAGAAGCAAAAAAGGGAAATTTTCAGGTGAAAATTATTGTCTATATCCGAAGGCAAGATGGCTATATTGGGTCTTTATGGAACCAGTCCGTAAAGACGGCGATCCGTAAAGACAGGGCTGTCATGACGATTGAGGAGTATATGGAGCGTATGCCTCCATCTGAGCAGTTGGATTATTATGCAAATATAGAAAAAATATCTTCTGCGCTTGGAAAAGAAAATGTAATTGTGCGGGTGTTTGAGAGAGGAAAATTTGAAGGCGGCTCTATTTATACTGATTTTTTAAACATACTTGGCTTAGAATTGACAGATGATATGAAAATCGATGTAGACGTCAGAAATACAAGCCTGATTGGCAATACGCATGAAATTAAGCGTATTTTAAACAGCATACCGGAGATGGGAGAGCTTGACAATAATAATTTCTTCCGGCAGGTATTGCAGCGATGCGCGCCATTGTCCGCTGAGGCTTATCCATGCAGTATGCTTTCAAAAGATGAAATACAGGCGCTGATTTCAAAGTATGAAGAAAGCAACCGCCGTGTCCTAAATGAATATGTAAAGGAAGATTGGGATTCTTTATTTGACAATACAACGCCGGATTTGCCGAAATGGGAGAAAGAGAATCCTTATATGCAGGATGACATTATCCGTTTTGTTGGAATGAGCGCGGCGTTTCTGTTAAAAGAGAACAGGAAAATCCGAGAGGAAAACAGAAAGGCAATTAAGGCATTGGAATATAAACTTAGCCATCCAATCCGCGCGGTAATTGGCGGGAGCATAAGGAAAGTTAAGAATTTACTGAGGCGCATCTTTAAAAGGAGATGAAATGGGGAGTTTGACACATAAACGCATATCCAAGACAAGTGTACTGGTTTGTATTTTGGCCGGTTTGCTGCTTAGTGTGATGATGGTTCAATTTCGGTTAAGCGGCAAACTGAACCTAAAGCGTTTTTATGATGTGGGACCAAAGTATACGGTGATGTATGGCGCTTACACACAGTCATACGAGGGATTAGAGTATGGAGCAGATGGAAATTATCATGTAACTTCCGACGATTGCGGCATTCATATTGTAATCAGCAGCGAGAAAAACCGCCATTGGAATTATTTATATTTGGACGTCAGAAATCTTGAAACAGAAAAACTCACGTTACAGGTGATTTCCTATAAATACAATGGGAAAGTAGTTTATGATGCCCTGACAGATATAAAAGAAGGGATGAATGAAATTCCGCTGGGTCCAAAAAAATCCGCTTCGGCAGCGCTTAGGATTACGAATCAAAAGGGCGCGTCATTTCGGATACAATCCATGCAGTTCCGTAAAAACCAGTCATTTTATGGGACAAAAAAAGCATTGAAAATGATTGCGGTTTGCATGGCGGTTTATTTGGCGGTTTTTGGATTGCTTTATAAGCTGTTTTTACGCAGGCTGCGCTGGGAGCGCGTTTATGTATGTATGGACTGGCTGGCGTTTTGGTACCGTAAAATGACAGAATGGATTGCAAACGCCATGTTTATTCCTAGTAAAAGAACACGGGGAAAAATTCGTCAAATTTGCTTTTGCCTGATGATATTTAGCATGTTTTGGACAGAGAATTTTGGCTCTTACAATAAAAAGAATTATTATTACTGTTATCTTATCTTAAATTGTCTGTTGATCTTGCTGATTGCCATTGTTTCTATGGAGAAAGAAGGACGGGAAGTAAAATGGCGTAATCCCCTTATGCTTTCATGGTTCTTTTATAGCGTCTTAATCTGTATTTCAGATATTATTGTCCCAAAGAAACAAATGTTTACAGGGGGAATGCTGATCGTTGTCTTTGGCCTTTTCTATTATGCGATCGCGAGATTGAAACGTCCAATCGTCGTATTGTATGATTTTATGAAGGCAGTGGAATTTAGTTATGCAGTTACGTCTGCGCTCTGCATTTTATTCCGTCCGATTGAAAAAATGGTAGAGGGAAGGTATATAGGGATTACGATTGGCCCTTATTCCTATGCGGCTTATCTGGTAGTGGTAATTGCTGTTTTTTACGCGGAAATCGACCGTTGCATCCTTGAGAAAAGAAAATTTTTATACCTGATATTTTCTTGCGTCGGTTTGATAAGCGCATATTATTTTATATGGAAAACACAAAGCAGGGCAGGAATGTTAGCAGTGTGTTTCTGCATTATTTGTTTTTTTGTCCGTATATTCAAAATGCGGCGTATGAAGCAGTATGTCATAAGATCGGCGGGAGCGGCATTTCTTTGCATAGCATTGGCATTTCCCGTGTTATGGCTACAGGACACTGCGATGCATACCGTGTCAGAGAAATTAGGGACAACGCTTTATTTCCCAAATGATTATTGGATGATTGGCGCGCCTGAAAGTGGGACGGCGCCTGAAAATTTTCCAGATGAGACGTTAATGAAAAATGAATATCAAATAGACTTTTGGGGAAATTATGTATATGCAGAAGAAGCGGCTTTTGGATCGAACAGGATTTTAAAAAAATTCCCGTCTTTAGATATTTTAAGCAGCGGCCGCATTACCATATACAAAGAGTATATTGGGCAATTAAATCTGTGGGGGCATAAAAAAGACCTTTATGTAGATGGAAGAAAGTATCGGGCGCATAATGCAATTTTGCAGGTTGGGTACCGATATGGGATATTTACAATGATTCCATATACGGTTATGCTTTTATATGTCATTTATTACGGAAGCTGTTATTTAAAGCTCTATTCCATTAAAAAAAGACGATACGCGCTTTTGCCAATGATTTTAATTGTGGGATGCGTAATGCTGATGATGCTGGATAATATAGAGCGGAATTTCCGTTATCTGCCATGGGTTGCATTTTATGTCTTAATCGGGTTTTTAAGCAATCAGACGAATGAAACAGACGATTAAAAGAATACAATGAAGCGAGATAAGAAGCCAAAATGAGACAATTATTCGAAGATAAAAAATTATGGATACGCCGCGTATTTTTGATTTGCTATGACATTATAGCGGTATTCTTAGCGATGTTTTTGGCATTGCTTGCAAGATTTGATTTTGATTTTGCGGCTATACCTTTGCATTTTATCGAAAATGCGTGGAAATCAATGCCAGCGGCCGTTATTACAACTCTTTTGATCTTTGGCATTTTCCGACTGTACAGCAGTCTTTGGAGTTATGCGGGAGCTATGGAAATGATGTATGTCGTTTCGGCATGTATTGTAGAGACTGTTGTAAATATGATATTAATATTGTTATCCCACCCAGAAACAGGCTATCCGGTTCCAAGGAGCTATTACGCATTTTTTGGCATTTTTTTGTTTGGGCTTGTATTCCTCTGCCGTTACAGTTACCGGGCGGCGCGTTCCGTCCGCAACATGGTAAGAGATGCGGACTATACCAGAAATGTATTGATTATAGGAGCCGGAGAATCCGGAAATGCGTTAATTAAAGAGATAAAGAACAGCCGTTATTTGAAAAAACGGGTAGTAGGCGTGATTGATGATAACAAAGGAAAATTAGGCGGTTATATCCATGGAGTGAAAATTGTTGGAACCCGTGAGGATATTATTGAAAAATCTGAAGAACTTCATGTGCATGAAATTATTGTGGCAATGCCGTCTGCTTCCCCAAAACAGATGAAGCGGATTTTAGACATCTGTAAACAGACGCGGTGCGAATTAAAACGCCTTCCGGGGATCTACCAGTTAGTCAATGGTGACGTCAGCATTAGCAATCTGAAAGAAGTGGACGTCAACGATTTGCTGGGCAGGGAGCCTGTAAATGTGGATTTGGATTCCATTATGGGGTATGTTTCGGGGAAAACAGTAATGGTCACAGGCGGAGGCGGTTCTATTGGAAGTGAATTGTGCCGCCAGATTGCCAGCCATAATCCGAAGCAGCTTGTCATTGTGGATATTTACGAAAATTCCACATATGATATACAAAATGAGTTAAAGGTCAAGTTTCCCGAATTGAAGTTAGCCGTATTGATTGCCTCAGTTCGGAACACAAACCGTATGAAGTCGATTTTTGAAACTTACCGGCCGGACATTATATATCATGCAGCCGCGCATAAGCATGTGCCGCTGATGGAAGACAGCCCGAATGAAGCGGTGAAAAACAACGTTCTTGGCACATGGAAGCTGGTGCGGGCAGCCGATTATTATAAGGTCAAACGGTTTGTAATGATTTCGACGGATAAAGCCGTGAATCCGACAAATGTCATGGGAGCCACCAAACGCATTTGTGAAATGATTATCCAGACGTATAATAAGCGTTCGAAGACAGAATATGTGGCTGTGCGGTTTGGGAATGTCCTAGGAAGCAATGGAAGCGTGATTCCGTTATTTAAAAAACAAATTGAGCGGGGCGGGCCGGTCACTGTGACGCATCCTGAAATAATCCGGTATTTTATGACAATCCCGGAAGCGGTGTCTTTAGTGCTTCAGGCAGGCGCCTATGCAAAAGGCGGGGAGATTTTTATCCTAGATATGGGGGAGCCCGTTAAAATCCTAGATCTTGCAAAAAACCTGATCTTGCTTTCCGGCCATAAACCGGAGGAGGATATACAGATTGTCTTTACAGGTCTTCGTCCCGGAGAGAAATTATATGAAGAAATGCTGATGGCGGAAGAAGGGATGCAAGACACGGCAAACCGGAGAATCCATATCGGCAAGCCGATAGAATTTGATGAGGAGAAGTTTTTGGCGCAGCTTCAGGAATTGAGCGAGTATGTGGTAACGGAACCGGACGATATTCGAGCATGGATTTCTCGCATTGCGCCGACCTATCATCCCAAGGAAGGGGTATGAGTGTATGAAAAAGAGAATTACCAAAAGGCAGATGAAGTATATCAAATTAAAACGTCTCTTGGATTTTATCCTTAGTTTTGGATTGTGCGTCGTTTTGTCTCCTGTACTGCTTTTTTTGTGTATTGCGATAAAAGCAGACAGCAGGGGACCGGTGTTCTTTCGGCAAAAACGGGTGGGAATCCATAAGACGTTTTTTTCCATTTATAAATTCCGCACGATGCGGACGGATACGCCGAAAGATATGCCGACCCATTTGCTGAAAGATCCGGATCAGTATATTACAAAGACAGGACGTTTTTTAAGGAAATCCTCTTTGGACGAACTGCCGCAGTTATTTAATATTTTAAAAGGCGATATGAGCTTTGTAGGGCCGCGTCCTGCGCTTTGGAATCAAGATGATTTAGTGGCGGAGCGGGAAAAATATGGCGCAAATGACGTCTTGCCGGGACTGACGGGCTGGGCGCAGATCAATGGAAGGGACGAACTGGAAATTCCGGTAAAGGCGAAACTGGACGGAGAATATGTAAAGCGTATGGGATTTTGGTTTGACGTACGATGTTTTTTTGGGACATTTGCATCAGTGCTTTGCGCAGACGGCGTTTTAGAAGGTGGGACGGGGGAGAAAAAGAGGAAACAATAATCGCATGAAAAAAATTTTGATTACGGGAAAAAGCAGTTATTTAGGAAATTCTTTTCAGGAATATATCAAGGAACAATGTCCGGACTGGACAGTCGATGCCATAAGCATTCGGGACGATGCATGGAAAAAAATAGATTTTAGCCCATATGACTGTGTGCTTCATATGGCGGGAAAAGCCCATGCAGATGTAGGGAACGTTTCGGAAGAAGTGAAAAAAGAATATTATAAGGTAAATTATGAACTGACAAAAAAAGTTGCGAAAGCGGTAAAACGCTCCGGAGTAAAGCAGTTTATTTATCCCGGAAGCATTATTATATATGGGGAAAGCGCTCCTTTTGGGAAAGAAAAGCGGATTACCGCCGCGACAAAGCCGGCGCCTGCAAATTTTTATGGAGACAGTAAATGGCGCGCGGACAAGGCAGTGCAAGAATTAAATGACGATACCTTTCGGACAGTTGTGCTTCGGCTTCCGATGGTTTATGGAAAGGGCAGTAAAGGGAATTATCCTTTATTATCAAACTTAGCAAAAAAACTTCCTGTTTTTCCAAATGTAGAAAATGCAAGAAGTATGATATATATTGAAAATTTATGCGAGATGATCCGGGAAATTATAGAATATGGCGATTGCGGCGTTTTTTATCCGCAAAATGCGGAATATACGGCAACGTCTGATATGGTAAAAACAATCGCGGACGTCTCGGGAAACAAGATCCGGCTGACACGTTTGTTAAACCCTGCTGTGAGCCTTTTATCTAAAATGTCGGGGAAAATTGGGAAACTGGCGAATAAAGCATTTGGGAATTGTACATATGAAAAATCGCTGAGTGAATACAGAGGCAATGAGTATCAGATGTATAATTTCGAAACGTCCATACGCAAAACGGAAGGACGGGTAAAGAGATGAAGAAGAAAGCGTTAATGACGGCTTCCGTAGCGTCAATGATTGATTTGTTTAATATGGACAATATTCGTATTTTACAGCAATTAGGCTATGAGGTGCATGTGGCAAGTAATTTTAAATTTGGCAGCATAACCAGTCAGGAGAGAGTGGACGCATTTCGCAAAGAGCTTAAGGAAGCCGGAATCAGGGTATGCCACATACCGATTCCGCGGAGTATTGGCGATATAAAGAATATCGTGTGTTCTTACCGTCAGATGAAACGGCTTCTTGAAAAAGAGCGGTATGCCATTGTGCATACGCAATCTCCGATTGGCGGGGTTATAACGCGGCTTGCGGCGGGAAAAATCAGAAAACATGGCGGTAAAGTCATTTATACTGCGCATGGGTTTCATTTTTTTAAAGGGGCTTTAAAGAAAAACTGGATGCTGTTTTATCCGATTGAGAAATTTTTGTCCAGATATACCGATGTTTTAATTACGATAAATCAGGAAGACTATCAAAGGGCGCAGAAATTTCACGCAAAGCGGGTTTGCCATGTTTCGGGGATTGGGGTAGATATACAGAAGTTTTCTGAAGAAAACTCAGATAGGGAGAAGGTTCGGGAAAGTTTTGGCGTGTCGGAACAAGATTTTCTGCTTTTAAGCGTTGGGCAGCTTTCTAAGCGGAAAAATCAGTCTGCCGTGATTCGGGCGCTGTCAAAAATTCCGGATTCTTCCGTGAAATATATGGCGGTCGGTCTGGGCGAATGTGAGCAGTTTGACCGTGGCTTAGCAAAAGAGCTTCATGTGGAAGACAGAGTTATTTTTGCAGGCTACCATGAAGATGTGTCTGCGTTTCTTCACGCAGCGGATTGTTTTATATTCCCGTCGCTTCAGGAAGGGCTTCCGGTTTCCTTGATGGAGGCAATGGCGGCGAAAGTTCCTGTGATATGCAGCAGAATACGCGGGAATGTGGATTTGGTGACGGATGGGAGAGAGGGGATTTTGGTGGAGCCGATGGATGTGGAAGGGTATGCAGAGGCGGTTTTGTGGCTGAAGTTCCACCCAGAGGCAGCAACAGAATACCGGAAAAATGCGTTTAATAAAATTAAGGAAAATAGCATACACTCAGTGCATAGGCAAATGGAGAAAATATATAAAACCATATAATATTTGCTATTTTTGGTAAAAAATGCTAGTATAGTAGAAATTCAATGTTTTATTTTACAGAAAGGAAGAAGCGGCAAAGATAAGATGAAACATATACAGGTGCTCATGTCTGCCTATAACGGTGAAAAGTATCTGAAAGAACAGATAGAAAGCATTCTTAGGCAAACAGGGGTAAAAGTGTCTCTTTTGATCCGTGATGACGGCTCGGAGGATAATACTGTCTTTATTTTGGAACAATATAGCCATAAAAATGAAGCTGTCCAATATTATAAAGGAAGCAATATTGGGGCGCAGAAAAGCTTTTTTGATTTACTGCATCATGCGGATAGAGGTTGTGATTATTTTGCGTTTGCAGATCAAGATGATTATTGGCTTCCGGAAAAATTAAAGCGGGCAGTAGACGTCTTAGAGCAGAAAAAAGATCCTAATTGTCCATTATTATATGGCAGTATGGTTATATATGCTTCTGAGGATTTAGCGGACAGGCGAAAAGTTCCTTATAGAAACAGACGCGCAGTCTCGTTTGGCAACGCTTTGGCGGAGAATATTTTTATGGGATGTACGGAAGTTTTTAACCGCAGTTTGTTAGAACTTGCAGCAGGGCATATGCCTGTGAACGATGTTTGGCATGATTGGTGGCTGTATTTATCAGCAGCATGTTTTGGACAGGCTGTTTATGATGAAGAAGCTTACATTTTATACAGGCAGCATGGAAATAATCAGTTAGGAATGCAAAACTCATGGATTGCAAGATGGAAAAACAGAATTGGGCATTTTAAGAAGCTCAAGCGATCTCTGAGCAGGCAGGCGCAGGAATTTATAGATTCTTACGGCGCAGATTATCAATATGGCGAGTTGGCGGAATTGCTTGCCAATTACCGTTCTTCTTTGTCTTTGCGGATTCGTCTTGCAAGAGAAAAGAGAATTTACCGTCAGCAAAAAATAGATGATAGAGTATATCATCTGTTATTTTTGATGGGTTTACTTTGAAAGGGAAAAACATGGTAAAAAAGATACAGGAATTATTTGAATATAGAGAAATGATTGTCAGCCTTGTCCGCAAAGATTTGCGTGGAAGGTATAAAAGTTCGGCGCTGGGATTTTTATGGACGTTTATTAATCCCTTATGTCAGATTATTGTTTATACGTTGGTATTTTCACAGATTTTTCGAATGGGGATTGAAAAATATTATTTGTTTTTAACGGTAGTTATGATTCCATGGGTATTTTTTAGTTCGTCTGTATCGGGCGGTTCTATGGCTGTTGTTTCACAACAGGATTTAGTGAAGAAAATTTATTTTCCAAGGGAAGTTCTTCCCATTTCATTTGTGACAAGCTGTTTTGTAAATATGCTGCTTTCCTTTGTTGTTGTCTTTCTCGTTATTTTTATATCCGGTATCGGATTTAATCCGACTGCACTGCTTTTTTTGCCCCTTGTTATGATCATTGAATACATTCTCGCTCTTGGCATTACGATGATAACATCTGCATGTACTGTATATTTGAGGGATTTAGAACATATTATCGGCGTTTTGATGATGGCATGGATCTATTTAACGCCTGTCATGTATGACATTTCTTATGTAAATGAAAATGCGCCCTCAGAATTAGTGTCAATTTTTTATTTGAATCCAATGACGTCGATAGCGATTGCATATCGTGATATTTTATATTATAAACAAATTCCACATATGCAGAATCTACTGGTGGCTGTTGCTATTGGAATAGGTTCTCTTATTATTGGAAGCGTAGTGTTTGCAAAACTGCAGAAGAACTTTGTGGAGGAATTATAAATGAATCCGGAAAATGCAATAGAAGTCAAAGATGTAAAGAAACGATTTAAAGTGTATATGGACAAGGGAAACAGTATGAAAGAAAAAATACTGTTTCAAAGCCGTAACCGCCATGAAGACCGGTGGGTGTTAAAGGGCATTAGTTTTAATGTAAAAAAAGGGGAAGCGATTGGTTTAATTGGCAAAAATGGATGTGGGAAAAGCACGACGCTGAAAATGCTGACCCGGATCATGTATCCGACGTCCGGCGCGATTGAACTAAAAGGCAGGGTTTCCAGTCTGATTGAATTGGGGGCAGGGTTTCATCCTGATATGAGTGGAAGGGAAAATATCTTTACAAATGCTTCTATTTTTGGATTAAATCATGCAGAAATTGAACGGCGTCTAGACGATATTATCAGTTTTTCAGAACTGGAGGAGTTTATAGATAATCCGGTGCGCACATATTCTTCTGGTATGTATATGAGGCTGGCTTTTGCGGTTGCGATTAATGTAGATGCGGATATTTTGCTGATTGATGAAATTCTCGCTGTGGGAGATGTAAGTTTTCAGGAAAAATGTTTTGAGAAATTGAAAGAGATTAAACGTAAAGGGACGACGATTGTGATTGTTTCGCATGTGACACAGCAAATAAAAAATATTTGTGATCGCGCGATTTGGATCGACGAGGGATTAATTCGTGAGGAAGGGAAACCGGATTTAGTGACAGGGCATTATTTGGAAATTATGGATAAACGCCGTACAGATAAAATTGAGGAGGATTTTCAACAGGAGCTGAAGAAAAGAGAAGAAGAAAAGCGGAAAAAAGAAGAAAATATGTTGCCGGCTTTTTGTAGAAAAGGCGCCATTCGGAAAGGAAATATGAAGGTTCAGTTTACTGATGCGCATATTTATAATTCAGAAGGAAAAGAAACTCAGTTTTTTAAGACGGGCGAGAAGCTCGAATTGAAGATGAATATTAGGGCATCAGAGAAAACAGATCAGTTGAATTTATCTTTTAGCATTACAAGAGATGATGGTGTATATTGTTATGGAACAACAGCTTTATCAGGTTTGATTGAACAAACGCCACTAATTATTGATAAGGGAAATGTGGAAGTTGCTTTGGTCATTGAGGTAAATAATTTATTGGATGGTAAATATATTGTTGACATAGGGATACAAAATATGAACGAAGAAATATACGATTATATAGGTGGCGGATTAGAATTTAGAATCAAAAATGAGAGCCGCAGACAAATAGGACAAGTTGGGATTGTCCATATGTCCAGACATTGGATCGTTGGGGATTCTGTTCTTCAACCTGTAAAATTAGGAGAATATCATGGTTAGTATTATTATCTTAACACACAATGCAGATGATTATATAAAGATTACACTAGAATCCCTGAAGACAACAGTGGGTGTAGAATTTGAAGTAATAGTTGTAGATAATGCTTCTAAAGTGGATACGCAGAAAATGCTTTTAGAGTATAAAATTAACGGCTATATTGACAGATTATTATTGTTAAATGAAAATACATTTTTTGCAAAAGGAAATAATATTGGATTAAAGATCGTATCTCCAGAATCGAAATGGGTTGTTTTATTAAATTCAGATGTGGAAATAAAGAGTGGCGAATGGCTAAGAAAGTTGTTGGATAAATCGAAACTGGATAATAAAATAGCAGGGGTAAGTTTTGGTTATGCAATTAGTCCGTCAGGGAAAAATATGGCAGATGGATATTGTTTACTGTTATCGCGCGCATTATTTGAACAGGAAATGTTAAATGAGGAGTATGAATGGTGGTTTGCAGTTCCGGAATTAGAATCTAAATTACTGAAACGTGGCTATAGAGTGATAGCAATTAATAATTATGAAAAATACATTTACCATTTTGGAGGAAAATCTGGAGATGCTTGGAAAAAAGCGAAAGGCATGAATAAATCGATTTCCATTTATGATGAATTTTTTAAAACAAAAAACCAAGTGGAGTGTATTTATGATTTAGATAAATCAATTGGATCAAATTACAAAGAAATAAATCACCTTAGAGGTCTCTATAATGATGGCTGGTGCGCAAAAAATACAGATTTTGAAATAAAAACTTTAGAAAAAGGTCTTGTTTATATTGAAGGATATTATCCCGCGCAGATTAATGGCAATCAGCATGTGGATATTGTAATTGGAAGAAAGAAACAGAGGTTTACTTTGGAAGATGAAAATTTTGTTTTACAGATAAAGACCAAGAAAGATAGTGTGGTACGGGTAAATATGGAATGTGGATTTGCAGAAAAATGGTCAGAAAGTGATATAAGAGAAATGGCGTTTGTAGTGAAAGATATAAGAGCTGAATAGAGGAGAATAAAATGCTTTGTGAAGATAAGAAATGTGTGGGATGTTTTGCTTGCAGCGCAGTTTGTCCGGTGGGCGCGATTCATTTTTGTGAGGACAATAGGGGATTTTTGAAACCACAAATTGATGATAGCGTTTGCATAAATTGTAAGAAATGTGATTCAGTATGCCCAGCGTTAAAAAATGTGTCCAAACAGATAAGTTTGAATATTTATGCCGCTCAAAATAAAAATCAGGATGAAAGAATGGAAAGTTCATCTGGAGGATTATTTAGTGTATTTGCGCAAAAAATCTTAGAGGGAGGCGGAGCGGTTCTTGGCGTTTCTTTTGATAAGGATAAGAAAGTAAAGCATATTTTGATTGAAAAAAAAGAGCATCTTGAAGATCTGAGAGGATCTAAGTATGTGCAAAGCAATCTGTCAGATTGTTATTTGGAGCTTAAGAAGTGGCTTGATTCTGGAAAAAAGGTGTTATTTTCCGGCACTCCATGTCAAGTGGCAGCGGTCAAGAAATATGCTGGGGATAATTGTGAAAATTTAATTACCTGTGATTTAGTTTGTCATGGCGTTCCATCTCCGAAGATTTTTGGACAAGCTATCGAATTATATGAAAAGACTTATGGCGCAAAAGTTTCAGCTTGCAATTTTCGGAAAAAGTTCCCTAGTTGGAATTTATTTAGTATGGAGATGGTTTTTGAAAATGGTAAGCGTCATTTAAAAACAAAAGATGCAGACCCTTATTTGAAAGGATTTTTAGAAAGTCTTTTTTTAAGGGAATCTTGTTATAATTGCAGCTATGCGGACGTAAAGAGGGTTTCAGATATTACTCTGGCTGATTTTTGGGGCTATATCCATGATAATGATGTGATACAAGATAATAACACTGGTATTTCACTTGTTATGGTAAATTCAGAAAAAGGCAGAAGTTTATTTGAAGCGATAAAAGATGAGATTGTATATGTAGAAAAAACGATTCAAGAAGCTAAGAAAGAAAATTACTGTTTAATTAATAGTTTTGATAAACCAGAAAATTACTATTCTTTTTGGAAAGATTATGAAACGAAAAAGTTTGACGAAGTTTGTAAAAAATATTTAAGTGTAAATGGAAAGCTATATTTAGATGCAAAAGAAACTAACGCAAAGTTTGATGAGATTACGGTAATTCCTTCTGATGCAGTAGGCAGTAAAGGCGATGAAGCAATGCTTCGTGGAATGTTAAATTTATTTAATGGAAAGAAAATCCGTATGCTTACGCCGCGCCGGGAACTTTGGAAGGGTTGGCTGATTGACAGAAATGAAGATTATACAGAACAATACGTTGAATTGGAAGAATTAAAAAATACTATAAAAAAACCAACGCATCTTGTGATTATCGGAGCTGATATTATGGATGGGTTATATGGCAGCAGGGACACGATGACAAGATTAGAAGCCGCAGAGCGTGTGATTGATTTAGGAGGCAGAGTAGATATTTTTTCTTGTTCCTTTCGTATGGAAGTATCAGAGGATATAATTAGAAAAATTATAAATATAGGAGAACGGCTTCATTTTCATTTCAGAGATGATCAGTCATTAAATAATTTTAAAAAACAGACGAGTTTGGAAGCGGATTATTTTCCAGATTTGGCGTTTCTATGTGAGAAGACACTATCAGGCAAATCGGAAGAAGTGAATCAACAAATTAGAGTAAAAAAAGCAGGAAAAAAAATAATTTTTGGAATAAATTTTTGTGAACATGCCTGCAGGGGATTTTATAATGAACCATCTTTAAAACAGAGGAAAGAGTATATTGCTTCAGTAATTGATCAGATTGATTCAGTATTAGGCAATCAGGTTTTTTATGTTTTAATCCCGCATGATACGAAATATTGGGATGGACATTATTCAGATGAAGAGTACGCAAAATGGGCAATGGAGTATATTATTCAAAAACACTCTTCGGATTCAGTTCTTTGTGTCAATAATTATATGACAGAAACAGAGTTGTTATCGATTCTTCCAGAATTGGACATGATTGTAAGCGGCAGAATGCATCTTGATATTGCGGCAATCCGCAGTGGAGTAATACCGATAGCTTATATGGGAAATTGTCAGACAACATCTTATCGGAATATTGAGAAGTTCAAAGGAATGTTTATGGAACGGATTGGACATTCTGATTTAGTGTCTGGATCAGAAGAAGAATTTACATTTTCATTGAAAAAGGCGATAAAGGATAATGACGGAATTAAGACTAGCATTCTGGAAAGAAATAGGATAAAGAACGCAGATATGTTAGAGTTGGTGAATCAATTTAGGAGTAAGATAGGACTTTCCCAATTTAAAAAAGATGTAGACGCGATTCATTATACACAGGGAAATATGACGACAACAGTTGCGTATATTGCAGAACTTTCTGTGAATTACAAACGGCAGCAAGAATATGTAAAACAGCAAAGAGATCAAATTTATCAGATAAATCAGAAAGCAGAGGAAGAACAGTTAGTTTTAAAAACAGAACTGGAAAACAAAAAGGCCCATATAGAGTTATTGCTGCAATCAGAACGTGATTTGAAAAATGAATTAGAGGCATTGAGAAACAGTAGAACATGGCGTATGGCATTTTTTCTGCATAAACCAGTGGTATGGTGTTTACCGGAAGGCAGTAAACGTAGATTATTAGTTAAAATTATTTGTAAATTGTTTCGTCATCCTGTCCGTGCCTTTAAAATGCTATCTCCAAGAAAAATTCGTCATTTTCTGTATTATTTAAAGGAAGAAGGCCCTGGTTTTGTTGCAAAGCGTATAGATGAGAGTATGCAGGGAATTTCTGTTCAGTCAATGAAGCTGGATATGGTCACATTAGATGAAAATAAGCCTTTTGATGAGTATGATAAATTGACTTTTTCCAAGACAGAACAACCAGATGTATCAATTATCATTCCGGTATATAATCAGTTTGCGTATACGTATCATTGTCTTCAATCTATTTTAAATCATACAGGAACAGAGGTGACATATGAAGTTATTATTGCAAACGACTGTTCTTCTGATGAAACAACCCGTTTAGGTGAGATAGTGGAAAATGTCCATATCATTACAAATGAGCAAAATTTAAGATTCCTGAAAAACTGTAATCATGCGGCGGAATTTGCAAATGGAAAGTATATTTTGTTTTTAAATAATGACACACAAGCGCAAAAAGACTGGCTGGCGCCTTTAGTCCGTTTAATGGAAAGCAGCCAGAATATTGGAATGGTTGGATCAAAGTTAATTTATGCAAATGGAATGTTACAGGAAGCCGGAGGAATTGTGTGGAAAGATGCTTCTGCATGGAATTATGGAAATCGTTCCAATCCCACAAACCCAGAATATAATTATGTGAAAGAGGCAGATTATATTTCTGGCGCGGCAATTATGATTCGTTCTTCCTTATGGAAAGAAATTGGTGGATTTGATGAAAATTTTGCGCCTGCATACTATGAAGATACGGATTTGGCATTTGAAGTAAGAAAACATGGATATAAGGTTCTTTACCAGCCATTGTCTGCGGTGATCCACTTTGAAGGGATTTCAAATGGAACTGACATATCCTCTGGACAAAAATCATATCAGATAACCAATCAAAAGAAATTCCAGAAGAAATGGAAAAATGTTTTGATGGAAGAAAACTATGGCAGAGAAGAAAAAGCATTTCTTGCCAAAGATCGTTCTGGCAGAAAAAAAACCTTGTTAATGGTGGATCATTATGTGCCTATGTATGATAAAGATGCGGGAAGCCGCTGTATGTTTTATTACTTGAATTTGTTTGTAAATATGGGATATAATGTAAAATTTATTGGAGATAATTTTTACAAACATGAACCGTATACAACTACTTTGCAGCAAATGGGGGTAGAAGTGTTATATGGGGATTATTATTATAATAATTGGAAAGAATGGTTAAAATCAAATGGGAAATATTTTGATTATGTATTTTTAAGCAGGCCACATATTTCCATCAAGTATATTGACGCAGTTCGTGAGTATACGAAGGCGAAGATAATTTATTTTGGACATGATCTGCATTATCTCCGTGAAATGCGTGAATATGAGCTCACAGGCAATGAACAATCTCTTAAGGATTCTAAAGATTGGAAAAAGACAGAATTAGAATTAATGAGAAAAGCAGATGTATCTTATTATTTGTCTAACGTAGAATTGGCTGAGATTGCAAAAGTAGATCCTACAGTAAAGGTGCGGCGCGTTCCTATTAATATTTATACGGATATTCCAGATATTCATTATCAGGCAGAAAATAGGAAAGACATTATTTTTGTCGGTGGCTTTGGCCATCCGCCTAATATAGATGCGGTAAAATGGCTTGGTGAAGAAATCATGCCAAAGGTATGGGAAAAGAACTCCGAGATTGTGTTACATGTAGTAGGCTCTAAACCACCAAAGGAAATACAGGCGTTTTCAAGTGAGCGTATGATTATCCACGGTTTTGTATCGGATGAAGATCTAGAAGAAATGTATCAGAATGTAAAATTGGCAATAGTCCCTCTGCGTTTTGGCGCAGGAATTAAAGGCAAGATTATTGAGGCGATGATGCGTGGCATACCTATGATTACTACAAGTATAGGCATCGAGGGCATTGAAGGAGCCGAAAACATTGCTAAAATTAGTGATGATGCCGATGAACTCGCTGAATTTATTTCAGAAATCTATGGAAATGAAAATGAACTTGAAAAGATGGCAGCGGAAGAACATCAATATATTATTGATAATTATTCTATGAAAAATGCAGTGGAGATTTTAGGGCAGGATTTTATATTTTAAAGAGTTAGAACGAAAATATAATGAAATTTTCCGAAAATTAAATATTCAAAATAGAAATATATAAATAAAAGAAAGGATGGAAGAAAAATGATACCTTTTAACGTACCACCTTTTTCTGGAGATGAAATCAAATATATTCAAGCAGCGATAGCCAATCATAAAATTTGCGGTGATGGTGAATTTACAAAAAAATGTAATATTTGTTTGGAAAAAATGACGAAATCCACAAAAGTTTTGCTCACTACTTCCTGCACTCATGCAACGGAATTAGCGGCTCTTTTAGTAAATATTAAAGATGGGGATGAAGTAATTATGCCTTCTTATACGTTTGTGTCAACGGCAGATGCATTTGTTTTAAGAGGAGCAAAAGCAGTTTTTGTGGATATACGTCCAGATACTATGAATATAAATGAGGATCTGATTGAAGATGCAATTACTGATAAAACCAAGGCAATCGTTCCTGTGCATTATGCAGGGGTTTCTTGTGAGATGGATCAGATTATGAAGATAGCGGAGAAGCATAATTTAAAGGTTATAGAAGATGCTGCGCAAGGAATCATGTCTAGTTATAAAGGGGCTGCTTTGGGAAGCATTGGAGATTTTGGATGTTTCAGTTTTCATGAAACTAAAAATTTTAGTATGGGTGAAGGCGGAGCTATTTTGATTAAAGATTCTGAGATGGTAGAGAAGGCAGAAATAATTAGAGAAAAGGGCACCAATAGAAGTCAGTTTTTCCGTGGGCAAATTGATAAATATACATGGGTTGACAGAGGTTCTTCGTATCTTCCAAGTGAAATAAATGCTGCATATCTTTGGGCTCAGTTGGAAAAAGCAAATGAAATAAATAGTAACCGATTAAGATCATGGAATTTATATTATGAGCAGTTAAAATCATTACGGGACGAAGGTGTAATTCAGCTTCCTGTTGTGCCAAAAGATTGTGCGCATAATGCGCATATGTTTTTTATAAAGACCAAAGATTTAGAAGAACGAAGCGCGTTGATTCAGTATTTAAAGGAACGAGACATTATGGCAGTATTTCATTATATACCGTTACATAATGCTCCTGCCGGAAAAAAATATGGGCGGTTTCATGGTGAAGATAAATTTACAACGAAAGAGAGTGAGAGATTATTGCGGCTGCCGTTGTATTATGGACTTTCTGAAGAAGATATATATAAAGTTGTTGGTGCAATTAGGAGTTTTTATAAGGTTTAAGGACAGATATTTTACAAACGTGAGGTGTTGAAATGAAGAAAGTGGGGTTTGTAATTCCATGTTATAAATCCGAAAAAACGATTGGTATGGTCGTTGATGAGATTGAGGAGGCAATAACAAATCTGGATTATGAGTATGAGATCATTTTAGTGAATGATTATTCACCAGATAATACGTTTGAAACTATTAAAAGACTGGCAGATAAGAATCAAAGGATCATTGCTGTTAATTTAGCAAAAAATTTTGGTCAACATGCTGCAATTATGGCTGGATTTCATTATTTAAGTGATGATACAGACATTATATGTTGTTTGGATGATGATGGGCAAACTCCCGCAAATGAGATTGGAAAGTTGATTTTCAAGTTGGATGAGGGGTATGACGTTGTTTATGCAAAGTATGATACGAAAGAACATTCTTTGTTTCGCAATTTTGGCAGTAAAGTAAATAGCATCATGGCGGAATATTTGATCGGAAAACCAAAAAATTTATTTATTTCCAGTTATTTTGTTGCGCGTAGATTTGTTATAGATGAGATGAAAGAATACGAGCATTCGTATCCTTATTTGATAGGTTTGGTTCTTCGAACAACGAGCAATATCACTAATGTAAATGTGGTTCACCGTTCTAGAATGGTTGGTGAATCAGGATATAATTTAAAAAAACTATTGAAGTTATGGTTAAATGGTTTTACGGCATTTTCAATTCAGCCTTTAAGAGTGGCAACTTTATTAGGATTTCTGTTTGCATTTGGAGGGTTTGTATTTGTTATTTACGCCATTATAAATAAATTTATGAATCCGCATGTTCCAATGGGGTGGAGTTCTGTAATTGCTGCAATTTTTTTAATTGGAGGCAGTATATTATTAGTATTGGGTATGATAGGAGAATATGTTGGAAGAATATATATTTGTATGAACCGTTCTCCACAATTTGTAATCAGAGATGTAGTAGATGGAAAACATTTAAAAGAGGATGACAATGAATAAAGATTTAATAATTAAAGGAGAAGAAATTTCTCTGAGATTTATGAAAAAAGAGGATACAGAATTAATAGTGTCGTGGAGAAATAAAGAGTTTGTTAGAAAAAATTTTATATTTCAGAAACCCTTTACTATTGAGGGGCATCTTTCTTGGTTTAAGGATATGATTCAAACGGGGAAGGCAGTACAATTTATTATAATGGAAAATACACTGCAAAAAGAAATTGGAAGCGTATATTTTCGGGATATTAGTATGGAGCATCATAAGGCCGAATATGGCATATTTATTGGTGAAGAAGATGCGCTTGGATGCGGATATGGAACAGAGGCCGCAAAATTGGCTATAAAATATGGCTTTGATGAATTAAAGCTTCATAAAATTTTTCTCCGTGTGTTAGAAGAAAACAAAAAGGCGATAAAATCATATGAAAATGCAGGGTTTATCAGGGAAGCATTTTTGAAAGATGATGTTTATATTCAGGGAAGCTATAGAAATATTATATTAATGGCAGTATTAGAATCAGAGAAAATATAATTTTGCATATTTTATGAAATATTGTAATTGTTTCTATTGACATGGAGGGGAGGGTTATAATGGCGAAATTGAAACAAAAAATGTATGATAATTGTTATTTTGTTTGTTTAGTAACGATTTTTCTGATTGGAATGCTCATATATTTATCTGAATCGACTTCTAATGTTCCGGTTATGGATTATTGGAGATATCTGAATGCTTTGGTAGATAAATTCTTTACAAAAGGAATTTCTTTTTCTGATTTATATTCTAATAATGGAATTCATAGAACACCTGTACAATTATTTTTGTTTTTATTAAACATAGTTTTATTTCATTGGAATACACAAATTTCGATTTACTTGGGTGCAGTTATTTTATGTATTACTGCTTGTGTCCTATATAAAATAATGAAACCAACATTTACGAATAAAGGCATAGGGTATTATCTATGTATATTTATAATGGTTCTTACAGTATTTACATTAGGTTCATATGAAATTTTGCTGTTAGAATTCTCAACTTCATTTGCATTGCGTAATTTAACATTTATCACGGGATATTATTGGACAAATAAATTTTTAGAAAATAATCAAAAGTGGGATAGCAGGGCCTGCTACTTATCTATGTATTATATATTTGTTATATGCGCTATGGGCGGAGCTTATTCGATGGGGTTTGCAGCATCTGTTTTGTTCGTTCTGTTTTTCGATTTTTGTAAAAAAATGCGGAAAAAAGAAGGCGTCTGTTATAGAAATTATGTGGTTTTATCTTTAGGGGTAATTTTTGGCGTAAGTTTATATTTATATGGGGTGACAGATTTATCAACTGGAAATATTGGCGGTTCATTTGATATTTTACAGTTGCTATATTTTTTCTTTCATGGAACCCTGATTGTATTAGGAAGCAGCCTTGTCGGAAACGGGTTATCCGTTGAAATGCTAACCTTTTTTGGCATTATGGTTTTGATGATACATTTCATATGTATTTATCTGTATGTTTCGAATAGGATATACGAAATTACCTATATTCCAATTTTTATGTATATCTATCTTGCTATATTTATAGTTATGATACTTATGGGAAGAAATACAAATGGAGTAGAATATTTATCCGCATCTCGATATATATGTGATTCATCGATGGGAATTATTTCAGATGTAATTATACTGAGCTTTTATCTTTCAAAAAGTAAGATTGTTTTTGTAAAAAGAAAGATTATGAGTTATTTTTTAATAGGCATATTATGTTTAGGGACGTTTTATGCTGATATAACGGAATTAAAAATTTCTAAATATAGAAAAATATATTATGACAATTTAATTGAAATGATGTTAAATTTAGATGATTATACAGACGATGAACTAACTCCTTTCCAAGCTCAGATGCCGGAGCAAGTAAGGAATGGCGTTATGTTGATGAAAAAATATAGATTAGGTATTTTTTACAATATTGACATGGAGCGGTAAAAGAGAGGGTACAGGTTGTTATATGCTAGAAAAAAATAATAGAAAAATATTATTTGACATATCAGTTTTAATAGTTGCAATTTTCATAGTGGCTGTGATGGTATTAAAGGTAAATTGGATTTTTTCTTTGGATGGAGACACTGCGCCTCAGACATACGCTCTGTATTCCTTAGTAGGTCAAACGCTCCATGAAGGAGAAATTCCATTATGGAATCCAAATATTTGGGGCGGCATCAGTAATATAGGTTCTCCAATTACCGAAGCGTTTTATCCGATTAACTGGATATTATGTTATATCTTTTACAATGTCGACTCAGGAATTGTAAGTTATTCAATCATAATTTATAATTTAATATTTCATATAACGATTTATTTTTATGGCTTATATTTTTTGTTGAAAAGAATCGGCGTTAGGCCGATCTGGGCAGCGATACTTCCATTACTTTCTATTTGTTGTTTTTCATTTACGGATTATTTTTCTTGGATTGTTTATTTTGATGGTTTTTGCTGGTTTCCTTTTTTGGTATTAGCTTCTGTTAGATTAATCGAATCTAAAGGGAAAAAAGTATTTTGGAATATTATTTTATTGGGGCTGCTTTTTGCAATGGAAGCATCTATTAGTGTATCTTTAATGCTAATAATTACTGCTTTTTTCATAATGTGTCTATTTATATCTAATGTGATTCTCAATAAGAAAAAAATAATTACTCAACTATTCAAATTAGTTTCAGCCGGTATTTTAGGTATTATGCTTTCTATGCCTGTTATCTTATCAACTGTAAAATTTTTGGTGAATGGCGCCAGATATGTAGATGATGAAACAGGGTGGATTTTTGGTTTTTCAAAATTACCATTTGAAAGTTTCGTGGCGCATAAAATATCGTTTGCAGATGCAGAGAGCCTATTAGATGTTTTACCTGTGAGATCTTGGATGTCAATAGGCGGAGTTTTGCTTTTTTTAGGCATTATCGGTATTTTTAGTAAGTTAAAAGAAAAGGATTATATACATTTTTGGTGTTTATCAGGATTTATATTTTGTTTGTTCTATTGTATGGGATATGTAATGCCTGATTTTGTTTATTATGTTCCTTTTTTAAATAACTTAAGAGAGACTTTTATGTATGGATGTGTAATCAATTTTCTTATAACAATCTTTGCAGGGTACGGAATAAGAACAATTTACAATAATAAACAGAAGCCTATAAATGTGAGTCTAAATCAAAGTAAATTGGTAATCGGCCTTATTTCTGTAATTTTGCTTTATAATCTATTGCCCCATAAGATTCGGTCCATGAGTGATTTTGTCCTAACATTAATTTTAGTATTGGTCTTGTTTTTATTGGTAAGTAAAAGAGAAAAACTAAAAAAATATACATTTAAATTATTATTAGCCGCCAGTTTCATTTATATCTATAACTTTATGATTATTTTAAATAGTGGAAATCTCGATGGTTTACAGGCAATTAATCAGATTAATATTGTAAATAATTTTAATAGAGAACAATTTACAGAAGCCATGGAGGAGGAACATACAAAAATGAATCAAGTTGGAATTGATGCATATCCAACAAATCAGGGAACTGTATTAGGAATCAAAGAAGTTACTAGTTATTTTAACCCGGCTTCTAAAGTTGCCGTAAAATCAAATTCTAATATGAATTTCTTAAAAAGAAGCCAATTAGGTAATATAAAATATTGGTTCATTAATTCCGGTAACGATGAAGAATTTTTGAACTGGTGGGATGAATCTCATACTAATTTTGAATATACAGGAAAAAATATCTTATTATATCCATCTTGGACGTCTAAAGAGACAGCAGAAGTAATGGTTTATGAATGTAAACGTGTCTATGGGGGAGCGTGGGTGGTTTCAAATTTTGAGTATTATGATAATACAAATGAGGAAAAAATTTTTGAATGGATCAATAATGATAAAACAAATTTAAATAAAAAAGTGATGATAAACAAAGATGAAACATCAAATGAGGTCATTTCTCAGTTGAATACATGGGACAATGGCAATCCGAATTATTCAATCAATGACATTAAATATGGTAATAATTATATCCATTATGAAGTAAACAGTGATAAAGAAGCTATTTTAGTTACTTCTGAAATATATGATTCAGATTGGAAAGTATATGTGAATGGAATAAAACAAGATGTCCTTAACGTTGATTATAGCAATAGGGCAGTCATTATACCGGAAGGAAAATCAACAGTTAAATTTGTTTATTCCCCTACAACATTTGTTATAGGAGTAATTTCACAGATTTTAGGTGTAATTCTTACAGTGTTTATAGGGATATATATCTATTACTTTTATAACCAAAAGAAAGATCGTTTGTAAGAAAAAACTCCTCATCTGATATTATGTGGGAGAATAAATCAGATGAGGAGAAGAATAATTAGAACTAGTAATTCATGTAAATAAATGTATTTCCGGATTGTCCGGAGCCGTAGATTCCGAAAATAATTATCGATATGATTAGTGAATAATAAATACACCATCGCAATATTAAAGGGAAAGAAGATATTTTATCTCTAACTTTAATGCCTTTTTCTTCAAGAGAATTTACCTTCCATAAAATAAGAACGGCAAAAAGTCCTATCCAAAAATCTTTTCGATCTAATCCGATTTCATATAGTGTTTCATCGAAGAATATCCATATATTAAAATTCTTAAAAATTCGTTGAATAATTTCAAAAGATGAATTTAGGTCATGTGGAGCAGTTAAAAGGCGGCTGCCCATATAGAATAAAAAGGTACGAATTATTTGAAAAGTCTCATATCCTTTTGAATTAGTGTTGATATGGAGAAAATTTGTTAGTTTCTTAAATTCTGGGGCGAATACCGATGATATGATAATGATAGATCCCCAATAGCAGCCCCATAATACATAATTCATTCCAGTGCCATGCCATATACCAGTCAAAAGCCAAACGACAGCAAGAGGAAAAACGGTCATTAGATTTTTGGCAAACCTGTTTCCTATAGTTTTTTTGGATTTCTGACATAATTTTGCTAGAGTTCGATTACTGACAAGAGGCATATATACATAATCTTTGAACCACGAGCCAAGCGTAATATGCCATCTGTGCCAAAATTCAGCAGTCCCCTTAGCGTAAAAAGGTCTACGGAAATTTTCGTCTAAATGAATGGAGATTATTTCTGAAATTCCAGAAACAATATCCATGCAGCCGGAAAAATCACAATATAACTCTATTGAGGAACAAACGGCGGCTACTATAAAAATGAAACCTTCATATTGAGAATAATTATTAAATACTTCATGCGTTAATAAAGCAAAGCGATCAGCAATAACCATTTTTTTAAAGTATCCCCAAATGATTCGCTGTAAACCATAACATAAATTTTTATAACTAAATTTATGTCCTTCAATAAGCTGCGGGGCTAATCTTTTATAGCGAGGAATAGGACCTTGTATAATATGAGGAAAATAAATCATGTATAATAAGAATTTAAAAAAATTATGTTCTGCTTTTTCTTTTTTCCAATACACATCTAGCATATAACCTATAATGGAAAATGTGTAATATGAAATGCCTAATGGTATGATTTCACGAAACCCAATTTGTTTTAGAGTAAAAATATTTGTAATGGCATCTGTAATAGAGGAACCTATTTTAGCATATAATAGCATAACAAGTATGATGCCGATTCCTAAAACTAAAAGCATTTTTGCAGTTTTTTTATTATTTTTCTGCTCAGAATATACATCCTCTATATTACGGGCTATTGCATATGCTGTTATGGCAGCCAGCCCTAAGAAGATTAGAGAGTCAACTCCTGCAGAAGAATAGAAAAATATGCTTGAAGCTAAAAGGAGGAACCATCGGTATTTAATTGGGAATAAAAAATATAAAAATAATGTTATGATAATAAAAATAAAAAAATATACAGATATAAAATTTGTCATAATTTATCCTTATTCTACACTTTCCCAAACATTAGGCGCAGTTTCTTCTTGCTTGTTTATTGTTAGGAGTGATTTATTCCTACTCTGGGAAGGATTTACGGTTGAAGTGGTATCAAAATAACAAGTATTTAAAATTTGTTCAAATTCGGTATTATAGATAAAGAAATTAAAGCCTTTTCCTCCTGAAAAATATTCTTTTTCGTTAATTAAAATACTAGAGCGCTCACCGCTCTTAGTTCCGCCGCTGGATATCTCAAATTCTAGTTTGCCAATCTCATCTTCAATTTTTACGGCATTTAAAAAGTTAAATTTTTCTTGAATATTGTCTTTGTAAATTACGGCTGCATAGCTTCCGTCTTTTTTTCCATATAGATTGGCACGTAATCCTAAATCTTGAAGTAATTGAGCTTCTTTTAAAGTCAATTTATTCATAGCATCGCCATATATGGTTATAAAAATAATATTTTCTTCAGTGTTAAGATTTTTAAGAGTTTGTAAATAGTCGTAAAAAGAAACAGAAGAAAGTAACTTTTGTTTAGAAGAAAGATATTTCTTATGCCGGTCAAATTCTACCCGGTAATTTTCATATCGCGAATAAGCATCTTCATTTCTTTTGTCTGAAAATTTATAATTCTTCGTTAAAAAATCTCCAATCAGATGTGTCATCTTGATTGCGCCTGAAAGATTGAAATGTACTGCATCATAAAGATCCATATTATAGTCAAAATTTGTTTTAATCAAGAATTGGTTGATGTCTAGAAATTTTAAATTTAGCCGATGAGCCAGTTCAGTAACGGCATGATGTTGGGCTTTAGTTGAATGAACATAACCTGTAAGCAGTACTAAGTCAGAGCCGGATTCTTCGCATATTTTTAGCATGTCTGATACATATTTCTGTGTTTGTCTTGTAATTACTGCCGTTTCTTCACGCCTGCTGGTGGCATATGTGTTTTGGATGTTATTGGCAACGTCAAGATATAATGTATTGCCATGCATGTTTGTTGTTAATTTGTCATCATATTTTAAAAAGTTTTTTTGGGAAATATTTTTCCAATTATCGTGGGAATAATATAATTTTGAATAGTAATCCCATTCGTCAATTTCTTCGTTATATAACTTTGCTTTTTCCAAAGCTTTTCTTTTAATGGATAATGTTTTGATGTCATCAAGTGTAAAATGTAAAGCGGCTTCATCTTGATAGCTTTTCATTTCAGATTTGGCGCTTTCAAATAAAATTCTGGTGTCTAAAAAAACGACTTTTGGAGATTGGTAGTTCATAACTTCTTCAAATGTATACAATGACATAGGAAAAATTTGTCCAGACACTCCGGCAGTGACTCCAGCTATGCCATATTGTTCATATAATTCCTGGCAGGATATATTAGAAATTACAGTGCTTCTGCCAATAAAACAAACATCATAGGAATTAGGATATTTATGAATGTCATGTATGCCTGTTTTCTCATTTATGGCTGATTTTGGAACGGCGAGTATATTTCTAACGCCTAAAACCATAAAACAAAGGATGATAATAAAGGAAATTGATTTTATTATGGTTTTCATATATTTACGATATAAGAAATATATGAAATATATTGTATATAAAATATATTTCATATATTTACGTTTCGTCAATTTTTGTAAATAATTCATTTTAACCACCTGAATATAATTGTTGATTTTAGGATACTATAAATTAGTTTTTCATGCAAGAAGTTTTTAATGGCAAATCGTATATAAAGAGAGTGATTCTTACTCCGGTTCTATAGTATGTATGAATATTGCTTGTAATCGTAAGGTTATATGTGTTAAACTAACAATAAATAATAAGCATAGGAGAAGATGTATTTATGGTAGAAAAAATTTTGAAATTATTACAAGAAGAGTATCCGGAAATTGATTTTCAGGCATCCGATGAATTAGTGGACGATGGAATACTGGATTCATTGACACTGACTGGAATTATCGCAGTTCTCACTATTGAATTTGGAATAACTATTCCATATGAGGAAATTATAGAGGAGAATTTTAATTCTATTGCCAGTATGGCAAAAATGGTAGAAAGATTAAGTTAGAATCTGGAAAATGGGGTGTAAAATGTATCGGACAATCGTTGAAGCGATATTGGCGCATGCAGTGGAAGAGCCAGATAAGCTGGCAGTGGGGTTTAAAAAACATCAATTAACGTATCGTATTTTAACAAAACAGGTTAAGGCGTTTGCATATAGGCTGCAAACTATATACGGAATAAAAAAAGGCGATTTAATCATGATATCAGCCGTTTCTAAACAAGACTATGTGGTGGCGTGGCTGGCGATACAGTTTTTGGGAGCAGTTTCTGTTCCGTTAGATAAAACAGCTAAAGATACAAACATATTAGAAATTTACGAATTTATCGCTCCCCAATTACTATTAACAGATAGAACGCTAAATAGTTGGGAGCAGCAAAATATCAATAAAGCCTCTTTAAAGGAATTGTATTCTGAATCAGTTAAAGCGGCAGAATTTAAAGAAGGCGAAAAACTTATTTATCAGATACCAGACATGGAATCAGTGGCAGAAATACTTTTTACGACAGGGACAACGGGCAAGCCAAAAGGCGCCATGTTGACGTATTCAAATATTTATGCAAGCGCGCATAATACATGGAACGGAATCGGCATGAAAAGCTCAGATAAGGTTTTGCTTCCGCTTCCGCTCAATCATTCTGTCGGAATGAGAGTATTGCGGACAGCGCTTTATATAGGCGCTTCCATTGTTATTCAGAATGGATTTACTTTTGCGAAAGAATTGGAAGTCAATATTTCAGAATATAAATGTACTGGATTGGTAAGTGTGCCCGCTTCAATAGAAGTGGTTTATCGTCAAATGCAGGATCAGTTTGCGACGGTTATGGGTAAATTGAGATATATAGAGATTGGAGCAGGCTCGCTGTCTTATGATATGAAAAAGAAACTTGTAAAAGAACTTCCAGACACATTCATTTACAATACATGGGGTTCGACGGAGACTGGCGGCGCTATTTTTTTAAATGTTTCAATAAATCCGGATAAACTAACTTCTATTGGAAAACCTGTAGATGGAGTGGAATTAAAAGTGGTGGATAAAAAGGGCAATGCCATTAAAGCGCATAATATTGACACGGCTGGAAGAATGGCGTTAAGGGGTAAAATGCAGATGAAAGGTTACTTCCATTTACCCAAACAGACGGCTGAAACTTTAGTGGACGGATGGCTTTATACGAATGATATTGTATATACCGATGAAGATGGCTATGTCTATATGCTTGGACGGGCAGATGACATTATTAATGTCGGTGGTGAAAAAGTCTCTCCGGTTGAAGTGGAAAATATTGCGGCAGAGTTTGAAGAAATTAGAGAATGCGCTTGTATTGGGGCGGATGATCCGGAGGGAATACTTGGCAGGGTTCCAATACTGTATGTCGTATTAGAAGGAACTGAATTTCATAAAGAAGAATTGGTCAAATTTTTAGCGGACCGTATGGAGCGTTATAAGCTGCCACAACAGTATGTGCTAATTCAAAAACTTCCAAGAAACCGAATGAATAAATTGAACCGGACAGAACTGTATCGGTTATGGAAAGAGAACGGCGCCGAAGAAATGATGAATGACACTGTCCAGACTATTTTAAACCGGAGGAGCATTAGAGAGTTCACAGAACAGAATATACCAAAAGCTTATTTAGAGATGATAGCGCAGTGTGGAATTTACGCTCCAAGTGGGCATAACTTGCAGACATGGAGATTTACAGTGATTCAGGATCAAGAGCAGATTTCCAATCTTAAAGAGACCACAGCCAGAGTTGCAAAAGAGAAAAAAGTCTATTTCTATGGATTTCAAAATCCGAATGCTGTAATATTGGTGTCGAATGACAGGAAAAACAAAAATGCTATTCAAGACAGCGCATGCGCAGCAGAAAATATGATGTTGGCCGCGCAGTCATATGGAATAGGTTCGGTATGGCAGAATACGCTTCATCAGATTAGCGATGAACCGGAAATTAGAGAATTGCTGCAAAAATATGCGGTTCCGGATTCACATATAGTTTGGGCGGCGGTTTTAATGGGCTATCCCGCAAAGCAGGGAAAATTATTGGCAAAAAAAATGGATACAGTACGATGGTTTCCAGCAGGACAATAGCGGAAGTCTTGTCAAATATTGGTTTCTGATGTATGATATTTAAAACTGTGAGTTATAATATAAAATAGTGGGAGGTTTATCCATGAAGAAAACCGCGCTTATTATGGCAGGAGGGCGGGGAGAGCGTTTTTGGCCGAAAAGCCGCGCAAATCTGCCAAAACAATTTCTATCACTGACAGATGATGGAAAGACGATGATACAGTTGACAGTTGAGCGGATTCGCGATCTGGTAGAATTAGAAGATATTTATATAGCGACGAACCGCCGTTATAAAAATCTGATATTAGAACAGCTCCCGGGGATTCCGGAAGAAAATATACTTTGTGAGCCAGTTGGAAAAAATACGGCTCCATGTATTGGGCTTGGAGCAGTTCATATGGAAAAGAAATATGGAGATGCGGTTATGATGGTGCTGCCCTCCGATCATTTGATGAAGGAGCAGGGAATTTTTCTTGATACATTGAAAGAAGCTTGTGAGATTGCAATAAAAGATGAAAATCTCGTGACAGTCGGGATTACGCCGAATTATCCTGAAACGGGATACGGATATATTAAATTTAATCCACAAGTTAAAGAGGGACATGCGTATGCGGTCGATCGTTTTGTGGAAAAGCCGGCGATAGAGCTGGCAAAAGAATATTTGAAGTCAAAAGAATATCTGTGGAATAGTGGAATGTTTGTTTGGAAAGTTTCAACAATTTTATCAAATTTTCAGAAATATATGCCGGATACATGGAGTGGATTAAAAAATATCCAAAAATTTATAGGTTTAGACAAACAAGAAGAAATTCTTGAGAGAAATTTCTCGGAGTTTGAGCCAATTTCGATAGATTATGGTATCATGGAAAAAGCCGAAAAAATATATATTTTACCGGGTGAATTTGGCTGGGATGACGTAGGGTCATGGCTTGCTGTAGGCAGAATCAGAGCATCTGATGAGTACGGAAATGTTGCTGATGGGGATATTATCACAATAGATTGTAAGAATACGATTATTCAAGGGAACAAGAAGCTGATAGCCGCGATTGGGATACAGGATTTGATTATAATAGATACTGAGGATGCGACATTGATTTGCAATAAGGAAAATACAGCAGATATTAAAAAGGTATTAGAATATCTGAAAGAGAGCAGCCGCAATGAATATATCTAAATAATAATTGAAAAGGGGGATCTTCAGATTCTCCTTTTCTTTTCATGTTATTCGTTTATTGACGGTTCTAGTGAAAATTGAGAGGAATTTTTATGCCAAAGAAAGAAATTTTATTTTTGTCACCAGTATTTACACATAATATCTGGGGCGGGACAAGATTAAGGGACGATTTCGGATATGAAGTTGAGGGAGATGATATTGGAGAATGCTGGGGCATTTCTGCGCATGAAAAAGGCGATTGTGAAATCGTTTCCGGTTCCTATCAGGGAAAACGGCTGTCAGAATTGTGGGAAAAAGAGCCGGAACTGTTTGGAAATTACAAAAGCAGCCGGTTTCCTTTGATGGTAAAGATTATCGATGCAAAAGAGGATTTAAGCATACAAGTGCATCCAGATAATGAGTATGCGGGGAAACATGAGTGTGGCGCTTTAGGCAAAACGGAATGTTGGTATATTTTAGATTGCAGGGATGATGCCGCCCTTATTCTGGGGCATAATGCGGCAGACAAACCGGAACTAAAAACAATGATTCAAGAGGGAAAATGGTTTGAATTTGTTCGTGAAGTTCCTGTTAGGAAAGGGAGTTTTGTACAGATAGATCCGGGGTGTGTGCATGCGATTAAAGGCGGCCTGCTTATTTATGAAACAGAACAAAACAGTGACGTCACTTATAGGGTATATGATTATGGCCGCTTAAGTGGCGGCGCTCCAAGAGAGCTTCATCTACAGCAAAGCATAGATGTGATTACAGTTCCTGCAAAGCCGGTGGAAAATAGCGTCATAGAAACTTCTGGTATGCAAAAAAATCATTGGAATGAACTGATTACATGCGAAAGTTACCGGGTATGGAAGTTAGTTTTAGAGAAAGAACTCGAGTTTAACCAGAAATATCCTTTTTTGATGATGAGTGTTTTGGAAGGAAGCGGAAGCATAAATGGGACTATAGTAAAAAAAGGAATTCATATGATATTGCCATATGGCTTTGGAAAGGTTCGGTTGAAAGGCAATATGGAAATTATCGCGTCCACTGTTGGTTCTGGCTAAAATTAATTCGTTTTTCTAATCTAAATTTAATAAACATTGTACAAAATAGAAAAGAAAAGAAAGGGTGGCTTAAAATGGGATACTTAGAAGAATATCACAAATGGCGCGCAGATGATTATTTTGACAACGGGACAAAGGTTGAACTAAAAAGCATAGAAAGCGATGAAAAAGAAATCCAAGATCGGTTTTACAAGCAGTTAGAATTTGGGACAGGGGGACTGCGTGGCGTAATCGGGGCCGGCACAAACCGAATGAATATATATACTGTGCGGAAAGCGACGCAGGGTCTTGCCAATTACATTCTTTCGCAAAATGGGCAAAAGAAGGGAGTGGCGATTGCATTTGATTCGAGAATCATGTCGCCGGAGTTTGCAAAAGAAGCTGCATTGTGTTTAAATGCGAATGGAATTAAAACTTATAAATTTGATACATTGCGCCCTACGCCTGAATTATCTTTTGCAGTCCGTTATTTGGGCTGTATGGCAGGAATTGTAATTACGGCAAGCCATAACCCACGGGAATATAATGGATATAAAGTGTATTGGGAAGATGGGGCGCAAATAACGCCGCCGCATGATAAAAATATATTAAAGGAAGTGGCAAAAGTAGCAGAATTTTCTGAAGTCAAGACAATGACGGAAGAAAAAGCCATTGAAGCTGGCTTATATCAGGTGATTGGAAATGAAATTGATGATCTTTATATGGAAGAATTAAAAAAGCAATCCATTCATCCGGAAATTATCCATGCTCAGGCAAAAAATATGAAAATTGTGTATACCCCTCTCCATGGGACAGGCAATCTTCCGGTGCGGCGGGTGTTAAAGGAATTGGGTTTTACACAGGTTTATGTCGTGCCTGAACAAGAGAAGCCAGATGGAAATTTTCCTACAGTGGCATATCCAAACCCAGAATCGCCAAAATCATTTGAACTGGCATTGCAGTTGGCAGAAAAGGTAAATGCAGATATTGTGCTTGCGACAGATCCGGATGCGGATCGTCTGGGCGTATATTGTAAGGATACAAAATCCGGTGAATATGTCAGTTTTACGGGAAATATGTCTGGTATGCTAATCGCGGAATATATTTTAAGCGAAAGAGCCGCAACAGGGACTATGCCTAAGAATCCGGCATTGGTTGAAACGATTGTGACGACCGATATGGCAAAAGAAATTGCTGACAAATATCATGTGAAACTAAATGAAGTTTTAACGGGATTTAAGTATATCGGGGAACAGATAAAGTTTTTTGAAGAACAGGGAACATATCAGTATTTGTTTGGTTTAGAAGAAAGCTATGGTTGTTTGGCAGGGACCTATGCAAGGGATAAGGATGCCTGTGTGGCAGTCATGTTATTGTGCGAAGTGGCTTCATGGTGGAAAAAAAAGGGAATGACGTTATGGGACGCAATGTTGGATATGTATGAGCGGTATGGCTATTATCAGGAAGGGTTGGAGACTATTACCCTAAAAGGAATGGATGGGGCAAAGCAAATTCAATCTATGATGGATAAAATGCGTAATCAGCCGCCGGAAGAATTGGCAGGCCTGACTGTTATGGCTGTCAGGGATTACAATAATGATACAAGGAAAGACATGGCAACAGGTAAAGTAACGGGCACAGGGCTTCCTTCGTCAAATGTTTTGTATTATGAGCTGGAAAATCATGCTTGGTGCTGTATTCGGCCTTCAGGGACGGAACCTAAAATAAAATTCTATTTTGGGGTAAAAGAAGAAACCATGGATAAGAGTCTCTCTGCGCTAACGGAATTAAAAGATGCAATGCTTGCATACGCAAAGGGTTAAAGGGGTAATAATGGGGCATGTTTCAAAAATTAGATAAACACCGTCTGCAAGCTTCTTGCGTCACAGCCATGTTGCTGTTATTACTGTTAATATCCGTGAAACACCTTATGCTTCCACAAGAAGATTATGTTGGAAATTTGATTTACAAGTATCAGGCAACGCCCGTGATGGAATATGCGTTACTGTCAGTTTTAATATGCGGCATAATTGTATGGAAAGGCAAGATCAAGGACAAGCGGTTGTCAAAAATAAGCGCAGTCCTGTCTTTTTGCATTATGCCGTTTCTGGCTTTTTATGTATTCGAAAGAATTTCGGGTAATTTTCATACGATAATGGAAAACCGGATCGAGATCACGATATTGAATCTATGTATTTGGCACTTGCTTTATGCGGTTGTATTTGCGGTAAGTAACCATATTCGGATTACGCTGCTTTTGACAAATTCCGCCATATATCTTCTGGCAGTGGCAAATGCGTTTGTGGTTCAGTTTCGGAAACAGCCGATTATGCTTATGGATATAAAATCTTTTTTCACGGCGATGTCAGTGGCGGGGGAGTTTCAGTACCATCCAACTATGGAAATGATTCTGATGGGTCTTTTGATTCTTCTTTGTAATTTATGGATCATAAAGATGGATTTTAAATTTTCCGGCTGGAAAAAAAGGGCGTCTTATATCCTTTTCACAACGGGGTGTACAGGTTTTCTTTTTTGTGGTATGCTAAAAGGCGATTTACTGGAAAAGGCAGGTTTTACAGGATTGAACTTTTTCCGGTTTGACTTAACGTATCAGACAAGCGGCTATCTGTTGAGCACAGTAGACAGCCTCCGTTATCTCTATGTGGAAGAACCCGAAGGATATTCTGTGGAGCGTGTAAAATCTATTGCGGAAAACGCAGGCAGGGAAACGGTGAAACCCCAGCGTCAGCCCAAGAATCTCATTGTGGTGATGAATGAATCATTTTCAGATTTATCGGTATTGGGCGAGTTTCAAACTTCAGAGCCAATGCTGCCTTACTTTTCGCAAATGACAGACGAAGCTGCTAAAGGCTATGTGTATACTTCCGTTTTTGGCGGGGCAACGGCAAATTCAGAATTTGAATTTTTAACGGGAAATTCTATGGCGTATGTCCCTGCAGGGACGGTGGCATATCAAATGTATGTAGATGAAGGGGATTCTTCTATCGTATCTATATTAAAAAATAACGGATACCGGACAGTGGCTTACCACCCGTACCGGAAGGATAACTATAACCGCCCTTCAGTTTATCAAATTTATGGATTTGATGAATATTATGGCAGGGAGGATTTGAAAACAAAAAAACTCCGTAAATATGCTTCCGATCAATCCAATTATAAGAAAATCATTCAGCTTTATGAAGAAAAAGCAGAAGGTGAAAAATTATTTTTATTTAATATTACTATGCAGAATCATGGAGGTTATGACGAAGAAAATTATGAAAGCTCCGTTTCACTTACAGAGTATGCTGGCCAATTTCCTCAAACAGAGCAGTTTTTAAGTTTAATGCAAGAGTCTGACAAGGCATTTCATGAATTGTTAGAGTATTTTTCACAAGTGGAAGAAGATACTGTGATTCTCTTATTTGGAGACCATCAGCCGAGTTTAGAAGATGATTTTTATGAACAGGTTATGGAACCGGAAACGCCGGAAAATTTTCTAAGCCGTTACCAGAAACGTTTCCTTACTCCTTATGTCCTATGGGCGAATTACGATTTAAAGGCAGAGGAGGAGAAGTATCTTAGCCTTAATTATCTTGGAAGCTATCTGTTAGATGCAATCGGATTGGAGCTTCCGGTTTATAACCGTTATTTGTTAAATCTTCAGAAAAAAATTCCCGCAATTAATCTGAATGGGTTTTTGGACGAAACCTATCAAATGCGTGGGCTGCCGGGAGACGGGGAGTATCAGGAATTGTTACAACAGTATCAATTTTTTCAATATCATAATATGTTTGAGGACAAAAGACGGATAAAAGAGCTATTTGAACTGACATCTCGATAAGGAGGTTTTTATGGTAAAAACGACACTATTAATTATGGCGGCAGGCTTAGGCAGCCGATTTGGGGAAGGGATTAAACAGTTAGCGGCAGTAGGTCCAAGTGGGGAAATTTTAATGGATTATTCCATTTATGATGCAATAGAGGCAGGCTTTCATGAAGTGGTTTTTGTGATCCGCAGGGATTTAGAAAAGGATTTTAAAGAAATTATAGGCAGCCGGATTGAGAAAATAATCCCAGTGAAATACGCATATCAAGAGCTAGAGAACCTCCCGTCCGGCTTCCATGTCCCAAATGGCCGCGCAAAACCATGGGGAACGGGGCAAGCGGCGCTTGCGGCAAAAGATCTGATTCAAAATCCTTTCGTTGTCATAAATGCAGATGATTATTATGGCAAAGAATCTTTTGTGAAACTGCATGACTATCTTGTCGCGCATACAGAGATAACGCCGGATTTGAACGATATTTGCATGGCGGGGTTTATTTTAAAAAATACGTTAAGTGAAAATGGCGGCGTAACAAGAGGCGTATGTGAAGTGGATCAGAATGGAATGCTTATAAAAGTCGCAGAGACTTATGAAATTAAGAGAAAAGACGGCAGTCTTTTGGCGTTAGACGAAGCCGGAAATTCTGTTGCGGTAAGCGAAGATCAATATGTTTCCATGAATATGTGGGGGCTGAAACCAGAGTTCTTTGAAGAATTAGAAAGCGGTTTTGAAAAGTTCTTGAAAGAGTCCGGGTCCGGCAATCTTAAGTCGGAATACCTTCTTCCGGCAATCATCAATGGGCTGTTGCAAGAGAAACGGGCGGCAGTGAAAGTGTTAGAGACGAACGACAAATGGTTTGGCGTAACGTATCAGGAAGACAAACAGAGCGTAATCGATTCGATTCACCAATTGACCGCGCAGGGCGTGTATCCTGCAAAATTATTCTAAAAATGAAAGAAAAGGAGTACAGAAATGCAAAAGAAAAAAAACAGCCGTTTCCAATTATTTGCAGCGGCTATTCTTGTTTTAGCGGGAATTATTATGGCCGCGCCGCAATCTGACACAGTATATGCGCAAAGCCAGCCCGTGTCTGTGAGTTCTTGCAAACTGACGAACAGCGCAAGTAAACTGACAGTCAAAGCGAAAGTGAAAACAAAAACAAGCGCAATGGGCAAAAAATTATACTTATTAAAGCTCGACGCCAATGCCTCTGAGACGGGAAAAACAGGGGCAAAAAGCATTGCTTCCGTAAAAACCAAAAAAGGAACGGTTACTTTTAAAGCAGAATATGACAGTTCCATGCTGTTCCAGAAATTTGCAGTTGCCTATAAAAAGGGCGGCAAATATACAATCGTCAGCGATGTAAAATACATCACCAATCCGGAAGCGCTTGCGACATTTAAAGGCAAAGGCCCTGCGGCGTCTTCCAAAAAAGGCCTTCAGGTAGAAGACGTGGAAGATTCTTTAGAGCTTGGGACACAGCATGCTGTAATCAACTGGACATTAAATTCTATTATGAATGAGAAAGCCGCAAACAAAATCGCTTATAAATATAAAAATAAAACATATTATTTTGACAATGACCAGCTTATCAGAAACGATGAGGTGGTGCGTAAATATAATGCGGAAGGCGTACGGGTAACGATTATCCTGCTATTGCCCAAAGATTCTGCCTCCACAGGCACTGCGGCGATGCAGTTTGGCGGGTATACATATACACTGTATTCTTCAATTAAAACATCAACGTCAAAAGGATGCCGGGCGCTGGAAGCTGTCATGTCCTTTTTGGCAACGCGGTATGGCGAAAAAGAAAATTTAGTCTGCGGCTGGATAATAGGAAATGAAGTAAACAGCGCCTGTGTCTGGAATTACGGCGGAAATAAAAGTTTAGACAGCTATATGGAAAATTATGCAAGGACGTTTCGGATTTGCTATAACGCAGTAAAAAGCGTCAATAAAAATGCAAAAGTCTATATCAGTTTAGATTATAATTGGAATGTGGACGCCGACGGTTCTGGAAAACGATATTTTACGGCCAAGGCGACATTGGATAAATTCTATGAAAAATTGAAAAGTAAGGGAAAAATCAATTTTCAGATTGCGTACCATGCGTATCCTCAGGGTATGAGCGACCCTGTATTCTGGGACGATACGCAGGCGGCAAATTCAACAAATGCGAAAATTATAAATTTTAAAAACATTAAAGTCTTGACGAAGTATGCAAAGAATAAATTTGGGAAAAAATGCACGATTATGCTTTCCGAACAGTCCTTTAACTCAACAAAAGGAGAGGCTGTGCAGGCGGCGGCATATGCTTACGCATATTATATCAGTGAAAGCAACAGCATGATAGAAGCCTTTATTTATGGCAGGGAATTTGACCATCCATCAGAAATGAACCTTGGCTATCATTGGGGGCTGTGCAACAACTGGCGGCAAAAACGTTTGATATGGCATGTGTTTCAATATATTGATACGAAAGAATCCTTTAAATTTACCGATCCACTGCTTTCCTATACCAATATTAAAAAATGGAATAAAATCAGCGGTTTCAAAAAATCAAAGATAACCAAAATGAAATCCAAGCTAAACGTGGCAGAAATCACGGGAATTGAACCGGAATCGACAACAAGCCTAAAGATACAGTGGGAGAAATTAAATACCGGAGATGGATATGAAATTTACCGGAATGGACAGCTTATAAAAACGATTTCCGGCAATACTACACTTAGCTATACGGATAAAAAATTGACAACAGGAATCAGCTATCAATATAAGGTGCGTATGTATAAAGAAGCGCCGCAAAAATCAAACCCTGACAAGAGGGAAAAACTGTATGGGGGATTTTCACCGGCTGTGTCCGCCATCGTATCCACAGGACAGGTTGAAATTAATGATGATAACAGTTCCGTCACCGGAAATGTAATCAAAGTTGCATGGAAGAAAATGTCAGACGTTTCCGGGTTTGAGATTGTCCGCTCTACGCAGGAAAATGGAATATATGTAAAAGTTGGAACCGTAGATGGAAGCAAAACATCTTATTCCGACACTGCTCCGGTATCCGGAGTCACTTATTATTATAAAGTGCGCGCATATGTCACGGTAAATGGAACCAATTATTACGGAAAATATTCAGAACCCATAGATCAACTCTCAAGGATACAATTATCCGTAAAAATAGAAAATGGAAAAGTGGCGCTTAGCTGGACAAAATGCCAGAATGCGCTTAAATACATTATTTATGTTCAACCGCAGAATGAAAGTAACTATAGAAAAATTAAAACAGTGACAGATCAGCTAACCTATAGCTGCAATAGCTATGAAGATAAAAATGAAACAAACAGCCCGACATATTATTTTATGAACGGAGTGGAGTATTCCTTCCGCGTTAAGGCAATCCTTTCAATGGAACCAAAAGTTTACAGTAAATACTCAAACGAACCTTCTATTACGATTAATGCTTCTGTGAATCCGGTAGGGATTGACGAAGAAAGCTTATTTGATACCGAGACGACAGAAACAGAGCTTCCAGATGCCGGACAGGATAATTCAGGTCAGGAAAGTCCAACCGATACGGAAACGACAGAAGGGACAGAAGATAAAACTCCGGAAACGGAAACCGCAGATGAAGCAGAAGATAAAACTCCAGCTATAGAAACGACGGAAGAAACAGAGCCAAAGGCGCCAGAAACGGAAGCTATAGAAGGAATAGAGCCAGAAGCGCCGGATACGGAAGCCATAGAAGGAACAGAGCCAGAAGCGCCGGATACGGAAGCTAAGGAAGGGGCAGAATCAAAAGAGCCGGATACAAACGCCAAGGAAGTAACAGAACCGAAAACGTTTCAATCATTTACCGTTTGACATTAAAAAGAAATGAAAAAATGAAAGTTAGAACCTACAGAAAGGCGAAAAAATATCCGATAAAACAAAAAGGGACAAAACTATAAGGTCAGCGCAAAACAATAATAGGATCAGGAAAGCCGGCGGACATGCGCAGGATATTGTAAAATGAAGTCTGCCGGCGCGCCTTATCCAGACTGGCATAGTCCCGCGAAATATAAGTTTCCAAAGGCAGGTAGAATCGGAATATGCGAAAAAAAACATTCTGCATAGTGGCAGCTATTTTCTTTGCATTGGTGGTTTTGGGACAGCTTGATTCAGTCAGTATGGCGTCCAGTTCCCAAACGGCGGCGGTTTTAAAAGGATTGGGCGCGCAGCCCGCGTTACAGGCCGTAGATAATATAGAGGACTTGGCTGATTTTCTCAGTCAGGCGGAAACGGACAATATTTCGTCTTCTATTCAGGAGGCTGTGCGGGGAACGCCTCTTTTGCTATTTCTTCTCGCATGGCTGTTATTTGTTTTTTTACTGCCCGCAAAGCGGCAGTCCCAAAAGAACGGCGTCCTGTTCCAAATATTTCAAATGATAACTTATATTCACTGGATAGACGGAAAAAAGAAACCTTCTGTTTTGACTGCAGACAAGATCAAAACAGGAGGTTATAAGAATGGCGGTAGGAAATAAGTTTAAAATATTATCCATTGATGAAGAAAAGGAAGTGCAGTATTATTTAAAAAAAACATTTACCCAAAAAGGATATAAATGCTATACAGCCCAAACAGGAATAGACGGGATTACGCAGATGGTAAATATCTGTCCCGACTTAATCCTGTTGGACGTAGTCCTTCCGGATATGGACGGGATTACTCTTATAAAAAAAGTCCGTAATCTTACGGATTCCCCGTTGATTGTGGTTTCCACAAGGGCAAAAGAGCGGGATAAAGTCGTAGCGCTGGATGCCGGAGCTGACGACTATATTACAAAGCCGTTTGGGATAGAAGAACTTTTGGCGCGTATCCGATGCGCATTGCGTTACCGGAAGAAATATGGCGCAAAATCCATCTATCAGGCGAATAGCCTGAAAGTGGATTTTGAAAGACGAATGGTGCTTCATGATAATACGCAGATACATCTGACTCCGGTGGAATACCGCATAGTGGAATACTTAGCCAGAAATTCCGGCAAGGTTATCACCTATCAAATGTTATTGGAACGGATTTGGGGTCCGTATACATTTGGGAACAATAAAATTCTCCGCGTCAATATGACGAATATCCGCCGGAAAATAGGAGATAACCCGTCAGAGCCGAAATATATTTTTACAGAATCCGGCGTGGGTTACCGAATGACAGAGTCCGAATCATCAGAGTGGGTGTGATGCGATGATTTCCGTAAAAACACATCGTAAATGTTCCACCCAAAACTAACGAGGATAATCAGAAAACCGGAAATGGCGATAAAATAATCCAGCCCGCTGTTTAAATCCATAAAAACACCTCCCTGCCGCAATAGTTATTTCATATAACGGGAATTATAACGGATAAATCCGCAAGGGGAGGCGTAAGAAGCGAAAATTCATAAAAACCATACAAGAACAAGGCAAACCATAACGCTTTTTTAGCGGGAATGATGCTGTTTGATTAAAAATATTTTTAGAGAGCGAAAGAGACCGTAAGAAAAATAATGTTTTTTATTTTTCTTACGGTTTTTTGCTGCATCCGGCCGCATTTGCTATGCTGTATTTGACATAAATCCCAATAGAAGGTATAATAATATGGTTTATATTACAGGTTTTACCAAATTTAGGAGTGGACTATGAGACTGACGGCAATTATCCCGTGTTACAACGAAGAAGCTGTTTTACACATATTCTATAGAGAAATGCAGCATATTATGGCTTCTATGCAAGAGGTTGATTTTGAGCTTATATTTGTCAATGACGGTTCAAAAGACAAAACGCTCTCTGTCCTAAAAGAGCTTGCATCAAAAGATAACAGCGTCAAATATCTTTCTTTTTCGCGGAATTTTGGAAAAGAAGCTGCGATTTACGCAGGCTTAAAATACTCTGGCGGAGATTTAACGGTCATTATGGACGCTGATTTGCAAGACCCGCCTTCTATGCTTCCAGAGATGTACCGCGCTGTCGTAGAAGAAGGTTATGATTCTGTTGCGACAAGACGCGTAAACCGAAAAGGCGAGCCGCCGATCCGTTCTTTCTTTGCAAGGCGCTTTTATCGGATTATGAACCGGATTTCGAAGGCTGACATTGTAGACGGCGCAAGGGATTTCCGCATGATGAACCGCGCTTTTGTCGATGCGCTTTTGTCGATGGGAGAATATAACCGGTTTTCCAAAGGGTTATTTGGCTGGGTTGGATTTCAGACAAAGTGGCTGGAATATGAAAATGTGGAACGCGCCGCAGGGGAAACGAAATGGTCTTTTTGGAAATTGTTTTTATATTCGATAGATGGGATTGTGGCATTTTCAACGCTCCCATTGTCAATTTCGGCGGTATTAGGCGTAATGATGTGCGTTGTGGCAGTGTTTGCGATTCTTTTTATTATCGCGCGGCAGCTTCTCTATGGCGGTTCCGCGTTTGGCTGGCCGTCTATGGTTTGCATTATTATATTTATCGGCGGAATACAACTTTTCTGTATGGGAATATTAGGCTCTTATTTGGCAAAAACTTATCTTGAAGTAAAAAAACGCCCAATTTATATTTTAAAAGAAACAAATGCGGATTTACGCTATGGAGAAGAAAAATGACGCGGATAGCAGCAGTTTTATGGAATTGGATAGAACGCGTTTCACTATGGTTTCTGTGGATTTTCTGCCGTCTGTTTGGGAAAGGGCAGACAAAAGAGACAGAGGAGGCGTTTTTGCAGTTTGTCCGTTTCGGCATTGTGGGAGTGAGCAATACGGCGGCGCATTACGTGATTTATGCCGCCTCCCTGTTTTTTTTGCAGTCCCACGGCTGGCTGAAAGATGCGGATTATCTTGTGGCGACCGCGATTGCGTTTGCGCTTAGCGTATTATGGTCGTTTTTTTGGAACTATAAATTTGTATTTACATTGGAAGAAGGGGAACGCCGCCCAGTCTTTCCGGCGCTGGTTAAAACGTATGTCTCATATTCTTTTACCGGATTATTTTTAAATAGCATTCTGATGCTGTTTTGGGTTCAGGCAGTTCATATATCAGAGTATATCGCTCCGGTATTTAACCTTCTAATCAGTGTTCCCATTAATTTTTTAATGAATAAATTCTGGGCATTCAAAAAAGAAAGGTAACAAGGCATGATAAAAAGCATGGCATTTATTGCAGTATTTTTAGGGGCAGTTCCATTTTTGCTCGGGCTTTTTTACACACGCTTTATAGAAGAAGAAAAAAACAACCTGCTTTTGCAGATGGCGGCAGGCTATATGATTTTATTTGGATTGTTTGAATTTGCCGCTTTGCCGCTTATTTGGCTTCGTCAGCCGCTTTCTCTCCTTATTCAGATTTATGGGGGCATTGTGTTTGCTCTGGCGGCAGCCTCGCTTATCTGGAATTTTTACCGCATTGCGGAAATATTTAAGGAAACGTTTCGGGCGGTAAAACAATTTACGTTTTGTATCTGGGCGCAATTTGCGGTTTTGCTTGGACAGGCATGTATTTATGTCCGGTATCAGTACGCAAATGCGGACGATTCCTTTTATGTGGCGGCGGCGACTACGGCGCTGTCTACAAATACGATATTGGAGTATAGCCCGTATACTGGGACGCTCTATGAAAAACTGCCGTCCCGTTATGTGCTCTCACCGATTTACGCATTTTCGGCAGTGGTAAGCAAAATAACGGACACGCATCCGGCAATCCTGACGCATACTGTTTTTATGATTTTATTTTTATTGCTGGCTTATGCCGTATATGCGTTGTTGGGACGGGCGCTATTTTCCTGCGATATGGAAAAAACAGGTTATTTTCTAATCCTTTTGGCGGCGTTAAATATCTTTGCGGGATATAGCGAGCGGACAAGCGGGTTATTCCTTTTAATCCGGCTTTGGCAGGGCAAGGCGGTACTGGCAGGGATTTTGCTTCCGATGATTTTATATCTTGCGATCCGGATTTTTATGCTGGAGGGGAAGCGGGCGGATTGGGTTCTTTTGTTTTTTACATTAAGCGCCTGCTGTATGGTTTCCTCTATGGGAGTTATGCTTGGGGCGGTTATGCTTGGCATATTAGGGATACTGTTTGCGTTCCGGCAAAGGAACTTACGGCCGGTTTGGTATGCGGCGCTCTGCTGTCTGCCCAATATGATCTGTTCGGCCATATATCTGGCAATCAGATAGGAGGTTTGGTTTGAGGGAAACGTTACATGTCGTAAAGTCAATGTATGATTCTTACAATGGGACAGGCATGCAGTTTGCGCTTTGTTTTGCCTGTCTGATATATCTGATGATTCAGAAAAAAGACAAAGAAAAACGGTTTCTGTTTTTGGGATATGCGCTATTGTTTTTTATCATCTGTTTTTTTCCGGTTACTGCAAAAATTATTATGAAAGTATGTATCGGAAAAGAAGTGTACTGGAGAATGTTCTGGCTGCTGCCGTCGGCGGTCATCATTGCCTATACGGCAGTGGTTTTGATTATACAGTTAGATGGAAAAATCAGGCGGCATTTGATGTTGTTTTTGATGTTGGTTGTCGTTGGAATGACAGGGACGAACGTCTATAACGGCGCAGTGTTTGAGCATAAGCAAAACCACTACAATCTGCCGCAGGCGACAGTGAATGTCTGTGATATGGTGGAGCAGGATGCAAAAGCGAATGGCATTTCCCACAAAAAATTAATTACGGTAAATGAACTGTTGTCTTCTGTCCGCCAGTACGATGCAGGGATTTTGCTGCCGTACGGGTATAATACGCTGCGCGGCGATAAGACGGAAACGGAAGCGGCGTTTCAGATTTACCGGATTATGAACAGTGACAAGATAAATTTTGCGGCGCTTGGCTGGTATGCGGCGGCGGATAACTGCAATTACTTTGCCTACCCTGCCGATGCGGGCGTGACGGAAGGCATGGCGGAATGCGGGTTTGAGATTGTCGGCGCAAATGAAGAATATCATGTTTTCCGCAGGGAGAATGGAAAAAACAGGTACGATGGAAGCTGGCTTGTGACGCAGTATGGATCTGCGGACGGGCAGCAGCTTATGTTTTACACTTTGGAAGATATGAAGGGCCATTTGATTGTGGTAGACGGAGGCTGGACGACGGATGCGGATTATGTCAGACGCACGATACGGGGGCTTGGCAAACACGTCGATGCGTGGATTCTTACGCATCCGCATCAGGATCATATCGGCGCATTTACGGAAATTTATAAAGATCTGAAAAAAATCAAGATTGACAAAGTATACGCCGTTGACATGGCTTCTCCGGAGGAATGCAAAGACTCTGCTCCTTGGGACGAAACGGGCGTGTATGAAGAATTTTTGAAACTGGATATTCCACAGCTTCAATATGTGCATGCAGGAGATTCTTTTGAAGTCGAAGGGCTTGCGTTTGAGGTGTTAAATGCGTATGATGATTATGTAAAGGATTTGTCCAAAGATCTGCTCAATGATGGGTCAATGATGTTTCGGGTAACGGCGAAAGAAGAATCCATGCTGTTTTGCGCAGACGTAGGGAAACGCATGAGCGATTATCTGTTAGAGACGCATGGCGGCGCGTTGAAGTCGGATTATATCCAGATGGGGCATCATGGGAACGGCGGTTTAAAAAGTGATTTTTATAAGGCAGTGGAAGCAAAAGGGGCGTTTTTCGATGCGCCGGACTGGCTGATGAATGACAGGAGCGGACGTTATACGACGCTGAAAAACACTTACCTTATGGCTTCAAACGGAGCAGAGATTTACAGTTTTTCCACAACCCCGAACCAGATTGTTTTGAAATAACCAAAGGAGAAGATTATGTTACACGGTACAATCATTGGAACCATAAGCTATATCGCCGCATTGGCGGCCTGTGTAATAAATTTATACAGGTTCCGGAAATCGCATAAACCTTTAAACGGATTTGTTTGGCTGGTCATTTCTTTTCTTGCCGCAATTTGCATGGGAAGCATTGGCGCGGGCATTTTAAGTCCGGTCAGGATTCCGGTGAATCTCTATTCCATGGCGGCCGTGTATGGCGTGATTGCGGTTTTTATGGCTTTCCTTATCCGAAAAGAAGGCATGACGCAAAAATACGTCTGGGAAAAATATGATTTTCTGGTTTTAGGGCTTGTGACGGCCGCGATTGCCGTAATAAGCGTAGTAGTTTTTTCGCCGCAGCTTGATTATTGCTATTATAACAGCGATGCGGGGCTGCATTTAAAAGAGGCTACAGAAATTGTGCGGTCACAGCAGGTCACGAAAATGTATTTTCTGCATTTGCAGAATGCCATGATTATTGAAATGACCCAGCCATTTGTGCGTATTGCGGACTGGTATAAAGGCTATATTTTAGGAGACTGCTTTTTCCTTTGGATTGAGACGCTGTTTTTTGCGGCGCTGATCCGGCGGTATGCAAAGACAAACGCTTCTAAGGCGGCGGCCGTGGTTCTTTTGGCCGGTTACTTTATGGGCTATCCGTTTTTCAGTTATTTCTATTCCTTTGGTTACTGGGCAGTAGGCAGTATGTTTGTCGGTTTTCTCGTGATGAGCTTACAGTTTTATGAAGAAGCGCAGGTAGAAAGGAAGATTTCTGCCGTTTTGCTGATGTTAGGCTGTTTTGGCGTAATGACAAGTTATATGATGTTTGCGCCGGTGACGTTTCTGGCTGTGTTTTTCTATCTGCTTGTTATTGCAAAACGGGAAGGCAGGATATTTACGCGGCGGAATGTGGTTTTGGCGCTGGAAGTCTTTTTGCTCCCTGTCGTAATGGGGTTATGTTATTGCCTGTATGGGTTCTTTATCGCTTCCGGCACAAGCATTTCAGGGGCTTTGGGAAATCAGGGCGGAATTTATACGGAATTGTACATGGATTTTTTCTGGACAATTTTCCCGACTCTCTATATCCTAATCCAGACGGCAAAAAGAAAGAAAGTGACGCCGGAAACTGTGTTTTTTGCGGCATTTTTCGTATTTACCGCAGGGATGCTGCTTTTGACGCTTACGCATCATGTATCCACTTATTATTATTATAAAACCTATTATCCGCTTTGGATGCTCTGTTGGATGCTGACGGCAAAGGCGGCCGCATCCATGCTTCAGGAAGCGAAAGAAACGCTGATTGCCTATACGGCGATGGTTGCTTTGTTTGCCGCATTGTGCTTCGGGAAGATTGAATATAAAATTGTAACTTCGACAGAAAAGATTACGGGCGCCATGCACAGTACGGCATTTTTTACATTGTATCAGCAAAACTGGTCTTTTTTAAGGGGAGAGCATATCGGGCTGCCGGATTATACCTTTGATTTATTCCAGTACGTCCAAGACCATCTTTCAGAAGAAAAAATGGTTCCGCTTATGACAGAGACAAATGACTATGGGCAGACCTATTTGTATGAAGGCGCAAGCGGCTATGATTTCCCTGATTTTTATGAATGGCGGCATACGACGGAAGAACTGCGTCAGGCGTACTATGACTGGGATATTCATTATACGGTTATGATGAAGGGAACCGAGTTTGAGAAGAAACATGGGAAACGTGTGCTGGCAGAAAAAAACGTGGAGATTGTTTTTGAGAATGAAGCCGGATATGTGTTAAGTATAGAGCTATGAAAAGAGGTTGTTTTAAATGGCGGTAGATCAGGCAATGCGAAAACAAATAGAGCAGGAAAAAAAGGGAATTTCCACAGATCTGGGGGATATGGTAAAGTTTCTCGCCTATACCCATGACGACGGGCCGGACGACGTAGAGCAGGAGAAGGAGCGCCGCGGCATAAGAAAATTAAAGGGGACGCCCGTCTGGGCTGTTTTGTATCCGGCAAGGAAAGGGTATCAGGCAGTCAAATTCCTCCGCCAGAATGGAATTTCAGGCGTAAGCCAAAAAGTGGAAAATTCGATTGAGAACAACCGTTACCGAAAACGGAAAGAAGCCAGAAAATATCTGACAAAAATTATGCCGACAAAGGAAGAAAAGGACAGACAGCGGGCAAGGGTTTTTACGAAAAAGATAAAAATCAGCGTGTTAGTGCCGTTATTTAATACGCCTGAGCCGTTTTTACGGGATATGATAGATTCCGTTATAGGGCAGACATATGCGGATTGGGAGCTTTGCCTTGCAGACGCTTCGGATTCTTCCCATGGGAATGTCGGGGCAATCGTAAAGGAATATGCCAAAAAAGATGCAAGGATTGTCTATCAGAAGTTAGGGCAAAACCTTGGGATAGCAGAAAATACAAACGCCTGTATCAAAATGGCGTCGGGAAATTATCTGGCGTTATTTGACCATGACGATATGCTCCACCCTTCGGCGCTTTACGAGTGCGCAAAGGCGGTTGAGGAACGGGACGCAGAGTTTGTCTATACGGATGAAGTGACGTTTGAAGGCGGCTCGCTTGAGCAAATCGTGACGTACCATTTTAAGCCGGATTTTTCCGTTGACAATTTAAGAGGGGTCAATTATATCTGCCATTTAAGCGTATTTCAAAAAGATCTGATTGAAAAAGTTGGCATGTTCCGCCCAGAGTGTGACGGAAGCCAAGACCATGATATGATTTTGCGTCTGACAGATGCGGCTTCTGTCGTCTGCCATATCCCAAAAACGCTCTATTTTTGGCGGTGCCATGCGCAGTCGACGTCCGCGAACCTTAATTCGAAATCCTATGCGGTTGCGGCGGGGCGGCGGGCGGTATCCGATGCGGAACAGCGGAGAGGGTATCCCGCAAAAGTCCACAGCGCGCAGATTTGCAAGACGCATTACCGTCTGGAATATGAAATTGGGAAGCCGGAAATTTCAGTGATTTTATTCGGAGGGACAGGCAGGCAGGCGGCATTTACAGGAGCCGCCGTTGAAAAATGTTCTTCTTATGGCAGTTATGAATTGTATTATGCGTCGTCGCCGGAAAGTCTTCTATCCGTGATGGAACAGGCGGACGGGGAGTATCTGCTGTTGCTTGCGGCAGGGATAAAGCCGCTTACCCCGACGTTTCTGGAAGAACTTTTAATGTTCGCCCAAAGGGAGGACGTCGGTCTTGCCGGAATGCAGGTGTTAGACGCAAAAGACAGGATTTTAAGCTCCGATCTTGTCATCGGGAACGCGGATATGTTTGCCATAGAAGTGAATCAGGGCCAGCGGTATGATGCGGCAGGCTATATGGGAAGGAATTATTATGCGCACAATGTATCTGCCATTTCCGGATGCGCATGTATGGCAAAAAGAGAAGAACTGCTTAGCCTTTACCGGAAGGGGAGGGCAAAGTCTTTTTTCGGGCGTATGCTCGAGGCTTGTTTTTGCCTGCGGAAAGAAGGAAAGCAAATTGCGCTCAATCCATATGCGTTATGCAGAATGGAAGAAGGGGCGAAGATAGGGGAACTGCCGGAAACGGACAGGCAGCTCATAAAGGAAACTTATCGGGAACAAATTTTAGCAGGAGATCCGTTTTACAATAAGAATCTTTCATTTGAGGATTATTGGCGGAAGAAATAGGAGAAGGCATGAGAAGTGATTTTGATGTAGAGGGAAAAAACAAATTACAAAAGGCAATTTATTATATGCAGTATTACGGGGTAAGCTATACGATGAAACGGGCGCTGAGGAAATTCGGCGTTTCCATTAATGACGAATCGGAGTATATGACATGGTGCCGCAGGAACACGGCGTCAAAAGTTGAATTAAAAAGCCAAAGGAAGGATTCCATTTCGAAGCGCCTTTCATTTGTCATTGTGTCGGAAACGGGGACAAATGTGGAGCAGTCCGGCTGGAAAAAACAGACTTGTAAGCAAGCGTCTTTTGTGACGCTGACGCAGGGGATGACGATAGCGGATCTTCTGGTGGAAAGCGCAGGGGAATATTTTGTGTTTTCCGGCAGGAATATTAAAGTCCGGCCAGAGTATTTGTATGAACTTTCGCTTGCAGTGTGCGGGGAACTGACCCTGCATGAGAGCAGAATCCATGTGGGAAGTTTAAAGCAGGCGGATCTTGTCTATTCAGATGAAGACAACTGGGCGGACAATAAACGGTTCCGTCCCTTCTTTAAACCGGAGGCAAGCCTTCAGATGCTTTTGAATTTCCCGTATCTGGGAAGATGTTTTGCCGTCCGGCGGAGCCTGTTAGAGACGCTTGCGAAAAGCGGTGAGATCGTAACTTTGTTTGGGAATGGCTGGTATGATCTTTCCTTACAGGCGTTCCGCTTCGCAGAACATATTAAGCATATTCCAAAACCGCTGTTTTCAAATGTTGTGCCTTATGAAAAACGGAATATGTTTGTGCACAGCTTAAATGAAAACAATGAGGAATGCCTGCGGCATTATCTGAAATCAGAAAAAATAGCCGGCGCAGTGAAGCAGTCCGATGTGCCCGGATTTTACCATTTAGAGTATGAGTTGGCGAAAGAGCCGATGATAAGCATCATTATTCCGACAAAAGACCATGTAGAGGAATTGAAAGTCTGTCTGGATTCTCTGAAAAAATGTAATTATTCCAATTATGAAGTGATTTTGGCGGAAAACAACAGTGAAAAGAAAGAAACGTTTGCTTTTTATAAGAAAGTAATAAAAGAAGATAAGCGGATACGCGTTTTGATGTGGGAAGGGGAATTTAACTATGCCGCCATTAATAATGCGGCGGTGGATCTGGCAAAAGGAGATTTGATTCTCTGCCTGAATAACGACACGGAATTTATCAATCCGGATGCGCTGCGTGAACTTGCAATTTCCGCAATTAAGCCAAATGCCGGAGCCAGCGGGGCTATGCTCTATTATGGGGATAAAACGATTCAACACGCGGGAGTGATTATCGGGCTTGGCGGTTTTGCGGCGCATGCGCTTTGGAGCCTTACGGACAGGGACGAAAAGTATTATCCGTTTTCACTGTGCGAGCGTGAGGTCAGCGCAGTGACGGGCGCGTGCTTAATGGTTCAGAAATCTGTTTATAAGGAAGTCGGCGGCATGGACGAAGAATTTAAAGTGGCGTTAAATGACATTGATTTCTGTTTAAAAATACGCGCGGCAGGATATAAAATTCTGTTTAACCCGTATGCAAAGCTTTATCACTATGAGTCCAAGTCAAGGGGCTATGAAGACACGGATGAAAAGAAGGAGCGGTTTCAGGCGGAAATTAAAAAGTTACAGACAAAGTGGGAACAGGAAATTACAGCGGGCGACCCGTTTTATAACCAGAATTTGACATTGCATCGCGCAGATTATTCAATGGACGTTTAGAAAAGGAAAACCAGTTACAATGGAAAAAAAATCAACGATTGCAAATATATTCTATAACAGCTTTGGCATGATGTTTTATTATGGCTGTCAATGGCTGACGACGATTCTAGTGGTAAGGCTGTCGGGGTTTTCGGACGGAGGGGTTTATGGGCTTGCCATGACCTTTACGGCGGCGTTTGGGATTTTGGCTCTGTTTAATACAAGACAATATCAGGTTTCTGACGTAATTATGGAATACTCGGACAGGACGTATATTAAGTCCCGTTATTATGCCATGGCGGCATCCTTTCTAATTTGCGCGGCGGGGCTTTTGCTGAATGATTATACGCCGTATCAGTGGGGCGTGATTCTTTTGTATATGCTATATAAATGCGGGGAAGCTTGGATAGACGTTTACCATGGCATAGACCAAAAGAACGGGCGTATGGATTATATCTGTTATTCTTATATCGCCCGTGGCATTCTTATGCTTGGCATATTTTGCAGTGTCTTATATCTGAGCCAAAATCTGGTGCTGGCAACGGGAGGCATGGCGCTTACGACAATCCTGACTGCGGTTTTCTATGACAGGCGGATTGCAGAGCGTTTTATTTCAAAGGAGTCAAAGACGGACTGCGCCGCAGTCAAAAAGCTGATGGCGGCGATGGTTCCGCTTGTCATTGTGGCGGTGACGAATAATCTTTCCATATCGCTCCCGAAATATTATTTAGAGCGTTATTATGGGGAAACGGCGCTTGGCTATTATTCTTCCGTTGCAACGCCAAGCATGATTGTGCAAGTCGGGGCGGCGACAATTTTTACGCCTTTGATTTTGCCGCTTGCCGACCGTTTAAAGGAAAATGACAAACGTGGATTTTTGGATATATTAAAAAAAGTGGCTGTCGTGTTTGTGATATTGTCCATTTTAGCGGTGGCTGTTTCGGTAATATTTGGGGAATGGTTTTTAGTGTTGGTGTTTAAAGAGGAGATAAAGCCGTATGCGTATTTATTTGCGCCAATTATTTTATCCACGCTTTTGATTGCCATAAATGCTTGTTTGTTCCCAGTTTGTACGGTATTGCGGGAAATTAAAGGCCAGCTTGCAGTCGGAATCGGAGGAGTGGCGTCTTCCTTAGCGGCTTCCGTCTATTGCGTCAAACGCTATTCTATGGACGGAGTTGTGGCAGCGCTTTTGATAACGCTTACAGTGCAGATTTTAATAGAGGTATATTGCGTATACCGTAAGATGAGAAAATGGAAGGAAGCCTCACATGGATAAAATAGCGGTATTAATCCCCTGCTATAACGAAAGCAGGACAATTCAAAAAGTAGTGGAAGATTTTAAAAGGGTGCTGCCGGAAGCGGTGATTTATGTCTATGACAACAATTCGACGGATGGGACAGATGAAATTGCCCGCGCAGCCGGCGCGGTAGTGCGTTATGAGTATAAACAGGGGAAAGGCAATGTGATACGCAGAATGTTCCGTGACATTGATGCGGAATGCTATGTGATTATAGACGGGGACGACACCTATCCGGCTGAGGCGGCGCCTGAAATGATTTCATGCATCTTTGGGCGGAATGCGGATATGGTGGTAGGGGACAGGCTTTCTTCCACTTATTTTACAGAAAACAAGCGGGCGTTCCATAACTTTGGAAACACTTTGGTCCGTAAAAGCATTAACCTTTTGTTTGATGCAGATATTAAAGATATGATGACAGGCTATCGGGCATTTAGCTATCTGTTTGTAAAGTCATTTCCAGTGCTTTCAAAAGGGTTTGAAATTGAAACGGAAATGAGCATCCATGCGGCGGATAAAAATATGCAGGTGGAAAACGTAATCGTAGATTACCGCGACCGCCCGGCGGGGAGCGTGTCAAAGCTGAATACATTTTCAGACGGATTCCGTGTGCTTATGACGATTGCCAGAATGTATCAGACATATAAACCGCTGAACTTTTTTGGCATGTTGGCGGCGGCGCTTGCGGCATTGTCCGTGATATTTATGATACCGATTTTAATTGATTACTCCAAGACAGGACTGGTTCCGCATTTCCCGACCCTGATTGTCTGTGGGTTTGCGATGTTAGCGGCGATGCAGTCATTTTTCTCCGGTTTAATTTTAAATACAATGGGGCAGAAAAACCGTCAGGATTTTGAAATGGAATTACAGACGATCCGGATTCACAGAGATGAGTTGTTAGGGGACAAAAGAGAATGAAAGTGTACATTTGCCCGTATTGTGGCTGGATACGGGTAGTATCAAGAAGAAAAAACGTGGAATGCTTTAAATGCGGGGAACCAAATATGGTAATGACAAAGCTTCCGTATGAGAAGGTTGGGCACATGACAGAGAAAGAGCGGAAAGATTATGCCAGATCGTGGCTTTATCTGCACAGGGCCAAACAAAAATGAGGGAATACTATGTATAAAAGGGAACAGAAAAGCTGGCTGAAGCATTTGGATTTTACAATTTTAGACATTTTATGCGGGCAGGCTGCTTTAATTATTGCTTATATGCTGCGGTTTGGCTGGCATTTGCCATATTCCATGGAGTTATACGAACGTCTTGCGATTGTAATGCTTTTAATTGATATTTGCGTTGTGTTCTTTTTCGAGCCATATACAGGCATTTTAAGGAGGGGGCATTTTCAGGAGCTCAATGCAAGCGTAACGTTTTGCACGATTATTTTTGCCGGAATCCTTGCATTTGAGACAGCGACGAAACAGACGGAAATTTATTCCAGAAAGGTTATATTTTCTTATTGGATTATATCCATGACAGTCGTTTTTCTCTCAAGGCTTTCCTTGAAACATTTCTTGTTGATGCGTATGGCAAACGCCAAACATCTTTCCGTAATGATTCTGCTCTCGACGGAAGCGTATGCAAAGGAAGCGCTGTTAGAATTTAACAATCTGGTTTATCGGGATTTTATCGTGGCGGGTGTGATTGTAGTGGATCGGGACATGCGCGGGGAACAGATTTGCGGCGTGCCTGTCGTCGCCTGCGCAGACGACTGTTATGAATATCTGCGCGCAAATGTCGTAGATGAAGTGTTTATCAATGGGAATACAAGGGAAAGCTCACAGGAATTGTCCAATGAGCTCTTAGAAATGGGGATTACCGTCCATTTTAACCTTGTGCATATGAATGCCCTTGCGCCAAATAAGGCAGTCGAGAAATATGGAAATTACTTAGTCCTGACTTCAAGCATGAAAATCGCTTCCCCAAGGCAGTTTTTCATGAAACGTGTGATGGACATTGTGGGCAGCCTGATGGGATTGCTTTTATGCGGCGTGGCATTTCTGGCATTTGCCCCAATTATTAAAGCGCAGTCGCCCGGCCCCGTATTTTTTTCACAGGTCCGCGTGGGAAAAAACGGGAGGAAGTTTAAAATTTATAAATTCCGCTCCATGAATATTCACGCGGAAGAACAGAAGGCCTCTTTAATGGAAAAAAACGAAATGTCCGGTTTGATGTTTAAAATGGAGGACGATCCGAGGATTTTTCCAATTGGGAAATTTATGCGGAAATTTTCGATAGATGAGCTCCCGCAGTTTATGAATGTCCTGAAAGGGGATATGAGCTTAGTCGGCACAAGGCCGCCTACCGTGGAAGAATTTGACCAGTATCAAATCCACCATCGGGCAAGGCTTGGGATTAAGCCGGGAATTACGGGAATGTGGCAGGTCAGCGGCAGGAATGACATAACGGATTTTGAAGAAGTGGTGGCGTTAGACACACATTATATTTCCCAATGGAGCATTGGGCTTGATTTCAAAATTCTCGCGAAAACCCTGCAGGTCGTTATCACGGGAAAGGGTTCAAAGTAAACGAAATGAATTTGAAATATCAATTTTCCTATGTAAAAAGCCTCTTAGAACGGTATGGGTTTCGGGGGCTTTTCTATAAAGCGGTAGAACGCGGCAAATCGCCAATGTTAAGCTATACAAGGCATTACAGGCGTTTTATGCCGTCAGAAAAAGAGCTTAAGCGGCAGAGGGAGGAAGCATTTCCCTATATGCCGCTTATCAGCATAGTTGTCCCAACGTATGAAACGCCTGAGCGGTATCTGCGTGAACTGTTAGACTCTGTTATTGCGCAGACTTACCAAAACTTTCAGTTGTGCCTTGCGGACGGAAGCGCAACAGATGCAGTGGAGCGGATTGTGGCGGAATATATGCGTGGCGGTTCAAAAATCCGCTATCAGAGGCTTACGGAAAACGGCGGCATTTCAGAAAATACAAATTGCGGTTTTAAAATGGCAGAGGGGGAGTTTTTTGCGTTAATGGATCATGATGACGTTTTGTCAAAAAACGCATTGTATGAAATGGTCCGCTGCCTGAATACTGCATATTCCAAGGAGGAGCGGAATATGGCGCTTATTTATTCCGACGAAGATAAAATGAATCAGGATTCTTCCGTTTACAGCAGGCCGCATTTTAAACCGGATTTTAATTTGGAATTTTTGCGGCGGAATAATTATTTCTGCCATTTCCTTCTGTTTTCCGCAGAACTGTTAAAACGGGCGGGCGCTTTAAAAAAAGAGTTTGACGGCGCGCAGGATTATGATTTTACCCTAAGATGCGTGGATGCGGGCGCAATCGTTTCCCATGTGCCGAAAATCCTCTATCATTGGAGAATCCATGAAGGTTCCACGGCTGGCAACAGTGTGGATAAAGCGTATGCGTTTGACAACGGATGCCGCGCCATTGAAGAACATTTAAAGCGTTCTGGGGAAGAAGGGCGGGCAGAGGTCACGGAAAACCTTGGCGTTTACCGTGTGGAGTATACGCTTTCCGGCGTGTACCGCATTGCCGTTTTTGCAGAAGAAGAAGGGCAGATTGCGTCCTTGAAACGGCATTATCAGACGGTAAATCAGGATAAAAAAACTTTCCGGCTGGAAATTGCTTATTATAAAACGGATTCCGGCATAGAAAAAGAGTGTATGGGTGATTATATAGTATATATCCGAAAAGGAATCAGGGTAAACCCAAACGGGCTGTTGGAAATGCTGCTTAGGCACTGCCAGCACAGCCATACAGCGGCGGCAGGGGCAAAAATACTCAAAAGGCGGAAACGCGTATCTTCCTGCGGCTTGGCGTATGGCGCAGACGGCAGGCTGGTTTCTTTAAACGGTGGGATTCCTGCGGAATATAGAGGCTATTTTCTTCATGCGGTCATTCCAAAAAATGTAAGCGCGCTGTCATTTGGCTGTGTGATGCTGCAAAAGAAAGCGTTTTTGCAGGCGGGTGGATTTGATCAGTCATTAAAAGGAAGATATAAAGATGCGGATTTATGTTTTAAATTAACGGAATTGGGGTATCGCATTGTCACGGAGCCGGAACTGGCTGTTATGGATTTTGGCAAAGAGGAGGAGCCGGGCGATCCGCCGCCGTTATTTCTAAGCAGGTGGGAAGAAAAGCTTCAAATGCCAGACCCCTGTTATAACAGCAATTTGAGTTTGCAAGATGGACGCACATATGCGATGAAAGAGTAGGAGAAAACGATGCGTGACGTATTTATTATCGGAAGCAAAGGGATTCCGGCGAGGTATGGCGGTTTTGAAACATTTGTGGAGCAGTTGATCCGGTATCAAAAAAGCAAAGAAATCCGGTACCATGTGGCGTGTATGGGAGATCAGGCGAAGGAATTTGAGTACCGGGGCTGCCACTGTTTTCAAATAAAAGTTCCGGATATTGGCCCGGCAAAGGCTGTCTGGTATGATCTTGCCGCGTTTTGGTACAGTCTAAAAAAAATCAGGCGGCAGTCTATGAAATCTCCAATCGTCTATGCGCTTGCCTGTAGAATCGGGCCGTTTGCGGGTTTTTTAGGCGGGAAACTCCATTGCATGGGCGGCCGTTTTTTTGTCAACCCAGATGGGCATGAATGGAAACGGGCGAAATGGAATCAGGCAATCCGCAAGTATTGGAAGTTTTCGGAAAAACTTATGGTGAAACATGCGGATTTGCTGATTTGTGATTCAAAAAACATAGAAGCGTATATTCGAAACCAATATAAGCAGTACCGTCCGAATACAGCCTATATCGCTTACGGGGCGGACGTCGGGAAAAGCAGGCTTTCAGATACGGACGGGACGCTTTTGGAGTGGTACCGGAAATGGGACTTAAAACCGAAAGAATATTTTTTAATTGTAGGGCGGTTTGTGCCGGAAAATAATTATGAAACAATGATACGGGAATTTATGTCTGCAAAAACGGACAAAAAGCTTGCGATTATCTCGAATGTGGAGGAAAATCCGTTTTACCGGAAATTGAAAGAAAAGACAGGCTTTAGTGGAGACAGCCGAATAGTGTTCTGCCAGACGGTTTATGAGGAACAGCTCTTAAAAAAAATCCGTGAAAATGCGTTTGCCTATCTGCATGGGCATGAAGTGGGAGGGACGAATCCATCTTTGCTGGAAGCGTTGGGAAGCACAAAGGTGAATCTTTTGCTTGACGTAGGGTTTAACCGGGAGGTCGGGGAAGATGCGGCGCTTTATTGGACGAAAAGAAAAGGAAGCCTGTCCTCACTGATTCAGACGGCGGAAGAACTTTTAGAATCGGAAATCGACGTGCTTGGCTCAAAAGCAAAGAAGCGGATTTTGACGGCATACAGTTTTGAGCAGATTGCAGAAGAATACGAGAAACAATTTCTGGGGTGAAGGGAAAAGCATGGGGAAAATTCGGGTGTCAGTGGCGCTGGCGTCTTATAATGGCGAAGCTTATGTGAAAGAGCAGATAGAGTCCATTTTAAAGAATTTAAGCGCAGAAGATGAAATTGTCGTGTCGGACGACGGCTCTACAGACCGCACATTAGACAGAATAGAGGAATGCAAAGGGAACAAAGTCCCTATTACAGTCGTAAAAGGAGAAGGGCGGGGCATTAAGCAAAATATTGGGAATGCGTTAAATTATTGCAGGGGGCAGTATATTTTTCTGGCGGATCAAGATGACGTCTGGGCAGAAAAGAAAGTGGAAACGATGCTAAAATACCTTGGCAGGGACGGATGTAAATTAGTCTGCCATGACGCCCGCGTAATGGATGCAACTTTGTCGAAAGAATTAAAACCGTCCTTTTTTGCATACCGTGGCTCAAAAGCGGGATTTCTTCATAATTTAGCCAAAAACAGATATATGGGATGCTGCATGGCGTTTGACAGAAGCCTTCTTTCGTATGCGCTTCCTATTCCAGATGAAATTGAAATGCACGATCAATGGATTGGGATGATTAATGATATAAAGCGTGGAAAGAGCAGGTTTATAGGGGAAAAACTGCTTCTATACCGCAGGCATGATGCAAATGTTTCAGACTTTTCCCATGGGACAATTTTGGAAATGATTACAAAGCGTTACCGGCTTTTAAAGGCTCTTTTTTTGCGTCTGGCGTGTAAAAAATAAGGGTTTCTTAATAATTTTTGTGCAAAATGCACAGATTTCAACGCCCTGAAAAGATTGACAGAAGCGGAAAAAAGCGATATATTTTTATAGTGATTTTCATATATCAAACACTTTATCAAAACTTCAGGCCAACTAGCCCTGAAAGAACGGAGAGAAGATGAGTACGAAAAGAAAAAAGAAAAAGAAAAACAAAATCGTGTTATTTGTAGTTGAGATTATCATACTTGCTGCGCTTTTGGTGGGGCTATATGTCTATTCTAAGATGAACAAGGTAGACAATACCGGAGAAATTGAGGAAAAAGACGTCAATATTGAGCTGGATTCTGAAACAGCGGAAGTGTTAAAAGGCTATACGAATATTGCGCTGTTTGGGCTTGACAACCGCGAAGTTGGAAATTACAGCGGCGGAAACAGTGATACGATAATGATTGCAAGCATTAATAACGACACCAAAAAAGTAAAATTGGTGTCCGTATACCGCGATACATTTTTAAATGTCAAAGACGACACTTACAGGAAGATAAACGCCGCATATTCCTATGGCGGGGCAAAAGGCGCAGTGGCTGCGTTAAATAAAAACTTAAATCTTGATATTGTGGATTACATTTCCGTTGACTTTGGGGCTGTCGTGGATGCAGTGGATTTGCTTGGAGGCATTGAACTTGAGCTGACAAGCCAAGAAGTCCAGATTATGAATGATAATTATATTGATGAAATTAACCGGGTGACGGATCACAGTTCAAGTAAGCTGAGCGGCAGCGGCGCATTTACCGTAGACGGCGTTCAGGCGCTTGCTTACTGCCGGATACGTTATACGGCGGGAGATGACTTTAAACGTACAGAGCGGCAGAGAACTGTGCTTACCAAAATGATTGAAAAGGCAAAAGCTTCCAGCCTGACAACCGTAGGCGGCATGATTGACAGCATGATAGATGAGATTTCCACCAGTTTTACCAGCAAAGATTTGCTGAAGTTAGCCGGAAACGTGATGGATTATGATTTAGAAGACAGCCATGGCTGGCCGTTTGAGCTATGCACCGGAAATTATGGATCGCAGGGAAGCTTAGTCGTTCCAACTGATTTAGAGACAAATGTAAAAGAGCTTCACGCATACCTGTTCGACGAGCATAACGAAGTGTCGAACACAGTCGGCGGCATTAGCGATTACATCAGGCAGTACACAGGCTGCACGCCGGAATCAACAACAAGATTTGACAACCCTCTGACTGGAGACGACAATACGAGCACAGCGGATACGGGTTATATCCTTCCGGAAGAAAGTGATCCGGAATAAACGGAAAGTGAAAGATGATATGCGTCATCTTTCACTTTTTTTGCACTTTATTTTCACAAAAGCAACACAAATTCACGGTATGCTTAATTCAGAAAAACAAACCGGAAGGGAGATAAAATCATGGAAGGATTTGAACAAAACGGCAATTATGAAAATCAGACAGACTACTATTCTTATGGGCAGAATGAACATACAGATACATATGGGCGGCAGACAGAGGAGGGCGAAGGCATGGATGGGGCGTACCGTGTGTATGAAGAACCTCCAAAGCCAAAAAAACAGCGCAGCGGCATGGCGGGGAAATTTGCAAAGCTTGCCACGCTCGCAGTAACGGGCGTGTTTGTTGCAGGCATTGCATTTTTCGCGATTGTGCGGTTTTTTGGTTCCGTAACGGGAAATGAATTATTTGCAAAGGAAACAGAACCTGCGTCATCGGGTGACGCCCTCTATATTGCGGAAGCGACGGAAACGCTTGAAATCAGTTCCGGCAGTTTAGATGCGGATGCGGGGGCTGTCACAGACGTGTCGGAAATTGTAGACCAGACGATGCCGTCTATCGTGTCAATTACCACAATAGAAAGAACGCAGATTCCGAGTTTGTTCTTTGGCGGAATAGAGGAGCGTGAAGAAGAAGGATGCGGTTCTGGCATTATAGTCAGCCAAGATGAGGAGAATCTTTACATTGCCACAAATAACCATGTAGTCGCAGGCGCGCAGACATTAACTGTGTTATTTTCCGATTCCTCGACTGTTACGGCAAAAGTAAAAGGCAGTGATTCAAGCAGTGACCTTGCCGTTTTAAGCGTCCCATTGGCTGACATTGGAGAGGAGACGAAAGAAGCAATCCGTATGGCGGTGTTTGGCAATTCAGAAGAACTTCAGATGGGGCAGACCGCCATAGCAATCGGCAACGCGCTTGGATACGGCCAGTCTGTGACTACAGGCGTAATCAGCGCAGTAGGGCGGGAAGTGAGCGTCACCAATGAAAACGACGGCAGTACAATTACAAACGAGCTGTTACAGACGTCAGCGGCAATCAATCCCGGCAACAGCGGCGGCGCGCTTTTAAACTTAAATGGAGAAGTCGTTGGCATTACGTCAGTGAAATATTCGGAAACAAGCGTGGAAGGAATGGGGTATGCCATTCCGGCCCGTATGGCGATTCCCATTATCAAACAGCTTATCACAAGAGAGCTTGTGCGCGGGTCGCAAACGTCTTATCTTGGGATTTCAGGCGTAGATGTGACAGACAGCGTGGCGGATTCCTATAGTATGCCGAAAGGGTTTTATGTCGCTTCTGTTGTGGAAGGCAGCAGCGCGGCCCAAGCCGGAATCCTCCGCGGGGATATTATTACCCGTTTTGATGGAAGAAACGTAAAATCCATGGAAGAAATACAGGAACTAATGCGGTATCTTCCGGCGGGGACTTCAGTGGAAGTGACGCTTTGGAGGGCAAAGAACGGAAAATATGAAGAACAGACGCTTGAAGTTTTACTGGGATCGAAAAGATAGAACGTAACCTTTAGGGGATGCGGAAATAAGTGGGGAAAATGGCAGCAGATTCTTTCGGCTGCCTTCTTTCTTTTTAGCCGAAAATGTTTTATAATGGTGGACGGATTGTAAAGAGAAACCGTCTGGCATTTGCAAACCGGACACTATATTTGACATTGCCCTGTGAGAAAGGGCAATAAGGGGATTGGGATATGAAAAGATACATAGGCATATTGTTTTTTTTACTCTGCCTGCTTACTTCCCGCGCAGTTTTGGCGCAGACAGAGCAACAGGGCGTATGGGACGAACCGTTTGACGTACCGGAAATATCGGAAGAAATAGAAGCGCTGATTGGAGCGTCTAAGGATCAAAAGGCGGCTTTTGGCGAACGGCAAAAAGAAGAATTATACCGTTTGTTAAAAAAAGACAAGGCTCTGCCTTTTGGGGAAGATGCAGAAAAGAAAAGTAAATACGATCCGAGGGAAACAGGAAATGTCACGCCGGTTAAGAATCAGCGTTCCAATACCTGCTGGGCATTTTCCACGCTTGCCGCAGGAGAACAGTCATTGCTTATGAAAGGCTATAAAGCTCCTGACAAGCTCGATTTATCGGAAGCCCATTTAGCTTATTTTTTTTATCATTCGACAGAAGATCCGTTAGGGCAAACGCAAGGTGACGGCAACCAGAATATTTCGTCTTCCAACTTTTTAGCAGTCGGCTCCAACACCATTTTTTCCACATTTGCTTTAGCAGGCTGGGTTGGCGCGGCAAGCGAATCAATCGCGCCATTTGAAGATCTAAACGCAGGTTCCATATATCCGGCTTCTTTAGCATATGCAGACGAAGCGCATTTGCAAAACGCCTATTGGATCAACTTTAAAGACACAGACGCCATAAACGTTATCAAACAAATGATACTAACATACGGCGCGGCGGCCATAAACCTCTATTTTAATTATGATTACCTAAACGAAACAAACGCCGCCTATTATTTTCCGTTAGACAGCAGCCAGCCCAATAACCATTCTGCCACAATCGTAGGTTGGGACGATGCCTATCCGAAAGAAAATTTCAACGAAACAAACCGGCCTAAAAACGATGGCGCATGGATTATAAAAAACAGCTATGGAACAGACTGGGGAGACGGCGGATATTTTTATCTATCCTATGAAGACAGCGCAGTCCATTCTGAAAACACAAGCAAAAACCGCGCAAGGGCATACATCTTCGATTTCGAGCCTGCAGGCAGCTATGACTATAATTATCAATACGACGGTTCCGCCGGAGCATATAACGCAACAAACACAGAAAACCCCTGCACAAAAATCGAAAGCAAAGGCGCAATCGCAAACGTATATACAGTAGGGCAAAAATCCGGCGTCCAGACAGAAACGCTCCATGCCGTATCTTTTGCGTTATTCGACACAGCCGTGTCCTATGAAATCCAGATCTACAAAAACCCCACAGATAGGGCAAATCCCGCTTCCGGCATTCCACAGCTTAAAACTCCTGTAACAGGAAGCGTCAGCTATGCAGGATATTACACAATCCCCCTCCCCGTCCCAGTAGAGCTAAAGACGGGCGAAACCTTTTCCGTCGTCATTACACTTGAAAAAGAAAGCGGAGGGCAGATTGAATTTTTTGTGGATAAAAGCTATCAAAACGGAAACTGGGTATCTTTTACAAATGAAGTAAAATCAGGAGAAAGCTACCGATTGACGGCAAGCGGATGGGAAGACATGGCGGAATATGGAATGACGGCAAGAATCAAAGCGTTTACAAAAGCGGGCGAAACTGTTTTTGCGGAGTGGATTTCACTTGACGGCCTAGAGCGGGATTCTAATGGAACTTACAGTTTAGCAATCTGGCTAAATGATACATATACATTAAAGCCTGCCGTATTTCCGTCATCGGCGTCTCAGAGCTTAAGCTGGAGCGTATCTGACGCCTCCGTCCTCAGCATAGACGCATCTGGAACCATTATTCCGTCCAAAGCCGGAACTTCCATTGTCACGGGGACCGCCACAGATGGCAGCGGCCGCCAAGTGACCTGCAGCGTAACCGTTATGCAAAAAGCCACGCAAATCCGGTTAAGCGCCTCAAAACTGAAACTAAAAAAAGGAGAACAGGCAGTTCTAACCGTCCAACTTTTGCCGGCCGGGGCTGTTTCAGAAGAAATTCTTTTTCAATCCGACAGTAAAGCCGTAACTGTAGATGCATCGGGCGCGCTCACAGCCCAGAAAGAAGGCGAAGCAACCATTACAGCCTTCCTAAAATCTGACGCATCCATAGCCGCCTCCTGCAAAGTCACAGTCAGCGGCGCAGACAATAAAGAAAAACAAACCACTCCGGCAGCCCTAACCGCAAAGCCAGAGGAAGCGGCTTTAGAACCAAACGGAACCCCGAAAGTAACCGCATCCAAAAGCGCAAAAACCGCTGATGTAACAGATAGGAATGCTGCCATCTGTATTCTGGCCTTATTTTTAGGAACCGCCCTAATACAAAAAAGCCGTGGAAAACTATAAAACAATTACGCTATTGTGCAATAAAAAAATTTGTGCTACAATTTCTTCGAAACAGCAAATCGCAGATCAGAGCTGAGGAGGAAAGCATCCATGGGAAAGAAAAGGATTGTCATAGCATTAGGCCATGAAGCGCTAGACGTAATGCTGCCAGATTAGAAATCAGGGCAAAAAGTCTGCCTGTATAATAAGTCAAAGGAACAGCCGTCAGATACGTTGACAGCCGCTTTCGCAAGGGTTTACATGGCAGAAGGGGAGTTTGAAAAGGGGATAATTCTGCCGGAAATTTAGGCGGCAGTGGATTTTATCGGGGATCTTGCAGGAAAGAAAGCGTTAATTATCCGGTTAGATCAGACAAAAGAGGCGATGGCGGGGACGACGGGAACCGTGATTCACAATTAGTTTTTAGGAAGGGATCAGAATGAAAAGAATAAAAAGAATTGCTGCATGGATGCTCGTATGGGCGATGTTTCTTACGATTGGAAGCAATCCGTCTTTTGCGGCTATGGCAGAAGAACAACTGGTAAATTACCTTGTTGTGGAGGAGCCTGTGATCACAGGCGCAGGAACACAGACTATTATGATTGGGATTGGAGACGGCAGCAGGGAGATAGAGACGGCGCTGCTTTCATACCGGAATACCGGGACAGACGAGAGATTTGAAACAGAGGCAAAAGAAATTTTAGGCGATTTTGTAATGTTTCAGATGGAATTTAAAGACGTGAGCCAAAATGGGGCGTACCGGCTGGATTCCATTTCTTATACGGCAGGGGGACAGGAGTATTCGGCTTCTTTTGAAGAAATGGGAATAGAAGCGTCGTTTGGCGTAAATGAAATTGTGGAGAATGAGCCGGACGACGTGCTTTTAACGGACGAGGAATTAGAGGCTTTAGCGGCAGAAACGGAAGTGAACATTGTTTCTTTAGACGGCGAGGGGAAACCGGCGCAGGGTGAGACTTTAGAAGAAGCGATGGAGAGCGCAGGGTGTGAAACGTATGAGGAAGGCATGTCTGCTTTAAGAAAAGGAGCCAAGGACGGCGAAGTGGATGCGTCCGGCATGAGCAGCCTGATCGTCGTATTAGATCCGGGGCATGGCGGTTCCGATCCGGGAACGCAGGCAAACGGGATTGTGGAAAAGACGGTAAACCTGAAAATAGCGCAATATTGTAAAGCGGAGCTGGAAGAATACGCAGGGCTTACGGTTTATATGACAAGGACAGACGATACCTATCTCTCTTTAGCGCAGCGCGCGCAAGTGGCAATCAACAAAAAGGCGAATGTGTTTGTCAGCCTGCATAACAATGCCAATACAAGCGCGGTTCCAAATGGGGCAAATGTCTATTATCCAAATTCCAATTACAATGCAAACTGCGGCGCTACGGGGCAGGCGTTAGCGTCTTCGATACTTTCGAAACTGACGGCGCTGGGGCTTGCAAGCGGCGGCATACATATCCGCAATTCAGAAAATGGCACGAAATATCCAGATGGAAGCCTTGCGGATTATTACGGCGTAATTAAAAGATGTAAAGAAAATGGCATACCGGCATTAATTGTGGAACATGCGTTTGTCACAAATGCAAGCGATGCGCAAAAATATCTGAGTACGGACGAACAGTTGAAAAAACTTGGCGTAGCCGATGCAACCGGAATCGCTGAATACTATGGGCTAAAGAAAGGGCTTGGCTTTAACAGCGTCCAGTCAAAAAGCAGCACGACTATGGAATTAAAGTGGACGCAGGTGGTTGGCGTAACTGGTTACTGCATATACCGAAGTGAATCAAGCGGTTCTGGATTTGAAGAAATTGCGCGCATTAAGCCGTCGACGGTGACGGTGTGGGAAGATAAAGAGCTTACGCCCGGAACCACCTATTATTATAAAATAAGGACTTACACGGAAAAAGACACAGGCGTGAAATATGGAAAATACAGTACAGTTGTTTCCGCATCAACAATGTCAAGGCCGGGCATTTCTTCCATTAAATCGAAAAACAGCAAAGAGCTTGAAATTAGCTGGGCAACAATTAACAATGCGGCGAATTATGAGATTTACCGTTCGACGAAAAAGAATGGGACGTATAAAAAAATTGCGACTGTTGCCGGAGTGAACCGGGTGAATTATGTTGACAGATCGGTAAAAGAAGGCAAAAAATATTACTATAAAATCCGCTCCATCGGTCAGGTGGACAATACGACGATTTACAGTGATTACAGTGATCCTATGCCGGCGCGGACGGCGAAAAAGCCGGCGAATGTTTCGGTAAAATCGGAGGCTACTGACACGTTAAGGGTGTCATGGACGCCGGATACAAATGCTTCTGGTTACATTATTAAGCGAGCGGATTCGGCAAACGGCTCCTATAAGAAAGTCGGGACGGCAAGCGGCGGAGATTTAAAATACTTTGACGATAAAACGGTGAAGCCTTATCAGACCTATTATTATAAAGTTCAGGCATATAATTACAATAAGGACACAAAAGGATACAGTGATTACAGTGGTTCTGCCTATGGGAAAACAATAAAGAAAACTTCGATTACAAAAATAGTCAGCACATCGTCATCGAAACAGACGATTACTTGGAAAAAGGCGTCTGGGGTCAACGGCTATGTGATTTACCAGAGTGAGTCGAAAGATGGGAAATATAAGAAAATTAAGACGATTTCATCTGCAAATACGACTTCTTATAAAGTTACGGGATTAACGCCGGGCGTGAAATATTACTATAAAGTGCGGACGAGGAAGAAAGAAAAAGGCAAAACGGAATATGGCTCTTATTCGAAACCCCGTTATTCATGGGCAGGGAAAAAAGCGAAAGTGACGTCCGTGCAGGGAAGTACGGGAAGCAGCCTTACAGTATTTTGGAATCCGGTGAAAGGGGCTGAGAAATACGATATTTACCGCGCTTCTTCAGAAAAAGGGACGTACAAAAAAATCGCTTCTGTTTCTAAATCAGACGTAAGCTATACAGATAAGAAGCTGAAAATGAAAGCGGTCTACTATTACAAAGTGGAAGCATTTGTCAAAGGATATAAAGCAACCGGAACCAGCGGCATGAGCAAAGCGGCATCTGGTTCCCCGCTGTCTTCCACAATTATTACTTCCGCCATTTCAAATGCGCAAGGGCAGATAGAACTTACATGGAATCCCGTAAAAGACATTAGCGGCTATCAGATTTACCGGAGCGTGACGCCGGACAGCGGATATGCGCTGATTGCTACGGTTTCTGATCCAAATATGTCCAAATATACAGATGCTTCGGCAGCGGCGGGAGCGAAGTATTATTACAAGATTGCCATTTTCGGCGTATATAATAATCAGACGATATATGGAGATGCTTCTGCGGCAGTGGCTGTTTCTTTGCCATTACCGGCGGCAGTGGCATTGGCAAAACCATTATTTGAATGAAATTGATAGGAGATTGAGATGAGAAAAATATGGAATTTATGCTTTCTGCTGTGCAGCGCTTTATTTTTCGTAATCTGCGGGCCAAATCAATCGTATGCGGCTTCTGCGTCTGCGGCGGCAGTGTCCAGTAACAAAATTGAAGTCAGATGGAATCCGGTGGAAGGAGCGGGCAGTTACGCTGTCTATAGAAGCAGTTCGTCTGCAGGCTCATTTCAAAAAATGACGGAAACCTCAGCTACTGTCTATAAAGATTCGGCAATCCGTCCGGCGGCCAATTATTATTACCGTATTGTGCCGATTCAGGCAGGGACGGGGCAGGAGATGGAAACGGCCGATGCGGCGGTAAAGGCAAAAACGCCCGCAAAGACTTCGATTGACAGAATTTTAGTGAAATCAGCATCTAAAATTAAAATTACATGGAGCGCATCGGCAGGCAGCAGCGGCTATCAGGTATTTCGTTCCGAAAGCGCAGCAGGTACATATTCAGAGATTGCCCGTATTGATGATAAAACAAACTGCTCGTTTACGGATACACAGGTAAAGCCGGGGAAAACATATTATTACAAAATCCGCCCAACCAACAAAAACCATACAGGATACGGCTCTTATTCCGAAGAAATGCGGGGAAGGACGATTGGGCAGGTGAAAATTATTTCCATACGTTCTTTATCATCTAATAAAATGGAAATTTGCTGGAAAAAAGTAAACAATGCGATAAATTATGAAGTTTACCGCAGTACAAGCCAAAACGGCAATTACAAGAAAATCGCCACATTAAAAAGCGGAACAAGGAAATACACAGATCAGAGCGTCAAAAGCGGCAAAAAATACTACTACAAAGTCGTTGCGGCAGGCAAATTTGACGGAAACCGGATTACGGGTGGATTTTCTGAGGCGGCGGCGTTCCGCGCGTTACAGCAGGTAAGGATTTCTTCTGTAAAAGTGACGACAGATGGCGGGCTTAAAATTAAATGGAGCAAGGTGGCGGGCGCGACAAGGTATAAAATATACCGAGCATCGTCAAAAACAGGTTCCTATAAGAAAATTGCGACAGTAAAAGGCGCATCCGTTTTAAACTATACGGATACAAAAGTAATATCAGGAAAGACTTATTATTATAAAGTTCAGGCGTATTCCGACAATAACGGGGTGGTTATTGCAGGAAGCGGAAACCGTTCCGATGCAAAGGGCGCGTCTACCGGCTACTCCATAATGGGGGAAACGACCGTTACGGCGGAGCAGATGGCGGCTCTGTATAAATCTTCCGGCAAAAAATATCCGGCGGATGTTTATAAAGATAAGGGCGCGAAAAATATCTTAAAATTCTGTGAGATTGTCATTGAAGAAAGTGAAGCGGAAGGCGTCCGCGCAGAGGTGATTTTTGCCCAAGTCTGTCTGGAGACGGGATATTTATCTTTTGGCGGGCAGGTAAGCCCATACCAGTGCAATTTTTCCGGCATTGGCGCAACTGACGACGGAGCGGCGGGAGCGACGTTTCCTGACGTAAGGACAGGGCTTCGCGCGCAGGTGCAGCATTTAAAGGGATACGCTTCTACGGAAGACTTAAATCAGGCATGCGTCGATCCAAGATTTTCCTATCTTGCATACAAGCGCGGCATTGCAAAGAATGTTCAGGATTTAGGAGCCGGCAACTGGGCGACAGATCCGGCATATGCGATGAAGCTGATGACCCTGATAAAGAAAATGAAAGCCTATTAACGGCAAAAGCCGTTGTGGAGGAACCGTTATGTCTGGTAAAAAGAAACAGGAAATTGAGTTTCAATATTATGAGATTCCGCCCGGGGAGCGTCTTTTGGCAGTGTCGGGCAGAGAACTAGATGTGGCGGCGAATAAACAGCATTTCCATAATCTAATGGAAATTGGATACTGCGAGTCAGGTTCCGGGGAGATTATGTTCCATGGGAAGAAAATGCCTTACAGACAGGGAATTGTTACAGTGGTTCCGCCCAATTTCCCTCATGCCGTTTATGCTGCCCAAAACAGGCAGGAATGGGAATATCTGTTTATAAATCCAGAGAGGATTTTGGCAGAATCCTATCCGGACAATCCAATGTTTGTAAAGCGTATTTTGGATTTGGTAAACCAGAAAGAGCAATATTATACGGCAGGCGGGAAGAATCCGCTTGCCGTATTAATCTGTATGATCGTAGAGGAAGCGAAAAGGAAAGGCAGTTATTCCGGCGAGTATATCCGAGGGCTTTTGCTGGCCGCGCTAATTACGGTTGCGCGGGGAGGCATGGAGGTCGTAGGAATTACTCCGGACTATGAAAAACGCAGTGGAATCGGACAGATAGCCAAAGCATTGGAATATATTGATAAAAATTATATGGAACATATCAAAATGAAAGTCTTGGCGGATTCCTGCAATTTGAGTGAAACGCACTTCCGCCGCCTGTTTGCGGAATATATGAATATGGCTCCGCTTTCTTATATTAATCTGGTGCGGGTGCAGCAGGCATGCAGCCTGATACAGAAGACGCGGTATTCCATGGAAGAAGTGGCGGAACGCGTCGGTTACCCCTCTGTTTCGACATTTAACCGCAATTTTCGGAAAGTTATCGGCACATCACCGTATCAATTTAAAAAAAGTGGTGAGGATTACCAAAAATAGAATGATAATTTTCCATATTTTGAATTTTAAATGGTTGAAATGCACAAAAATAATAATAATTTTTGTATAAAAAGCAGATTTTATTTTCACTATAGTTGAATCTGCTTTTTTTTTGGTTGAATTTGCTTGCATTTTGAGCGTAAAAGTTGGTATAATGCACATATAAACGAAATGGAAATAGGTTATGTGTACAGCACATACATAACATCTGGCCAGATGGTTTTTAAATTTCCTGTTTATGACTCAACAAAGTTTTTTTTGGGAGGAAACAAGAATGAAAAGAAAATTATTGACACTTTTATTAGCAGGTTCCATGACTGCGACAATGTTTGCAGGATGCGGCGGCGATGATAAGCCAGAAGCGGACAATAACACTACACAGGACGACAACGTTGATGATACAGCGGACAACACGACAACTGTTCCGGAAGACACAAGCGCTCCGGAAGAAGGCGGCGACGTAGAGGAGCAGACATTGAAAGTAGCTGCTTTTGAAGGCGGATACGGCGCAGATATGTGGAATGAAGTAGCGGAAGCTTTCGAAGCATCCCACCCGGGCGTTACAGTAGAGCTTACTATTGACAAGAAATTGGAAGACGTCATCAGCCCAAGCATGAAAGCTGGAGATTATCCAGACGTAGTGCATCTTGCAACAGGCCGTGAGGCTGCTTTGACTGAGACGCTGACGAAGGAAAAAGCAATTCTTTCAATCTCAGACATACTGGATATGACAGTGCCGGGCGAAGATGTAACTGTAAAAGATAAAGTGATTCCGGGATTCTTTGACACGCTTGGAACAAATCCATATGGAGACGGCGAGACATATTATGCGCCGATGTTCTACAGCCCATGCGGATTATTCTACAATGCAGGCCTCCTGAAAGAAAAAGGCTGGGACGTTCCGACGACATGGGATGAGATGTGGGCGTTAGGCGATAAAGCAAAAGAAGAAGGCATCGCATTATTCACATACCCGACCACAGGTTATTTTGATGCATTTACATTTGCTTTGCTGGATTCCGCAGGCGGATCTGATTTCTATAATAGCTGTATGACATATGAAGATGGAATCTGGGAAAGTGACAATGCTACAAAAGTATTTGAATTAGTTGGCAAACTTGCTGAATATACAGAAAGCACTACAGTTGCAAATGCAAACGATCAGGGATTCACAAAGAACCAGCAGTTAATCCTTGACAACAAAGCAATCTTCTGCCCGAACGGAACATGGCTTCCGGAAGAAATGAAGGATGCTCCGAAATCCGAAGGATTTGAATGGGGATTCATGGCAATTCCGGCTGTAAATGAAGGTGGAAAAGGTTCTTCCTTTACATTCTTTGAGCAGATGTGGATTCCGTCAGCAGCAGAAAATCAGGATATGGCAAAAGAATTTATTGCTTATATGTACTCAGATGAAGCTGCAGACATTTTTGCAAAATCAGGAGCTGTTCAGCCAATCACTGGCATGGCAGACAAATTAGAAGGCGACAACAAGTTATTCTACAACATCTATGAAGACGGCGCTACTGCTGTTATGGGTGGATTTGCATCCACAGCTTCCGTAGAAGGCGTATCTATGGCAGATACATTATTCGGAACTGTAAACAGTGTTGTAAGCGGTGAAAAGACAGTTGCAGACTGGCAGAAAGCCGTAGAAGAAGTAAGCGATCAATTAAGAGACGCAATGGAATAAATAGAACGAGGGGCGTTCCGAAGGTTCCCGCCTTCGGAGCGCTTTTTTTAAAGTAAGCGGCGCAACTTAAGGCCGGAAAATAGGAAATGGAGGTATGAATGTGAAAAAGGGTAAAGCAAGAAGCATATTTATCGGGGTATGCGTGGCGCCGGCCGTAATCCTATTCATTATTTTTATGGTAATTCCGACGTTTAATGTATTTAAGATGTCTCTGTATAAGTGGGGTGGATATTCCAACAACAAGGAATTTGTGGGGCTTGAGAACTTTAGTAAATTGCTAAAAGACACTAACTTTCTACGTTCTTTCCAAAATTCGATTCTCTTAGTAGTCTGTGTTACGGTTGTCACAATGGCGCTTGCCTTAATTTTTGCGGCAATCATCTCAAGGGAAAAAATCAAGGGAGAGAATTTCTTTAGAATTATATTCTACATACCGAATATTTTATCAGTTGTTGTAATTTCAGCTATTTTTGCAGCGATATATGACCCGGACACTGGTATGTTAAACAGCTTTTTAAGTATATTCAGGGGCGATAAAGATCCGATTCTCTGGTTGGGCGACCAGAAACTTGTTATTTTTAGTTTAATTATTGCTATGATTTGGCAGGCAATCGGTTATTATATGGTTATGTACATGGCAAGTATGGCAAGCGTGCCGGAAAGCCTTTATGAATCTGCAGATTTGGAAGGAGCCAGCCATATTCAGCAATTCTTTTCCATTACGCTTCCTTTAATTTGGACGAATATCAGGACAACGTTGTCTTTCTTTATTATCAGTTGTATCAATTTAAGTTTCCAGTTTGTAAAGGCGTTGACGAACGGCGGGCCAGATGGAGCGACGGAAGTATTCTTAAGTTATATGTATAAGCAGGCGTATACCAATTCTTCTTATGGATATGGTATGGCAATCGGAGTAGTGGTATTCTTGTTCTCCTTTGGCTTATCTGCACTCGTAAACCTTGCGACCAAACGGGAACCGTTGGAATTTTAAGGAGGAGCGCACATGAAAAAGAAAAAAGAAATGAGTACAAAATCATTATACAGGATTTTTGTCTATGTTGTGCTTCTGGCACTGGCAATTAGCATTATTGTTCCTGTGGCATGGGTATTTATGGCATCTGTGAAAGAAAATTCTGAATTTTATGGAAATCCATGGACGCTGCCAAAAGGATTTTATTTTCAGAACTTTGTCGATGCATTCCAAAAAGCGAATATGGGACAGTATTTATGGAATTCCGTATTAGTGACGGTAATGGCGCTTGCAATGCTTTTGGTCGTGGCGCTTCCGGCATCTTATGTATTGGCAAGGTACCGTTTTATCGGAAGCAAAATTATCAATATGATGTTTATGGCAGGCTTGTTCATCAATGTAAACTACATAGTAGTGCCTATTTTCCTGATGTTTGTAGATGGAGATACATTTGTCCGGAAACTGGGTCTTACAGACGGGCTCTTTTTAAATAATTTGTTTGTCCTTGCTCTGGTCTATGCCGCAACTGCTTTGCCATTTACGATTTATCTTTTGTCCGGTTTCTTCATTACAATACCGAGGGATTATGAAGAAGCGGCGCATGTAGATGGCAGCGGATATTTCCGAACAATGGTTCAGATTATGATGCCGATGGCATTGCCAAGTATCATTACAGTTATTTTATTCAATTTCTTATCTTTCTGGAATGAATATATTATTGCAATGACGCTTTTGACAGGAGAGGCAAAGACGCTTCCGGTAGGTTTGATGCAGTTGACACAGGCGCAGAGAGCCGCTGCAAACTACGGACAGCTATATGCAGGTCTTGTAATTGTAATGCTTCCTACTTTAATTTTGTATATCATGGTACAGAAAAAATTGACACAGGGCATGAGCCTTGGTGGATTGAAAGGTTAATTAGGAGGGATTGCTATGGAAGAAAACAAAAAATGGATCATTGGAGTCGCAGCAGCGATACTTTTTATCATATGTATGGCTCTTGTCATTGCAGGCCAGAGAAAAATTGAAGCGTCAGGATTAATGATGCAGATTGCAGGCCTTGGCGGCATACTTGCGATGCTTTTTGCGTACAATCAGAAATATAAATAATATTTTGGCATACACCGGCTAAAACTCAGCCGGTGTATGTTTTTTTGATTTTGCCCGCGCAAGGGAGACGGAAAATTCCGTTAGAATACGAATCGCGGAATCTCTTTCGTTGGTATCCATTTGTCTTAAAAGTTCTAACACCGTATCGCATTCGAATCCGCCTTTATTGCCGAAAATAAGATAGTCTGCGGAAATATTGGCATTATAACATATTTTATAGATCGTTTTAGAGGTAATGCTTTTTTTGCCGCTTTCCACGGCGGCTAGGAAGCTGTCTGAAATCCCGCATAGTTCGCTAAACCGTTCCCGAGTCATCTGCATAGCCTCTCGGATTTCACGGATTCTTAGTCCTACAGTTAAATTAAAATCTTTTGATATATCCATATTACGTCTCCTTTGAAAAATAGTTTAAAGCGTTTAAATATAGGCTATACAAGATTTTCTGAATATTATATATTCTAATGAACGTATTTGCGTATTCCATAGAATCTGCTTTGGAATTTTATGAGGAGGTTTTCTATGGTTCGGAGATGGAATTGTGAATATTCGTTTTGCGTAGGGGGAGGAAGCGGCGCTGTCTGTAAAAAAACCTGAAAAGCCAGTAATATCAACGTGTTTCGCGGTTCGATCCGTAAAAAATCTCGGGGGGGGGGATTTGAGGAATCAAATTCTATAGAATAAAAAAGTATATTCTATAGGGTTGACATGTGAAAAATATGTGCTATAGTGTAACTGTTACAAGATGAAAATGATGAGCAAAATGAAAAGGAGAAAAGAACATGAAACGACAGGTTTTAAAGACATTGTTTTGTCTTTCGCTTTCAGCGGCGATAGTTCTTGGAGAATCAGGAGCCGCTATGGCGGAAGCATTGGAAACGCCTGTAGAAGCATCTACAGAAATGCATCTGCAAAAAAGCTTAGAAGCGGCAGAAAATGAGAATGTAACCGCAACAGAAGAAGGGGCAGAGACAGAAACAGACGAAGCAGCAGATCAGGACAAAGCGGACGGGGAAAACCTAAAAGCGCCGGAAGCGGCAGAGACTGAGGCAGCGGACTTAGAAGCGGCAGAAAAGAGCGAAACGGACTTGGAAGCGGCGGAAAAGAATGAAACGGACTTAGAAGTGGCAGAAAAGAATGAAATGGATTTGGAAGCGGCGGAAAAGGACGAAGCGGATTTGAATGATGGAATGGAAACAATAGAAGATGCGGATGCAGTTGGAGAGAAAATCGTAGCTTCTAATACATTGGCAGGTTCTGTAGTTACGGGCCTTAGCTTTAATTCTGTCACAAGGCTGTTGTCATGGAATAAGGTAAAAAATGCAACGGAATATAAGATTGAGATTTTTAGGCCGAATGGGAAGTTATTAGACACGGAATGGTCATACGATGAGGCATATTATACAATAGGCACATATTATGGATCATATGTAGGAAGCGGTTATGAAATCCCGAAAGGAAGCATAGGTTCAGTCCGTGTAACGGCGTATAATAAAGATGAATTGTATTTGGTGGCTTCAAATGTGACGGATACGAGTAAATATAGTGATTCTTCAAAATATAAGATCGTGTGGAAAACAGGGATGGCGGCAACTGTTTACGCTTACCCTGCAACTGCCCAGTCAGGGCCGCTTTCTATTGGGTTAAATCCGGTTGCGACAAATGAGCTGAGAGTGTCAGCTTTATCTGGGCTTACGTTTAAAGAGATTACGGAAGATTCTGTTATCTTTACAGTTGCTCCGGCAACAATTCAAAAGTATGAAAGAGTGGTATACCAGTATGCAAACAATCCGTCTTATAATGAAGATGGTTTGGGACAGGTTGCGGGAGGAAGCAGTGTTTCAGCAGGAGAAAACGGAATCCTTCCGGAAATCAGCATTCCTTTAAATTCGTTTATGGCAGGCGATACGCTTTATGTGAAAGCAAGGGTTTACAATAGTAGCTATGAAGGGAACGGAAGCAGCTACAGCGCATATGTTTCTTCTTCATATAAAATTCCGGCGGCGGAAATGAAGTCGGTCTATACAACAGTGACGAATAACAGCATCCGTCTGATTCCTTCCTGTGACGGACAGGTGACAGGCTTCTGTTATCAGAAGAAGAATGGGAAGAAATGGATTGATCTTGCATCCCAGCCAGATATGTATACGGATAAAAGCCTGATTGGAGATAAAAAATATACCTACCGCGTGAGAGGATATATCTACAACAGCGTGACAAAGAAAACAACATATACGAATTGGAAAACAGTCAGCGCATATACATGGGGTTCTTCTTTGAACTTAAAAGGCAATGCAAAAAGCTCGACGTCCGTGAAATTATCATGGAATAAGGTGGCAAAAGCGGAAGGATATGAAGTGTACCGCGTCGAAGCGGACAGTTATTCTTCTAATTATTTAAAAGGCGATGGCGTAGAATCGTTTGACAATGCCCTTTTAGTGAAAACCATTAAAAAAGCAAAAACGAAAACGTATACAGATAAAAAACTTGCGTCTGGAAGTAAATACCGTTACTTTGTCCGCGCTTACCGCACCGTGGGCAAAAATAAATATTACATAGAAGAAGGCGTTGATGTATCCTTAGCGGCAAATGGCGAGTGGTCATCTGAAAGTTATTATATGGCGGACGGAAGCCTGATGGTAACATGGCAGAAACGGGCAGGCATTTCAGGGTACAAAGTTGAAAAATATAACAAGGCGACAGAGAAGTATGTGGCATACAAGACATTAGGCAAGGGAGCGGTTTCTGTAAAGCTTCCGAAAGTGAGCGCAGGCAATGGGAGCGAGAGTTACAGGATTCGGCCATATAAAGGAAAGAAATTTTATAGTGGAGCTTCATTTTCTGTAGACCCAACGCTTCCCGCTGTAAAAAATGTAAAGGCAGTCCAGACGGCAGAAGGCATTTCTGTGACATGGTCCCCTGTTGCCGGAGCAGATTACTATGAGGTATACCGCGCAAGGCAGGATTCCTTTACTTATGACAAAACGACGAAAACGTATCAGGTGAATGCTGGATATCTTCCAAAGGTGGTAGAAGCGAACTTTAAAGACACTAGCGCAGGGGTAAGCCTGCTTCCTGTTTCATCTTCTGTACAGTATGGATATACATACAGCAGCATAAATCCGGCATTATGGGAGGCTGCAGCTAACAATGACGGCGCATTTTATGAGGGGGTTTCTTCTTATAGCGCGTCAAAAATCAAGGGAACCAGTGTGGTAGACAAAATGATTTCCGTTAAGAGCCTGATCCATAAGTCAGATCTTGACGCAAATTATGATTCGGATAAGGATACCGAAAAAACAAGCTGGCCGTATAAGGAGTATGTAAAAGAGGCAAACGGCGCATTAAAGACGAAAACAGCGGTTATCGTTGCAGGGCCACAGGCAGGAACACAATATTTTTATTTTGTAAAGGCATTTGCAAAAGCTTCAAATGGGGCAAATGAAAATAATGAACTGACAGAAAGCGTAGGGTTTACAAAAGCCGCAAGCGTATTGTATACAAAAGTAGCGGCGGCAAAATCGACGAAAGTTTCTTCTGCAAAGAGTTCTAAAAAAGCAAGCGTAACAATCAAGATAAAAAAAGCGTCAGGCGCAAAAGGATATGCAGTTTACCGTTCCACAAAGAAAGGAAAAGGCTATGTCCAGATTGGAACGGCAACAAAACCGACGTATACAGACAATGACGTAGTTGGAGGAAAGACATACTATTATAAAGTGGCTCCGTATAAATTATCGGAAAACGGCACGTTTATTTATTCGAAAATGTCTTCGGCTAAAAAAGTAAAAGTGAAAAAATAAGGAAAGAATGCCTGAGGGGGACAATCCCCTTGGGCATTCTTTTAATGATGGAACAATAAGATTTTACTTTGCGTTTGCCGGAATCTGTACAGCCGGATGCTTTACAGCCGGTTCTTTTTTTGGTACAATAACAAAGGAAACAAAAAGACGGTGGAAGTCAGGAAATTTTTGCAAAAGAATAAATATGTGGTAAAATAAGGCGTAAAGTCTGGGATTGTACAGGATTTTACGCCTTTTTAGAAGTTTATGGAGAAAAAGAAAGGCAGATAAGATGGATCAAAAGTTGTTAGAAGAATATCAGGCAGTAATGGATCAGAATCCTTTTGCGGTTATGCTTGGCATTGAGTTTTTGGAAATCGAAAAAGGGATTGCGCGCGCCAGAGTAAAGAAGAAGCGCCAGCTTGAGAATATTTATGGAGATCTCCATGGAGGCTGTCTTTATACGGTTGCGGATAATCTTGCAGGGATTGCCGCAGGGTCATATGGCTTTTATGTGACGACGGTAAGCGGGAGTATCCAATATCTGAAAGCCGCAAGGGATACGGATTACATTATTTGCGAAGCAAAAGTATTAAAAGCGGGAAAAACAATCAGCGCAGTGCATGTGGAAATTACAGACGAAAGAGGTTTGCTGCTTAATACAGCGGAATTTACATTTTTTAATTTAAAAGAGAAAGCGGGTGGCCGGTATGGACAGAGAAGAATTTAGACAGCGGATAGGCTGCGGAGCAATGATTTTAGATGGCGCGACAGGCAGTAATTTACAGGCGGCGGGCATGAAGATCGGGGTATGCCCCGAACAGTGGATTTTACAGAATCCAGATGTGTTGCTTTCGCTTCAGCGGGAGTATGTAAAAGCGGGGGCAGATATAATATATGCGCCTACGTTTACCGCAAACCGCGTCAAATTGGCGGAATATGGGTTAGAAGGGCAATTATGGGAAATCAATCAAAAGTTAGTCACACTTTCAAAAGATGCGGCAGAGGGACAGGCTCTTGTGGCGGCGGATATTTCCATGACAGGCTTACAGCTCTATCCGATCGGGGATTTGCGGTTTGAAGAACTGGTGGACGTCTATAAGGAACAGGTTTTGGCGTTAGAAGCGGCTGGCGTTGATTTATATGTTGTTGAGACGATGATGAGCCTTCAGGAATGCCGCGCGGCGGTGATTGCGATTAGAGAGTGCAGCGACAGGCCGATTCTGGTGACGCTCACATATGAGGAAAACGGGCGGACATTATATGGCACAGACCCACAGACGGCAGTTCTTGTTTTACAGAGTTTGGGCGCAGATGCGGTCGGCATGAATTGTTCTATGGGGCCGGATACGATGGCGGGGCAGATAAAAGCGATGTATGAAGTTGCCCATGTGCCGATTATCGTCAAGCCGAATGCCGGGCTTCCCAAATTAGTTGCCGGGCAGACCATTTATGATATGCAGCCTCAGGAATTTGCGGAAGAGATGAAAATGCTTGCAGAAAATGGGGCGAGGATCTTTGGCGGATGCTGTGGGACGACTCCGGCGCATATAAAAGCAATGGCTCAGGCGCTTCTTAAGGCGGATCTTCTTCCGGTGAAAACGGAACGCAGGCGTTTTCTTACTTCGGAACGAAAACATATAGAATTATTGCTGGACGGGCCGTTTACGATTGTAGGGGAACGCATCAATCCTACAGGAAAGAAGAAACTTCAGGCAGAGCTTCGGGAAGGAAGCCTAAACATGGTTTGTGAAATGGCGCAGCAGCAGGAAGCGAACGGCGCGGCGGTGTTGGACATTAATATGGGCATGAATGGCGTCGATGAAAAAGAACTGATGGAGAACTGTATTTATGAAGTGACGTCTGTGGTTGATTTGCCGCTTTGCATTGATTCAAGCCATGTAGACATTATTGAATCCGCCCTTCGGATTTATCCGGGGCGGGCATTGATCAATTCCATCTCGTTTGAACAGGAAAAAATAAACCGGCTGATACCGGTTGCCGCAAAATATGGGGCGATGTTTATTTTACTGCCGCTCTCCGACGCCGGTCTGCCAGAGAGTATGGAGGAAAAACATCAGATTATTGAAAAAATTGAATTGGCGGCGCAAAAAGCGGGCATGGTAAAAGAAGACATTATTGTAGATGGTTTGGTAGCGACAGTGGGCGCGAATCCGAATGCGGCGCTGGAATGTCTGGAAACGATTGCTTATTGTAAAGCGAAAGGATTTGCGACGATCTGCGGGTTATCCAATATATCTTTTGGCCTGCCGGAGCGAAGCTGTATCAATACGGCGTTTTTAACGGCGGCAATTACAAAAGGGCTTTCAATGGCAATCGCAAATCCGGCTCAGGAAGCTTTGGTTGACGCGGCGTATGCCGCCGATCTTTTGATGAATAAATCAGGAGCCGATTTACGTTATATCAAGCGGGCGAACCGCAAGAAAGATGCGGTGGAAGATGAGGATAAATCTGTTGCGCCGCAAAAAGAGGCGCGCGCATGGCAAAAAAGTATTTTTGACTGCGTGCTGGAAGGAAATAAGGGTAAGATTTTAAAAGAAGTCGAACTGGCGGTTCAAAATGGAGAGGATCCAGATGGATTAATCCAAGACAGCTTGATTCCGGCGATTAACCGCGTTGGAGAATTGTTTGAACGGCAGGAATATTTTCTGCCGCAGTTGATTTCCTCGGCAGGGGCGATGCAGAAAGCCATTGCATATTTAGAGCCAATGTTAGGGAAGGGGAAAGGCTTAAAAGAAAAAGCGACGGTGGTTGTTGCGACAGTGGAAGGGGATATCCATGACATAGGAAAGAATTTGGTTGCGCTTATGTTAAAAAATTATGGATACCGCGTCATTGATTTAGGGAAAGATGTAAAAGCGAAACAAATAGTGGAAACGGCGCTTAAGGAAAAAGCTGAAATTATAGGGCTCTCAGCCCTTATGACGACGACTATGATGCGTATGAAAGAAGTGGCGGGGCTTGCAAAAGAAATGGGATGCCAAAGCCGGATAATTATAGGAGGAGCCGCCGTGACGGAAAGTTTTGCAGAAGAAATCGGCGCGGACGGTTACTCAAAAGATGCGGCAGAATGTGTACAGCTTGTTGGACGGCTTTTAAGTTAAAAACATTTCCGATGGTCTTGCATTTTTGGAAAAAAATGTTTAAAATTAATAAAAAAAGATAGGAGAATGGTAGCTATGGCGATACTTGGATTTGGTGAATTAATTGGTCTTTTGAAAAAGAACCCGAAAAAAATTGTCTTTACGGAAGGGACGGATTCCCGTATTTTAGAGGCGGCTTCCCGTCTTTTGGCAAGTAACTTCTTAAGTCCGATATTAGTGGGGGATGAGGACGAGATTTTTGCGGCTTCGGAAGAATGCGGATATAATATCCGCGGAGCGGAAATTATTGATCCGAAAAAATTTGAACGCATGGACGAGATGGCGGAAATGTTCTGTGAACTGCGGAAAAGCAAAGGCGTGACGATAGAACAGGCGAAGAAAACGCTGCTTCAGACAAACTATTTTGGAACGATGCTAATCAAAATGGGAATGGCAGACTCTCTGCTTGGCGGCGCGACTTATTCTACAGCAGATACGGTGCGGCCGGCGCTTCAGTTAATTAAGACGAAGCCGGGCAACAGCATTGTAAGCTCCGTTTTTATTCTGGTGCGTTCTAGGGCGACTGGAGATAATGAAGTTTTAGCGATGGCGGACTGCGCGATTAATATCCGCCCGACAGAAGACGAGTTGGTGGAAATTGCAATCGAAGCTTCAAAATGCGCGAAGATTTTTGGCGTTGACCCGAAAGTCGGATTTTTAAGTTATTCGACATTTGGCTCCGCGGCAGGGGAAGACGTGGATCGGATGCGCAATGCGGCGGAAAAGACGAGGAAGAAAGCTCCGGATTTGGCGGTGGAAGGCGAGATGCAGTTTGATGCTGCCGTTTCTCCACGGGTAGCGAATACGAAATGTCCAGATTCAGAAATTGCAGGCCATATCAATACATTTATTTTTCCGGACATCAGCGCGGGAAATATCGGCTATAAGATTGCGCAGCGTCTTGGCGGATTTGAGGCATATGGGCCAATCCTGCTTGGCTTAAATGCTCCGGTCAATGATCTCTCCCGTGGCTGTAATGCCGCAGAGGTGTATTCTATGGCGATTATTACGGCGGCTTTGGCGTAAGGCGGTAAATTTTTCAGGGTGTATGGCAGAGACGGTTTTCCGGCTGTATGCCCTGATAAAAAATGTCAAAAAATGTTTGTAAAAAAATAAAAAAATGCTTGACATATATTGGGAAGTATGTGTATAATAATAAAGCAGGTCAGATATGGCTTGTACAATATGGGATCTTAGCTCAGCTGGGAGAGCATCTGCCTTACAAGCAGAGGGTCACAGGTTCGAGCCCTGTAGGTCCCATATATTTATGGCGGAATAGCTCAGTTGGCTAGAGCACACGGTTCATACCCGTGGTGTCGAGAGTTCAAATCTCCCTTCCGCTACTATGAAAAACTCTGGAGTTTTTAAAATTCCAGAGTTTTTTGTTGTATATGGAAAATGCTTTGGGAAAGAGGGAACGATGGAAGAATTATTTTTGGAAGTTTTAAAAGAGCATAAAAACCGTTATCCACAGATGGAACCTGAGGATTATGGGAAATTGATTTATCAAAGTGAATTTGGAGCAAAACATTTTATGGCGGATAGGGAGTCGGTTTTATCTTCGATAGAAAAAGAGATGTTAAACCTGCCGGACGACGCAGATTTGGAGGAGGCGGAACTGATAGGGAAAGGGATCTGCCGGTTTCCTCTGGTAAAATTACGTTCGAAACGGGCGGCGGGACTGTGCGCGGATTTGTTTTTGAAAACAGCAGGCATATGCCATGGAAGTGACGAGGGACTGGCATATAAGCTTGCTCTGGCGGAAGGATTGCAGATAGAGGGATTAACAGAGTGGGGGAAAGAGTGGAAGCGGCGGGGGTATCCTCCGGTGCGTCACAGCGATGCATACCGCAGGGCATACCGTCCGCATTACCGGCTTTTAAAGACGGAGTATGCCGTTTATTTTCCGGTTTTGCTTCGGATTACAGAGCTTTTGGAGGAAAAGGCGGTGGCAGTTATTGGGATTGATGGGCGCTGTGGAAGCGGAAAAACGCATCTGGCGGCTTTGTTGGAAGAAATGTTTTCCTGCCACGTCCTGCATATGGACGATTTTTATCTTCCGGTGGAAGCCCGCACAGAAAACTGGAGGGAAACGGCGGGCGGAAATATGGATTTTATAAGGTTTCAAAGGGAAGCGCTTAGTTTGGCAAAGGCAGGAGAAACAATACGGTATCGGCGTTATAATTGCCAAAGTGGGAAAATGGAAGATGAAATTTTACTTCCGCCGCGCAGGCTTTATGTGGCAGAGGGGAGTTATTCCCATTCTCCGATGCTGAACGAAAAATATGATATGAAAATTTTTCTGACTTGTGAGAAAAAAATCCAAAAGAAGCGTTTAAAAGAAAGGGAAGGCAGCTATTACGCTGCCTTCCTGAAAGATTGGATTCCTATGGAAGAACGGTACTTTTTGGAATATGGCATTGAAGAAAAGAGCGGCTATGTCATAGAAACCAGTCTTATTTAGCCATCGTCCTCATTTTTCTCGTTTTTTTCCGGTTTATTTTCTTTTTTGTCTTCTTTGTTCTCTTTTTTTTGTTCTTCCGTCTGCATTTCCGCTTTTGGCGGTTCCGGCGGAGGCAGGACGGGCGGAACATAGGGCGCGGTATGGATTGGGCAGGTATTAGTCGGCGATCCGTCAGATAACAGATACGGGCCGTCGGCGGAGCCGGACGATCCGCCGGTGATATAAACCCCTCCAACGCGGCCGGGACAAAATTCCGTCGCAAGCATACCAGATTCCGAACAAACGGTGACGTTTACATGATGGTCGCAATATTCAGTCGGGACGCTGCCTTCTGCAAAATATTCGGTAGACACCATGCTGCCTCTTGGGTCTGCGTCACAAAGTCCGGCTACAACCAGTTTTCCGGATTTTTTGCAGACAGTTGCGGTTGTAATGTCTTCCGGCATGGTAAAATCCATATATTCCAGATTTTCATGGATGCGGCTCATGGCGGCTTTCCAGATGGCTTTTGGGTAAGAGGTCGTCCCGCTGGCCTGTGGCATATTGTCATCATATCCTCCCCAGACAACGCAAGTGTAGTATGGGGTAAATCCTGCGAACAGGGCGTCCCTGTTTTTAGTCGTCGTCCCAGTTTTTCCGGCAATCGCCATATTTCCAAAGTTTACCGAGGCGCCGGTTCCCCTGCTGACTACGTCTTTCATGGCGTCAGTCAGAAGCCATGCAGTGGAGCTTTTGAGCACGCCGTGTGTCTGCGGGGTGTTGTCAATTAAAACATTTCCGTCATGGTCAAGGATTTTCGTGTAAAACCTCGGCTTGATATAGGCGCCATTATTGGCAATCGAGGCATATGCGGCAGTCAATTCAAGGTTTGTCACGCCTTTTGTAAGCCCGCCAAGGGCAAGCGACTGCACATTGTCTTCGTCAACAAGCGTGGTAAATCCGAAATCTTTTAAATAGCTGAATCCAAGGTCAGTGCCGATTTCGGTCAGCGTTTTTACGGTGACGATGTTTATGGAATGCGTGATGGCTTCGCGCAGTGTGGTAAATCCGCGGAAGGAGTTGTCGTAATTTCGCAGGGACGTTCCGTTTTCGTAGGAGTAAGGCGCGTCGTCTTGAACGCTGGCAAGCGTCAGACCGCCACTGTCAAGCGCAGGAGCGTAGGCGGCGAGGACTTTAAAAGTCGAGCCGGGCTGTCTGGCTGTGTCTGTGGCGCGGTTTAGCGTTTTGCTTGCGGTTTTGTCTCCCCGTCCTCCGACGATAGCGGCGACTTCTCCGGTCGTCTGGTTGATTACCGTCATAGCCGCTTCCGGCTGTAAGGTAAATGTGACGGTTTCCCCGTTTTCTACGATTTTGTCGCCTTCTTGAATAATTTCCGCTTTATACTGGTCAATGGCTGCCTGCGCTTCTTCTGGAGAGGCAAAGTTAATATTGTAATCTTTATTTGCAGACTGGTAGTAGGAAAGCATCGTCTGTTCACTATAGTTTTGGTAGCTTCCGTCCGCTTTTTCTATTGTTAAGCGGTAGGAGAAAGAATACTTTGGCTGTACCGGGTAATTTGCCTGATTGTTGACTTCTTCATCGCAGATAGCCTGTATTGTGGGGTTTTGGGTAGAATAGATGGTAAGCCCGCCGTTATAAAGCGTTTTGTAGGCCTGTGTTTCCGTGTAGCCTTTTAAATCAATTAAATCACGGATTACTTGGCTTGTCAGTTCATCAACAAAATAAGAAGTGACAGATTTTTCTTCCACAGCAGTATTGACAATCTGGATGCGGTCATAGACATTATCCGCCATGGCGTCGTCGTACTCTTGCTGTGAGATATATTCATGTTTTAACATATTGCCAAGAACCTTGTCCCGCCGTTCTAAGTTTTTATCTGGGTGGCTGATTGGATTTAACCGGGACGGGTTTTGGGTAATGGCGGCGATTACAGCGCATTCGGATAAAGTGAGTTCGGATACGTTTTTATTGAAATAGCGCCGGGAAGCGGACTGGACGCCCAACGTGTTTTGTCCGAGGTTGATGGTGTTTAAGTAATTTTCCAATATCCAGTCCTTATCTACTTTTTTTTCAAGCTGAAGGGCGAGATACTGTTCTTGGATTTTCCGTTTGAATTTATCCGCCATGGACGTTTCGTTTGTCCAGCTTGTAAAAACATTGTTTTTCAGAAGCTGCTGTGTAATGGTGCTTGCGCCTTCTGAAAATCTTCCGCTTGTAATTCCCTTGATTCCGGCGCGCAGAATGCCTTTTAAGTCGATGCCGTTGTGTTCGTAAAAGCGCTCGTCTTCTATGGCGACGAAGGCATGTTGAAGGTTTATGGGAATTTCGTCAATCGTGGCGTAGACGCGGTTTGAGCCGGTCGCTACCAGTTTTGCAGTTTGGTTGCCCTCTGTATCAAGTACGGTGGACAAAAAACCTGTCGGCGTCGCATCGTCTAAATTTATCTCAGGCGCGGCGTCAATGACGCCTTTGGCAATGCCGAAACCGGCGCAGCCGCCAATGATTACGATTGCAAAAAAGCATACCAGCAGGGTTTTCAAAAAGATTATGTTGAATTTTTTGAGAATCATAGTACGTTTAGACGTCAGTTCTTTTTCGCGTTTTTTTGTACTATTTTTTCCATAGTTCATAGTAAGCCTCCTTTATATTCCTATTATTATAACAAAAACAGTTCCATATTAAAAGTACCTTGGAAATCAATTTTTGACTTAGAATGTAAAAAATGTATAAACACTCTTGGAAGATGTTGTGTCGTATTCTGACAATATGGAAAAAAGAAGGGTGTAAAACAACAGGAATTTTCGAATAGGGAGCATCGCATGAAGCAATGTATTGTGGCAGGATAGGCGGAAGAAGCGCCACGTCTTTTGGATTGCTATAAGGATTCTTTGGTAATGGCTGGCAAAAAGGCGGCGTATCTTGGATTAATGGCGGGGGAAATGATATGGGATTAATGGCAGAGGAAATGATATGGGATTGATTCAGGGGATAAGAAATGATAAAATAGCAAAGGAAAAGATGGGAAGGGGGAGATCAGCGTGAAAGCGGTGTATCAAGGCGGCGAAGGAGAAATCATAGAGAAGAAGTCGAGGTTTCTGGCGACAGTCCGGCCAGTGGAATCGGAGGAGGAAGCGGAGCGTTTTATAGCGGAAATGAAAAAGAAATACTGGGATGCAAGGCATAATTGTTCTGCGTTTGTGATTGGGGGCAATCAGGAAGTGACGAGGTGTTCCGATGACGGGGAGCCGTCCCAGACGGCGGGCAGGCCTATGCTTGACGTTTTGCTTCGGGAAGGGATTCATAATACGGCGGTAGTTGTGACGCGTTATTTTGGCGGCGTTTTGCTTGGGACGGGCGGTTTGGTGCGGGCGTACCAGAAAGCGGCGCAGGCAGGCCTTGCAAACAGCATAATTATAGAGAAGCAAAACGGGAAACGTTTGACGATTCGGACAGATTATAATGGGCTTGGAAAGATACAGTATATATTGGCGCAGAATAATATTGTGGCGCTGGGGACGGATTATACGGAAGCGGTTGAAATTCATACCGTGGTTTTGTTGGGAGAGGAAAAGCGTTTAATGGAAGAAATCATGGAAGGAACGGGCGCCGGGACACAGTTTGAATGGGGAACTGAAGTGGAATTTGCAGTGATTGGAAAAGAAATAAAAGTTTTTGAAAAAAAGGGTTGACTTTTTTTGTAAGAATATGTATAATTCTTATTGTTGTTAAGGCGATATAGGAAATATGACAATGGCCCATCGCCAAATGGTAAGGCAACGGACTCTGACTCCGTCATTTCAAGGTTCGAATCCTTGTGGGCCAGTTCTTAGAAAGCATCACGTTTGTGGTGCTTTTTATTGTATCGGTGGAAAAGGAGATTTAACATGTTTTGTTTTGACAGCGTTGTAAGATATAGTGAAATGGATGCAAATAACCGTATGACTTTATCCGCTTTACTGGACTTATTGCAGGATAGTTGTATTTTCCAGTCGGAACACATTGGAATCGGAGTGGAATTTTTAAAGAAGAAGCGCAGAACTTGGGCGCTTTCCTTCTGGCAGGCAGTTATAAAGCGTTATCCCCTAATGGGTGAGCGTATCTTTGTATACACATGGCCGTATCGTTTTAAAAATTTTTTGGGATACCGGAATTTTAAAGTGGAAGATGAACAAGGAAGGCTTATCGCTTACGCCAACTCCATTTGGACGTTTTTAGATACGGACAGCGGCCATCCGGCGCGGGTGCCAAAGGAGATTCAGGAATGTTATGTGTTTGAGGAACCTTATAAAATGGATTGCGCCAGCAGGAAAATCGAATATCCGGCTGAAATGGAGCCAAAAGAGCCGATCCGCGTCGGACGTTTCCATATTGATACAAACCGCCATGTAAATAACAGCAGGTATGTCCAAATGGCAGAGGAATTTTTGCCGGAAAATTTTGTGGCGCAGGAACTTCGCGCAGAATATAAAAAGGCGGCTGTTTTGTCTGATATGATTTATCCTAAAGTACAGGTAGATGGACGGAAAATTACAGTCGCTTTGGAGGATAGCAAGGGCTCTGCATATGCAGTAATAGAATTTTTGGAGGAAGAAGTATGAAATTAGGAGAAAAGCAAAAACTGATTATGGTAAAGAAGGTGGACTTCGGCATTTATCTGGCGGAACATATGGAGGACAGCGAACGCGTGCTGCTTCCGGCAAAGCAGGCGCCGGAAGGGATTTCGGAAGGCGATGAATTAGAAGTTTTTTTATATAAGGATTCAAAAGACCGTTTAATCGCAACGACAAAGGAACCCTATTTGATGCTTGGGGGGATTGCGGTTTTAAAGACGCTTGAAGTTGGTGAAATTGGAGCTTTTTTGGATTGGGGGCTGGAGAAGGATTTGTTCCTTCCATTTAAGCAGATGACGAAAAAGGTTGCGCAGGGAGATGAAATCCTCGTAACGCTCTATATTGATAAAAGTGAAAGGCTTTGCGCGAGTATGCGGAATCTATATGCCCTTTTATCACAGGATACACCATATCAGAAAGGAGATATGGTATCGGGCAGGATTTATGAATTTAGTGAAAATTTTGGCACGTTTGCGGCAGTAGACGACAAATATTCTGCAATGTTCCCTCCGTTTGAAGACGTGAGAGGTTTACAGATAGGAGATGTGGTAATGGCGCAGGTCAGCCATGTAAAACCAGATGGAAAGCTTGATTTGACCCTTCGGCAAAAAGCGCATTTGCAGATGGATGCCGATGCGGCTGCCGTTATGAAAGTAATCGAAGAATATGGCGGGGTTCTGCCGTTTAGCGATAAAGCGTCGCCGGAGGTGATTAAGAGGGAGATGCATATGAGTAAAAATGCGTTTAAACGCGCCGTTGGCCGGCTGTATAAAGAACGGAAGATAGAAATTACGGAACAGAATATTCGGAAAGTATGAGGAAGAAAGTATGTATGATGTCATTATCATTGGGAGCGGGCCGGCTGGAATGACGGCGGCAATTTACGCAGCGCGCGCTTGTCTGGACACATTGCTGTTGGAACGGCAGCCAATGGGCGGAGGGCAGATGTTAAATACTGCGGAAGTGGATAATTATCCGGCGGTTTCTGACATAGGCGGCTTTGAATTGGGGAAGAAATTTATGGAACATGTCGAAAAGCTTGGAATCCGGCAGGTGACGGAAGATGTGAAATCCGTAGAGTGTACAGGCGAAGTGAAAAAGGTTGTGACGGATAAAGGGACGTATGAAGCGATGAATTTGATTTATGCGGCAGGGGCGTCACATAGGACGTTAGGCGTGGAGGGGGAAGAAAAATTCCGCGGCAGGGGCGTTTCCTATTGCGCGACATGCGACGGCGCATTTTTCAGAGGAAAGGCGGTAGCGGTGATTGGCGGCGGAGATACGGCGTTAGAAGACGCCCTGTTTTTGTCGAAAGGCTGTGAAAAGGTGTATCTTGTGCATAGAAGGGATACGTTCCGGGGGGCGAAAACGCTTCAAAACAGGGTGATGGAAGCGGGAAACATTGAAATCGTATTGGAAGCGGAAGTGGAAAAGATAACCGGAGGCGAGACGGTTGAAGCGGTGGAAGTGTTATTAAAGGCGAAGGGGGAAAAAAAGAGCCTTGCCGTGGAGGGCGTATTTCTTGCAGTCGGGATCATGCCGCAGGTGGAATTATTGAAAGGGCAAGTTGAGTTTGACGAAAATGGATATGTCCTTGCGGGAGAGGATTGCAGGACGAGCGCTGTAGGCGTATATGCAGCAGGCGACGTCAGGTCGAAAAAGCTTCGGCAGATTATTACAGCCGCGGCAGATGGGGCGAATGCGGTCGCAGATATTGTAAAAGAATGATTGGGAGGGATATTCCTGTTTTAGGGAATATCTCTTTTTTGCAGATGGCTCAGGTTAGAGGGAATGAGTCCGGCAATTTTGGCAAGGCGTGTTGGGAAATAGGAAGTTTTTTGGTATTTGTTGAGATTGTATTATGTTTTTGATAAATTAAAAGTGAGCAATGGCCTGCAGGGCAATGTAATTTATTTATGTGTGTGTGGGGGGGTAGGTTTTCCGTTTCATATGGAAACTTTAAAGGAAAGATTTGCGGGCGTTTGTTGCGGGAGTGGAGAGGATTGGAGTGTATCAGCAAATATATTTTTTCATGAACCGGAATTTTCCGGCGCTTGGAATTTTAGTTTTGGCAGTGATGTTTATTTTAGCGGCGCTTTCGGCGAAATTTCGGGAGAACCGTTGGATTCGCCTGCTTTATGGCGCCGCCGCTGTTTCATATATGTTCGGCCTGCTGTTTTTAACGCTTGGCTCAAGAAAACAGTACGCAGTTCCAATTTTGGATATGAAGCTGCATTTTCTGCGCTTAGAGGAAATCCGAAAGCGGGATGCATGGGTTTTACAGGGAGATGTTGGGAATGTGATTTTGTTTTTTCCATTTGGGATTATATCGCAGAGGTTTTTAGGGGATAAGATTCATTGGTTTGGCTGTATGGCATTTGGCGGCGTGGTGAGCGCCTGTATTGAAGCGCTGCAGTATGTGTTCCGGCGCGGGTATTGCGATATAAATGACTTTTTGTATAATGTGTCTGGCGTTTTGGCAGGGTATTTGGCAGGCAGGCTGGCAGAGTGGGCATTTGGGGTGAAAAGTGAACATGGGAGATGAAATTTTGGGTTGATTTGAAATTTTACTTGTTATTTTTAAGGAGCTTTTTTATAATGATGTGTAGAGTTGAATAATTGTGGGAGGAAGTGGGATAATGGATCAGGAAAAAGTGATCGTCGTTGATTTTGGAGGACAGTATAACCAGCTTGTGGCAAGACGTGTCCGGGAATGTAACGTTTATTGTGAAATTTATTCGTATCGGACGGATTTAGAAAAGATAAAGGCTATGAAACCGAAAGGGATTATTTTGACTGGAGGGCCGAACAGTTGTTATAATGAAGATTCCCCGACGTATGGAAAAGAGTTATTTGAGCTTGGAATCCCTGTGTTGGGGCTTTGTTATGGTGCGCAGCTTATGATGCATATTTTAGGTGGAATTGTAAAGGGCGCTCCGGTGCGGGAATATGGCAAAACGGAGGTTTTTGTCAATACGGAAACTGCATTGTTTGAAAATGTTTCACCGAAAACGGTTTGTTGGATGAGCCATAATGATTATATTGAACGGGTTGCTGAGGGATTTGAAATAACTGCGCATACGGCGGATTGTCCGGTGGCGGCTGCGGAAAATGTAGAGAAGGGACTTTATTTAATCCAGTTCCATCCGGAAGTTTTACATACGGACGAAGGGACGAAGATGATTTTTAATTTTGTCCGGAAGGTCTGCGGGTGTAAGGGAAGCTGGAGAATGGATTCCTTTGTAGAAGACTCGATTCAGATGATTCGCGCAAAGGTTGGCGGCGGACGCGCGCTTTGCGCGCTTTCGGGCGGCGTGGATTCTTCTGTTGCCGCTGTTTTGCTGTCGAAGGCGATTGGAAATCAGCTTACATGTGTATTTGTGGATCATGGGCTTTTGCGGAAAGATGAAGGTGATGAAGTTGAAGCTGTGTTTGGGGCAAATGGAGCGTATGAACTGAATTTTATCCGTGTCAATGCACAGGAGAGGTTTTACCGTAAACTAGAAGGAATCACGGAGCCGGAGGAGAAACGGAAAATTATTGGAGAAGAATTTATCCGTGTGTTTGAGGAAGAAGCGAAAAAGATTGGGACGGTGGATTTTCTCGTTCAAGGAACGATTTATCCAGATGTGGTGGAAAGCGGTCTTGGAGGGGAATCTGCGGTGATTAAGTCGCATCATAATGTGGGAGGTTTGCCAGATTGCGTTGATTTTAAAGAGATTGTGGAGCCGCTTCGTAATCTGTTTAAAGATGAGGTAAGGAAGGCGGGACTTGAGCTTGGGATACCGGAACATCTTGTGTTCCGCCAGCCGTTCCCGGGACCGGGGCTTGGGATTCGGATTATTGGGGACGTGACCGCAGAGAAGGTTCGGATTGTGCAGGATGCAGATGCGATTTATCGGGAGGAGATTGCGAAAGCAGGTTTGGACAAAAGCATTGGGCAGTATTTTGCGGCGCTTACGAATCTGCGTTCGGTCGGCGTTATGGGAGACGAGAGGACGTATGATTATGCGGTTGCGCTAAGAGCGGTGAATACGGTTGATTTTATGACGGCTGAAGCAGTTGAGATTCCGTATGCGGTTTTGCAGAAGGTAATGGGGAGGATAATCAATGAGGTGAATGGGGTGAACAGGGTGGTTTATGATCTGACGAGTAAGCCGCCGGGGACGATTGAGTTCGAGTGATGAAATGGACTTGAAAAAGCCTTTATTTATGCGGGTTTCAAACAAATTTGTTTAAGCTCTGGCAACGATTTGGCAACATTTTTAACATCACGCACTAAATAATTACATCAATGGCATATGAAAAACCTTGCTGATTTTCAGATATGGAAACTGAATATCGGCAAGGTCTTTTTATGCTTATTTCTGTTTTTTCTTTTTAGCTGTTTTCTTTTCTTCTTTCTCGATTTTCTGAAATTCCTCCATAAGCATATCACTGACCGCCTGTGAGGGGACTTTCGCCCAATGCTTTGAGGTGTCCAGTTCCGGGTACTTGTACCGCCACTGGTCGTATTCCTCTCTGCTTATCTCGCCCTGTTCCAGTTTGGCGGCTTGCTCCTGCCATGCGTGGAACATATCAAACATGGACGTATAAGTGGAATAGTCGGACTTGTCAAGGCGCAGGCAGATTTCCCCGTCAATCTCCCCGATTTTCAGCCCGTACATATCTTCCAACGCAAAGAGCGTGTGCATAAGCCCGGTATAGGTATCAATATCCGGCACGGTGAGGGCGTGGGTGCTTACATCAAAGATATTCGCCATTTCTTTTACAAGGTCGTGCTTTGGTGTCCTCGCTTCGGTTTCATACTGTGCCATGCGGACATCAGAGGTCTTTCCGAGAAAACCGAGGATTTCGCCTAGCTGTTTCTGTGTCATGCCCTTTCGGTTGCGGAAAAAGCGGATACGTTTGCCGATTGCCATAATAAAACCTCCGTTATAGTGATAGTGGTACAGCCTTGCATGACTGCACTTAAACAAATCTGTTGAAGTTAGTATAACATGGTGCAATAGAAATAGCAAGAATAACTTAAATAAAAAAAGTTAAGATTTTCTTGAAAACCACTTGACTTAACGGAATTTATTTAGTATTCTATATGCAACACTTAAACAAAAACAGTTAAGTGTTGAAAGGAGAGGATATCTGAATGACAGAAAAATCTTTTATGACAGTGGAGGAAGTGGCAGCGGAACTGCGTGTGTCAAAGTCAAAAGCCTATCAGATTGTAAGGGAACTGAACGCAGAAATGCAGAAACAGGGCTATCTGACGGTGGCAGGACGTGTGAACGCTACATTTTTTCATAAAAAGGTATGTTACAGCGAATAGAAAGGAGTTGAGAGAATGGCTGTATACAAGGACAACGCTACGGGGACGTGGCGGGTTATCTACCGCTTTACCAACTGGAAAGGGGAGAGGAAACAGACACAAAAGAGGGGATTTGCAACCAAAAGGGAAGCGCAGGCGTGGGAGCATGAAGCCATGTTAAAGCAGGGCGCAAAACTGGATATGACGTTCGGCAGTTTCTTTGAAGTGTACGAAGCCGACAAGAAACAGCGTGTCAAGGAAAGCACTTGGGAGTCCAAAAGCCATG